>Ga0209066_10000525_pt1 | contig 55133 bp, 41 predicted proteins | sample All_14_2_FD_187198 | JGI IMG/M metagenome (GOLD analysis project Ga0209066, IMG submission 187198) | Freshwater microbial communities in response to fracking from Pennsylvania, USA - Allegheny Zone_MetaG_DW_15 (SPAdes) (version 2) ...
CCGCCGGGGGCGACCAGATGCAGGGAGATTTCCGGGGGCGCCCAGTCGGTCATCACCGTCTCGAGACGACCTTCGGCGACATCCCGCCAGTAGATGAAATCCGGTTGCACGGCGAGGCCGAGACCGGCGCAAAGGGCCGGGGTCAGGGCGTCGGCGTTGTTGGCGCGGAGGGGCCCAACGGGGCGGATCACCGCCTCCTCTCCGGACGGATTGACCAGCCGCCAGGTCTCGCCGGTCGCCAGATAGGCGTAGCCGAGACAGGCGTGGCGGGCGAGGTCATCGGGGTGTTTGGGACGGCCGCGCTGGGCCAGATAGTCCGGCGAGGCCACCAGATGGCGCTGGATCGGTCGCAACCGCCGGGCCGTCAGCGATGAGTCCGGCAGGTCGGCGATACGCAGGGCGCAGTCGAAGCCCTCGCCCACCAGATCGACGGTGGCGTCGGACAGATGCAGATCGACCGAGACATCCGGGTGGGTGGCGAGAAACTCTGGCAGGGCCGGCGCAACATAGCCCATGCCGAAGGACATCGGCGCCGCCAGTCGCACCAGACCGCGCGGGGTGACGGCCTGATCCATCGCCTCGCATTCGGCCCGTTCGGCCTCGGCGACCATCTGGGCGGCGCGGGTGGCGAGGGAGCGGCCGGAATCGGTCAGGGAGAACCGGCGGGAGGTGCGATGCAGCAGGGTCGTCCCCAGCCGCTGCTCCAGCCTTGCGACCGCCTTGGAAACGGTGGCCTTGGACAGGGCCAGGGCCTCGGCGGCGACGGAGAAGGACTGGGTCTCGGCGACCTTGGCGAAGATGGCGAGGGCTTCGAGGTCGGGCAGCTTCGACATCACTTCTCCGAAACGATGAGTTTCGATTGTTTCTATTTCTGAACTCAAACTGATCGCTATCTTGAGATCACACAAGAGGGCCGGACGGTTCCGGCCGCTTCTCGAGCAAAGGATCCAGGGACATGATCGAACTTCGCCCCTTCAACAGCCTCGGCGGCGCCAACCACGGCTGGCTGAACGCCAAGCACCACTTCTCCTTCGCCAACTACTACGATCCCAAGCGCATGAGCTGGGGCTCGCTGCGGGTCTGGAACGACGACGAGATCAAGGCCGGGACGGGATTTCCGCCCCACCCCCACGCCGACATGGAAATCATCACCTATGTCCGCAGCGGCGCCATCACCCATGAGGACAACCTGGGCAACCGCGGCCGCACCGAAGCGGGCGACGTGCAGGTGATGAGCGCGGGGACCGGGGTGCGCCACTCGGAGTTCAATCTTGAAGCCGACACCACCCGCATCTTCCAGATCTGGATCGAGCCGACCCAGCGCGGCGGCGCGGCCAGCTGGGGCGCCAAGCCCTTTCCCAAGGGCGAGCGGGCCGGGCAGTTTGTTGTCCTGGCGTCCGGTTTCGAGGACGACGGCGACGCCCTGCCGATCCGCACCGACGCCCGTGTCGTCGGCGCGACCCTGAAGGCCGGCGAAACCGCGACCTATGCGCTGGGCGCCGATCGACGCGCCTATCTGGTGGCGGCCGAGGGCAGCATCAACGTCAACGGCGTTCGCGGCGAAGCCCGGGACGGCATTGCGGTGAGCGACGTCGAGACCCTGACCGTCACGGCGCTGACCGACAGTGAAATCGTTCTGGTCGACGCGGCCTGAAACCCGCCGGCGACCGGACCTGAACACCCATTCTCAATCAGGAGACAGACCATGGCTTTCATCACCACCACGGACGGCGTTGATATCTTCTTCAAGGACTGGGGTCCCCGCGATGGACGCCCCCTGGTTTTCCATCACGGCTGGCCGCTGAGCTCCGACGACTGGGACAGCCAGATGATGTTCTTCGTCAACAAGGGCTTCCGGGTGATCGCCCATGACCGTCGCGGTCACGGGCGGTCGTCCCAGGTGTCCGACGGGCACGACATGGACCATTACGCCGCCGACGTTGCGGCGGTCGTCAAGGCGCTCGACCTGAAAGGCGCGGTCCATATCGGACACTCGACCGGCGGCGGCGAGGTGGCGCGCTATGTGGCGCAGTACGGCGGGGACGGCCGGGTGGCCAAGGCGGTGCTGATCGGGGCGGTCACCCCGATCATGCTGAAGACCGACGCCAATCCCGAAGGCCTGCCCATGGAGGTGTTTGACGGTTTCCGCGACGGGGTCGCCAAAAACCGGAGCAACTTCTACCGCGATGTCGCCTCGGGACCCTTCTATGGCTTCAACCGCCCGGGCGCCGAGCCGCAGGCCGGGGTCATCGACAACTGGTGGCGGCAGGGGATGACCGGCGGAATCAAGGCCCACTATGACGGCGTGAAAGCCTTCTCGGAGACCGACTTCACCGACGATCTGAAGGCGATGACGGTCCCGACCCTGGTGATGCACGGCGAGGATGATCAGGTCGTGCCGATCGACGCGGCGGCCCGCAAGGCCATCAAGCTGCTGAAGACCGGGACGCTGAAGACCTACCCTGGCTATTCCCACGGCATGGCCACGGTGAACGCCGACGTCATCAACGCCGACCTGCTGGCCTTCATCGAAAGCTGAAGCGGCGTCAATTGATCCAGGGGCAGGAGCCGTTCCGGGCGATCCGGGGCGGCTTTTTCCTTGAGGCGATCAGGCCGCCATGGACAGTTTCATCCCGGCGGTCGGCGTATCGCGGCGGATGTCCTGCTCCATGCCGTCCATCTCTTCATGCAGCTCCTTGAGCGCCTTGTCGGCGTCCTCGAAGGCCTCGTCGGTATCCTTGTCGCGTTTGCGGATAGCGGCCTGACCGCGGGCCGTCAGCAGGAGCTTGTCCAGTTCCTCGACGAGGCCGCGAACATCCTTCAGGAAAGCCAGACCGTCCTCGCCGATCGCCTTGCGCATCTCCCCGACGACGGCGCCGTAGATGGAGGCGGCGTCAGAGGCGGCGGCCTTTTCAGGGTCGGCGGCAGGCTCCGGACCTGACACGGCGGGCTCATCGGGCGGCGATCCGGTTTCGGTTTCAGCATCAGCGTCGGACGGGTCATCGCCGGCGGCGGCTTCGGACGGCTGGGCGGCGGCCGGCGGCGGCGCGGCGACCGCGCCGCTGAGGCTCATCTCCTGACCGCCCGCGTCGCGGTAGGCTTTGACAGCGGCCTTGAGGTCCTTGAACACCTGGGCCAGGGCTTTAGCCATGCCCTTGGGGTCCTGGGCATAGAGCTTGCGGACGATCTTCAGCCATTCGATCAGCTGCTGGACCTTGGCGCGGGCCTGGGACTTCTGGTTTTCGGGTGCGGCCAGGCGAGGGTTGGCAAGGGCCTCGGCCGTTCCGGACTCGATGCGCGACTTGCGCTCGGCGGTCTCGGCCTTCGCCTTGGCGCGGGCCTTCATCTCTTCAGCAAAGGGCAGCCGTCGCTCGGGCGCGACGGCGTTGGAGATATTCATGCGCTGCAAGCCTTCTGCTTCTGCACAGCAGGTTGCCTAGCAGGCGGGATTTAAGGAGGCGTAACGGGCATCGCCCGCCGCCGCGCCTTGGGCCTTGCGAAAACAAGAGTGCATCAGCCGGGCGATTGGTTAGGGTGCGACCTTTCCGGTTCGTCGGGGGACGTCATGAACATGCAAGCGATCGAAGCCTGGTTGGGCGTCGTCAACGATTTCGTCTGGGGGCCGTTCCTGCTGGTCCTGCTGCTTGGCACCGGCCTTTACCTGAGCCTGGCCCTGAAGCTGATGCCGTTGCTGCGCATCGGCACCGCCTTTCGGCTACTGTTCCGGGGACGCAAGTCCGAGAGCAGTGAACCCGGCGAGATCACCCCGTTCCAGACCCTGATGACCGCCCTGGCGGCGACCATCGGCACCGGCAACATCGCCGGGGTGGCGACCGCCATCGCGCTTGGCGGCCCTGGCGCTGTGTTCTGGATGTGGATGACGGCTCTGGTCGGGATGGCGACGAAATACGCCGAGGCGGTTCTGGCGATCCATTTCCGCGAGGTCGATGCGGGCGGCCAGTATGTCGGCGGGCCGATGTACTACATCAAGAACGGCCTCGGTAAGAACTGGGGCTGGCTGGCCGGGATGTTCGCCCTGTTCGCCGCCGTAGCGGGCTTTGGCATCGGCAATATGGTGCAGTCCAACTCGGTGACGGCCATCGCCGTCTCGAGCTTTGGGGTGCCCAACTGGTCGGTCGGACTGGTGCTGGCGGCCCTGACCTTCCTGGTGATCATCGGCGGGGTGAAGCGGATCGGGGCCGTGGCCGAGTGGCTGGTCCCGTCCATGGCGGTGATCTTTGTGGTCGGCGGCCTGGTGATTCTGGGCCTCAATTTCCGCGACATTCCCGAGGGTCTGGCCTTCATCGTGCACAGCGCCTTCACCCCGACAGCGGCGACCGGCGGCTTTGCCGGGGCGGCGGTCTGGGCCGGGATCCGCTACGGGGTGGCGCGGGGCGTCTTCTCCAATGAGGCGGGTCTGGGCTCGGCGGCCATCGCCCATGCCGCCGCCAAGTCGCATGACGCCGTCCAACAGGGCATGGTCGCCATGCTCGGCACCTTCATCGACACCATCGTGGTCTGCACCATCACCGCCCTGGTGATCGTCACCGTCCATGTGCCGGTGGAGATGGCCGACGGCTCGACCCAGATGATGGCCGCCTGGGCCTCCGGAAAGACCGGGGCGGAGCTGTCGTCCCTGGCCTTCTCGGCGGGACTGCCCGGCGAGCTCGGCAAGTGGATCGTCACCTTCGGGCTGATGCTGTTCGCCTTCACCACCATTCTCGGCTGGAGCTACTACGGCGAGCGGGCGGCGGAGTATCTGTTCGGGGTCAAGGTGATCCTGCCCTACCGGCTGCTCTGGGTGGTGTTTGTCTTTGTCGGCTCGATCCTGAAGCTGGGTCTGGTCTGGACGGTGACCGACATCCTCAACGCCCTGATGGCCTTCCCCAACCTTGTCGCGCTCCTGTTGCTGTCAGGCGTGGTGTTCCGGCTGACCCGGGAGTCCTCCACGGCCAGAACCGGCAAGATCTGAGGCCGGCGGCAATCCTGTGATGAGGGCGGCCCGGTTGGCGGCCGCCCCTGTTCACGCCCGTCCACGAGCAGCACATGACCTTCAAACTCTTCGGCACGCCCTCATCGCTCTACACCGGCAAGGCCCGGTCCTGGCTGATCAAGCAGGGGGTCGACTTCGAGAACCGGGCGGCGGGCGAGCCGCGGTTTCGCGAGGAGATCGTGCCGAAGATCGGCCGCTGGATCATCCCGGTTCTGGAAACGCCGGAGGGGGACCTGATCCAGGACGGCTCGGAGATCATCGACTGGTTCGAGGCCCGGGGGGACTGCCGGTTTCCGTCCCTGCCGTCGACGCCGCGTCACCGGGTGATCAGCCGCCTGTTTGAACTGTTCGGCGGCGAGGGCCTGCTGCGGCCGGCGATGCATTACCGCTGGAACTTTGACGAGACCAACCAGCCCTTCCTCGGCCGCGACTTCTCGGCCGCCCTTGCGCCCGGGGCGACCGGGGACGGGGCGGCGGCGGTGTTCGGCTTTGCCGCCGAGCGGATGCGCAAGGCAATGGGATCGTTCGGGGTGTCGGAGGCGTCCATTCCGCTGGTCGAGGCCGCCTATGAGGAATTCCTCGACCTGTTCGACGCCCATCTGGCGCATGCGCCCTATCTGCTGGGCGGACGACCGACGCTGGGCGACTACGGGCTGATCGCGCCGCTGTACGCCCATCTGGGCCGGGACCCCTACCCCGCCCAGATGATGAAGCGGCGGGCCTACCGGGTCTGGCGCTGGGTCGAGCGGATGAACAGCGCCGACCATGACGCGGGCGACTATGGCTCGCCCAGCCCCGACCTCTTTGCCGATGACGGGGTTCCGGACAGCCTGATGAAGCTGATGGGCTTTGTCGCCGAGGACTATCTGCCGGAAATCCGCGCCCATGTGGACTTCGCCAATGCCTGGCTGGATGAGCGTCCCGACCTCGAGGCCGGGACAAACGGGCTGAAGCGTCCGGGAGACCGGGGGATCGGCAAGGTCAGCTTTGACTGGCGCGGGACGACGATCGAGGCCGGAGTCATGCCCTACCGGATCTATCTGCTGCAGAAGATGCAGGATGCGGCCGACGCGCTTGCGCCGGACGAGCGCCGGGACGTCGAGGCGATGCTGGCGGCGTGCGGGCTGGGAGAGATGCTGACCCTGCACACGCGGCGGCGGGTCGAACGCAAGGACCAGATGGAAGTCTGGGGATCCCTGCGGAGCTAGTTGCCTTCCGGCGGCGGAGGCTCGCCGTCCGTGGGCGACGGCGCATCGTCGGGATGCCTCGGCAAGGCGGCGAAGGCGTTCCACAGACTACGGACGTTGTTGCGGAACCCGTCGAGGCCCAGTTCCGACATCTGACCGGCCCAGCCCTGTGACAGGACCCGCAGGGTGCGGCCGCCCCAGTTGGGCTCGACCGTCGAGGACCAGCTGACCAGGGAGGCGGCGTTGGTCATCGCCAGGAACAGGGTGGCGATAATGATGATCCGGCTGGCGTAGCCCCGGGCGGTGTCGGCGCGGCTCTCGTCTTCGTCGGGGTCGGCATAGCCGAAGGTATCGGGATCCAGCTCGGCGGGGTCGGTGTCGAACAGCATGGGTGCGGGTCCTCCGACGGCTCAGAAGGCGAAGTAGATGAAGGGCGCGATGCCCTCGGGACGGATGGCCTCGATGACCAGAACCACGCCGCCGAAGATCAGGGCCACGGCCGGAGACGGCAGGCGCGCCAGCAGGGCGGCGGCGCCCTCGCCTGCGCGCGGCGGCAGGGCGTGGATGGCCAGGCCGGCGATGACCAGGGTGACGACCAGCGGGGTGACCAGGGTTGGGGCCTGCCAATGGGTGAAGAGCGAGGTCAGATAGACGGCGGCCGACTGGAAGTTTTCAGCCCGGAACAGGATCCAGCCCAGAACGACGACATGGAAGGTGACCAGCAGACCCACCCAGGCCGGCCAGCCCGCGCCCGGTCGGACGGCGCGCCACAGGCGTTCGATGACCAGCACCCCGCCGTGCAGGGCGCCCCAGGCGACGAAGGTCCAGGCCGCGCCGTGCCACAGGCCGCCGAGCAGCATGGTGATCATCAGATTGCGGCAGGTGGCGAAAAGGCCCCCGCGACCGCCGCCGAGCGGCACATAGAGATAGTCGCGCAGCCAGTTGGACAGGCTCATATGCCAGCGCCGCCAGAAGTCCTGCAGGGAGGTGGCGCGGTAGGGCTGGTTGAAGTTGCGCGGGAAGCGGTAGCCGAGGAGGGCCGCGACGCCGATGGCGATGTCGCTGTAGGCGGAGAAGTCGCAGTAGATCTGGACCGCATAGCCGTAGGCGGCGATGGCCAGGTCGAGGACGCCAAAGGATCCGGGATCGAAGAAGACCGGATCGACAATGCGGGTGGCCAGTTCGGAGGCGATGATGGTTTTCTTGGCCAGGCCCCAGGCGATCAGCACCAGACCATGACAGACGATCTCGCGGGAGAGCTTTGGCGTGCGTTCGAACTGCGGCAGCAGATGTGAGGCGCGGACGATCGGCCCGGCGACCAGATGCGGGAAGAAGCTCATCAGCAGCAGCACATCGCCGACCGACCGGGCCGTCGGGGTCACGCCGCGATGGACGTCGACCAGATAGCTGATGCCCTGGAAGGTGAAGAAGGAGATGCCGACCGGCAGGACGATCTGCAGCAGCGGCAGGTCGCGGCCCCAGCCAAAGCCATCCAGCAGAACCCCCAGCTCCTCGACAAAGAAGCCGTAGTATTTGAAGACGCCGAGGACGAGCAGATTGACCGTGACCCCCAAGGCCAGCAGGGCGACGCGGCGTCCGTGTGTTTCGGTGCGGCTGATCCGGTCGGCGAGAAACCAGTTCATCAGCCCGCTGGCGATCAGCAGGGCGACGAAGCGCCAGTCCCAGGCGGCGTAGAAGACCCAGCTGGCCAGCAGCAGGAACCATTTGCGGGAAACATTGTCGCGACCGAAGCTCCAGGTGACCGCATAGACCACCAAGAAGAACAGCCCGAACTGCATCGTCGGAAAAAGCACTAGTCGGCCCCCGGCGGGACAACCGCCGTCCCGTCAAAGGCTGACTGCAGGTCCCGGGCCAGCCAGCCGCCGATGCGGTCTCCGCCGACGCGGGTGAAGTGAACATGGTCGCCGCGGGCCGCGCGGGGGTCTTCGCGCCAGAAGCCGTCGATGGAACAGGGACCGCCCATCCGCGCCTCCCAGTCCCAGAAGGCGACACCCCGGGCGGCGGCGATACGGCGTTGCGCCTCGCGCACCGGGCCGAGCGCCGGCGGGGCGTACCAACGGCGCAGGATCGGGTCCTTGCGGGCAAGCATGGCGTTGTAGTTGGCGATCTCATCCGCGTTCAGGGGACGGCAGATGTCGAATTCCTCGTCCTTGTCGTCATTGTAGAGATCCGGTCGCACCGTGGCGGCGTCAGGTGGACCCGCCGCCAGCAGGGCGGCGCCGGGGGCGAGGTCCTGCAACAGGGTCAGGGCCCGGGCGTAGCGGTCGGCATAGGCGACCATGTCGAGGTCGCGCTCGAAGCCCTCGTTGGTGCCGAAGGCGACAATGATCAGGTCTGGCCTGTAGGCGGCGAGCTCGGCGCGGAGGACCTCACGGTCACGAGTCAGAAGCGTGTCGACCGTGGCGCCGATGACGCCGAGGTTGGAGACGGTGACACCGCCGCCCGTGGTGCGGACGGTGGACCAGGAATAGAGCCGCACGCCGGCGTCCAGCACCTCGACCGAGGCCAAGGAGACAGGCCCGGCGGTTTGCAGAATCTCGCAGCGAGGTCCCGCGCTGTAGGCCCGGGCCGACACCGTGCGGGTCTCCGTGCCGGCGGTGAGCAACAGGGTCCCGGCGCCGGGCTCGGCGAGGAAGCAGACGATCAGCTGATCGAAAGTCGACTCGATCTCGGAGGCCAGCTCCAGCCGGGCGCCGGGCCGTGAGGCGGCGGTGAAGCCGCTGAGGCCGGCCGGCGGGCCCTCGGTGATCCCCTTGCGCGAGGTCAGGCCGCTGTAGGTGAGGGTCGCCTGGCGGACGGTGAAACCGGCGAACGGCAGGGCGGCGGGGAGTACGCCGCGGCCGCCCGCGCCGTAGCGGGCCTGCAGGCTGGTGCGCAGGGCGCCGCTGATGTGGTCGGCGGCGCTGTGACTGTCGCCGAGGATCAGGATGTTGAAGGGGCGGGTGCGCGCTGGATCATTGAGAACCGCCGCCGCCCGGGCGAGCGCTTCCGGATTGGCGAGGGCGGAACGATCCGTGCCGGGCGCTGATGACATGAGAATCCCCAGCGCCAGCAGCAGGCCGATCAACGGCCGGTTCCCGAGGCCGGCGCCTTGGCCGGTTCAAGCGCCTTGGCCTGATCTGTCGGCGTCGGCACAGGGGCGGTGGGCGGCGGCGGGGCGACAGCGGCGCGCGCCTCACCAAGGTCAGCCTTGATCTGCTCGGCCATGGGTTTTGACAGCAGCAGATAGCCGCCCATGGTCATGTGGATGCCGTCCGAGGCGCGGACCAGTTGCGGCTTTCCACCGGCGCCGATCGGCAGATAGGCCGCATACTGACGTTTGGCGTCGCTGGTCGCGGCGGTGCTGTCAATGAAGGGAAAACCCAGCGCCGTGGCGCGGGCGGCGAAGATGTCGTTGACCAGTTCGGCTCCGGCCTCGGCCCGGTCAGAGCGCATGCGCGGCAGGCCCATCCAGTAGACGGCGGCGCCGGACTGGCGCGCATGGCCGACGAGGGCGTCAACCCGCTCGCCATAGGCCTGACGCCAGGGCGCTTCGGAAAAGGTCAGCACCTTGCCGTCGCCCTGCATGGCCTGGCGGTCGTTCGTGCCGATCATGAAGACGGCGATATCGACCCTTTGGCGGGACAGCTGCTCGACGGTCTGGGTCTCGACGTTGACGTAGTCGTAGCGCGACAGGCCGGTCGAGGGGCGGCTGAAGCGGACGACCTTGACCCCTTCGACGTCACGGAACTGGCGATAGAGACCTGCCCACAGGCCATCGGCCATGGAGTCGCCGAAGACGCCGATGGTGATGCCGTCGCCGCGTTTGATGGCGGCGCGGAGGGCGGCCTGGTTCTGATTGATATCCGGAACCGGCGCGGGGGCGGCTTCGGTACTGGCGGCCGCGGCATGGCGTTCCGCGGGGGGACCGAACATGGAGCCGGAGAAGGACGGCAGGGGTCCGCCGGCGGACCACCAGCCGAACAGAAGGCCTCCGGTCAGGCCGAGCAGCCCGCCAATGGTCAGGCCGGTTCCGAAGCGCAGCCCGGGACTGCGCGCCGGACGTTCCTCCGCCCCCGAAAACTCGCCGTCTGACGCCACTACCGCTCCCCCGAGCGCGCCGACGCCGAAGGGCGCCGGACGATAAATACGACCGTCACCGTTGTAGACCGGATGACGCGGGCCGGGCAGCCCCTTCCCCCGCCGGTTGCGCATTGGCCGCGCTCGCTGTCCTGGAGGCGTCAGGCGAGGCGGAAATCCGCACAAATCTGAAGCCACGGCGGTTCAGCTCGTCCAGCAGACGCGGCAGGACGGCCATCATGTTGGGGCGGGTTTCGTGGAGGATCAGCACTCCGCCGCCCGCTTCTTCCATGCGGGCAAGCGTGCGCTGGTAGATGGCTTCGCTGCTGATCCCCCGCCAGTCATCGGTGCCGGCCTCGGCGGAGACGACCGTGATGCCCTGGCCGCCGAGCCAACTGCGCAGGGCCGGGCTGTCGTTCAGACCGGGGAAGCGGAAGAAGGGCTCGACCGGTCCGGCGGTCCCGGCGGCGGTTCGCAAGGCGACAAAGCTGCGATCGATCTCGGCCTTGCCGGCGGGCAGCGACCAGTAGCGAAGCTGGGTTGGATGGGACCAGCTGTGGCTGGCGACGCCGTGACCATGGCTGAGGGCGCTCTGCACCAGATCAGGCCGCAGGGCAGCGTAGTAGCCGACGTAGAAAAAGGTCGCCTTCAGACAGCGGGCCTCCAGAATCTCGAAGGCCTTCGGACTGCCGGACGGATCGGGTCCGTCGTCGAAGGTCAGGGCGATGGTGCGCGGCGGCAGTGGGGTGCGCAGATACTGGATGCCGCCATAGCCGCCGGGACGAAACGGTAGAACCACCACCGGCGTCGAGCCGGGCCAGTCGGCGTTGCCAGCGCAGACGGCGGGCGGCGGCGGCGCGACGGCGGCTTGTTCGATGGCCGGGCTGGCCACGGAGCCTGACCTGAGCACCAGCTCAAGCGGCGCCAGCATCCCGCCGATCACCACCAAGAGAAACAGGACGGGCCGCATGTGATCTCCCGGGAGGCGCCGACCCTTGCAGGCGGGCGGGCTCGCGCCTAGCCCTGACGGGGTTTGGTCTGCATGGCCCCGGTCATGGGGATGAAGAAGACGCCGACGTCGCGGCGCGAACGGACCTTCCCGTCCGGATCCTTGGTGTAGACGTAGAGCACCTGACCGCGGCGGAAGGGCTGTCCGATCGGGATGATCAGCCGGCCGCCGGGCTTGAGCTGGCGGAACAGCTCGGGCGGGGCGTACTGGGCGACACAGGTCAGCATGATGATGTCGAAACCGCCCTCGACTTCCGGCCAGCCGAAGTAGCCGTCGCCGACCCGGCCATGGACATTGGTGTAGCCGAGGGGGGCGAAGATCTGGCCGACGGCCTTGCCGATCGGTTCGATGATTTCGATGGTGTAGGCGTCGCGGACGATGCGCGAGAGCAGGGACGACTGGAAGCCCGATCCGGTGCCGATCTCCAGGGTCACGTCGGTCGGCTTGGGCGCGGCGAGCTGAGTCATATAGGCCTGACCCAGGAAGTCGGAGAGCACGGAGCCGTGGCCGATGGGCCAGGGCTTGGGGTTGCCCTCATAGGCCTGGAAGGCCAGCGAGGCCTGCTGGGCGTACTGGTAGTGATAGTATTCGCGCGGCACCGAGGCGAAGGCGGCCATGACGGCCGGATCGGCGGCGCCGAAACGTTCGGCCAGGTAGCGGGAAATGTGCTCCAGCGCGGCGGGCTTGCGGGCCTGGATCTCGTTGAACTGGGCTTCGGTGATCTGGCTGGGACGGCCGGAGGCGGCCATGGCGGCGACAAAGGCCGCGTAGGTCCAGGGGGCCAACGGCATCCGCACAGTCTCGGAGACCGCCGAGGCGCCCGCCGCCGGCGCCGTGGGAGCGGTGGCCTTGGCCTCAGCGCCGCCTTCGGCCTTGGGGTCCATACGCTCGCGGACCGAGGTCAGGGCCTTGTCGACATCGCAGGCGGCGAGCGGCAGGGCGGCGAGACCGGCGGAACCGGCGATAAGCGAACGGCGTGAAAGGGTCATTGCGCAAAATCCACTGCAGGCCTGGATGACACAGGTTTGGTCCGGCCTGCCGTCGGCAGCACCAGGAAGGCGAGGAGATAGAGGCCCGACGCCGCGATCAGCAGCACCGAGAAACCGATATCCCGGGAGAGAAGATTGGCCAGAGGCGTGGCCACGACCGAGAAGGCGCCGTTGAGGCCCCAGGCCCAGGGCAGCAGACGGCCGCTGCCCACCTGGGTCAGGCCCAGCGGGAAGGGCAGGCCCAGCGCAAGGGCGACGGGGGCGGCGGCGGTCATGATGATGGCGGCGCGCAGCCAGGTGGGCAGGCCAAGGGTCTGGATCAGGAAGGGCTCGGCCCAGAACAGCATCGCCGCGCCCCAGGCGAGAACCGCGGCGACCGCGACGCCCATGGCCAGCTTCGGCCAGGCGGCGACCCGGCCGGCGACCAGACTGCCGACGCCCGAGAAGAACAGCATCGAGGTCAGGACCAGGGCGAAGGCGGTCGAATAGTCGTTGAGATAGAAGGCCGCCTTGTCGATCAGCATGATCTCGACAAACAGGAAGCCCAGGCCAAGGGCCGGGAAGTAGAGCGCCGGCCACAGGCGGCGGGGCTCGGTATTGCCCTTCTCACGGCGGAACAAGGCCGGGGCCAGCAGCACCAGCAGGGCGACGATGACGGCTTGGGCGAGGACGGCGAGATTGACCAGTCCGCCGATCTCCGCCTGGGGCAGGACCTCGAGGCGACGCAGCAGGGCGCCGAGGTTTTCCAGTTTCAGCGAGGCATAGAAGGCCGGACGATCAAGGGTGGCCGGGCGGACGTGGAAGTCGCGGGCGGTGGGACTTGGCTGGCCGGCCAGCACGGCGGCGACCTCGTTGGCGATGGCGTCGTCAGGACCGGTGGAGGTGATCTCTCCGGTGGCGAAGCTGACGCTGGGCAGGTCATTGAACAGCCGCGCCCGGGCGGCCACGTGATCCATGCCGGGCGCATAGGAGATGTCGAATGAGCGCTCCGAAGCGAAGGTCCCGAGCCTGGCGATATCGGCCTCAGCCCAGGGCGTGGGCGAGATCAGGATGCGGGCGTTCCAGGCCGAGCGATAGACCATGATCCGGGCGGCGGGATCCTCGCCCCGGGCCAGCAGGGCCTCGCGGGCGGTGGCCAGAACCCGCAGGGCATAGACGGGGAAATCGCGGATCGAGACTGAGACGGAGACCATGCCGCCGGGCTTCAGGGCGCCCAGATAGGCCTGCACGGCCTCGACGGTGACGCCGTTGGCGTTGGCCGGGGTGACGTCGACGAAGTCGGCGGACAGATCGATGATGTCATAGCGGCCGGCCGGTCCGTCGAGGGCGACGGCGATGGGGCCGCCCGGCATCAGCCGGACGCGCGGATCGGCCTTCAGGGCGGGCGAGTCTTCAAGGCCGATGATCAGGGCCCGGCGCAGGACCGGCTCGGACTCAACGCCATCGACCTTGCCGGCGCCGAGATTGAGCGCCTCAGCGATGCGATAGCCGCCGGACAGGCCGACCAGCAGCACCTCGCCGCCGGGCCTCAGGACATAGGGGGCGGCGCTGAGGGCCGAGGGGGCGTAGGCGGCGGTGACCGGACCAGGGGTCGGCAGGGCGGCGATGCGGGAGCCGTCGCGGTAGAGGCCGTAGGTGCGGGGCGGTCCGGGCGCGCCCAGCATCTGGGCGTTGTTGGAGACGTCGGCGTCGACCCGCTCGGTGAAGTCCTCAAGCAGAACGTAATAGCCCTGGGGCGAGCGGATCTGGCCGACGATGCGGGCGCCGGGCGTGTTCAGCGGGGCGTAGATGGCCTTGAACTCGCTGAAGGTCGGGGCCGGGCCGGTGAACAGCAGAAACTCACCCACGACCAGGGCCACGCCGGCGAGGAAACCGGCCAGCCAGTTGAGTTTGCCGGGCTGGAACAGGGTGGCGATGGCCAGGGGAACCAGGAGGATCGGCGCCAGCAGGAAGGGATGGACCAGAAACATCAGCAGCAGGGCCAGGGCCGAGCCGGCGGCGGCGCCGATCAGGTCATAGGCATAGACCCGTCCGACCTCGCGATGGTTCTGGACGAAGATCAGGGAGATGTAGGTTCCGGCAAGAAAGAAGAACGGCAGCAGGGCGGCGTAGTAGCGGGCGATGTTGCCGATCTGGTCGGTCCAGGTGGCCGGGTTCTGGAGTTGCAGCGGATTGAACGGATTGGCGGTGACTTGCTGGAAGCCGAAGGCCGCAGCCAGGACCATCGCGCCCGGGAGGACCGTTCGCAGGATCAGGCCGAACCGTTCGATGGTCTCGCGGAACAGGGCGACGAAGACCCCGCTCAGGGCGAAGCCGGCCATGACGATGGAGATGATCCAGTAGCCGTACTCCGACCAGGCGGCGACGGCGAAGTAGCGGGTCAGGGCATTCTCGATCCCGACCACGCCCAGCGAGATCAGAAACAGCGGCCAGAGCGCGCCGCGGGCCGGGGATGACGTCTGGGAGCGGGTCACGGTCGCCTCGCCTGGACATCGCGGATCATGAAGCCGTCGATCAGGGCGTTGAAGCGCCCGGGCTCATCAACGAAGAGCGCATGCCCGGCCTTTTCGAAGACCTCCATCCGGCTGTCGGGCCGGCTGGCGATCAGGGCCTCGCCCTGCGATCTCAGACGCGGACGGACGATGTAGAGCACCGGGACCTGGGCGCCATGGACCGCCTTGCGCCAGGCCTCGCGCGGAACGGGATAGCGGAGCAGGGCCTGTTCCGCGTCCGGGGGAGTCTTCAGGGAGTCGGACGTCAGCCGGGTCCGGAAGGCCTCACCCGGATCGCGGGCGAACAGACCTTTGACGAAAGCCGAGCGGGCCTTGGCGCGGTCCGTGGCGGATCGGACCGGAGGCGCGCCCCTGCCCCGTTTGGGCGGCGGTCCCTCGCCGATGGAGTTGTCGACCAGAACCAGACCGGCCACGCGGGCGTCGCCGGATTCCATTAAATACGAGAGCGTATCAAGCACGCCCAGGGACCAGCCGACGATGACGACGGGGCGGTCCAGCCGGGCGGAGATCAGCTCGCCGATATCGCGGCCCCGCCGGTCGGGGTCGTAGCCGGTTGCGGCGATCTGGGAGCGGCCCTGCCCTCGCGGGTCGAGGGCCAGGACATGGTAGCGATCCGACAGAGCGTCGAGTTGCCGGTCCCAGATCCAGGCCGGCATCGTCCAGCCGGGGACAAACAGGATGGGCGGCGCGTCAGCCGGTCCGGCCTCGAGATAGTGGAGGCGAACGCCGTCGCTGGTGGTGAACTCACGGTGACTGGCGGCCTGAGCCAAGGCGGGACCGCACAGCAGCAGGGTCGCCAGCAGCAAGCTGGTCCCCGCGCGGCGCAATACTCCCGCCAGTACTGTCATGCCATCCCCCATGGCCAGACCTTGGTCAGTCGGCGCGACGCTGTCTTGCGACTTCCCCTGACAGGTGCAGGAACGGCAGCGCCTGCCCACACCGTTAACCTAGCATGCCAGTGACACGGGCAGCCAGAGGACCGGGCCGGGACTTCCCCGTCGACGGTTGGCCCCGTCGGCCCGACCTGTCACAAGCTGTATTCCCGCTCCCGGACAGCCCTGGCGACCCGCCCGCCCTGTCGGCGCGCATTCAGGTTCAGGGATCAGAACGGGCCTGGCCGCGTTGTGCGGTGCAACAACAGACTGGAGAGATCAAGCATGGGTAGTTTGCATCGGGTGAGGCTGCTGGTCCGCCAGGCGACGACGCAGGACATTCCGGCGATCATCACCATGATGCGACGGGCCTATCCAACCATGCCGGTCTACACCCCGGGCAATCTGCTGGGGCAGATGGCCGCCTTCGCAGAGGGACAGTTCGTCGCCGAAGCGCAGGATGAGATCGTCGGCTATGCCGCCACCTTCCGGATCGACGGGGACACGGCCCTGGCCCCGCACACCTGGTCGGAGATCACCGGGTCCGGCTATGCCTCGCGGCACGACCCGATCGGCGAGTGGCTGTATGCGATGGAGGTTTGCGTCGATCCGGCCTGGCGCGGCCGCCGGGTCGGTCAGAGGCTCTATGAAGCCCGCAAGCAACTGGCCGAGAACCTGGAGCTGAAGGGGGTGGTGTTCGGCGGGCGGCTGCCGGGGCTGTCGCGCAAGATCAAGCAGCTGGGCTCCGCCGAGGCCTACCTGGAGGCGGTAGTGTCGCGGAAAGTGCGCGATCAGGTCGCCAGCTTCCAGATCAACAACGGGTTCGAGCCGATTGGCTTGCTGAAGAACTACCTGCCCAGCGACAAGGAAAGCATGGGCTATGCCCTGCATATGGTCTGGCGCAACCCCTACGCCGAGGAACAGGCGCAGGACGCCAGCGCCATGCGGCGCAAGGACTGGGTTCGGGTTGCGGCGGTGCAGTTCCAGCAGCGGGCGGTGGCCAGCTTCGACGAGTTCATCCGCAATGTTGAGTATTTCGTCGACGTGGTCGCCGACTACAAGGCCGACTTCGTGGTCTTCCCCGAGCTCTTCACCCTGCAGCTGCTGGCCTTCGAGACCCGCAAGCTGAGCCCGGTCGAGGCGATCGAGACCCTGACCGGCCATACCAAGCCCTTCGTCGAGGCGATGCGGACGATGGCGGTGAAGTACAACGTCAATATCATCGGCGGCTCGCACCCCACGCGGATGGAGGACGGCGACATCCACAACGTCGCCTATGTCTTCCTGCGCGACGGCTCGGTGCATTCGCAGGAGAAGATCCACCCGACGCCGAACGAGCGGCACTGGTGGAACATCAAGGGCGGCGACGAGATCCGCGCCATCGACACCGACTGCGGGCCGATCGGGGTTCTGGTCTGCTACGACAGCGAGTTTCCGGAACTGGGCCGCAAGCTGGCCGACGAGGGCGCGCGGCTTTTGTTCGTGCCCTTCTGCACCGACAACCGGCAGGGCTACCTGCGGGTCCGCTACTGCAGCCAGGCGCGGGCGATCGAGAACCAGTGCTACGTCGCCATGTCCGGCAACGTCGGCAACCTGCCCAACGTCGACAACATGGATGTGCAGTATGCCCAGTCCTGCATCCTGACGCCCTGCGACTTCCCGTTTGCGCGGGACGGCATCGCTGCCGAGGCGACGGAGAATGTCGAGACGGTGTCGATCGCCGATCTGGACCTGTCGGACCTGGCCTGGGCCCGAAGCCAGGGCACGGTGAGGAACCTGCGCGACCGCCGCTTTGATCTGTACCACACGGTGTGGCGCGGCGACGGCGAACGCTGATCCCTTCAGGCGGCCGCCGGCGCCGTCTCCGCCCTTTGTCGCTTGAGCAGCATCAGGGCGAAGATGGCCACGGCGATGGCGCAGGCCGTGGCCCCGACCAGCAGGGCGCCGGGGTAGTCAAAGCGCTCCAGCACGCCGCCGAACCGGTGCGAGCCGAAGGACGTGCCGAGATTGAGCACGGCCATGTAGATCGAGAACTGGGTCGCCGCGACCCTGGGCTCGCTGAGGTTCATGGCCTGGGCATAGAGGGCGACCGAGAGCAGGACGAACAGCACCACATGCAGGACAATGAAGCCCTGGAAGACCATCGGCGCTGACCACAGACCGGGCGCCAGACCCATGCCGGCCTGCAGCACGGCCAATCCGGCGAGGGCCAGCAACAGGGCCTTCAGGGGCCCGAGACGATCAGCGATGAAACCCGACAGCGCCAGGCCGAAGAGCCCGCCGATCAGGTTGGCGACCCCGGCCAGGGAACTGTAGTCCTGACTGGGCCAGCCCAGCCGCTTCACCGCCATCACCGGCGCCAGCGCCGTGTGGAGACCATAGGCGGCGAGGGCGACGAACAGGCCGATGGCGAAGACCAGGCTCAAGCGGGTGGCGAGGGCGCGAAGCAGGTCGCGGGCCAAGGGCAGCCAGCGACGGTCTTGCGCGTGGATCGCCTGGGGCGAGGCCTCGCCAGGAGTCCAGGGGAGCAGCCGCTCTCCCGGCCGCTCCCGGACCAGAAGCGGGAAGAGGATGACCACGGCGACAAAGCCTGCCGACACAAAGGCCGCGGCGGGCAGTCCGAACTGGCTGATCACCCAGCCGGTGACGATGGCCCCGCCGGCGATACCCAGGGTCTTGCCGCCCCACATGACGCCATTGGCCCGGGCCCGCTCAGCGGGCGGAACGATGTCGATGGCCATGCCGTCAATGGCCACGTCCTGAAAGGCGCCGGCGAGGTTTACGCAGAAGCCGACGATGGTCATGGCCAGGACGACGTCGCCTGTCGGCCCCTGCAGCCCCAGGGTGACAAGGGTGGCCATCAGGGCCAGCTGGGCGCCGATCAGCCAAGGCCTGCGACGGCCCATGGCCGGAAAGGCGAAGCGGTCCATCAGCAGGCCGTTGATGAACTTCAGGCTCCAGGGGAGCAGGATGATGGCGATGTAGGAGCCGATGGCCGCCGGGCTGGCGCCGTTCTCGGCCAGCCAGGCCGGGACGGCGATGTAGAGCAGGCCTTCGGGGGCGCCCTGGGCGGCGTAGAGGAAGAACAGCGCGATAAGTCGAAGCGGCCGGTTGGTCGCAAAGGACAGGCCGGACTTGGCGGTGGCGATTGTCACTGCAGCTTCCCCCCGGGGACGGTTCGACGGCGCCAAGGGTATGGCCGCGCCTCAGTCTAGCGACGACGACGCCGATCCGTTCCCGATCGGGACACGGCAAACCCGCCACAGCAGACTCTGCGGCGGGTTCAGGCGCTGTGCTCAACAGACGGGCGCCGCAAAGGCCGCGCGCCGACGGTCGATCTAGTGGAAGACGCGGACGGCGGCGCGGAGGTCGTCTTCGGTTTCCATCGGCACGACGCCGTTGTGGATCAGGAGGGCCGCCGGCAGGACCTCCGGAACCGGGAGGTTCAGGGTCTTGAGGGTGCGGCTGACGCCTTCACCGAAGGCCATGATCGGTAGCTTGCGCTCGGCGGCGGTGCGGATGATCTCATCCATCGCCACGTCGATTTCCGACCCGGCGACCGCTTCCGCACCCGGAACCACGACCCCTGACAGGGCGCCGGTCTGGAGATCGGAAAGTCCGGCGGTCGGGATGAAGGAGATCGAGCCCATGGCGACGACCTGGGACAGGGTCTGGGGCTGAAGGCTCATCGGCGCGAGGTTGACGCCGCCGGCGAACAGAATGGCTTCGGCATTGAGCATCGAGCCAAAGTCCATGCGGGGCGTGGCCAGCAGTCCGGCGCGCGAACGGGGGCCGGTGTAGCGCGCCTGGCGGCCATTGGAACGGGCCTGGTTTCCGCGATGATTGCTCATGAATTTGTCCTTCTCGTTACTGAAAAAATATCGTCGCCCGGAATGCGTGAGCGCTCCGGACGTCGTGTCGGTCTGGATTGTCGGTCAACGCCGCCCGGAGGGCGCGTCAAAGGCCGCTTGCGCGACGGGGGCGGCCATCCAACGCCGCCGGAAACCGGTCAGAAAACTTCGGCCGGCGACCTAACGCCTCTGACCAAACCACGGATCTGCGCCTCAAGGGCGCTGTCGGCGGAGCCGTCCCGGACAGGATGCTGATCGTCATCAATCAGGATCGAGGACGCGCCCCAGTTGGACAGCAGAACCGAAGCCAGCTCGGCCCCGTCCCTGCGTCCGGCGAGCCGGGAGCCGACAACCGCAATAGAAATCGGGCTTTGCGCGGCGAGCGCCAAGGCCGTGGAGGCTCGATCAACCGGGCCAACAACATTAAACCCACCGTCGTACAGATTTTCGACAACTCTCGTCGCAGTTTCCGGACATTCGCATGCCACCATTACCGTGAAGAGTTCTGTCTTGTTATCTGCCACTGATCCGATGCGCCCCATGTTTTTAATCTGATGTCATCGACATCGGCGGAAGCGTATCAGAAAACACAGCGATCCCGGGCCACATCTCAGTAACGTTCCCGTGATTGGACGCCCCTGACGGGCTGACCGACGCCTACGCGGTCCGGTCGCCAGACAGGACTGTCATCCCAACATCAGACGCCTGCCCGCCTGCTGCGGGGCCCGGGCACCCCCTCGGACCAGCCGACTTGACAGCATCACACAGTATGCCGCATACACTGTGCGTCACACACTATGTGGCGTTGAGGTAGCAGCGCGATGGGCGACGTTGATCTGTTTGAAAGCCTGAAGCTGGAGCTGCGCCGGGGATCCTTGATCCTTGCGGTGCTGGCCCGGCTGAAGAGCGAACAATATGGCTACTCCCTGCGGGTGGCGCTGGCGAGCGATGGCCTGGAGATCGAGGAAAGCACCCTCTATCCGCTGTTGCGACGCCTTGAGAGCCAGGGGCTGCTCGACAGCGAATGGCGCGAGGAAGACCGGCGCAAGAAGCGGTTCTACCGGCTGTCCACCGCCGGCGAGACCATGCTGGGCCGGCTGACGGCGGAGTGGCGGACGATCTCCGCCTCGCTGGAGCGGATGCTGTGAGCCGCACAACCAATCAATCTTCGAGGGAGGGGCGAATGACCCTGTTGGACCGTTATCTGAAGGCCGTGGCGGCGCAGCTGCCCAAGGACACCCGTGAGGACATCGTCGCCGAGTTGCGGGATGTGCTGCTGAACAGGTTCGAGGCGCGAGAGGAAGAGCTTGGCCGGCCCCTGACCGAAGACGAGCAGGAAGCCATCATCCGGGAGATGGGTCATCCCCTGACCGTCGCCGGACGTTATCGCAACGGCCCGAGTCACCTGATCGGACCGGAAATCTATCCCTATTGGCTGTTTGCCGTGAAAGTCGGTCTGGCGGCCATGGCCCTGATCACCATCGTCGCCGCGATCATCCAGCTGATGGTTGGCGAGATCGGCGCCGCCCAATGGGTGGGCAAGATCATCAATGGCGTCATCGGCGGCGGCATCACCCTGATCGGGGTGGCGACCATCGCAGGATTTATCCTGGAGCGTCAGGCGACAAAGCCGAAGTTCATGACCGAGTGGAGGGTCAAGGACCTGGCGGTTTTCGAACTGGGTTCCCTGGATGCCGAGGCGCTGGAGCGGCAGTTTGGCGGCGCCACGCCGTTCAAGATCCGTCGGCGATCCGCCTGGAGGCGCGATGGATCCCTGGTGGGCAATGCCCTGGCCAGCGCTACCGTCACCCTGGTGGTCATGCTGTGGTGGACCGGACTGTTGCCGATCGCAGACCTGCGCCCCGGCGCCGGGGCGGTGGTCATCGGCGGGGTCGACTACGGCGCCATCCTGACCAGCATTGTCGAAATCGCCTTCTGGCCGATCCTCGCCTATCTGACGGCGCGCATCGTCTTTGAACTGTTCCGCGCCTGGCGGCCCTATGCGCTGCGGCGGGCGGCGCTGGGCAATTTCGCCCTCGCGGCCCTGAGGCTGGCCGGAGCCTGGTGGCTGTGGACCACCTCGCCGCTGGCGCCCCTGATCTATGTCGACAGCCTTCAGGGCGTCGTTGACGCCGCCCGCAGCCTGACCAGCGGCAACATCTCGGTCGCGGCGATCCTGACCCTCTGTGTGGTGTTCACAATGGTCGAGGCGGTCTGGACCATGGTCGCCAGTCTGTGGGCGCTGGTCCTGCCCGGCGCCGGTCGCAAGGCCGAAAGCGTCGTTTGAACCGGCTTCGCATCATGGTCTGAGAGAGGGCCCGGCCCGCCAGATGGCAGGTCGGGCCTTCATCGTTTAAGAACACACCATGTCCGAGTCCGCAGACATTGATGAAGGGGCCGCCAGACCCGCCACCGCCCGGTTTGCACGGCGCAAGGAAGCGGTGCTGGCCGCCGCGATCGATGTGCTGAACAGCGAGGGCCTGAAGGGCATGACCCTGGCGGACGTCGCCGCCCGCGTCGGCCTGACCACGACCAGCGTCACCTACTATTTTCGCAAGAAGGAAATCCTCGCCGCCGAGTGTTTTCTGAACGGCCTTGGCCGGTTCGAGGCCATGGTCGCGAAGGCCCGTCGCGAGGAGAGCCTGAAGGACCGACTGTTCAGACTGCTGGACCTGTATCTGGAACTGCACATCCGGGTCAGGAAGGGCGAGGAATCGCCGATGACCTTCTTTGGCGACATCAGGGCCCTGAATGAGCCCTATCGGGCCGAGGTCGTCGAAGCCTACCGGCAGCTATTCTTCAATATCCGCAGCCTCTTCGAGGCGCCCGGCTACGAGCATCTCGATCTGCTGGCGCGCAGCACCCGGGCCCACATCCTGCTGGAGCAGCTGTTCTGGTCCGTCGCCTGGCTGCCGCGCTACGACATCGAGGACCTGCCGCGTATTCGCGAGCGGATGTTCGACATCCTGGCCAACGGCCTGGGAACGGGCGCCCAGCCATGGGATCCGGCGCCCCTGGCGATAGCGCCGCGACTGGGCGACCCGGCGGTCGAGACCTTCCTGCAGGCGGCGACCCCGCTGATCAACGAGCGCAGCTATCGCGGCGTGTCGGTGACCGACATCGCCGCCCGGCTGAACGTCACCAAGGGCAGCTTCTATCACCACATGGACGCCAAGGATGACGTGGTGGTGGCCTGCTTCGAGCGCACCTTCGAGGTCATTCGCGCCGCCCAGATGGCCGCCCAGGCCCTGCCCGGCGACCAGTGGCAGGCCCTGACCAGCGCCGTTGTCGCCCTGGTCCAGCGGCAGGTCAGCCCGGAGGGCCCGTTGCTGCGGACCTCGGCGCTGCAGGCCCTGCCGCCGCCCCTGCGGACCGGTGTGGTCCTGCGCGGCAACCGGTTTGCCCAGCGGTTCGCCTCGATGATCTCCGATGGCGCCGCGGACGGCTCCATCCGCATCGTTGACCCGTTCCTGGCGGCCCAGATGGTCAGCGCCTCGATCAACGCCGCGGCCGATCTGGTGAGCTGGACCGGCGGGCTGAAGCCGGCGGCGATGGCTGATCTATACGCCCGCCCGGCCCTGACGGGACTGCTGGCGAAGTAGGGGGCCGCCCCCTTTTTGTAAGCGGAGAATGTCAATTCTACCCAAAAAATAGCGCCCTGATCATTTTTCGAATTTCGGGTTTGTTTTGCCCGATGGCCCGGCTATGATTTTCCATAAGGGAGAAACACACCATGGGTCAGGTTCTGGATGGCAAGGTCGCCGTCATCACCGGGGCGGCGTCCGGCATCGGCAAGGCCAGCGTCGAGCGGTTCGTTGAGGCCGGCGCGCGGGTGCTGGCCTGCGACATCCAGGACGAGGCAGGCAAGGCGCTTGAAGCGGCCTTTCCAGGCAAGGTGGTCTACCAGCACTGTGACGTGACGAGCGAAGACGACATCGCCGTGGCCATGGAAATCGCCAACACCACCTTCGGCGGCCTCGACATCCTGTTCAACAATGCCGGATCGGGCGGATCGCCCACCTCGCTGGAAGAGATGACCGGCGAGCTGTGGGACGTCAGCCAGGATCTGCTGCTGCGGTCCGTGGCCCTGGGGATGCGTTACGCCCTGCCCTACATGAAGGCCCGCGGCGGCGGCGCGATCGTCAACACCGCCTCGGTGGCGGGGCTGTCGTCGGGCATGGGGCCGCCGGCCTATTCAGCGGCCAAGGCCGGGGTCATCCAGCTGAGCCGGGTCGCGGCGGCCGAGTTCGCCAAATACGACGTGCGGGTCAACGCCATCTGCCCGGGCCTGATCCTGACCGGCATCTTCACCGCCTCGGCCGAGATGCCGAGCCAGGTCAAGACGGCGGTTCAGGGGGTGATGCGCAGCACCGCGCCGGCCGCCCAGCCGGTGCGCCGGGCCGGCGAGGCGGACGACATCGCCCAGACGGCGCTGTTTCTCGCCAGCCCGGCCTCGGGGTTTATCACCGGCACCCACATCCTGGTCGACGGCGGCATGCTGGTCGGGCCCCGCCATTCCTGGGACCCGGTGGAGCAGGAACAGCGTCAGAAAGCCCGCGAGCAGCTGTGGGCCGGCGCCGCCGAGACCGCCTGAAATGCCTGCTTGACCTGACCTTGGGTCAAAAACCCACAGTCCCAATCCACAGACGCAGAAGATCCAGAGCACCGCCATGTCCGACACCGCAGAACCGATGGCCCCCGAAATCGATGTCGAGGCGCTGCGCGCCAAGTATCGCGCCGAGCGCGACAAGCGTCTGCGGGATGACGGCAACCAGCAGTATGTCGAGGTCAAGGGCGACTTCTCCCGCTTCCTCGAGGACCCTTACGTGCCGCCGGGCTTCAGCCGCGAGCCGCTGACCGACGAGGTCGAGGTGGTGGTTATCGGCGGGGGGTTCGGAGGCCTGCTGGCCGGGGCGAGGCTGCGCGAGGCCGGCGTGACCGACCTGCGGATGATCGAGAAGGGCGGCGACTTCGGCGGCACCTGGTACTGGAACCGCTATCCCGGCGCGGCCTGCGACATCGAAAGCTACGTCTATCTGCCTCTGCTGGAAGAGGTCGGCTACATGCCGGTCGAGAAGTACACCCGGGCGCCGGAAATCCTCGACTATTGCGGTCGGATCGCCCGCAAGTTTGACCTCTACCGCGACGCGCTATTCCAGACCGAGGTCAAGGACATGGCCTGGGACGAGGCGGCCAATCGCTGGATCATCCGCACCAACCGCGATGACGCGATCCGCGCCAGGTTCGTGATCATGGCGAACGGCCCGCTGCATCGCCCCAAGCTGCCGGGCATCCCCGGCGTGGACAGCTTCAAGGGCCACACCTTCCACACCAGCCGCTGGGACTATGAATACACCGGCGGCGACCCGAACGGCGGGCTGGACCGGCTGGCCGACAAGCGGGTCGGGATCATCGGCACCGGAGCGACGGCCGTGCAGTGCGTGCCGCATCTGGGCGCGGGCGCCAAGGCGCTGTTCGTCTTCCAGCGCACGCCCTCCTCCATCGACGTGCGCAACAACCGGCCGACCGATCCGGAATGGGCGGCCAGCCTGGAGCCCGGCTGGCAGCAGGCCCGGATGGACAACTTCAACATCCTGGTGTCCGGCGGCTGGCAGAAGGAAGACATGGTCAATGACGGATGGACCGACATCATCCGCAACCTCGGCCTGGCCGCCGCCCGGCGGGCCGCCAAGGGCGAGCTTGGCCCGGGCGATCCGGCCGAGCTTCTGCAACTGGCCGACTTCCAGAAGATGGAATCGATCCGCGCCCGGGTCGATCAGGTGGTCGCCGACCGCCAGAAGGCCGAGGCGCTGAAGCCCTGGTACAACCAGTTCTGCAAGCGCCCCTGCTTCCACGACGACTATCTGGACACCTTCAACCGCCCCAACGTCCATCTGATCGACACCGATGGCCGGGGCGTCGAACAGATTACCGAAAAGGGCGTGGTGGTGAATGGCGTCGAGTATGAACTCGACTGCCTGATCTTCGGGACCGGCTTCGAGGTCGGCACCTCCTATGCGCGGCGCGCCGGTTATGACGTGACCGGACGGGGCGGCCAGACCCTGAGCGAGAAGTGGTCGGAAGGCGTCACCACCCTGCACGGCATGCACGCCAAGGGCTTCCCCAACTGCCTGATCTTCTCCAACAGCCAGTCCGGCTTCACCGCCAACTATCCGCACATGCTCAATGAGCAGAGCAAGCACGCCGCCTACATCATCACCGAGGCGGGCAAGCGGCAGGCCAGCGTGGTTGAGGCCACGGCCGAGGCCGAGGAGGCCTGGGTCGAGGAGATCATGGCCAGCGCCATCCAGCGGCAGAAGTTCGCCGAGGAATGTACGCCGGGCTACTACAACAACGAAGGTCAGCCCTCGCCGCTGGCCGCCAGAAACGGGCCCTATGGCAAAGGCTCGATGGCCTTCATCGAACTGATCGAGAAATGGCGGGCGGAAGGCTCGATGGCCGGGCTGGAGCTGAGCTGATCGGGGAGGCGGTCAGCCGGCCGGAACAAGACGGTTGGTGACCGGCTCGCCATTGAAGGCCTTGTCCGACCAGACGGCGCCGGCCTTCACCGGGGGTATGTCCTTGCAGAAGCTGAACGGCCCCGGATAGGGCCGCTTTTGCGACAGACACAACTTGCCCTTCTTCACGGCCCAGACGCCGCCCGACTTCTGGCCCTTGCGCCCCTCGGCGGCATAGGTCCCGTCGGCCTTCAGCCAGAGCTTTGCCGTTCGCCCATCGGGATGGGTGGAGACGATGGCGGCGCCGAAGGCGGCCTTGAGCGGTGAGACATCCGAGGCGGCTGCGGGCAGGCCGAGCGCGCAGATCGCCAGAGCGGCGGTGATCGGGCAGAGAATTCGGGAACCGGTCATGGCGGGCTGAACGCCTGCAGCGCGCGGAGGCTCCCGCCGGCAATCAAGGCCCGGGATTTGCCGATGGAACCGCTGGCCGCGCCGGGTCTTAACGCTGGATGACTTTCGACGCCAGGACCTCTCCCGTCTTGTCGCGCAGCCGCGCGTCCTCCGATTTCATGTGGAGGGATGGCCGGATCGAGGTCAGGAAAACGGGCGTCCGACTGTCGCCGGACCTAAAGCTGGCCGCCGAGGTTGTCAGCTGGATTGTCTATCTTTCACTGCTCGGCCTGGTCTCGGCGATCAGCTTCATGCGTCGGCGCACGCCCCTGTCGGTCTGGTTTGCGCCGGACAGACCCCGCCCCTGGTATCTGATCCGGGGCGCCGCGCTCTGGGGCGGGATTGGCGTGGCGGACAGCGTCAGAACGGCGGACGCCGCCATCTATTTCGACGACGTCACCTGCGGCGCGGCCCGTCCGGTCGTCGGTTTGCGGAGCCTGAATTTCGGGTGCGATGACGTCTCCAAGAGCCATGTCGCCCGGGTGTTCGAGGCGGTGTTCGGATACCCCCTGAGCGTCGACCCGCGCACGGCGACCGGACAGATTGTCGAGAAGTCCGAGACCAACGGCGTTCACGACGGTCGCATCGTCCAGGCCCCGCTGATCCCGCGACCGGGTTATGCCTATCAGCGGCTGATCGATACCGCCGACAGCGCGGGCTACAGCCGCGACCTGCGCACGCCCTGCGCCGGCGGCGAGCCGGTTCTGGTGTGGATCAAGGTCAAGCCGGCGGGCGCACGGTTCGCGATTCACAATCGCAAGGCAACGCTGCACGACCCCCGGGAAATCTATAGCCCCCGTGAGCTGGAACAGATTCGCGCCTTCAACGCCCGGATGGGCGCCGATTGGGGCGGACTGGACATCCTGCGGGATCGCAATGACGGCCGTATCTATATCGTCGACGTCAACAAGACCGACGTCGGACCGGTGATCGCCCTGTCCTGGGTAGACAAGATCATATCAATGAACCGGCTGTCGAAAGCGCTGGAAAGGCTGGTTCGGGGTGGCTGACAGTCTCACCGCTTCTGTTGCGAGTGGCGCGTTGAGTGACGCCTTCCGAGAATTCATCCGCGAGCGGAGCTTCCCGTGCGTCGGGGCGAAATCGGCCCTCGCCCATGACCGGATCGAGGTCATCGAGGCCCGTGACATCCGGTCGGCCTGGGACGACCCGAACATCTATACGTCGCTGACCCGGTTCGCGAACCGCTATCGGACCGAGCCCGAGCCTTTCCAGAGCCTGGCGATTGTCTTCGATACGGCTGAGACGCTGAGCGAAGAGGCTTTCGAGGCGGCGCTCTGGGCCCGGCTGCAGTCCTTTGCCGACAAGGACGCCTTCCACGGCTACGCCTACGATCGGCGGGTCAGCGCGGATGTGGCCAACCCGCATTTCGGCCTCAGCTTCGGCGAGGAGGCCTTCTTTGTCGTCGGGATGCACCCCGGCGCCAGTCGCCCGGCGCGGCGCTTCATCCGGCCGGTGATGGTGTTCAATCCACACGACCAGTTCGAGACGCTGCGGACGCAAGGTCGCTATGAAGGGCTACGCAGCAAGATCATTGAACGGGACGTGTCGATCGCCGGGACGCCCAACCCGATGCTGGCCCGCCACGGCGAGACCTCCGAAGCCCGTCAGTACAGCGGCAGGCCGGTGGCCCCGGGCTGGCGTCCGCCCTTCGATCCCAAATCAGACCAGGCCCGTTGATGATCCAGGAAATCGCCCCCCGCTCCGGCGTCGCCTTCCGGCTGAACGCGGGACAGAGGCTGAGAGTGATTGATCCCGAGGGCGAGCAGGTCTCGGACATGCTGGCCTTCAACGCAGGCGACACCAACGAGGTGATCTCCTCAGGCCGCACGCTCGACTATGCGTCCCGGCTGTATCTGACGACGGGCGATCCGCTGTATTCGAACCGCAGCAATGTGATGCTGAAGATCATCGAGGACACGGTCGGACGGCACGACTTCCTGCTGACGCCCTGCTCGAAGGACACCTTCAGGATCATCTATGGCGACACCGACCCGCATCAGGGGTGCTTTGGCAATCTGGCCGAGGCGCTGGCGCCGTTCGGGGTCGGGCCTGACCAGATTCCGGTGGCGTTCAACATCTTCATGAACGTGACGATTGACCCCGCGACCACGGCCCTGAAGGTCGAGGCGCCGCTGAGCAAGGCCGGCGACCACATTCTGTTCGAGGCCGAGCAGGACCTGATCATCGCCCTGACCGCCTGCTCGGCGCTTCAATCGAACAACTTCGCCTTCAAGCCGATCCACTACGCCGTCGAGGGCTGAGCGCCCTGGGCCTTTGAGCAGGCACAGGGGGCCGGGCCAGCGATCAGGCTGAAGGCGGCCACGCCCATCAGCGGCTGACGACGATTGGAATGCAGGGTCCGCGCCTTTCGTGACGAGGCGGGGACGTTAGGCCCCCAACCCACCGCGCAAACCGCAGCCTCCCCCACCGCGCGAGCCGGATTGACAGAAGGGGCCCGTCGTAAGCCACTGCGCCGGTTGGGGGCGTTTAATCATGACATGGGATCGTCGTTCGGTTCTGACCGGCGCGGGCGTGGCTGGACTGGCCGGACTTGGCCTGGTTCCGCTCTCCAGCTCGGCCCAGTCCCTGCGGATGCGCAAGTCGATCTCCACCCTGTCCTCTCAGGACCCCGACCTGATCGCCCTGCGCCGGGCCATTCCGCTGATGAAGCGTTCGGGGATCTGGAATCAGCAGATCGTCCTGCATGCCGACATGAGCCAGCGGCACCATTCCTCCTGGCGATTCCTGCCGTGGCATCGGCTGCAGCTGTCGTGGTTCGAGAAGCAGGTCGCCCGGTTGAGTGGCCGCGCCAACTTCGCCCTGCCCTACTGGGACTGGGATGATGATCGCGTGCCGACGCTGATGTTCAATGACCCCGTGTTCAATCTGCCCGGTCGCGACGCCCGGCAGGGAGACTCTATCAAGGCCTTCATGGCGCGGAACGGCCGCACCTACACAGGCCGGATCACCGATGGTTTCGCCACCTTCTTCGGGCGCGCCCGCAATGGCGACGGATCCACGTCCGGCTACTCCGGCTCGGCGGAATGGAGCGGGCACAACATGCTGCACGGCTTTGTCGGCGGCGATATGGGGCGGCTCGACCGTTCACCGAACGATCCGCTGTTCTGGATGCACCACGCCAACATCGACCGCATCTGGAGCCTCTGGCATCAGCGCAATTCCAACGAGATCTATCCCAAGGCCTGGCGGGATGAGCGGTTCAGCGGATTTGTCGATCTGAACGGACGATTGGCGCCCACCACAACGGCGGCGGCGACCCTGAGCACCGCGAGCTTTGGATACGACTATGCCTTCGATCCAACACCGCCGCTGGTCTTTGCAACGCCGCCCCGCAAAGAGATCAGGCAGCGGACCTTTGCCTGGGCCGCGGAGGTCCAGAGTCCTCGCCGCGCGGTGCTCGACATCCCGGCCGAGGCGGTCGGCGGCAAAGCCGCGGCGACGGGCTTCCTTGAGGTGCGTCCCGATCCGGACAGGGCGTCTGTCGTCCGGCTCACCGGCCGGTCGGCGTCCGACGGGTCGGAGGTCTTTTCCGAATCGATCTTCCTGGTTCCGTCCACGGGATGCGCGTCCCGTCAGGGCTACAGGGTCGCCCTGGATAGCCTGTGGCGCTCAGCGGGCGGCGAGGCGATCCGGCTGGAGCTGGAAGCAGCGCCGATCGAGGGCCGCGGGCAAGACGTGACGGGGACCGTAATCCTGCAATTCATTCTCGACGCGGATGTCACTTTTTTTGAATGACCAAAGCTTAGAACGCCACCTTTAGCTGAACTAAACTCATTTCGGTTGCACCCATATCGGTCCCAACACACGCGGCGAGGGCCATCACCTCAACCGGATCGTTCTGTATTGGGGAATCTGGCGAAATTATTTCCCCCGTGACGAGAATATCGCCGTTTTTTCTTTAGCATTCCCCTCGATGAATTATGGTTAATGCGGGCTAGGGAATGGGGACTTCAAGATGTTCAGGTCAAAACTCGCGGGCGGCGCGGCTGTCGCCACTGTTCTGGGATTTTTGTCGGTCAGCGCGGCGCCTGCCGTGGCGAGCGCGCCGGGCGGAGACTTTCCGCCTAATGCCGAACCGGGCAAATGCTATGAGAAGGTGCTGATCCCGCCGTCCTACGAATCCTACACCGAACAGATCATCGACATTCCCGGCCGGACCGAAACCCGGGTCATTCCGGCGGTTTACGGCGAGGAAGTCCGTCAGGTTCTGGTCCGCGAAGAGCGGGTCGAATACATCACCGTGCCGGCGACCTATCGCACGGTGACCGAGACTGTCGTCCTCAAGGCCGCAACGGTGCGGACCGAGACCGTCGCTGCGGTCTATGAGACGATCACCGAGCGGGTTCTGGTCAAGGAAGCGCACTACGAATGGCGCCGCGGCGTGCCGGCCCATGAGCGTCCCACCGAGCCCGGCAAGACCAAGGTGCTGGCCACAGGTGAGGTGCTGTGTCTGGTCGAGGTCCCGGCCGAATATTCGATGGTCACCCGCCAGATCCTGAAGTCGCCGGCCCGGACGGTGGAAATCCAGGTGCCCGCGGAGACCCAGGTGGTGACCCGCCAGGTCATTGATCAGGACGCGCGGGTGGAGAAGCGGGTCATTCCGGCCGAGTACCGCTCGGTCCGTGTCCGGGTAGTGATCACCGCCGAGCACATCGAAACCTACACCGTGCAGCCGGTCTACAAGACCGTCACCAAGCAGCGGATGGTCACCGACACGACGTTCCAGTGGCGCCAGATCACCTGCAACTATGACCAGGCCCCGCCGCCGCCGCGTTACAGCCCGCCGCCCGCGCCGCCCCGGTATGATCCGCCGACGCGCCCGACGACCTACAATACGCCGCAGCAGCCGATGCCCTATGGCGCCGCCAGCTCGTCGGCCAGCATCCAGGTCAGCCCGCGGCTTGTGCGGGATATGCAGAGCGCCCTTGGCATGCGCGGCTACTACAGCGGTCCGCGCAACGGCGTGATGAGCAGCCAGACCCAGAACGCCCTGACCAGGTTCCAGATCGATCGCAAGCTCGATACCGGACGGGTGACCAGCGAGACTCTCCTGGCGCTGGGCGTTCCGATTCCCTGATCCTGAAGGGCGATGACGTGGCGGACGGTGAACCTGATCCCAGGTCACTGTCCAGCCCGGTTCTATTGCACGCTCCCGGACCCGCCCGCTCACCGCGCGGCGGGCGCCGGTTGTTGACCTGCCGGCGAGGGCGCTCCTGAACGGCGGCCGAGTTGGCCGTCAGGCCGCGATCCTGTTCTCAGTGCGAAATCCGCGAACTCAAAGCGGCGCTTCAGCGTTATCCTTGTCCGGAGGCTGGCGGATGCAACCAACCTGTTCCCTGTTTCCAGACTCTGGTTCAGACATCCGGTCAATGTGCGGACGGCGAGGTCAGACCCTTCCAGTCCGCGCGCCCTCCAGACGAAGCGAGACACCATGTCCTCCCTGAAGTCCGCCTATCCCCTGTATCTGGCCAATGAGGCCATCCAGCCCAATCAGGATCTGGAAGTCACCGACAAGTTCACGGGCAAGGTCGCGACGAGAGTGGCCATGGCGGACGGCGCCATGATCGAGCAGGGGATCGCGGCGGCCGTGGAGGCGGCCGGGCCCATGGCCCGGATGCCGGCCTATGAGCGGCAGGCGGTGCTGGCCCATTGTGTGAGACGCTTCACCGAGCGGCAGGACGAACTGGCCTACGCCCTGTGCATCGAGGCGGGCAAGCCGATCAAGGATTCCCGCGGCGAGGTGACCCGGCTGATCGACACCTTCCGTATCGCCGCCGAGGAAAGCGTGCGGATGACCGGAGAGGTCCAGCCGCTGGATATCTCGGCCCGGGCAAAAGGCTATCAGGGCATGTGGAAGCGGGTCCCGATCGGCCCCTGCTCCTTCATCTCGCCGTTCAATTTCCCGCTCAATCTGGCGGCCCACAAGGTGGCGCCGGCGCTGGCCGTGGGCTGTCCCTTCGTCATGAAGCCAGCCTCGCGGACGCCGCTGGGCGCGCTGATCATCGGCGAGGTTCTGGCCGAGACGAACCTGCCCAAAGGCGCCTTCTCAATTCTGCCGGCCACACGGGACGGGGCCGACCTGTTCACCACCGATGACCGGCTGAAACTGCTGTCCTTCACCGGCTCGCCCGAGGTGGGCTGGGCGCTGAAGGCCAGGGCCGGCAAGAAGAAGGTTGTCCTCGAACTGGGCGGCAACGCCGCGGTGGTTGTCGATGCCGACACCGACCTGGAAGACGCCGCAGAGCGGATCATCTTCGGCGCCTTTTATCAGTCGGGCCAGAGCTGCATCGGGGTCCAGCGGATCATTATCCACGCCGACATCTATGACCGCCTGCGCGACATGCTGGTCGAAAAGGCCCGCGCCCTGGTCGCCGGGGACCCGCGCGAGGAGACGACCTTCATCGGCCCGATGATCGATGTGAAGGAAGCCACCCGGCTTGAGACCTGGATCGAGGCGGCGCGGGACGCCGGCGGAAAGCTGCTCTGCGGCGGCAAGCGGGACGGCGCCATGCTGGAAGCAACGCTGATGGAAGACGTACCGGCTGGACAGAAGCTCCGCGACGAGGAAGCCTTCGGACCGGTCGCCATCCTGTCGAAGTTCACCGATTTCAACGCCGCGATGGATGAGGTCAACGATAGCCGGTTCGGCCTGCAGGCCGGGATTTTCACCCGCGACATTAACCGGGCCATGGCCGCCTGGGATACGCTTGACGTCGGCGGGGTCCTGATCGGCGATGTGCCCAGCTACCGCGTCGACAACATGCCCTATGGCGGCGTGAAGGATTCCGGTCTTGGCCGCGAAGGCGTCAAGTTCGCCATGGAGGACATGACCGAGATCCGCAATCTGGTGATCCGTCAGCGCCCGATCGATCCGGCGCCGAAGGCGGGTGGCTAGCCGCCGGCGCGGCCCCAGCCCGGAGGGGGCGCGGTCGGCAACCGGCACTGGGGGATCAGCGTGCGCATACGCCGGGCGAAGCTGCGAAGGGCGACCTCATTGTGGCTGAGCGGCCCCATGGCGAAGCTGGAGGAGGCCATGCCCGCCTGGACCCTGTCGATCAGGGCCTTGTCCTCGATATTGACCATCCTGTTGATCCGCCAGTTGAGGTAGCGGGCGGCGCGCATCTCCCGGCGGTCATCGGGCAGGACATAGGCGATCTCGCGCAGGAGGGTCCGGGTCGACGAGACGGGCAGGAACTGCATGAAGTCGATCTGGTCGGGATAGACGTCGAAGGCAACGTTCGGCCAGAGCTTGAAATAGGTCCACAGGCGGCGCCGCTCGGGCGGGAGGTGCTGAACTTCCGGCAGGAAGGCCTGATAGCGGCGTTCCGACCAGTTGTCCGACGGCGCGTCTCTCAACTGCCCCCACATCTTGTCCGTCCACGCCCCGGCCTCAAGCCCGTATCCGGCCCCGAACAGACGCGTCAGGCCCGGATGGCCAACCGTGATGTGAAGGCTGTCGGAGTAGTTGTCGGAGACGGTCTTCCAGTTGACCTCACGCTCGCGCAACGTAACGCGGCCGAGCGGCTGGAGCGCCTCCATCCGATAGGGTTCCAGCTCCTCCGCATAGGGACCCAGCATCTCCCTGACGCCGGGAAGGCCGGCTTCAAGACGCACGAAGACGAAGCCGAAACAGACCTCCTGCTCGACCGGGACCAGGCCGTGAGCGGTACGGTCGAACGCCCCGAAAGCGTCGGCGTGGGGAACGCCCGCAAGGCGGCCGCGCAGGTCATAGCTCCAGGCGTGATACGGGCAGGTCAGCCGCGGGCCGCAGTTGCCGGTCGGTCCATCGACGATGCGGGAAGCGCGATGTCGGCAGACATTGTGGAAGGCCCGGACAACGCCGTCGTCTCCCCGGACCACGACCAGACTCTCACCGACAAAATCGAGGGTGTGAAAGTCGCCCGGCCCGGGGATATCGGACAGGTGGCAGACGATCTGCCAGGACTGGCGGAAGACAGTCCGCTTCTCGGCCGCGAAGACGTCAGGGTCATGATAGACCCACCCGGGAAGGCCCACGCCATCCAGATCCGCCTCGGTCATGCGCCGGGGACTCCAAGCCCCCTGCCCGCTTCACGCAGCCGCGCCTGCTCTCCGGGATTGTCCGCGAAGGCGCCGAGGCCTGACTTGAGCGCCCGCGCCGCCGCCTGCGGCTCGCCCAGAACCATGCGGGCGCGCATCAGCCTGACCCAGCCCTCCGCATCGTCCGGCCGGGCTTTCAACCGGGCTTCGAGACCTTCGACCATGCCCCGGATCATCTGCTGCTGATCGGCGGGGGCCATCTTGTCGGCGGCGGCGATGTCCGCGGCTGTGGGGCCGCGCGCGGGCGAGGGCGCGCCGCTGGCCTTCAGCTTTCCGGAAATATCGATGCCGCGATCAAGGGCGACATCCTCGACGAAGCTGCGCACCTCGGCCGCCCAGGGGGCGCCCTCCGGGGCGCTGTTGATCAGGGCGATCCAGTCGGCCATGGCGCCGTCCTGGTCACCTGCCTGATCCTTTTCGACCGCAAGGAAGTAGCGGGCCCGGGGTTCATTGGGATCAATCTTCAACGCCGCGCGGAAAGCGGCTGAGGCTTCCGGCGTGATCTTCCCGCCCGCCGCCTGGACCAGAGACTCGCCGCGCGCTGAGGGGTGATCGGGGTTGGTCGGGTCGAGCGCCGAAGCCTTCGCATAGGCGGCGGCGGAGTCATCATACCGCCCGAGCTGGAACCGCGACCATCCGAGCATGCGCCAGGCTTCGACATCGTTGGGCGATTTCTGGACCTGGGTCTCCAGCTGGGCGATCATCGCCGGAACATCGCCTCCCGGATGGTTGGCGTCCGCCAGAACCGAGGCCGGCCCCGTCGCCGTTGCGGCGGCCTGCGGTTGGCCCGGGATGTTCGGGCGACCCAGCACCGCGTAGAGGCCCGTCGCGCCGATCGCGACCACGACCGCCAGGCCGAGGGCGAGACGGATCAGAGCCTTTTCGCCCAGCGGCCGCGCCGGCGGTTCCGCATCCCGCGCTTCGGTCAGCATGCGCCGCTCGATCTCGAGCTTCAGCCGTGCGGCATCCTCGGCGCTGACGGATCCCGCCGCGGCCTGGGCATCCAGTTCAGTAAGCTGGTCGGCGAGAATGCCGACGGGCGTCGCGCCCGTGGACGCAGCCGGCCTCGGCCGCGCCAGCGGGAACACCAACCAGGCCACCGTCAGGGCGACCAGAACAGTCAGGATGATCCACAGCGTCATGAGGGTCGGGTCTCTTTGATCAGTGCGTCCAGCCGGCGCTGCTCGTCTGCGTCAAGCGGGGCCGGCGACAGGGTCGGCGCCGCGCTGCGGCCGCGCCAGTAGAGGAAAACCCCGACGCCGCCGGCGAGCAACAGGGCCAGAGGGCCGAACCACAGGATGATGGTGCCCGGGCGGATCGGCGGCTTGAGTAGGACGAAATCGCCGTAGCGCTCGACCAGATAGGCCCGGGCCTGCGCGTCTGTATCACCCGCCTCCAGCCGCTCCCGAAGGAGGCCGCGGAGGTCAGCGGCCAGAGGGGCGTCCGAATCGTCGATGGTCTGGTTCTGGCAAACGACGCAGCGAAGTTCCTGGCTCAGCTTGCGGGCCCGCGCCTCAAGCACAGGGTCAGCCAGCTGCTCTTCGGGCAGGACCGCAAAGGCGGGGCCGGCGACGGCGCCCAGGGTCAGTACGGCAAGGAGCATGATCCTGGCGGACGATGCCTTGATCCCCGCCAGCCATTGAGAGCATTGGCGACCTGCGCTCACGGTTCGGCCCTCAGCTGTTGCATCAGGGGGGCGAGGGTCTCGGTCCAGACCTGGGCGTCGATCGGGCCGACGTGGCGATAGCGAACCGTCCCATGCCGATCGATGACAAAGGTCTCGGGGGCGCCGGTGACGCCGAGATCGATCCCGGTGCGCCCCGTCGGATCATAGCCAACCCGATCATAGGGATCGCCGAAACGGTCCAGCCAGCGGGCGCCGGCGTCGCCCTTGTCGCGCCAGTTGAGACCGTGGATCGGCACGCCTTCGCGGGACAGGCGCATGAGGAAGGGGTGCTCGATACGGCAGGAAGCGCACCAGGAGGCAAAGACGTTGAGCAACGCCGGTTCGCCGGTGAAGTTTGACGAGGCCAGTCCCTTGCCGCCGGTTCCGGTGCGGACATCGGGGAGATTAAAGGCCGGCAGCGGTTTGCCGATCAGCATGGACGGCAGGATCTTGGGGTCGCGGCCCAGCCCGAAGGCCAGGGCCCCGGCGATGATCAGGAAAATCAGGACCGGCGCAATAAAGGCGATGCGCCTCATTCGGCGGCCTCCGGGACAGGCATGACCGGATCGGGGATCCGCCGCTTCGACGGTTGGGGCGCGCCCAGCCGCAGACGGCGATCCGACAGAGAGACCAGACCGCCAAGGGCCATCAACACCGCGCCGCCCCAGATCCAGCCGACAAAGGGGTGGCTCCAGAGGCGGATGACCGCCTTGCCGGACTCATCAAGTTCTCCGACGGAAATATAGAGATTGCCGATCAGGCTGGGGCCGATGGCGGCCTCGGTCGTCTGGTTGCGGCTGGAGGGATAGAAGCGGCGTTCCGAGATCAGGGTCGCCGGGCCGCGTCCCTGAACGATCGCGAAAACGGCGCGGTCGGCCTGGTAGTTGGGACCGGTGACCGGCGCGAGGGACTGAAGCACCAGGGTTCGCCCGGCAAACTCGACCTGATCGCCCTGCCCCATTCTCAAGACCTTGCTGGATTCAAAGCCAGCCATGGCGGTGACGCCGACCGTGGTGACGCCGAGGCCGGTGTGGGCCAGCGCGACCGCCCAGATGGCCACCGGCGTTGTGCGCACCAGCCGCCAGGTAACCTCTGCGGGCCGCTGACCAATGTCCCAGCGGCGCACCAGCAGCAGCGCGCCGGCTGCGATCAACCAGACCCCCAGGGCAAAGCCGAACGCCGCCAGAATCTTGGCCAGTCCGAAGGCTGCGGTTCCGGCGATGAGGGCCACGGCGGCGAGACCCAACGGCCAACGCAGCCGGGCAAGAACCTGCCGGACCCGATCCCGCTTCCAGTGGAGCAGGGGCCCGAACCCGACCAGACAGAGCAGCAGGGAAAACAGCGGCACGAAGATCAGGTTGAAATAGGGAGGGCCAACGGTGATCGCCCCGCCAGTCATCAACTCATAGAACACCGGGAAGAAGGTGCCGATGAAGACAACGAAGGTGACCACCGCGAGAATGAGGTTGTTGAGGGTGACGCCCGCCTCTTTCGACAGCGGCGCGAACATCGCGCCGGTGCGCATCCCCGGCGCCCGCCAGGCGTAGAGCGTCAAGGCCGAGCCGGTGGCGATGACGCAGAAGGCCAGCACATAGGCGCCGCGCGCGGGGTCGACCGCGAAGGCATGGACACTGTTCAACACGCCCGAGCGCACCAGGAAGGTTCCGATCAGGCTGAGCGAAAAGGTCAGGATCGCCAGCAGGAGCGTCCAGCTGATCAGAGCGCCCCGCTTTTCCAGCACCTGAGCGCTGTGCAGCAGGGCCGTGCCCATCAGCCAGGGCATCAGTGACGCGTTCTCGACCGGATCCCAGAACCACCAGCCGCCCCAGCCAAGTTCGTAATAGGCCCAGTGGCTGCCCAGTGCGATTCCCAGGGTCAGGGCGGTCCAGGCCGCCAGCACCCAGGGGCGGACCCAGCGGGCCCAGGCGGCATCAACCCGGCCCTCGATCAGGGCGGCCACGGCGAAGGCGAAGGCCACCGAAAACCCGACGTAGCCAAGATAGAGCAGCGGCGGATGGCTGATCAGGCCGGGGTCCTGGAGCAGCGGATTGAGCTCGGTCCCCTCCAGCGGTGTCGGAAACAGGCGGGCGAAGGGATTGGAGGTCAGTAGTGAAAACCCGAGGAAGGCCGCGCCGAGCAACCCCTGGACCCCGAGCACCCGGGACAGGAAGGTCGCTCGAAGGCTGTTGCCGAATACGGAGAGGGCGGCCCCATGCAGCGCCAGGATCAGAACCCAGAGGACCATGGAGCCCTCGTGGCTGCCCCAGGTCGCCGCCAGGCGATAGGCGAGAGGCTGGGTTGTATGACTATGGCGGGCGACAAGTTCGACTGAGAAATCGAGGGTGGCGTAACCCCATGCCAGACAGCCAAAGGCCAGGGCGACAAATATCAACTGCAACAGCGCAGCCGCCCGGCCAACGCCCATAAGCGCAGAATCGGCGCGCGAGGCGCCCCAGAAAGTAACCACTGACTGAATCAGGGCGACAACGAGCGCCAAAATCAACGCGAAGTGTCCGATCTCCGCGCTCATAATGACCCCTGACGCTCCCCTTCGACGCGATATACGTTAGTCTTAAAGCGGCGGACTGGTAAAGCAGTCAGAAGACGGCGAAGGGGGTTTGTCGTCAGGGGCATCCGGAGCACTCCGGACAAGGGGCGTGGGGTATGGAGTCGATCTGCAAGGTCGCCATCCTCGGATCGGGGCCAGCAGGCCTGAGCGCGGCCGCGCGCGCCGCCGCGCGCGGCATGAGTCATATCCTGCTGGAAAAGACCGACCGCCTCTCCGACACCATTTTCAAATACCAGCGCGGCAAACACATCATGGCCACGCCAGCGCAGCTGGTGCTGCGCTCGGACATCGATTTCGACGCCGGAAAACGGGAAGCCATTCTCGACATCTGGAATCGCCAGACGGCCGACCACAAGGTCAACGTGCGGTTCAACGCCGAGGCCCAGTCGATCAGCGGGCGCAAGGGCGACTTCACCATCACCCTGACCGACGGCTCGCAGGTGCGATCCGAGACGATCATTCTGGGGATCGGCACCCAGGGCAATCCCAACCGCCTGACCATTCCGGGCGCGGAGATGCCGCACGTCCAGTACACCCTGGTTGATCCCACCGAATACGTCGACGAACACATCACGGTCGTCGGCGGCGGCGACGCCGGGATCGAGAATGCGCTGGGCCTTATCGCCGACAGCGCCCAGGGCAACACCGTCACCCTGCTCAACAAGTCGATGGATTTCGCGCGGGCCAAGGAGGCCAACGTCAAGGCCCTGACGGCCGCGGCCGAAGCGGGACGGATGACCATCCTGGCCGGGTCGCTGCCGTCCCGGCTTGATCCTGGCTTCATTACGATCGACACCCCGGAAGGTCCGGTGACCATTCCCTGCGACCGGGTGATCGCGCGGATGGGCTCGGCGGCGCCGCGCAAGTTTGTCGAAAGCATGGGGGTCGAATTTACCAGCCCCGCCCGCGACGCCTTTCCGACCCTGTCGCCAACCTTTGAAAGCACGGCCCCCGGCATCTACGTCATCGGCGCCCTGGCCGGCTATCCGCTGATCAAGCACTGCATGAACCAGGGCTATGACGTGGTCGAGTTCATTGCCGGCAATCAGGACCTGAAGCCGGCCGACGAGCCGATCCTCGAAGCCAAGTTGAAAGGGTTGCCGGGCAATCGCTCGGTTGCCGACTGGCTGGAATTCCTGCGCAGCAACATCGAAATCCTGCGCGGCCTGTCAGTCCTGCAGATGCGTGAATTCCTGCTCGATTCAACCGTCCGGGTGGCCAAGCCCGACGAGATCATCTTCCAGCGCAACTCCATCGGCTCTTCGATGTTCGGCATCGCCTCTGGGTCGGTGAAGGTCGAGATCAATCCCAAGCGCAAAAGCGAAACCGTGGCGATCGGGACCGGTTCAATCTTCGGGGAGGTCGGCCTGATCTCCGGCCGACGGCGCGGCGCGACGATCCGCGCGGCCGAACCGGCGATCCTGCTGGAAATGCCGCGCACGGCGTCCCTGAGGTTGATGGCCCAGAACAAGGATGCGCGCGATACGGTCAACCGCATCACCACCGAGCGACAGATCCTGCAGATCTTCGGTTCCGGCCTGACCCGCGAGGACATCGCCGAGGTCCTGACCAGCGCTGAGCTGACAGAGGTCAAGGCCGACCAGACGATCATCAAGGAAGGCGAAGACAGCTACGACATCTTCATCATCCGCTCTGGCTCGATGACCGTCGAAAAGGAAATCGGCGGCAAGACCGTGTTCATGAACTATGTGCCGGCCGGATCCTACGTCGGCGAGATGGCCCTGATCGACGGCGGCCATCGCAGCGCCACGGTCCGGGCGGCGGTGCGGTCAGAGGTTGTGCGGCTGGACGGCGAGCTGTTCCGCCGGCTGCTGGTGCGGCATCCGGAGCTCGAGGCCAAGATGCGGGTCGATATGGCCGCCCGCAAGCAGATCAACAGCTACATCGAGGACCAGAAGGACAAGTTCAGCAACGTCGTTGATCTCTATTCCTCGGTTGCGGAATTCCTGGTCGACCAGGGGATCGGCGAGGCGACGGACGTCCTGCTGATCGACGAGACCCTCTGTGTCGGCTGCGACAATTGCGAGAAGGCCTGCGCCGATGTCCATGACGGGCTGTCACGCCTGGATCGTGAAGCCGGCCGGACATACGCCCACCTGCATGTGCCGACCTCCTGCCGGCATTGCGAGCATCCCTATTGCATGACCGACTGCCCGCCCAACGCCATTCGGCGCGGTCCGGACGGCGAGGTGTTCATCAACGACAGCTGCATCGGCTGCGGCAACTGCCAGCGCAACTGTCCCTACGGCGTGATCCGAATGGACAGCCCGCCCAGTGGAAAATCCGGACTGCTGTCCTGGCTGTTGTTCGGGGCCGGCCCCGGCCCCGGCGAGCCGGACCAGGATTGGAAGACCCAGCAGAAGAAGAAGTTCGGCGAGAAGCCCAAGGTCGCCATCAAGTGCGACATGTGTTCGGGCATTGACGGCGGCCCCGCCTGCGTCCGGGCCTGCCCGACGGGGGCCGCCATCCGGGTTTCGCCGGAGAATTTCCTGACCGTGACCCGCATGCGGGAGCGGAATTGAGATGGCGACAGCAGGCGCGAGAGGCAAAAGGTCTGACGTTCAGACCCACGTCGGTTTTCTGCGGCACGCCGGATATCGGTGGGCGTGGATCGCCCTGGCCCTCGGTATCGCCGCCGCTGTCGGCTATCTTCTGATCGACGTCAAACCCAGGCCCAATGGCGGCAGCTGGTACGGCTACACCCTGGGTACGATCGGGGCGCTGCTGATCGTCTGGCTGACCACGCTGGGGCTGCGCAAACGCGCAATCACGCGGGGAAACTGGTCGCTCAAGGCCTGGGTTTCGGCCCATGTCTATCTGGGCGGCGCCCTTGTCGTCGTTGCGACCCTGCACACCGGCCTGCAATTTGGCTGGAACGTTCACACCCTGACCTACGCCTTGATGATGCTGGTGGTGATCAGCGGCCTGGTCGGCGTGCTGGCCTATGTCGCCCTGCCCCGGCGCCTCAGCAACAATCGCGGCGAGACCACCCAGAAGCAGATGACCGAGACGCTGCGGTCGCTGGATCGTCAGATCAAGGACGCGGCCCAGCCGCTGAACCAGGTTCAGGCGGTCGCGGTCCGGTTGTCTCTGGAAAAGAGCCAGGCCGGCGGCGGATTTCTAAGACGGATGCGGGTAGACCCGGTGACCTGCGGAAACCGCCGGGCCATCCGAAAACTGGTCAGCCTGCGCGGCCGCGCCAGCGAGGCGGAAGTGGCGGCGATGGACGCCCTGGCCCCGCTGCTCGAGCGCAAGGGCGTCGCCCTGCTGCAGCTTCGCCGGCACCTCCGGCTACGGGCGCTTCTGAGCGCCTGGCTGGCCGTGCATGTACCGGCCAGCATCGCCCTGTTGATGGCGCTCACCGCGCACATCGTCAGCGTCTTCATCTACTGGTGAGGCGTCGATGACCTTCATTCTCAGGCAGGTGGCCAAACGGGCAAGCGGCGGAGAGATCGTCCGGACCCGGGATATCGGCGACGGCCCGGTCCGGATTGGTCGCGGCGCTGACTGTGACATCCGCATTCCGGACCTGGCCGTCAGTCTGCACCACGCAACCCTGGCGTCCGAGGGACTGGGCAGACTTCGCATCGATGCGGCCGGCGACCAGCCTTTCGCCGTCGATGGCCGCTTCACCCGATCGGCCGTCATCAAGGCCGAAGACGGCGCTGTTCTGACCTTTGGCGACCATCAGCTGGCGATCAGCAGCGCTGACGCCGGCAAGGTCATCCTCAGCCTGACCGAAGCGCCCGCTGCGTCGGGGCATGGGGAGGCGACCTCCTCGGCCGAGTTGATCCCGCCATCGAGACTGCTCGGCAAGCGGCGGCTGGCCTGGGCGGGGTTTGTCCTGATCGGACTGCTCTGCCTGGTCGCGCCGGTTCTGGCCCTGAACGGCGTCTTCGGCGCGGGAAGCCATCCGCGCATTGATCTGGACGCCCAATGGTCCTCTGGACCTTTGTCGAAGAGCCATGCCTTCCTCGAAAATGACTGCCAGGCCTGTCACCAGAAGGCGTTTGTGGCGGTGCGCGACGACAGCTGCCGAAGCTGCCATGCGGCCGCCATGCCTGCGGGGACGCTGAAACAGACCGTGGCGAGGGTGAAGCAGGCGGGCAGTCCGGACGCCCCATCGCTGGTCGGCGACCATGCGGCGCCCCTGCGACTGCTGTGGGGCGCCCCCCAAAAGGACGGCTGGGCCGCCCGCGTGGTCCTGACGGCGCGCAAGGTATTCAACAAGCCCGAACAGCGCTGCGTCAGCTGCCACACGGAACATGTCGGCGACCCGTTGACGGGTCCGGTCCGCGACAAGCCGACCCAGCTGACGCCCAACACCTGTGTCAGCTGCCATACAGGGATGGCGGCGAGGCTCAAGGACACCGACCTTGTCGACACGCCGAGTTGGGCCAGGCACCCAGAACTGCGGCCGGAGGTCGTGGTTTCGCCAGGCCCGCTCAAGACCCGGCGGATTTCGATGGCCAGCAAGCCGACCGAGAATACCGGCCTGATCTTCCCCCACGACCTGCACCTTGATCCTTCCGGCGGAGCGGCGCGGATGGCCGGGCGGTTGGGGGCGCAGCGGGGCTATGGCGGAGCGTTGACCTGCAGCAACTGCCATACGCCCAAGCCGAACTCGGACAACTACCTTCCGGTCAATATGGAGAAGGCCTGCTCGGCCTGCCACTCGCTCAATGTCGCCACAGCGGGCGGCGTCCGCGCTCTGCCTCATGGCGATCCCCGCAAGCTGGTCAGCTTCTTCCAGGGCGGCGGCGGGCCGGTCGTCGCCTCCGGCCCCGGCGCGGGAGTCCGGCGGCGGCCCGGCGAAATCGACACCTATCGCGGCGTGTCGGCCACCGCCGCCCAGCGGATGAGGGGCCTGTTTGCGGCAGGCGGCGCCTGCTACGGCTGTCACGCGGCGACACCGGCAGAGGGCGCAGCGGCGCCCTACAAGGTCGGGCCGGTTTATCTTCCGGATCACTATCTGACGACCGGCTCGTTCAATCACCGGATCAAGGCGCATCGCGAGCGGCCGGATGGCAAGGAAAGCTGCGCCGACTGCCATGCCGCCGCCAAGTCCGGCTCGGCCAGGGACATTCTTGGGCCGACGCTGGCCGTCTGCGCCACCTGCCACGGCAAGGACAAGGCCAAGGCCAAGGCGCCTCAGGCGGCCGGCGCCGACTGTGCTGACTGCCACAGCTATCACACGCCCCAGAGGCGGGCGCCGCGGCCCGACGATGACACCCACCGCAAGGCTGCAAAGACGCTGGCCGCGAGAGAACGGCCGTCATGGGGGACCGGAGGGTGAGCAAGGTCATCGACAGCAAAGCCGCCAAGCTGCGTCCGGCTGGTCAGTCCTCCGGACTGAAGCAGGCCCTAATCGCGGCCGGGCCCGGGCTGGTGGTGACAATCTTGCTGGCCCTGCTGCACGTCTGGCAACCACCGCAACTGAGCACCCTCGGCAATCTGGTCTTCGACTCCTACCAGCGGCTCTGGCCGCGTCCCTATGAGGATGCTGGGGTCAAGGTCGTGGACATCGATGACGAGACGATCCGCCGTCTGGGTCAGTGGCCGTGGCCAAGGACAGACACCGCCCGGCTGACCCAGGCGCTGACCGACGCGGGCGCTGCGGCGATCGCTTTCGACGTCGTCTTCTCCGAACCCGACCGGACGTCTCCGGCCAGGGCCGCGGAGATCCTGCGGGCAAATCCGGACGCGAAAGGCGACTACAGAGACATCGCCTCAATGGCCGACCACGACATGCTGTTCGGTCAGGCCATGGCCGCCTCGCCAAGCGTCGCGGGCTATTTCATGACCCGCAAGCCCAACAGCCTGCGGCCTATGGAACAGGCCGGCGTGGTGGTCACGGGGACGCCGCCATTGTCGGTGCTGCCGGCTTTCGAAGGCTCGATCCCGACCATGCCCCTGATTGCCGAAAATGCGGCCGGCGCAGGGTTTGTCAGTATCCTCGGCGACCGCGACGGGATTATCCGCGCCGCCCCGATGCTGGCCCGGATCAATGACCGGATTGTTCCGTCGCTGTCGCTGGAGGCCCTGAGAGTCGCCCAGGGGGCCGGGGCGATCATCGTCAAGAGCACGGATGCCAGCGGCGAGATGGCGGCCGGTCAGGAAGGCGTGGTCGCCGTCAAGGTCGGGGCTTTCGAAGTCCCCACCACCCGGGAGGGCGAACTGTGGATGCACTACACCGAATTCCAGCCTGACCGGGTCGTGCCGGCCTGGAAAATCCTCACCGGCGACCTGACCCCCGAGCAGATGCGGGAGACCTTCGAGGGTCGGGTGATCTTTGTCGGCGCCGGGGCCGTGGGCCTGCGCGACCTGATCTCGACGCCCCTGCGCGAGCGGGAGCTGGGGGTCATTGTCCACGCCCAGGCGGCGGAACAGATGATCCTGGGGCGGTTCCTGGCGCGGCCGGACTGGGCTCTTGGGCTGGAACGGGTGCTGCTGGTGCTGTTTGGCGTGGGGCTGGCGTTCCTCGCGCCTGCGCTGGGGGCCATGCGCAGCGGGGCGATCGCCGGTCTGTCTCTGGCCGCCATCGCCGGCGGATCCTGGGCGTCGTTCCGCTATGGCGGAACCCTGCTGGAGCCGACGCTGCCTGCGCTGACCATCGTGCTGGTCTACACGATCGTCACCTCCTTCTCCTTCTATCGGGAAGAGCGGAGCCGGGCCTATATCCGCCGGGCGTTTGACCGCTATCTGTCGCCCGATCTCGTCGAACGCATCGCGCGCGATCCGGGACAGCTGGAACTGGGCGGCGAGGAGCGGGACATGACGGTCATGTTCAGTGACATCCGCAGCTTCTCGCGCATCTCGGAAAAGATGGCGCCGCAGGAGTTGATCGCCTTCCTGATCGAATTGCTGACGCCTCTGACCGACAACCTGCTGGCCCGCAAGGCGACCATCGACAAGTACATCGGCGATGCGGTTCTGGCATTCTGGAACGCGCCCCTGGATGATCCCGACCAGCATCGGAACGCCGCGACCAGCGCGCTGGAAATGATCCAGACGATGAAAGACCTGAACACCCAGCATAAGGGTCTTGCCGGAAACTGGCCGGGGGATGTTTCGATCGGTATCGGCCTGAACTCGGGCCGGTGTTGCGTCGGCAACATGGGGTCGCGGCAACGGCTGTCCTATTCCCTGATCGGCGACGCCGTGAACCTGGCTTCGCGGCTGGAGGGGATGACCAAGGTCTATGGCGTTCCGATCCTGATGGGCGAGAGCCTGGCCCGGGAAATTCCGGAGTTTGGCCAGATCGAGGTCGATCAGGTCCGGGTTGTCGGCCGCAGCGCGCCCGAACGGATTTTCGCTCTGATCTGTTCGCCGGAGGCGGCGCTGTCTCCGTCCTTCCAGGCCACCCGGGCGGCCTTTACAAAGGCCCTTGAGGCCTATCGCGCTCAGGATTGGGACGGGGCGGAGGCGGCCTTGTCGGAGATGAGCGGGGCTGGCGATGACCTGCCGGTCGCCCGGCTATCGTCCCTGTTCCGCGAACGGATCACCCATTACCGGACGACGCCGCCGCCTGAAGGGTGGGACGGCGTCTATCAGGCTCTGGAAAAATAGGATTTCATCCGTCAGGCCTGTCGGGGGCCCGGCGCCAAACTGGAGAGGCGACATGCTGATCGCCCAGATTACGGACTTCCACCTGGGCTTCAGTCCTGGCGGAATTTTCGAGGATAACGCCAGGCGTCTGCAGACGGTGGTGCGGACATTGAATGAGCTTGTCCCAAGGCCGGACCTGGTGCTGGCGACCGGCGATCTGACCGATCACGGGGATCTGCCGTCCTATCGGCGCCTGAAGCGGATCCTGAGCAAACTCGAGATCCCGGTGCTGTTCTGCATGGGCAACCATGATGACCGGGCTGCCTTTCTCAAGGTCTATCCGGATACGGCGATGGTCGATGGCTTCAATCAGTATGCCGTCGAGACGCTGCCGCTGCGCCTGCTGGTGCTGGACACACTGGAGCCCGGGCGACATGGCGGCGGCTTCTGCGAAACCCGGGCCGCCTGGCTCGAGGCCCGTCTGGCCGAGGCGCCGGGTCGTCCCACCCTCATCGTCCTGCACCATCCGCCGATCGATACCGGCATTGAATGGATGAGCATCGGCAAGGACGAGGCCTGGGTCGCCCGACTTGAAGCGGTGGTCTCGCAACACCGGCAGGTGGTCGGTCTTCTGGCCGGGCATGTGCATCGCCCGATCATGTCAGCCTTCGCGGGAACGACGGTGCGGGTCTGTCCCTCGACCCAGCCACAGGTGGTTCTGGATCTGGCTCCGATGGACCTTGAACAGCCGGACGACCGGCCGATGATTGTCGCCGGCGCCCCCGGGATCGGACTGCATCGCTGGAACGGCCGCAACCTGATCAGCCACTACACCGACACCGACGAGCAGAGCCGCCGCAAGATCCTGGCGCGCTATACGTCAAAAATGCAGGGCTTCCTGAAGCATCTGGCCCACGAACGGGCGGCCGGCGGAGGCCACTGAGCCGCGTCAGCCCTTGGCGAGATCGGGGCGGGCGGCGAGGAAGGCGGCCTTTTCCTCTGCGGTCAGCACCCTGCCCTTCTTCTGGCGGCTGACCTTTGGCGTCGGCGGCTCGTATTTGCCCGCGGCGGGTGTTCCACCCTTCAGGTCCGACAGGCGCTTTTTCGAGGGCGGAGATTTCATCGCAAGTCAGTCTCCAGCGGCCCACGCCGCATCTTGAGGGGCGTCAGCGAACCGGGCCCAGCCAGTCGTCCATACGCGGCTTGTCGGTAACCCTATAGAAGCCGCCGCGGGAGTCGATGAACAGTCGCTCCATTTCCTGACGATTGAACGGCCGCGAACCCAGACGGCCGAAGACGGCGATCTGGTTACCGCTCTCGTCGACGCCGCGATCGCGATCAAGGCCTTTGGACAGGGCCAGCGCTGGCGTTCTGGTCCGGGCCCAGGCGATCAGTTCAGGGCGGGGGGCCGGCGAGAAGCCGTAGAAGGCGCGCTGGCTTTCAGGACTGGTCAGCTGCACGACCTTCAAACCGTTCCGGCCATCGGCGACGTAGGCGAACATCGAGGCGTTGGTCGAGCCGACAATGACATCCTCGGCGTCATTCAGGGCGCCGTCGAAGGTGACCCGCTGAAAGATTCGAGGTTCCCTGGGCCGCTCGACGTCGATGATGACCAGGCCGTCCTTCTTGGCCGCGACATAGAGATAGGTGCGGGCCACATAGAGCCGGCGGGCATCAGCCAGCGGCGTCTCGGCCCCCGGGATCGCCGTGGGCCGCTCCATATTGGTGATGTCCAGCACCCGCACGCCGGTCTTGTCGGTCACGAACAGGTATCGGAACTGGACGGCTGTCGCCCGCACATCGTCCAGGACGACTGTCGTCACGTGGCGCGGCTTCAACGGATTATCCAGGTCGACGACAACCAGTCCGGCATCGGCGGCGATGTAGGCGTAGCGCCCGGCCAGGGTAATGTGTCGCGCGCCCTTGAGCAGATCGCCCGGGTTCCAGGTCGCCGCCCGCCTGAGGCTGTTGTTGCGCGGATCACCGTCGGCGAGGGTGTCGACGTTGACCAGGATCAGACCTTCGCTGGAGTCGGTGATGACCGCGTAGTGATAGAGCGGGTGGAACCCCTGCTCGAGGTTGTCGGTGCGCATCATGGCGGTGTTGCGACCAGGTGCGATGGGCTGATTGGTCGGCAGGGCCATGCAGGTGGCATTGCGGCTGGCGACCCCTGTGTTGTTGCCGAGCGGCGAGAAGGGCGCCGAGACAATGCGCTCGGAGACGCTTTTGTTACCGATACTGGCGACGTCATAGACGCGGAATCCTCCGCTGCCTTCGGCAACGAACATGTACTCCCCGCGCAGCTGCAGGCAGCGCACGTCGCCGCCGGCCATCTGACGGACGTTGGCGATCTCCTCGAGGGCCTTGGTTTCGCCGGAGCCCTTGTCGTCAAAGGTCGAGCCACGCGTCCAGGATTTCAGCTCCCGCCGGTTCTGCTCGACGTGCATACGGAAATAGTCCGGATAGGCGAAGCGCTGGAGATAGGAGCCGAACACGGCCTGGGGCTCGTCCCACTCGGTGACGCGGATCGCCTCGAAGCCGCCCTCGGCGCCGACCCAGGTGTTGAGACCGACGAAGTTGACCGTGTTGGTCCCCAGGGTCAGCAACTGGGTCATGATGGCGTTGTTGTCTTCCGCTTCCGAGACATGACAGTCGGTGCAGGTCTTGGTTTCGGTGGTCCGGACAGTGTGCGGGAAGTGCGGCGCGAAGGCCTGGCTTGAGAAGCCTGACGCGGCAATCGGCGGCTGCTGCACATAGATCCGTTCACGGTTGATGTTGGTCGAGGACAGGACCAGGGCCGAGGACGAGCGAACCGGCGCAATGATGCCGCCACGGGCAATGCCGTGCTTGCCCAGCTGGAACATGTCATCGCGGGCGACCTGGGGATTGTAGGTCGCGTAGTTACGGCTTTCGCCGCCCTCGCCCCGGTGGCTCTGCGCCTTCCAGTTGGCCTCGATGGGCAGGTGGCAGCCCCCGCAGGACGGGGTCCAGGAGATGTGGCAGGTGAAACAGGCGACTTCGGCGTCCGGGTGAGCCAGATCCTTGTCGGCGACGCCGTCGCCAAAGGCCTGATCCTTCTGACCGGCGACGGCGCGGCTCATTAGCTTGGCGCGAGCGGCCTTGGCGTTGAACCGCGGGCTGGCGCGATCGACGCTGTCACGAACAAGACTGACCTCCCATTCCAGATTGGGGTCCACCACCGACCGCTGGACCAGCACCCGGCGGCCGTCCCGATCGAGCCACTCGAAGCGGCGCTGGCCATCGGGATTGCGCAGCACCATCAGGTCCGTGCCCGACGGCGGGGCGGCGGGTCCCGAGGTGCGCAGGTTGGGATAGCCCCGGGCGTTGCCGTGGCAGTCCTTGCAGGCAATTTCGACGGCCGCGGCGACCTCGCCCATGATCAGGCCGGAACCGTGGCTGTCCTGGGAGAAGTGGCAGTCGGCGCACTGCATGCCCTTCTCGGCATGGATATCCATCATATGGACGGTCTTGCCGGGATTGACCCCGGGCTCGACAAACTCCGGCTCGCCCTTCCTGCGCCAGCGCTCGGGATCGTCGGGATCGACAATATTGCCCTCGGCGTCGAGGAGATTGCCCGCACGGTCGCGCTTGAAAACGCCCCGGAAGTTCCAGCCGTGGCCGTGATAATCGGCGAACTGGGTGTCCTTGAGTTTGGGGTTGAGACCGTAGACCTCACGCATGAAGTCCACGCTGGACCACAGCCCCTTGGGCGCCGCGCCTTCCGGATTGCGCTCGTTGACCTCACGGACCTCTTCAGCGGTCGGGTATTTCTGTTCCTTCGGCCACATCGAGGGGGCGTCGGACTCGTAGTCCCACATGGTGTAGCCGAGGTAGCTGTTCAGGAACATGTTGGGCTGGTGCATGTGGCAGTTCATGCACTGGGCGGTCGGAATGGCGCGGGTGAAGACGTGCTTCAGAGGGTGGCCGGAGTCGGTCTTGCTGATCGTCGGATCGACCGTGGCGCTCTGCCCATCCCGACCGAATTTCGCATAGGTCAGGCTGTGACGCGGCTCGCGGTCATTGGCGTAGACCACGTGACAGGAGGCGCAGCCCGAACTGCGATAGTCGCCAGGCTGATCATTGGTGCCCATGAACCAGGTGTAGGGGTCATTCAGGCGGGTCTTGTGGATGTTCAGGACGGGCACTGCGATCCGTAGCCCGGTGCCGGCGCCCCGGTTTGACTGGCGGATATCGGGCCGGCCGGGCTCTTCAAGCCGCTGGGCGAGCCCCGTCGAATTGGGCAGTCCGATTTCGGGAAACTGGGTGTTGATGTTGCGACCACCGCGCTCGAACACCCGGAAGATGTCTCCGGGCGGGGTCACCTGCCAGGTGGGGAGCGGATAGAGGACCGGCAGGGCGCCGCGCGCTGACTGCTCGGGCGTGACCGTTCCCGGGGGCGAGCCCGGCGAGACGATCTTCGCGGGCTCGCCTTCACGGGTGTAGGACTCGCCAACCATGTAGCGTTTGAACGGCAGGATGCCGTTGTTGTAGGACGCGCCGCCGAAGAACATCGCCCCGGTCGCCATCAGGGACCGTTCATTGGCCTCGATCAGCGGCATGTGGCAGGCGCCGCAGGCCTCGCGCGCCACCCGAAAATCGGACGGGTTCACAAAGCGGATGAACTCGGGCGATTCGCGGTTCAGCAGGGTGTAGCTGCGCTTGGGATTGGCCGAGCCTGGATAGTGCCAGGACTTGGGATAGCGCGGCAGCACATGGGCCTTGTCGCGGGCGGCGATATAGGCGGCGCTGTCCTTCGATGCGCCCGCCGGGACCACGACGCCGGCATCGCCGCCGTGGCAGTCGGCGCAGCCGATCACCACCGCGTCGGAAGCATGCATGGTCACCGAGTCCACCGGGGTGTGGCAGCTGACGCAGCCCGCCGTCTTGGCGTCGGCCTGGGCCTTGGTCTGTCCCGGCTGAGCCGCCGGCCAGCGGATGTAGGTGCGCTCGACGGGGTGCTCGTCCTCGGACGCCCGGGCTGCCGGCGAGCCTGACAGGATGGCGACCGCCAGCAGGGCCAGCAGTCCGGTTCCCCAGGATTTCAAACGAAGTCTTTCGATGAGCGTGACCATCAGAAGGCCAGCGTCGCGTTGAGCAGAATGGAATAGTAGCGGTCGTCGTGTTCGGCGTTGGTGAACAGGTCTCCAAACCCGTCGCCCGGATCGAACACGGCGCCAGACGCGCGGAACACGACGTTCTGGGTCATCCAAGGACGCCAGGTCGCGCCGACCGAGACGTCGAGACCAAGATCCCTGGGAATGGAGCCTTCATTGCGCAGGGCCTGCAGGACAATGGTGTCGTCAAACCAGAGCTGGTTGGCGTTGGCCGTGACCCGGACCTGGGGCGTCAGATCAAGATCGACCCCGGCGCCCAGCAAAACAGTGCCCGGATTGTTGAAGTTCGACTGACCTTCTTCCTTTGACGAGCGGAGGTCGTTGAGCAGGCCATTGCGGCTGTTGACGAACACGGCCCGGCCGCCCCCGGCGAAAGGCACGGTCTGGCGGATCCAGTAGCTGGTGTCCGCGCCGGCGAACTGGGGATTCTCGAAGATCGAGTCGAACCCCTTCTCGACATCATCGTAGGGATTGTCGTCGCCGGACGCATAGAGGAAGGAGCCCCTGAGCCGGATCCAGTCAAAGTCGACCGAAGGTTCAACGGCCAGGAACCAGGCCCGAATGTCAGCCGGGCGGCTGGTGAAGATGCTGTTGCGGTCCTCGCCAAGCGCCACATAGGCGCTGCCGGTCAGATTGAGGCGGCCGATGCGGCCGTCGGCGCTGTATCCCAGATAGACCACGTCATAGTCGCGGGGACGCAGGTCGCCGATCAGGGCGGGGCGCACCGGAAAGCCATTGTCGTCGATCTGGATGTCGTCGGACTCGGCGTTGCGGTTGTAGATCAGGGTGACCTGCGAGGTCATGCCGGGGAAGGGCAGGTCCTGGCGATAGAGGTTGGCGACAAAGACCTGATCGTCCCGCAGCGACTGGGTGATGTCGTTCAGGCCCGAGTTGGTGTCCTTCTCGACCCGCCAGAAGACCGCCAGATTGTACTGGAAACGGTTGTTGTCGCGGTTGCCGAACAGCCGGACGCCGAGCTGATTGTCCTGGAACAGGAAGCCGCGGAAATCGGCGTTGAAAGGCTGAATACCGACCCGTATGGAATCGAAGTCGTAGCGGTCAGAGACGTTGCGCAGGTGATAGTCGACGAACGCTTCCTGCACGCCCAGGAACTGGTCCTGACGATCCGTTCCGCGCGTCGGCTTGACCGACAGGATGCGGCGCTCGGGCACCTCGACGTAGTTGTAGTTGAAGGCCAGGGTCACCCGGGCCTCGAGATCCGGCGGCCGGAAGGCGGTCGAGCCTTCGATAAAGGCCAGGCCGGCGACCAGGGTCTGGGACACGACAAGACTATCAGACCGCCCGAAGACATCGACGCTGCCGCCGTTCTGGGTCGTCTGCACGCCGACGGGGATCGGAAACGAGCGAGGCTCGACGACCGTGTCGGACACGCCGGTGAAGGCGATGAAACGATCTTCCGTTCCGGGGAGCGGCCGGTCGCCCTTCAGGGTGTTCTGGTTATAGGGGTCCCACCAGCGTTCCCTGACTCCATATTGCTCGATCAGGCGCCAGCGGTCCGGGATCGGGAAGTGATCGTCCGGAAAGGCCTCCGGCGGCGGCGCGCCGACGGCGCCGGGGTTGTCCTGCGGATCGCGCTGCGGATAGGTCTGGACCTGTCCCGGCCGGCGCCGCCAAGGCAGCCAGTCAAAGGAGGAGCGCGGAGATTCCGGCGCCGCTTCGGCTGGCGGGGATCCGGCGGGTCCCGCCGCGACAGGCTGATCCCCGGCTCCCCCCTCGGTCTGGGCCAGGGCCGTTCCGGCAAGGCCAAGACTGACGACGGCGACCGTCGCCAGCAGCCATGTCCTGTCCACCGGGCCCATGGTCAGATCCCCTCGCAGACATTGGATGCCGTGGTGTCGAGGAAGGGCGCGAAGGGGCAATTCACATAGCGCAGCCTGACCGAGGTTCCGCCGACCGGAACTAGGATCTGGTCAGACCGGATGCCGGCCGGGGCATTGGCGATGCCTCCGACCCGGAGACCGGCGTTCTTGAGGCCAAGGAAGCTGACCATATCGTCCTGGTCGATGCCGTCGCCGGATGTGCCGATGGCCCCGACGAGCTGGTTGCCGCGATAGATGGGCACGCCGCCAGAGAAGATCTGCATGCCGTTCTGCAACCGCTTCTGCCCGGGACGGGCATCCGGCAATGTGGTGCAGGCTTGGGGCGTATCCGGTCCCCCGCCGTTCACATAGGTCACATGCTGGACGAGATTGGTCAGAACCAGCGCAGATTGCAGTCCGGTCGACAGCGGGCTCCATTGGGCGATCGGCCGCGAGAAGGGCCCGTGGGGACGGGCCACCTCCCCATCCGGGAAGAAGGGGCGGGACAGGTTGCCGATTGATCGCGAGGAGTAGGCGATGTCGCCTGAGAACGCCGTGGGCCGGGCCATGAAGGTCCGGGCGGCCGGCAGGAATCCACGTACATCGGCGCTGGGGTCGGCGGCGAGGTCGGACGGGGCCTGACCGCTGGTCATGAAGGCGGCGGTGCGCGCCTTCTGCAGGGACACATCGATGCCGAACAGCGGGGCGTCGGGTGAGCGAACGATACCGAGGACCGCGCCGTGGGTGTCGACAATCGAGATGCTGACCTGGGCCCGGCTGTCCAGCGGACGGCGGATCTGGGCCCGGCTGTGCCGCATGACGGCGAAGCCTTCCTCGAGCAGGGCTCGGACTTCAGCCGCGGTCAGAGGCGCGGCGACGCTGGCGCCGTCGCCGCCGGCGATCGGTGGGAAGCGGTTGGCGCCCGATCCGGTGCTCAGAACAAAGGCGTCGGGGTCGCTGAACTCGGCATCGGTGGCGTCCCGGATCCCCGAGGCTTCGGAGCCATAGGTCTGACCGGCAAGCGCCCCGCCGCCCGGGTAGTAGCCGGTGACCGCGACAAAGCCGCCCGTGCCAACCGGCAGGGTGGCGAGGGCCGGCGCATTGGCGGGGACCGTTCTCAGGTCCGCCGTGACGGCGTCGCTGAAGCGCAGGCTCGTGCCGTCGACGGTGATCCGGTCGGCCTTGATTTCCGCGGACGGGTCGAGGCCACTCATCGCCGCGAGCGCGATCGCCTCCTCGTCATCCTTGTCGATGTCGAGGACGTTGGTGTCGAAGCCGTAGTCGCCATCGGCCATGACGCCGACACCGCCGACCAGCACGCCGCCCTTGTAGAGCGGGAACCCGCCGGGGTCGGCCGACAGGCCCAGAGGCGAGCGCTTGGGCCCGATCAGCGCCGTCGCCCCGCCGCCGACGACGTAACGGGCATTGAGATCGGAACAGGGAAGCTGGCTGAACTGCACGCCAAACAGCGGCCCGCCTTCCAGGCCGATGGTCGTCGGCGCCGGCGGGAAATGCTCCTGGACGATCATGCTGGCGGTACGGGTCGAAAACGCATTGCCGGCGGACGAGAGATAGGCGCCGGTCACCGCCTTGGCGATGGCGCCGGCCCCCGCTGGCACGACCGCCCCCTGGATATCCAGATTGGGGCCTGGCCCGGCCCGAAGGGTCGCCGTCGGAAGGGCGCCGGTCATGCTGTAGACCGCAAGCACATTGCCGACCCGATCGGTCACGGCGATCACCGCGGGTCTGCCTCGCGCCTTGGCCTCGGCGATCGCACGCGCGACAATACCCTCGACGTCGGAAACACTGAGCGCCGCAAGACCGACGGCCGGGTAGACCGACGCCGGGGCC
>Ga0209066_10000526_pt1 | contig 55104 bp, 40 predicted proteins | sample All_14_2_FD_187198 | JGI IMG/M metagenome (GOLD analysis project Ga0209066, IMG submission 187198) | Freshwater microbial communities in response to fracking from Pennsylvania, USA - Allegheny Zone_MetaG_DW_15 (SPAdes) (version 2) ...
CAGCTTATGCTCCACGCTTCCTTCCCACGCTCGGTCGCCCTCACGCAGTTGCGCTTCACTTCGTTCGCTGTGATCAACTTACGGCGGGACTTGCACCCGCAGGAGTGCGCCCATGCTGGGCGCACAAAAAAGAGCGGCCAACTGGCCGCTCAAGCTGCTGTCTGCATTCGGGCATCACCCGCCCTGACACAGAGAAATTCATTCGGTAAACGGTAGGGGCTGCATCCCAAAGCCCTCGTCCAGATCTCGGATCTGCAACAGCACCCCGTCCAACTCACCCTGCAGACGTTTCAGTGCTTCTGGATCGAGCAAGCGCAGCGCCTCAGGCAATACCCCGCGTGCCGGCGACGGCGCGCGGCCAAGCAAGGCAGTGCCTTCATCCGTCAAATAGAGGCGAACAACACGCTGATCAGCGCTTGTACGCTCCTTGCGGATGAGGCCACTGGTCTCGAGGCGATCAACCATGTTGGACGCTGTCGACTGGTGCAAAGCCATCCGATTTGCGAGTTCACCAACCCGTAGGCCAGGCACCTCAAAAAGCTCCTGCAAGGCCCACAACTGGGCCCCGGTCACCCCACTTTGGCGTTCGATCCACTGCGAATGCCGCTGAGCGGTACGAATCAACACCCTGAATCGCTGAAGAACCGATAGTGGTGTCGCCTGCGGCGCCAATTTTTTCAACTTCTGTTGCGTTTCCGCCATTTGAATCCTGCTCCGACTATATTTGCCTAAATCAATTTTGTCAAAAATACTTCACAGCCGCTCACAGCCCTCATGGTAGCGGTATCGTTCACCTTGCGCATGGTGTGAATGTTGCGCCGCCACATCATGTCGCCCTTCAGCAACCCTCCGACCCGCCCCAATCCATGGACAGCCCCCCTGCCCTACCACCGCACGATCACGCCGGTTCCACCACACGGCGTGCATTTCGCCATCTTCTCCGGGGAGGCCGTCGTTACGCGCTCCCCTGGCTATCCATCGGACGCTGGCACAAGCGCCTGCTCCTGATGGGCGCAGCGCTGCTCGCAGGGCTCATCGCAATCATTTTCGCAATTGGTGCAGAACTGGCCATCGACACCCACGCACGCATCATGCAGGAACGGCCCTGGCTCACCCTGCTCATAGCGCCGGCAGGCTTCGCAGCCATGGCGTGGATTTCACGCAAACTGTTCCCGGGTACGGAGGGCAGCGGCATTCCCCAAGCGATTGCAGCATCACTGTCAGATGATGGAAATGTGCGCCGACAATTCCTGTCGCTACGGATCGCACTGGCCAAGGTCATGCTGACACTCGGCGGCCTGCTGTCGGGCGCTTCGATCGGTCGTGAAGGCCCTTCCGTTCAAATCGGCGCATCGGTCATGCACATGCTCGCCGGCCGCCGGCGCGGGCGTATCGCCTCAAGTCGCGACCTGATCGTAGCCGGCAGCGGTGCAGGAGTCGCGGCGGCATTCAATACACCACTGGGCGGCATCATGTTCGCCATCGAAGAGATGTGTCGTTATCGCGCCTTTCGTGCCAACAATACGACCCTGACGGCGGTGATCTTCGCCGGCTTGATATCACTCGCAGTCCTGGGCAATTACACCTATTTCGGCCGCACGCCGGCCGCATTGGCGTGGCCGGATGGGCTATGGCCGGTACTCGCCTGTGGCGCCATCGGAGGACTGTTGGGCGGCGGATTTTCGCGCCTGCTGATCGCATCGGCGCGCGGCTTGCCCGGCAGACTCGGCGTATTCGCCTTGTCGCGGCCTGTTGCATTTGCGGCCAGTTGCGGTCTTGCAACCGGCATCATCGGCCTGTTGAGTGGCGGCATGACCTATGGAACGGGGTATGCCGAATCCAAGGCTGCGCTCGAAGGCACAGCCACTCTGCCAGTGTTGTTCGTGGTTGCGAAGTTGGCGGTCATCTGGCTCGCCTTCGTGTCGCGCATTCCAGGCGGGATATTTGCGCCCGCACTGGCGGTCGGTGCAGGTCTCGGCTCGGACATTGCCCTGTTGCTGCCGGGCAACGCCGACGCCAATGCGGCCGTTCTGGTACTAGGAATGGTCGCCTTTCTGGCTGCGATGACCCAAACGCCAATCACTTCTTTCGTCATCGTCATGGAGATGACGGCCAATCACGAAATGCTCCTACCATTGATGGCAACAGCGGTGGTCGCACACGGCATCTCACGCTCGGTCGCACCTATTCCGCTCTACCAAGCCCTGGCCTATCCGGCGCTCAGGCGCGCAGAGGGGAAGCTGCATCACGCAGCCTCCCCGGCCAATCCACGTTAACGGATTCCAGCGCGCTGAATCAATGCCTGCAATTCACCGACGATGCCACGGCGGAACAGCAGCACGCAGGCAACGAAGATCACGCCCATGATGACCGTCACCCAGGAACCGACCGAATCTGCCAGTTCGGTCTGCAAGGAGACGATGGTCGCAGCACCGACCAATGGCCCCAGGACCGTTCCGAGTCCGCCAAGCAAGGTCATCAGCACGACCTCGCCCGACATATGCCAATGCACATCGGTCAGCGAAGCGAGCTGGAACACCAGGGTTTTGGTCGCTCCCGCCAAGCCAGCCAGCGAAGCCGACAGTACAAAGGCGAGCAACTTGAACTTTGCTACGTCGTAACCGAGCGAAATGGCACGCGGCTCGTTTTCACGGATCGCTTTCAGGATCTGGCCGAAAGGCGAATGGATGGTGCGATAAATAATGAAGAATCCGATGCAGAACACTGCGAACACCAGGTAGTACATCGCAATGTTGTTGGACAGGTCGATGACACCAAACAGGTGACCACGCGGCACGCCCTGCAGGCCATCTTCGCCACCGGTCGCCTTCCACTGCAGCACGATGAAATACACCATTTGCGACAGCGCCAGCGTGATCATCGCGAAGTAGATGCCCGTGCGGCGGATAGCCAGCACACCGAACACCCAGCCCAACGCACCGGCGGCCAGTGTGCCGCCGATGATGCCGACCTCGGGAGTCACACCTGCGTCACGCACCAACATGCCGCAGATGTAGCCAGCGGACCCCAGGAAGGCCGCATGACCAAAGGACAGCAGCCCGACAAAGCCCAGCAGCAGGTTGAACGCACAGGCGAACAGCCCGAAGCACAGGATCTTCATCAGGAAGGTCGGATACACGGCGAACGGCGCAATCAACCCGATGACGAACAGCGCGCCGAAAAAAAGTGGCGCCCCCCGGGCGAACATCGAATTTGAGTTATTCATCAGCGTCTTTCCTCGTCGATTCGCTCAGGTTTTACCAAACAAGCCCGCCGGCCGAACCAGCAACACGATCACCATGATCACGAACACCACCACGGCGGAGGCCTCCGGGTAGAACACCCGCGTCAATCCCTCGATTAGCCCCAGCCCGAGGCCGGTGAGGATGGAGCCCATGATCGAGCCCATGCCGCCGATCACCACCACCGCGAACACCACGATGATCAGGTTCGAGCCCATCAGCGGACTGACTTGGTAGATCGGTGCCGCCAGCACCCCCGCAAACGCCGCCAATGCCACGCCGAAACCATAAGTGAAGGTGATCAACAGCGGCACATTGATGCCAAGCGCCTGCACGATCTGTGGATTCTCGGTGCCAGCGCGCAGGTAAGCGCCAAGCTTGGTCTTCTCGATGATGAACCACGTCCCGAAGCACACCGTCAATGCCGCGACAACGACCCAGCCGCGATAGATCGGCAGGAACATGAAACCCAGATTGACGCCGCCTTGAAGCAACTCGGGCACTTCGTAGGACTGCCCCGAAATGCCATATTGGTCACGGAAGAAGCCCTCGAAGATCAAGGCTAGGCCAAAGGTCAGCAACAGACCGTATAGGTGGTCGAGCTTGTACAGCTTGCGCAACATCGTGCGCTCGATCACCACCCCGAGGGCGCCAACCGCCAGCGGCGCCAGCAACAGCGCCACCCAGTAGTTGATGCCGAGCTTGTTGAGCGCAATCCACGCGACAAAGGCACCCATCATGTACTGGGCACCATGGGTGAAATTGATGATATTGAGCAAGCCAAAGATGATGGCCAAACCCAGACTCAGGATCGCGTAAAACGAACCATTGATCAGGCCAACCAACAACTGGCTACCGAGCAGCGCGCTCGGGACACCGAAGATTTCCATGTGCGGCTCCCGCACCGGCGCGACGCTGCCGCACCGGTGCGACTTGAAGTGCGGGAAACCCCGCGATCAGATCACTTCTTGACCAGCGGGCACTTCGATTGCGACAGCGGCAGGAAGGCCTCATCCGCCGGAATGGTCTGGCGAATGTTGTAGTAATCCCACGGATACTTCGACTCGTCCGGCTTCTTCACCTGAGCAAGGTACATATCGTGGATCATGCGGCCATCGTCGCGGATACGACCATTCTTGGCAAAGAAGTCATTGATCGGCGTCTGCTTCATCTGCGCCATCACTTTGCCAGCCTCGTCGGTACCGGCGGCCTTCACCGCGCGCAAGTAATGCAGAATCGACGAATACTGACCCGCCTGCACCATGGTCGGCATACGCTTGTGCTTGTCGAAGAAGCGCTTGGACCAGGCACGGGTTTCATCGTTGAGATCCCAGTAGAAACCCGTCGTCAGATACATTCCCTGGGTGTTCTTCAGGCCCAGTGAATGCACATCCGAGATGAACATCAGCAGACCCGCCAGCGCCTGCTTGGGCGTGATGCCAAACTCCGCCGCCTGTTTGATGGCATTGGTCGTATCGGCGCCGGCGTTGGCGAGACCGATGATCTTGGCCCCCGAAGCCTGCGCCTGCAGCAGGAAGGACGAGAAATCCGAGGCGGGGAAAGGATGACGAACCGAACCCAGCACCTTGCCGCCGTTGGCGGTGACGACCGCGGACGAATCCTTCTCAAGCGCCTGACCAAAGGCGTAATCAGCCGTCAGGAAAAACCAGGTATCACCCCCCTGCTGGGTCACCGCCTTGGCCGTACCATTGGCGAGCGCGTAGGTGTCGTAGGTGTAATGCACCGACAAGTCGTTGCACTGCTCGTTGGTGATCGGCGTGGAGCCCGGACCACTCATCAGCGTGACGCGATTCATCTCCTTGGCGACTTTCATCACCGCCAGCGCGGTAGACGTCGTGACCAGTTCGGTCGCAGTATCGACACCTTCGCGCTCGAACCATTCGCGCGCCTTGTTGGAGGCGATATCGGCCTTGTTCTGGTGGTCTGCCGATACCATTTCGACCTTGAAGGCCGGCTTGGCCTCCGCAACGAAGTCGTCGATCGCCATCTGCGTTGCCAGCACAGCCCCCGCCCCGGCGAGATCGGAGTAGGTGCCAGACATGTCGGTCAGTACGCCGATCTTCACGCTGTTGCCGGAAATCTGCGCGCTTGCGGCGCCCGACAGCGTGGCCAGGGCAGCCGCGCAGGCCAGTGTCGTCAGCTTCTTCATGTGCATCGTTCGTCTCCGTCTCGTTTGAGTGGTGTTACGCAAGGACCGGGCGAGAACCCGCTCAGACCCCGAGCGTCTGGTGCAGCCAGTCCATCTTGCCGGGCAGCTCCTCGGCACTGATGGTGGCGATGATTTCCCCGTGCTCCAGCACGTAGTGGCGGTCCGCCAGCGGCGCGGCAAAGCGGAAGTTCTGCTCGACCAGCACGATGGTGAATCCGCGCGACTTCAGTTCGATGATGACTTCGCCCAGCTTCTTGACGATGACCGGGGCCAGGCCTTCGGTGATCTCGTCGAGCAACAACAGCTTGGCCCCGGTACGCAGCACGCGCGCCATCGCCAGCATCTGTTGCTCGCCGCCCGACAGCTTGGTGCCCGGGCTGTTGCGCCGTTCGGCCAGGTTCGGAAACATGCGGTAGATCTCATCCACCGACATGCCGCCACTGGCCACCTGCGGCGGCAGCAGCAGGTTTTCCTCGCATGACAGCGAAGCGAAGATCGCCCGCTCTTCCGGCACATAACCCACGCCGTAGCGCGCCATGCGGTGGGTCGGCTCAGCGACGACCTCCTTGCCGTTGACCATGATCGAACCGCTACGCCGCCCAACCAGGCCAAGGATGGACTTCAGCGTGGTCGAGCGGCCCGAGCCGTTGCGCCCCAGCAGGGTCACGCATTCGCCGCGTGCCACCTGCAGATCGATGCCATGAAGGATGTGCGATTCACCATAGAACGCATGCAGATCGTGAATCCGCAGCATCTCGGGACGGGGATGGAAAGCGCTGGTCATGTCTGCGTTCGCGGCGGGTCAGTGGTGGGCGTCGTTGATGTCGTCGGAGCCGACATAGGCTTCGAGCACCTTGGGGTTCTTCGACACCTCGGCATACGGCCCCTCGGCGAGGATGCTGCCGCGGGTCAGCACGGTGATGCGATCACACAAGTTGGCGACCACCGACAGGTTGTGCTCGACCATCAGGATGGTGCGGTTTGCCGACACCTTGCGGATCAACTCGACCACCCGCCCGATGTCCTCGTTACCCATGCCCTGGGTCGGCTCATCGAGCAGCATCATCTTGGGATCAAGCGCCAGCGTCGTGGCAATCTCCAGCGCCCGCTTGCGACCGTAGGGCATCTCGGCGGTCACGGTGTCGGCGAAACCGGCCAGATCGACCGATTCGAGCAGTTCCATCGCCCGGCCATTGAGCACATCCAGCGACTTCTTCGAGCGCCAGAAGTGGAACTCGGTACCCAGCGTGCGCTGCAGGCCGATACGCACGTTTTCCATCACCGTCAGGTGCGGAAAGGTGGCGGAAATCTGGAAGGAGCGAACCATGCCGCGCCGCGCGGTAGCGACCGGCGCTTCACGCGTGATGTCCTGGCCTTCGAACAGGATGGTGCCCGCGGTCGGCGGCAGGAACTTGGTCAGCAGGTTGAAGACCGTGGTCTTGCCCGCGCCATTCGGGCCAATCAGGGCATGAATGTGTCCCCGCTGCACCTTCAGGTCGACATTCGAGACAGCGACGAAGCCCTTGAACTCTTTCGTCAGGCCACTCGTTTCGAGAATGAACTCGCTCATGTTCCGTTCCGGGCTGCTGCCTCGACGCAAAGGCCAAGACAAAGGGATGAGTTTTTCTTACTGCTCTATCTTTTTTATTTATCGCAGTCAGTTTTCCGTCATAGCCCAGCCCGGGCAAGCATCGTATACCCCGATTGCGTGATACCCGCCGAAACGTGCACCTACACCGGCTGTGGTCTAATTCGGGCGCTCGCCCACCGCTGGGCGTCCCAGAACATCGCACACTCCGGAGATCGCCGCATGGCAGCCCAGATCAAAGTCATTTCTTCCATGGCCACCCGTCAGATCCTCACCGACCTGACGGATGCCTTTCATCAGGTTTCACCGCATCGTGTCAGCGTGGAATCGGTCGGCGGCGTCGATGCCGCCAAGCGTATCGAAGCCGGCGAGGCCTTCGACCTCGTGGTGCTGGCCTCGAATGCGATCGACAAGCTGATTGCGTCCGGCCGCGTGGTCGACGGCAGCCGTGTCGATCTGGTCGAGTCGGGCGTTGCCGTCGCCGTCAAGGCGGGCGCCGTTCATCCCGACATTTCCAACGAAGACGCGGTGCGCCGCGCCGTGCTGGCCGCGCGCACGATCAGCTACTCCACCGGCCCGAGCGGCGTCGCCCTGGCCAAGCTGTTCGAACGCTGGGGCATCGCATCCGAACTCCAGGCGCGCATCGTGCAGGCGCCACCGGGCGTGCCCGTCGGCTCGCTGGTCGCCAAGGGCGAAGTCGAATTGGGTTTTCAGCAATTGAGCGAGCTGATCAACCTAGAAGGCATCGACGTGCTCGGCCCACTACCGGCCGACATCCAGATCCTGACCCTTTTCTCCGCCGGGATCACCACCGCCTGCGCACAACAGGACGCCGTGAAGGCGCTGCTGGCCTTCCTCACCTCCCCCGCCGCAGACGAGGCCAAGCGCCGCAACGGCATGGAACCCGCCTGATCGGCTCCAAAACACAAAACGGCGGCAAGGCTCATCACCTTGCCGCCGTTTTTTCGCAGATCCCGCCTTCAGTCAGGCCAGCGCAGAACCGGCCCGATCGTCGGCTCAGTTACCGCTCATCGCCATCATCAGCTGGTTGATGCGCTTGACGAAGGTCGCCGGGTCGTCCAGCGTGCCGCCTTCGGCGAGCAGCGCCTGGTCGAACAGCACCGCGGCCCAGTCGTCGAAGTGCTTGTCCTCGTACTTCAGGCGCAGCACCGCCGGGTGATTGGGGTTGATCTCGAGGATCGGCTTCGACACCGGCGCGTTCTGGCCGGCGGCCTTGAGGATGCGCGCGAGGTTCATGCCCAGGTCGTGCTCGTCGGCCACCAGGCAGGCGGGCGAATCGGTCAGGCGCAGCGTCACCTTCACGTCCTTCACGCGCTCGCCCAGGCTCGCCTTCATCTTGTCGAGCAGGTCCTTGTACTCGTCAGCGGCCTTTTCGGCTTCCTTCTTCTCAGCCTCGTCCTCCAGCGCGCCCAGATCCAGGCCGCCCTTGGCCACCGACACCAGCGGCTTGCCGTCGAACTCGGTCAGGTTACCGGTCACCCACTCGTCGACGCGATCGGACAGCAGCAGCACCTCGATGCCCTTCTTGCGGAAGACCTCGAGATGCGGGCTGTTCTTGGCGGCGTTGAAGGTTTCGGCGGTGACAAAGTAGATCTTGTCCTGGCCTTCCTTCATGCGGCCGATGTAGTCGGCGAGCGAAACGACCTCTTCCGGGGTATCGAGCTTGGTCGAAGCGAAGCGAAGCAGGCCGGCGATCTTCTCCTTGTTGGCGAAGTCCTCGCCCACGCCTTCCTTCAGCACCTTGCCGAAGGCCTTCCAGAAGTCGGCGTACTTCTCCTTGTCCACCGCCTCGTCGCTGTTGGCCAGGCCTTCCAGCAGCGACAGCACCTTCTTTGTGCAGCCGGAGCGGATGGTGTCGATGTCCTTCGATTCCTGCAGGATCTCGCGCGACACGTTGAGCGGCAGATCGGCCGAATCGACCACGCCGCGCACGAAGCGCAGATAGGTCGGCATCAGCTTCTCGGCGTCGTCCATGATGAAGACGCGCTTCACGTACAGCTTGATGCCGTGCTTGGCGTTGCGATCCCACAGGTCGAAGGGCGCGTTCTTGGGGATATAGAGCAGGTTGGTGTATTCGTGGCGACCCTCGACGCGCGAGTGGGTCCAGGCCATCGGCTCATCGAAATCGTGCGCGACGTGCTTGTAGAACGCCTTGTACTCGTCTTCGGAGATGTCGTTCTTCGACCGCGTCCACAGCGCATTGGCCTGATTGACCGTCTCGTCCTCGTCGGTCAGCACCTGCGCCTTCTGCTCGTCGTTCCATTCCTCCTTCTTCATCACGATCGGCTGCACGATGTGATCGGAGTACTTGCGGATCAGGCTCTTCAGCTTCCACGACGACAACAGGTCTTCCTGGCCTTCGCGCAGATGCAGGGTGATTTCGGTGCCGCGACCGGCCTTGTCGACCTGCTCGACGGTGTAGGCACCGGCCTCATCACCCGCCATCGAGCATTCCCACTTCACGCCCTCGCCCGCGGGCAGACCGGCACGGCGGGTCAGCACGGTGACGCGATCGGCAACCAGGAAGGCGGAATAGAAGCCCACGCCGAACTGGCCGATCAGGTTGGCGTCCTTCTTCTGGTCGCCGGTCAGCTTGCCGAAGAACTCCTTGGTGCCCGACTTGGCGATGGTGCCCAGGTGAGCGATCGCCTCGTCGCGGCTCATGCCGATGCCGTTGTCGACGATGGTGATGGTCTTCGCCTCGGCATCGAAGCCGATGCGGATCTTCAGCTCGGAATCGCTCTCGTACAGGCTACCGTTGTCGAGCGCCTCGAAGCGCAGCTTGTCGCAGGCGTCGGACGCATTCGAGACCAGCTCACGCAGGAAGATCTCGCGGTTGGAGTACAGCGAGTGAATCATCAGGTGAAGCAGTTGCTTCACCTCGGCCTGGAAATTCAGTGTCTGGGCAGCGGCGGTTTGAGCTTCGGACATGTCGCTAAGACTCCGTCTGGGTTAATCGAACAGAATCCTAACTGGGGCCGGGCTACCCCATTTTCAAGTGCGCCGGATGTCACACATAGCGCACCTCGACAATCTCGATCTCACGCATCCCTGCCGGACTCTGGAAGCGCACCACGTCGCCCGCCCTCGCCTTCAACACTGCGCGCGCCAAGGGCGATATCCAGCTGATTCGCCCCTGGGCGGCATCCGCCTCGTCGACTCCGACGATCTGCCACGTCTGCTCTTCCTCGGTATCGAGATCGCAGAAAGTCACCGTCGCGCCAAAAAAAACTTGCTCCAGATCCTGCTGTCGCTCGGGGTCGACCACCTCGGCGCTCTCAATTCGCTTGATCAGGAAACGAATACGGCGGTCGATCTCCCGCAAACGCTTCTTTCCGTAGATGTAATCACCATTTTCGGAGCGGTCACCATTACCCGCCGCCCAGGCGACGGTCTCCACCAACTTCGGGCGCTCGACGCGCACGAGTTGGTCGAGCTCGACCCGCAACGCGTCGTAGCCACGCCGTGTCATGTAATTCTTGCTGCCCGCAGGCAGCCGCAAGGCCGGCGCAAGCTCTTCCTCCTCGTCGTTGTCGCTCTCCTTCACGAAGGCCTTATTCACTGCAATCCGCTCCGATACGTTCATCAAAGGCAGGATGATAGGAAATCGTGCGGCACGCCGTCATCCTCGGTTGTCATTCATCTGCGCGGCGCATACCATCCGGCCAGTCACCTTGGCATCGCAAGCGCTGCCAGTCCAACCGAATGCTGCTCTGCCCACTCCGGTCCGCCCCATGAACGACGACCCTTTCGAAGAAGCCACCAGTCTGCGCGTCCGACTCCAGGCGTTGCGGACCGAGCATCAGGATCTGGATGAAGCGATCAACCGGCTGTCAGCCCTGCCCGCAGAAGATGAGCTGATGTTGCGCCGGCTGAAGAAACGCAAGCTGGCGCTCAAGGATCGCATCACGGCCATCGAACGCCTGCTCGAACCCGACGAGCGCGCCTGACACACTACGCCAGCCCTTCACGCTGCCCGCACCCTCGGGACGATCATGAAAGAAATCGAGATTCACGGCCGTCATGTGGCCATCCGTGTCTTTGAGCCGACACACACCACCGCCACCGCGCCCTGGCTTTTGATCCACGGCGCAGGCCACGACCATGGCGTCTGGCTCGATATCGCCAATGCGCTTTCCGCCGCGGGCGAACGCGTCATCGTGCCTGAATTGCCGGCGCACGGTGGCTCGGCAGGCGAGCCGATCGCAGACATCGAAGGCATGGCCGCCTGGGTTCTGAAACTGGTCGACGCACTTGGCTTGGCACAGGTCCGCCTCTGCGGTCACAGCATGGGGTCGCTGGTTGCGCTTGCCGCAGCTGGCGCAGCACCGCAACGGGTTGCCGGGCTGGCCCTGGTCGGCAGCAGCGTGCCGATGCCGGTCTCGCCCTTTCTGCTCGACGCCGCGGGCAAGGATCCCGACCGTGCGTACGCCCTCATCAACAAATTCTCTTTCGCACCCGCGGACATCCTGGGTGCCGAGCGCCGTGCGCAACTCGAAGCGATCAACCTGCAACGCATGCAGCAGCAAGGGGCGCGCGTGCTGACCTCTGACCTCGCCGCGTGCAACGCCTGGCAGGACGGACTGGCCATGGCAGCCCGGGTGCGCTGCCCGACCCTGCTCATCAGCGGAGAGCTCGACCGCATGACGCCGGCAGATGCGGTAAAACCCCTATTCGATTCGCTTGAAAAGGCAGGCTGCAGCGCGCGTATGATTGTGCTTGCCGGTGCCGGCCACTCGATGATGCAGGAAGCACCCGAGGCCCTGGTCGACGCCTTGCGGGGGATGTAACGAAAAACACAACACGCGCCCCCGTTCCGCTGCCAACGACAACGCCCGACAGGAGAGAGACATGGCGCAGCAGAACGACCGCCCAACGGCAACACCAGCCCAGTCAGGAGAACGCGACCCCGGCCACCCTTTTCCGGTGGTGCGCGACGTCCCGATCACCGCCCCGCTGCGCTGGATCACGTTGGGCATCGCGGACCTGAAGGCCTGCACCATCCCCAGTCTGTTCTATGGCTTCTGCTTCACCGGTATGGGGCTGCTGCTCACCGTCATCTTTCGTCATGCGTACGAATACACCTCGGCGCTGACCTCGGGCTTCCTGATCCTGGGCCCTTTTCTCGCCATGGGCCTGTACGAGATCAGCCGCCGTCGCGAGCGCGGTGACGCCAGCGAACTGCTGCCGACGCTGACGGTATGGCGACGCAACGCGGGTAACATCGGCGTGTTTGCGGTCGTGCTCGGCATCGTCTTCCTGGTCTGGGCGCGGGCCTCACTGGTCGTGTTCGCGCTGTTCTACACCAACGAGATGCCCAGCCTGTCGGGTTTCATCGGCCAAGTGCTCAGCCTCGAGAACCTCGAATTTCTCGCCGCGTATTTCGGCGTCGGGCTGATTTTCGCTTTTGTGGCTTTTGCCGCCAGCGTGGTCTCGATTCCCCTGATGCTCGACCGCAACCAGGACGCCGTCAGCTCCATGCTGGCCAGCTTCGCCGCACTGCTGCGCAATCCCGGCGCAATGCTGGTGTGGGCTTTACTGATCGTGTCGCTGACCGTGGTTGGCTTCCTGACCTTCCACGTCGGGCTGGTCGTCACCATGCCCATCGTCGGCCACGCGACCTGGCACGCCTACCGCGATCTGGTCGAACCCTTGGCGGACAAGGCCTGATCCACCCTCATAGGAAGTCAGCCCACCAGCTCCAGTACCACCGGTTGATGATCCGACGCCGGCGTATCCGCCAGCACCTGCAGCGACCGAAGGCGCGGCGCAAGGTCTTCGGTGATGAAGCAGAAATCGCAACAATAGGCGCGGTCGGGCCAGTCGGCGCCATGCAGGCCCACGCTGGGCGGATGCGACTGACCGGGGTTCAACACGGACCATGCATCACGCCACGCCGGCACGCCGTCACCGATCGGTGCCTGCATGCGGGCGAACTCCGCCGATTCGGGCTCGCAGTTGAAATCACCGCAGACGACGGCCGAGGCCGGGCGCGGCCAGGCGGCAAACGTCGGATTGGCGTCCTTGCCCGCAGGCGGCAGCTGCGCCAGCCCCGTCGCCTCGGCCTGAAGCGCACGCAAGGCATCGATCTGCGCCTCGCGCTGACGCTTCGAGTAGTACTCGAGATGCGTCGTCAGAATGCGCAACGGCCCCTCCATCCCACTCACCACGGCCTCGACACAAACTCGCTGCATCGACGGTAAGCCCGGATCGGCCGGCGTCGGCAACATATGGCGAAACACCTGACCGACCGGCAACCCGGACAGCAGCAAATTACCGAACAGCGCCCGCCCACCGCGTCCATCCGGAATGTCCATGGCTGCACCGAATACGGGTGTGTAGCCGGGAAAGGCCGCCGAAAGAAGCGCCACTTCGTCGCCACCCGATCCGCCTGGCAAGCCATCGAAATTGCACGCGACCTCCTGCAGGCAGATCACATCGAAGCTGCCCGCCGCGCGAATCGCGGCGACCGTGCGTGCGAGGTCAACGCGACCATCGGCACCACGTCCCCATTGAATGTTCCAGGTGAGAATTTTCATCGTGCGTGACTTTCCTGCTGAAAAAACACTGCGCTGACACCCCAACTCAAGCGTTTCACCACATTCCGCACAGTCGCTGATGTGATGCCGGCATTAAACTGGCGACTGGCCTGCAAAACGCAGGTGGCGCATTGGGTATTGCATATCGTGATCAATTCATCAGCATTTTCGGGTAGCAGAAACAACAAAACCGGCTGGCGAATGATGCTGTGCATACTGGCTCTGCTGCTAGGCACAAGCGCCAGGGCGTCCGACCAAAGCCAGGCCCTGGTATTGGCCCCCACCCTGTTCGACAGCACCGCCGACGAACTGCGCAGTTATCTCGAAGTCGCCAGTTTCATCCAGTCCCTGACCGGCAAACCGGTCATGGTCGAAAATTATGTGCGATACGAGCACATCATCGACGCCTTTGCTGACGGCAAGGTCGACATGACGATCCTGGGTCCGCTCCCCTACCTGACCCTCAAGCAGCGCATCCCGGCCGCCACACCGCTGTTCCGCTTTCGCGAGGCCGACGGACGGGATCACTACCGCTGCGCCCTGGTGGCCTTTGCCGACGACGCGCGTGCACTGAAGACCTACGCCGGTGCACGACTGGCCCTGACCCAGCCGTTCTCGACCTGTGGCTACGTGTCGGCAGCCTGGATCTTTCGCGAGCACGGCGTCGACATCGAGACGATGTCCTACGACTTTCTGGGCCGCCATGACCGAATTGCGCTGAGCGTGGTGGCGGGCAGCCACAATCTGGGCGTGGTTCGGGACGAAGTGGCCGAACGCTTCCGCTCCCTGGGCGTGGTCACGCTCGCCGTGACCGAACCCCTGCCCGGCTTCGCGCTGGTGGTGAATACCGCCAGGCTCGATCCGGCCCTCGTCAGCCAGATCCGGGAAGGCTTCCTGAAGCTTGAGCCGGGCACCAGCCTGCTGCGCAACTGGCCGCGGACAGTTCGACATGGCGCCTCGCCGGTCAGCGATGCGGACTATCAGAACGTGTCCCGGGCTCTGGCCTCGGTCCAGATTCCCACCGCAGGCAAGCCGGCAGGGACAGCACCATGAGATGGCGCCTGATCCTGTTGGTCGTGGTGGCCGAGGCCTTGCTGGTGCTGGGCGTCCATCTGCTGTGGACACATGACACCGACGAGATGCTGGCCGCGCGCAGCCGGCAGAAAAGCAGCGCCTACGACGCCATCACACAGACCTACCAACGAGTCAGCGACCTGATGCACGACACGCTGTTCAGCCGGCCCGGGGTGCTGGAACTCTTCGCCGCGGGGGTCAACGCCGAGGGCATGGAGCAGAACATCCTGCGTGGCCGGCTGTTACGGACCTTGTGGCCGGACTACCAGCACATGAAGCGCTACAGCCTGGTCCAGCTGCACTTTCATACGGCGGATGGACGCAGCTACCTGAGGTTTCACAAACCCGAGATTTCCGGGGACGATCTGTTGGGCGAACGGCCCAGCGTGCGCAAGACACTGGAGACGGGGCTTCCGATTCACGGCTTCGAGAACGGCAAGCTGTTCCACGGTTACCGTTTCGTCTTTCCGGTAAGCCACAACGGCACGCTGATCGGCTCGGTCGAGACCAGCATCAACTTCGAGGCCATCCAGAGCGGATTGCGCGAGGTGATGCCCGGGCATGAGTTCTCCTTCTGGCTCAGCCGCAACAACCTCGCTGGCCGCCTGAAACAGGACGCCGAGCAGACGATGTACCCAGTCGAACTCAACCCCGACTACGCCATCGAGGATTTGCAGGCACGACTCGAAAAGCAGACGCAGGAGCAACGCTCGGCCTACCAGCATCAGCTGGAAGAGCGTGCGCGCCCCCAGTGGGCAGACATCCGCCAACGCATGTCGGCCTCCGAAACCTTCGCCGTGCCGATCCGGCTGCAGGGGTTGGCCTTTGCCGCGATGTACTTCCTGCCGATACACGACGTCAGCGGCAAGCAGGCAGGCTACCTGGTCGGCTACGGTGCGCTGCCCGAGCTGGAAAGCGCAGCGCGCAACTACCTGCTGATGGGAACGATCGCCGCCATCCTGCTGGCGGCGCTGATCTTCATCGCCGAAGGGCTGCGACGCGGGCGTCAGGCGTTGCAGGAGGAGCGCAACACGCTGAGGGCCATTACCGACAACATGCTCGAGGGCCTGTTCGTGCAGAATCCTGCCGGGCAGCTCACCTACTGGAATCCGGCCCTGGAAAAACTGCTGGGCTTTGCGCCGCAGCAGCTCGCAGGCAGCATTGCCCACACCCTCATCCATGCACACGCCGCCGGCGAGGGGCAGGTGCCCATCGAACTCTGCCCGATTCGGCGCACCACCTTGCGTGGCGAAACCTATTACAGCGACAACGAAGGCTTCCGTACCGCATCCGGCGACGTCCTGCCGGTCGAAGTCACCTGCGCGCCGGTCTGGCGCATGGGCAAGCTCGTCGGCTCGGTCACGGTGTTCCGAGACATCACGCAACGCATCAGCCTGCAGCAGGCCCAGGACGAGGCGCGACGCTCCGCCGAACACAATGCCGAGATGAAGGCGGCGTTCCTGGCCAACATGAGCCACGAAATCCGCACCCCGCTCAATGGCGTGATGGGCATGCTCGACCTCGCCCTGGATACGACGATGACGCCCGAGCAGCACGAGTATCTGGGCATCGCACGGCAATCGGGCGAGATGCTGCTTGCGCTGCTCAACGACATCCTCGACGTTTCCAAGGTGGATGCCGGGCAGCTCAGCCTGGAATGCGTTGCTTTCGACTTGTGGGGCACGGTCGAGCACACCGGCAAACTGATGGCCGCACGCGCCCACCAGAAAGATCTGGAGCTGGTGGTGCAGATCGAGCCGGACGTCCCGCGCCACGTCATGGGCGACCCGCTGCGCCTGCGACAAGTCCTGCTGAACCTGATGGGCAATGCGATCAAATTCACCGAACAAGGCGAAGTCGTGCTGGCGGTGTCGATTGCGGACGGCCGCGTCGTGTTCGAGGTCCGCGACACCGGCATCGGCATCAGCGCAGAGGCGCAGGGCCGCATCTTCGAGGCCTTCGTCCAGGCCGACACCTCCACCACGCGCAAGTACGGCGGCACCGGCCTGGGGCTGTCGCTCAGCCGCCGGCTGGTCGAACTGATGGGCAGCCGCCTGCAGCTGTCGTCCGCCCTCGGCGAAGGCAGCCGCTTCTGGTTTGCCCTCGTGCTGCCCGCGATCGAACACACCGACACGGACGGCCTCCCCGACCTCACCCGCCTGGCCGGAACCTCAGTGCTGATCGTCGATGACGTGCTCACCAACCGTCTCATCATCGAACGTCACGTTCTGTCCTGGGGCATGCTGCCGCACGGTTTCTGCTCCGCCCAGGACGCCCTGGCCTGGATGACAAGCTCGGCCGCGGCCAGCCAGCCGGTCGGACTCGCCATCCTCGACCGCATGATGCCCGAGGTGGACGGACTCGAGCTGGCCCGCCGACTCAGGGCACAGCAGCCGCGCATCGGCATCGTGCTGTTGTCGTCCATCACCGACCAACTCGAGGCAGACGCCCTGCAAAACGGCCTCATCGATGTCGCCATAGCCAAGCCTGCCGGGCAGGAAGCACTGGCCCACAGCGTACTACGTGCGCTGGCCCACCCAGCGCAGCCGGCTCCGCCGACCGCCACGACACCTGCAACGCCCCGGACCGAAACGCCCACAGTGCTGGCCGGCATCGAAGTGCTGGTGGTGGAGGACAACGCAGTCAACCGGATGCTGGCGCAACGCTTGCTGGAACGCGAAGGCGCACACATCCTCGAGGCCGAAGATGGCGCATGTGCCCTGCAGATGCTGATCGGCGGCTTGAAACCGGACATCATCCTGATGGACTGCCAGATGCCCGTGATGGACGGCCAGACCGCCGCCCGCCTGATACGCGACGAGTTGCACAGCGACGTCCCGATTCTGGCGCTGACGGCGCACGCCGGGCTGCAACAAGTCAATGCCTGCCTCGACGCCGGCATGGACGCGGTGCTGAGCAAGCCCTACGAGCGCGAGCAACTGCTCGAGGCCATGCTGCAGTTGCTCGATCGAGTCGCACCTGCCCAGCAGACGGCACCGACGACCGCCGTGCCTGCCAATCCCAGCCCGGAGCCCCCCACCTTGCCGCTGCTCGACGACAACATGCTCTCCGGGCTGGAGAGCGCACTGGGCGACGAGATCGCCGCCATTGCCGGTTTCTTCTGTGAGAATCTGAACGCGCAACTCAATGCACTGGTCGATGCCATCGAGCGGGGCGACACCGCATCGGTCAAGGCCCAGGCCCACGCCCTGAAAGGCAGTTCCGGCAACCTCGGCGCGGTGGCGCTCGCCATGCATTTGCGCGAGATCGAACAACTCGCCATGCAGAACGCGCTCCCCAGCCCGGAGCAGACCGCCACCCTGCAGACACTGGTCGCCGACACCCGACGCGCACTCCAGGAACGCTACTGAACACCGCACCCAACGCCAACATGCCCAACCAGAATCCCGGTACTTCGGCCACTATCCTTGTCGTTGAAGATGAGCCTTCGACCCGCATGCTGCTGCGCTCGGTGCTGTCCAAGCAGGGCTATCGCGTCGTCGAGGCCGACAACGGCGCCCATGCAGTGGACGCCTTCGGGCTGCACGCGCCGGACCTCGTGCTGATGGACGTCATGATGCCGGTCATGAATGGCTTCGAGGCCTGCAGTCGCATGCGCGAGCACGAGCGCGTGCCCGGTACGCCCATCATCATGCTGACCGGCGCCGAAGACCTGACGGCGATCGAGCACGCCTTCGACTCCGGCGCGACCGACTTCATCACCAAGCCCATCAACTGGCCGCTGCTGACCGCCCGCCTGCGCTATGCATTGCGCACGCGCGAGACCAGTCTCGAACTGCAGCGTGCCCGACTGCGCCAGCTCAATGCCGAACGCATCGCCCGCCTGGGCTTCTTTCTCTGGCACCTGGATGATGACCGGCTCGAATGGTCGGGCGAGCTGATGGCCGAGCAAGGCATTACGCCCGCCCAGCTCGCACGCCTAGACACGCTGCTCACCGCCACCCATCCCGAGGACCGGGAACGCCTGGCCAACGCCTTTGCGGTCTCCCGCGCATCGCTCAGCCGGCTGGACATCGAGATGCGCCTGTGCCCCGCACAGGCCGACGCTCCGCCTCGCGTCATCCACCTGATCTGCGAGCATGTGCCCGCCCCCGGCGGCAAAGACCGCTTCGAGGGCGCGTACCAGGACCTCACCGAAGTCCGCGAAACCGAGTTCCTGGTGCAGCACATGGCCCTGCACGACGAGCTCACCGGGCTGCCCAACCGCAAGCTGTTCCTGCGCCAGGCCGAAGCGATGATCGCCAGCGCCCGCAGCCGTGGCCAGGGCCTGGCAGTCGTCCTGTTCGACATCCACCGCCTGGCACGCATCAACGATGCACTGGGCATCCGCCACGGCGACCTGCTGCTGGGGGTGCTGGCGCAAAAGCTGCGCCACACCCTGCCGCCGCAAGCCGAAGTGGCCCGTGTGGACGGCGACGAGTTCGCGGTGCTGTTACCCGTCGGCGATGTCGCCAAAGCCACCGCCTACGCCGACGCCGCCCTCGCTGCGCTGAGCCAGGCCACCCTCATCGACGGGCAGACGGTGTTCGTCAGCGTCAGCGCCGGCATTGCCCGGTTTCCAGAGCATGGCATCAATCCCGAGTGGCTGCTCGCCGCCGCGCAGGACGCGCAAAAACGGGCACGCGCCAGCGGCAGCCTGTCGCTGACGGCTGACAGCGGTGCCCAGACGGGCGCCGCCAGCGAAGCCCTGCGGATGGAATTCGCCCTGCGTTCGGCGCTCGAACAGGACTTCGATCAGTTTTTCCTGGTGTATCAACCGCAACTCGAACTGCGGACCCAGCGCGTTGTCGGCGTCGAGGCCCTGGTACGCTGGCGCCACCCCGAGCACGGTCTGGTCGCACCGCCCCAGTTCATCCCGCTGCTGGAAGAAATGGGCCTCATCACCGTGCTGGGCGAATGGATCATTCGCGAAGCCTGTCGCCAGGCACGTGACTGGCTGGACAAGGGCCTGGATGTCCTGATGGGCATCAACCTGTCGGCGCGCCAATTCCAGGACGAAAGCATCGCCCGCGTCCTGACCGCAGCCGTCACCGATGCCGGCATCGCACCCAGACAGGTAAAACTGGAAATCACCGAAAGCCTCGCCATGCAGGACCCGCAAAGCGCCATCGCGCAGTTGCAGGCCTGGCGCGAACAGGGCTTCCGCATCGCCATCGATGACTTCGGGATTGGCTACTCGTCGCTCGAATACCTGCTGCGCTTTCCGATCGACACGATCAAGATCGACCGCGCCTTCGTCAAGCACATCACCGACGCCCCCAGCGACCGCGCCATCGTTCGCGCCATCACCGTGATGGCACAGAGCATGGGGTTGAGCACCATCGCCGAAGGCGTCGAGACCCAGCGCCAGCGCGACTACCTCGATGCATTGGGGGTACATGAGATTCAGGGCTATCTCGTCAGCAAGCCAATCGCGGGTGATGCGCTGTACGACTTTGCGCGCAACGCCGCGAACACAGTCTGACTGCAGGCCATGGGCACGGCCAAGCGCTCCACCACAGCACCCACTGCACGGGAACCCGTCGCCGTAACACACGCTACGTCGGCAATGCGCTCCACCTGCCGACGCCTGCTCATCGGGCTGGTGTTGATGTGCATGGTGCAGGGGCACGCTGCAGCATCGGCATTGCCATTGCGCATCGGTGTGCTCGACTTTCTCGGCACCGAGGCCACGGTCGGCGAATGGTCGCCCCTTGTGCGGCACCTCGAGACCAGCCTGCCCAATCACGCCGTGCGCCTCGAGCGGCTCGACCACGCAGGCCTGCGGGCCGCCGTGGCCGCGGGTGAGCTCGATTTCATCATCACCAACCCCGGACACTACATCGAGCTCGAAGCCACCTTGGGGGCCACCCGCATCCTGACGCTGGAGGCCGATCACGGACGCTCGCCCGAGCGGGCGCTGGGCTCGGCAGTGATCGTCCGAGCCGACCGTATGGACCTTCAATCGCTACAGGACCTGCGTGGCAAGCGGGTAGCCAGCGTCGGACGTGAGGGCTTTGGTGGCTTCCAGCTCGTCTGGGGGGCCCTCGCCGATCTCGGCATGTCACCCGATGACGACTTCGCCGAATTGCAGCCCCTTGGCTTTCCGATGGGCCGTATTGTTGACGCCGTCGCCGCCGGGCGGGCCGACGCCGGTATCGTCCGGGCCTGCCTGATCGAAAGTCTGGGTGAAGCCGGCAAGGCCTTCCGTGTGCTGTCACCCCGCGATGAACCGGACTTCCCGTGTGCCACGACCACCCGGCTCTATCCGGATTGGCCACTCGCCAGCCTGCGCCACACCCCACCCGCGCTTGCACGACAAGTCGCCATCGCCCTGCTGTCGATGGACGCCACACGCGACGGACTGAGCTGGGCCACACCGGCCGACTACCAGTCAGTGCATGAACTCTTCCGCAAACTCGAAATCGGCCCCTACGCCTATCTGCGTGCCCCCACACTGATGACGCTTGCCGAGCGCTACTGGCCGTGGGTGGCCGGTTTTGCGCTGCTGATCGTGGGCTGGATTTTCTACACCGTCCGCGTTGAACATCTGGTTCAGATCCGAACCGCCGCGCTCAGTACCGCACTGGCCGAGCGCGACCACCTTGAGTCCGCCGCGCGCGCGGCACAGGAGCAGGCCGACCACCTGGCCCGCCTGTCGGTGCTGGGTGAGCTGTCCGGCACGCTCGCCCACGAGCTCAACCAACCGCTGGCGACGATCGCCAATTACGCCAACAGCATCATCCGCCGCGCTGACAACGGCCGCTTGACCGACGCCGCGCTGCGCGAAGCCACCAGCGAGATCGCTGCCCAGGCCGAGCGCGCCTCCGGCATCCTGTCCCGCATCCGCAGCTTCGCACGCAAACGCACGGCAGCCCGCGAGGCGATCGCACCCGCCGAGCTCGCAGGCGAGGCCATCGCGCTGTTCCGCGGCATGATGGCGCGCGCGCCGGAGATCGTACTCATCGACACCTTGCCGCCAGACATCTGCATCGAAGTCGACCGCCTGCAGGTCCAGCAGGTGCTGCTGAACCTGCTGAAGAACGCCTATGACGCCACCCGCACGCTGCCGCCGGAGCGGCAGCCGCTACAGGTCCGGCTCGCCGCAACCGACGGCAACCTGGACATCCAGGTGCGCGACCGCGGCATCGGCCTCGATGACGCCACCCGTACCCGATTGTTCGAGCCCTTCTTCACTACCAAAACGGATGGCCTCGGGCTGGGCCTGTCGATCTGCCGCAGCATCGCCGAAGCTCACGGCGGACGCCTGGTGGCCGACACGCCTGATGATGGGATCGGCACCTGCTTCACCCTGAGCCTGCCCGGACTCCACGACGAACCTGCCCATGACTGAACTCGAAGATCTCGCCATCCACGTCGTCGATGACGACGCCGCTTTTCGCCGCTCGCTGGTGTTCCTGTTCGAATCAGTGGGGTGGCAGGTCGCGACGCACGCTTCGGCCGAGGATTTCCTCGCGTCCCTGCCCGCGGCCAGCGCCGTCGGCTGCCTGGTACTCGACATCCGCATGCCGATGATGAGTGGGTTGGAGTTGCAGCAGGTATTGCGCAGCCGCGGCTGGACTGTGCCCATTGTATTCATCACCGGCCACGGCGACGTCGATCTGGCGGTGCAGGCGATGAAGCACGGCGCCTGCGACTTCCTGGAGAAGCCCTTCAAGGATCAGGCCCTGCTCGACGCAGTGGGGCGGGCGCTTAAGCTGGGCTGCGAGGCACGCGACAAGGCGGCACGCTGCGAGGAGGCGAAAGCCCTGCTCGACCGCCTGTCGCCGCGCGAGCGCGAGGTCGCGCGCTTGGTGGCGCAGGGGCTGCCGAACAAGCTGGTCGGCCGCGCGCTCGACATCAGCGAGAAGACGGTGCATGTGCACCGTCAGCACGTCATGGAGAAGACTGGCGTCGGCAGTGCCGCCGAGCTGGCGCGCCTGATGCTGCGCGTCGATCCGGCGGCGCTGGACTGAGCCTGGCAGCTCAGCCCGCTTCTGCTTTCCCCGGGCTCACACCCGCTCGAGCCGCGCCGGGATGCCTTGGCGCACCGAAGTGCCGGACACCGCATCCACCCAGATCCCCTTGTCGCCGCGGGTCGGGTCGGACAGGCCGAGGTCATTGAGGTTGATGCCCGTGCGCAGATCGGGGCGGTCAGGCTGCATCCGGTCGCCGATGCGATGCGCCCGTGCGCCCAGTTCGCGGTGGCCGTAGCCGTGCTCGATCGCCATCACGCCCGGCACCACGCCCTCATGCACGATCACCGTGCATTGCGCGCTGCCGCCCGGGGTGCGGATGCGCGCAATGTCGCCGCTTTGCAGGCCCAGCCTTTCGGCATCGGCCGGATGCACGACCACCGGGTTGTCCGGATGCAGGCCGGTGATGCGGGTGGCGATGCTGTACGAGTTCTGCAGCGCCGACTTGTAGCTGATGATCTGCAGCGGCCACTCGGCCTCGGTGTGGATCTGGCGCACCGGGGTGCCGTCGTAGAAGGCCGGCGGCGTCCATTGCGGACAACCACGGAAGCGGGCGCCGGTCAGCGTGTTGCGCGCGCTGCCGATCATCTCGTTCCACAGCCACAGCGGCTTGGTGAAACGGTGGGCCTGCCATTCGGGCTGCTCGGCATCCTGCGCCTCGCTAGCGGGCTGGTAGCGCCCGCCGCGGGTGAACAGGAAGGCCACCTTGCGCCACTCCTCGGGCTTCAACACACCCTCCAGTTGCGGGCGCAGGCGCTCGACGCCGGAGAGCTGCAGATCCTCGTCGGTCGCGTCGCCCACCGGCGCCTTGCCGGCGAAGGCAATGTTGGCGCCGCCGCGCAGGTACCAGTCCTCAGGGGTGTCGAGCGGGTAGCGCTTGCCCTCCATGTCGGCGATCGCCTCGGCGCCGAAGCCGGGCAGCTTCATCGCCCTGGCGAGCGCGATGTAGAAGGTCTCCATGCCGATCGCCGCGCCCGCGGGCGTCTTCGCCGCCCTGGGCTCGACCACCGGCCAGCGCGCGGTGGTGGCCTTGGTTGGCACGCCGTTCCAGGGCGCGGCCCAGCCCCAGCTCTCGTACATCAGCGAGTCGGGCACGATGTAGTCGGCGAAGGCGTTGCTTTCGTTGATCAGCGGGTCGACCGAGACGATCAGCGGCAGCTTCTTCGGGTCGGCGAGATCCTTCTCGATCAGCGGACGCACCCCGGTGATGCCGTACAGCGGGTTGCAGCTCCACAGGATCAGCGCCTTGAGGCCGTAGGGGTAGCCGCGCAGCGCGCCCGGGAGCCACTCCGTGCCCAGGCCGGGGGCGTTGGGGAACCAGGCGTCGCTGGCCGGATAGGGCTTGCCCTCGGCCTGGCGGCGCTTGAATTCGGCCGAGCGCTCGTAGGGCACGTTGCGCCCGAGCGGGGTGCCGGTCGGCTTCAACTCGCCCGGGAAGGTCTCAAGGTCGTAGCGCGGGCCGGCGCCGTTGTCCTTGAAGCCGCCGCCGTTCATCACGAAGCCGCCCTTGCAGTTGAGGTTGCCGATCAGGGCGTTGAGGGTGACGACCGAGTAGGCGTTGTAGAAGCCGTTGCCGGCCATCATGCCGCCATGCGCCACCGCGCTCGCCTTGCGGCCGTGGCGGGTGAATTCCTCGGCCAGGCCGGTGATGACCGCTTCCGGGATGCCGCAGGCGGCCGAGTAGTCGGCGATCGGCAGCGCACGCGCCGATTCTCGCAGCAGCTCGAAGGAGGTCTTCACCGTCACGGGCTTGCCGCCGAGTTCGATGACGCGGGTAGCTTCCAGCACCGCCGGCACGGTCGCGCTCTCGGCCGCCACCAGCGCGCCGGCGGCGGTGGCGATGACGTAGGGGTCGGCGTCCTTGTACTTGTCCTCGGCGGCGACGGCCATGCCGATGTCGGAGCCACGCAGGAAGCGGCCCTGGCGCGGGTGGCCTTCCTCGGCGATCACCAGCCAGCCGGCATTGGTGAAGGATGGCTCGCCGGCGGCTTGGGCGGCCTTGAGGTTGGGCCAGGCCAGGTAGGCAGTGTTCACGCGCCCGCTGTCGAACATCCAGCGCATCATGCCCATCACCAGCGCACCGTCGGTGCCCGGGCGGATCGGCACCCAGCGCCCGTGCTCGGCGGCGGCGAGGTTGTGCGAGTTGTTGAGCACCGGATCGACCACCACGTAGTCCAGTCGGCCTTCGGCGCGGCCCTTGGCGAGCATGCCGCCGGTGCGCTTGAAGGGGTTGCCGGCGTTGCCCGGCGCGGTGCCGATGAAAAGCACGAATTCGGCGTTGGCGAGGTCGGGCTTGGCGTGCGGCATGCGCTTGACGTCGCCGAACAGCGCGCCCGAGCCGGAGCGGTAGGCGCCGCCGCAGTACGAGCCGTGGCCGACGTGGTTGAGCGTGCCGTAGGCCTGGTTCCAGAAGCGACGACTGAAGTTCTCGCGGCCATCATTGACGCTGGTCAGCACCGCGACCTGGTTCACCCGCTTGCCCAGCTCGGGCGCCTCGGCGTCGATCGGCTGCTCCAGGTCGCGCAGCGCGGCCAGGCCGTCGACATGGCCCTCGCCGAACAGATCGCCACCCTCCACCACTTCCTTCACCAGCTGCTCGAAGGAGATCGGCTGCCACTGGCCGGCATTGCGCGGGCCGACACGCTTCAGCGGCGTGAGCACGCGGAAGGGCGAGTTCATCTGATCCATGGCCGCGTTGCCGCGGCCGCAGGCGGTCGAGCGCCCGGCGAGGCCCTTGTCCTGGAAGCGCGACATGGCGACCAGGCTCTCCCTGACCGACGCCTTCATCGGCAGGTGAGGCTCGGTCGACAGCGGGCTGTAGGGGTTGCCGACCACGCGGATGACTTGGCCGCTCGCCTTGTCGATGCGCACGCGCACGCCGCACTGGGTAGTGCAGCCCAGGCAGGCGGTGTAGCTGACCTGCTGGTTGGGATTGGGCGTGAATTCGCCCGTGACCGGATCGACGGTGAATTCCGGCTCGGCCGAGCGGCCGTGGATGTGGCGGCCTTCGGCGATCTTCTGCTCTTCGGGGCCAGTGAAGTTGGCCACCATGCGGCCCAGGGTCTGCGAGAAGCCGGCGGCAAAGGCGGCCAGCCCACCGGCGGCGATGATTTCACGACGTTCGATTTTCATGATGTTCTCCTTGGTCGCCCGCGCTCAGGCGGCAGCCTTGTCGGTGTTGCCGGCGGCGAGGCGGTCGAGCGGCAGCAAGGTGGTGATGAAGACGAAGAGGAAGACCCACAGCCCGGCGGTGCCGACGATGCCCATCAGGCCCTCGGGGCCGAGCGGCAGCGAGTAGGTGTAGTAGCCGGCGCCGGTCTTGGGCACTTCCTGGCCGCCGATGAAGATGGACCAGCGCATCATCCACGCCGAGTGCAGCGCGAGCAGGCCGATCACCAAGCCGGAGCCGGGCCGCCTCCACGCCAGCACCAGGGTCAGCACGGTCGCGGCTACCGCCCATGCCGCCGAGAGCTGCCAGTTGGCCGAGGGGCCGACTTCGGCGAGCGCCTGGGCATGGACCGGCGACACGCCGGAGAGCCCCAGCGCCAGCCACAGCGCGCCCACCGCCAGCGCCGCCACCTGGGACGCGGCCAGCACGCCGGCCATGCGGCGCTTGGCGGCTTCGTCCTTGGGACCGAAGCGGTTGAACAGCAGCGCCAGGCCGACCGCGCCAGCAAAGGCGGTGATGAAGAACTGCAGCGGCAGCAGCGGCGTGTTCCACAGCGGACGGGCCTGCACCACGGCGACCTCGGCCCCGGTGTAGAGCGCCACCAGCGCCGCGCCGACGAAGGCGAGCAGCGCCGCGGCCTTCAACGCGCCACGGCTCTCGTGGCCGCCGTAGGCGAGCACGCCCGCCAGCCCGGCGAGCTTGCCGCCGCTTTGCGCATGGCGCGCCAACTCGGGGCGGAAGGCCAGCCAGGCGTACATCAGCAGTCCGCCCAGATACACCGGGATGAAGAACGCGCCCCACGACATCCAGGAGCTTGGCGTGAAATACGCGTAGAAGTGCCAGAAACGGCCCGGCTGGTGCAGGTCGGCGAGCAGCGCCACCGGCGCCGCCAGGCCGCACACCAGCGCGCCGAGCAGCGCCAGGCGCGAGATGCCCGCCCAGCCCGGGCGGCGGAAGACGATGCCCGGCAGCGACAGCAGGAAGGCGCCATAGGACAGGCCGATCAGGAAGAAGTACTGCACCGCCCATGGCAGCCACGCAACTTCGCGCGCGACGTTGAGGGTTTCGACGATGTTCGGGTTCATGTTGGATCTCCTCGCGTGCGATTCAGGCGTGCGGCAGGCTGCGGGGCTTCCACAGCGTGCCCTGGCCCTCGACCTTGCCGGTGAAACGTTCGTCCAGGCCGATGTAGAACACCCGCGGCGCGGTCTCGAGCTCGGGCTTGAGCACCTTCAGCTGCGGCTGCGCCTCCTTCAGGCGGCGGGCGAGTTCGCCCTCGGGGTCGTTGATGTCACCGAAGATGCGCGCGCCACCGACGCAGGTCTCGACGCAGGCGGGCAACAGGCCGGCATCCACGCGGTGGGCGCAGAAGGTGCATTTGTCGGCCTTGTTGGTCTCGTGGTTGATGAAGCGCGCGTCGTAGGGGCAGGCCTGCACGCAGTAGGCGCAGCCCACGCAGCGGTCGCCATCGACCGCGACGATGCCGTCCTCGCGCTTGTAGGTGGCACTCACCGGGCACACCGGGATGCAGGGCGGGTTGTCGCAGTGGTTGCACAGGCGCGGCAGCACGTAGGTGCCGGCGGGCTGGGCGCTGTCGGTGAGCTTGACGCTGTAGGTCGACACCACGGTGCGGAAGCTGCCTTCCGGCACGGCGTTTTCCTGGATGCAGGACACCGTGCAGGCCTGACAACCGATGCACTTGCGCACGTCGATCAGCATCGCCCACTGCTGCTTGCCGGTACTGGCGATCGCCGGCGTGGGCGCCAGCGCCGCGGCGGCGGTCACGACCGGCACGCCGCGCAGGAAGTTGCGCCGCGAGGGCGAGGCCGGCGCTGTGGCGCTGGCAACACGGTCGAGGGTTTGGGAAGCCTTGTTCATTGCGGTACTCCACGGGCCATTGGCGTGGATGTCACTCTAGGCTTTCCATATCCCTACAAAAATTGGGGAGATGAGGCAGGGGACTAGATGGTTTTACCTATTTCCAAAGCAGCGCGTCCGTGTCTCGCGGGGGGCATAATCGAGATCTCCCGCCCGACAGGACACATCCGATGCCCAAGGCGCACGACCACGCGCACCCTACCCACAGCCACGAAGCGGGGCACGACCACGCACCTGACCATGAGCACGCCCACGCGCACGGCCATGGGCATGCTCATCCGCACGAGGGCCACGCTCACCCCCCGCATCACCACGATCACTCCGCCAGTCGCTACCTGCCGCTGGCGCTCGCGCTGACGCTCGGTTTCGCCGCGGTCGAGGCCTTCGCCGGCGTGTGGTCGGGCTCGCTCGCCCTGCTGGGCGACGCCGGCCACATGCTCACCGACGCCATGTCGCTCGGTCTGGCCGCGATTGCCGCGCGCGTCGCCCAGCGCGCACCCAGCCACCGCCATTCCTACGGTCTGCGCCGTGTGGAAGCCCTGGCAGCGCTGGCCAACAGCCTGTTCATGCTGGCTGTGGTCGGCGGTCTGGTCTGGCATGCGGTCGAACGCCTGATGAATCCACGTGAAATCGCCGGCGAGGCGGTGATCCTGGTCGCGCTCGGCGGGCTGGTGCTCAACGTGGTCGTTGCCTGGCTGCTCACCCGCGGTGAGGCCGACCTCAATACTCGCGGTGCCCTGCTGCATGTCATCGGCGACCTGCTTGGCTCGTTGGCGGCGCTCGCATCGGGGGTGGTGATCCTCTACACCGGCTGGACACCGATCGACCCGCTGCTGACCATGCTGATCTGCGGTCTGATCCTGTTCTCCACCTTGTCGCTGCTGCGCAACGTGCTGCACACCCTGCTCGAAGGCGTGCCCGATAGCCTGTCGCTCCCGGAAGTCGGCCGCGCAATGGCCAGCGTGCCCGGGGTGCGCTCGGTACATGACCTGCACATCTGGAGCCTGGATTCACGCCGCACCGCCCTGTCGGCCCACCTGCTGCTGACCGACGCACGACGCTGGCAGGCGATCCTCGAGGCCGAGCGCCGGCTGCTGCACGAACGCTTCGGCGTGGAGCATGTCACCCTGCAGCCGGAGCTACTGCCCGAGCAACCCATCGTCTTCTCATCGAGGCGCCCCGACAGCCACGCACATCGCGGATAATCCTCGCGTCGTCACACGGAGCCCCTCATGCATTCAGCACAGGAACTGGCCAGCCAGATCGAGAGCCTGACCTCGCTACCGACGGTCTATGATCGCGTTCGCGCGCAGCTCGAATCCCCCGAGGGCTCGGTGGTGGAAGTCGCTCGCCTCGTCTCCGCCGATCCGGCGCTCACCGCTCGCTTGTTGCGACTGGTCAACAGCGCGATGTACGGCCATCGTGGCGAAATCGACAGCGTGCTGCGCGCGGTGCAGATCCTCGGTCTGCAGCAGGTGCATGATCTGGTGCTGGCGATGTCGCTGCATGCCGTGTTCGCCGGCATTCGCCCAGCGCAGCTCGACATGAACCGCTTCTGGCGCAACAGCGTGCTCTGCGCCTTGGCCTCTCGTACCATCGCGCAGCACAGCAGCCGTCCCGGGCAGGAACGAATGTTCGTCATTGGCTTGCTGGCCGACATCGGCCATCTGGTCATGTTTCAGACCACGCCAGTCCTTGCGGACGAAGCGCGGCAGATGACGGCGAGGACCGGCGAGGCGCTGCATCTGGCAGAACGCCGGATCATCGGCTGCGACTATGCCGAGGTGGGCGCAGCGCTGATGGACCAGTGGCGCGTGCCGAGCGCCTTTGCAGGGGCGATCGGCACCCAGACCCTGCCACGACTGGGTGGCGAACATGCCGGCGACGCCGCCGTGCTCAACCTGGCACGGCACATCGTCGACGCCGATACGCTCGGCGAGTCGAGCAAACAGATTGCGGATCGGATCGACAGCTCGGTGTGGGATCTGCTCGAGATCAACCCGGATGAGATCGTCGCGATCCGCGAGGACGCAGAACTCAACCTGGCCGCATATCTGTCGCTGTTCTTCCCGTCACGATCACGCTGAAAGCCCTTTGTTTCCGCGGCTTTCAGGGTAAAAAACAGGTCTTCTACTGCTACTACATCTAGTATTTGATTTTTAAATCGCCCACAAGCAAAACAATTAAGTTACTGTTTTTAAAAGATTAAATTTTTTTGATCTAGCGCAGGTTCCGCGTTATTCTTTCGTCCGTTTTGAGAACCACCACGGATGAAGAAAAAGACCATGAGCGAGACCACCAGCGCGCCCACCCAAAGCACCGTCAAGCCCACTGCCGCCAACCTGGCGATGCAGGAAATCTCGGGCGAAGTCCTGATCGAAAAATACGCAAAGGGCGACGAGCAAACCGTCGCCGCCGTGCGCCAGCGCGTCGCGCGCGCGCTCGCCGCCGTTGAAGCCGAAGACAAGCGCGCCTACTGGGAAGCCAAATTCCTGGAAGCCCAGGAAAAAGGCTTCGTGCCCGCCGGCCGCATCAACAGCGCCGCTGGCACCACGCTGGCCGCCACCTTGATCAACTGCTTCGTGCAGCCTGTCGGCGACTCCGTCACCGAAGCCGTCGACGGCCGTCCCGGCATCTACACCGCGCTCGCCCAGGCTGCCGAGACCATGCGCCGCGGCGGCGGCGTCGGCTACGACTTCTCCTCCATCCGCCCCAAGGGCGCGCTGGTCAAGGGCACGGCGTCCAACGCCTCCGGCCCGGTGTCCTACATGCGCGTGTTCGACCGCTCGTGTGAAACCGTCGAATCCGCCGGCGCCCGCCGCGGCGCGCAGATGGGCGTGCTGCGCTGCGACCATCCGGACATCGAGGAATTCATCCACGCCAAGGACCACGGCGACCTCACCAACTTCAACATCTCGGTCGGCGTCACCGATCCCTTCATGCAGGCGGTCGAAGCAGACGGCTTCGTCGAGCTCGCGCACAAGGCCGAGCCGACCGCCGAACTGAAGGAAGCCGGCGCCTACCAGCGCGACGACGGCATGTGGGTGTATCGCAAGGTGCGCGCCCGCGAGCTGTGGGACCAGGTCATGCGTTCGACCTACGACCACGCCGAGCCGGGCATCCTGTTCCTCGACCGCATGAACCAGGACAACAACCTGTACTACTGCGAGACCATCGAGGCCACCAACCCCTGCGCCGAACAGCCGCTGCCGCCTTACGGCTGCTGCTGCCTGGGCTCGATCAACCTGACGCCCTTCGTCAAGAACCCCTTCAGCGACAAGGCCGAGTTCGACTACGCTGGCTTTGGCAAGGTGGTCGACGTGTCGATCCGCATGCTCGACAACGTGCTCGACTCGACCCACTGGCCGCTGCAGCAGCAGAAGGCCGAAGCCGACTCCAAGCGCCGCGTGGGCCTGGGCTTCACCGGCCTGGGTGACGCGCTGATCATGCTCGGCAAGCGCTACGACACGCCCGAAGCACGCGAAGAAGCGCGCAAGATCTCGGAGTTCATGCGCAACCGCGCCTACCTCGCCTCGTCCGATCTCGCCAAGGAACGCGGCGCCTTCCCGCTGTTCAATGCCGACCTGTACCTGTCGGGTGGCAACTTCGCCTCGCGCCTGCCGGCCGAGGTCAAGGACAAGATCCGCAAGAACGGCATCCGCAACTCGCACCTGCTGTCGATCGCGCCCACCGGCACCATCAGCCTGGCCTTCGCCGACAACGCCTCCAACGGCATCGAGCCGCCGTTCTCCTACACCTACACCCGCCGCAAGCGCATGGCCGACGGCACCTTCAAGGAGTACGCGGTCGAGGACTACGCCTGGCGTCTTTACCGCCACTTGGGCGGCAACGTCGACAAGCTGCCGGAATCCTTCGTCACCGCGCTGGAAATCTCCGCCCAGGCGCACAAGGACATGGTCGCCGCCGTCGCGCCGTATGTGGATACGTCCATCTCCAAGACGGTGAACGTGCCCGAGGACTACCCCTACGCCGAGTTCGAAGACCTCTACCTCACCGCATGGAAGGCCGGTCTCAAGGGTCTGGCGACCTACCGCCCCAACAACGTGCTGGGTTCGGTGCTGTCGGTCACCCCGACTGCCGAGCAGAAGCAGCCGCACGACGTCGAGATCGCCGACGCCAACAAGCGCCTGTCGATCAAGAGCCTGCCCGCTCCGGTGCTGTCCAGCCTGCGCTGGCCCGGCCGCCCCGAGATGCCGGACGGCAACATGGCGTGGACCTACATGCTCAACACCCCGACCGGTGACTTCGCGCTGTTCGTCGGCCAGTTCGGCACCAATGGCGGCACCTTCCCGTTCGAAGTGTGGGTCAACGGCGCCGACCAGCCGCGCGGCCTGGGCGCAGTGGCCAAGACCCTGTCGATGGACATGCGCGCCAACGACCGTGGCTGGCTCAAGCTCAAGCTCGACACCCTGGCCCGCACCGTGGGAGAAAAGTCCTTCGAGATGCCCTTCCCGCCGCATGGCGAGAAGAAGCTCTTCCCCGGCACCGTGTCGGCCTTCGCCCAGGTGGTGAATTACCGCTGCGAAAAGCTCGGCGTATTCGACAAGGAAGACGAGACCAACGGCGTGCTCGACACCCTGTTCAGCCTGGAAGAGCCCAAGACCGGCACCGATGGCACGCTGTCATGGACGGTAGACATCTACAACCCGGCCACCGGCGAGGATTTCGTGCTCGGCCTGAAGGAAATCACCCTGCCGGACGGCGTCACCCGCCCGTACTCGGTGTGGCTGTCGGGCAACTACCCGCGCGCCCTGGACGGCCTGACCCGCATCCTGTCGCTCGACATGCGCGTCATGGACCCGGCCTGGATCGGCATGAAGCTGCGCAAGCTGCTCGACTACCCCGAGCCGCTGGGCGACTTCATGGCCTTCGTGCCCGGCACCCGCCGCCAGCAGAACTGGCCCAGCACGGTGGCCTATCTGGCGCAGCTCATCATCCACCGCTACGCCATGCTCGGCGTGCTGGACGAAAAGGGCTACCCGACGCGCGAGATGGGCATCCTCGAGTCGCCGCGCGACGACAACGAGCCCAAGCTGATGCAGGGTTCGCTGTGCAACGAGTGCGGCAACCACACGGTGATCCGCAAGGACGGCTGCGACTTCTGCACCGCCTGCGGCGCAGTCGGAACCTGCGGCTGAAAACCTCGCCAAGGCCTCCCCTAGGCTGACCGCAGCGCAAGGCGGAACGTCCTTGGCTGCGTAAAAGACCGGATTTCCCATACAGGGATTCCGGTCTTTTTCATGCCTGACCCGTTCATTTGTTGAAATCAGGAAGGGCTTGGCCGAAAATTCAGGACAAAGCTCACAGTTGCTGTGACATTCTTCCTTGCCTTCGCGGACCGAGCCTGACTGCGTCCAGCTTCACATTCCGAACAGGTTCTCGTCATGGGTGTTCGTGCCACCGCCTCTTGCCCCAAATGCGACTCGACACGATGTCGGCCGTCGCGCTGGAGTTCTCATGAAGAGAAATCCAGCAACCCAGGCAAACACCCCTATCGCTGCCAGTCCTGTTCGCATCGTTTCATCGCCGATGCGCATGCCCCATCGAGTGGATTCGGGTTCCGTAACACAGGCTTGACCGCAACAGCCGCCGTCGTGGTGATTGGCGCAGTGACGGCGAGCGTGGCCGTGCTGTGGCCGGACGGCACAGCGATCGAAAACGCAACCCCCGTCGCGCGAGACACCCAAGGCAGCAGCGCAAATTCAACGCTGGAGGCCGCGCGCGGGGGTGATCTTGAAGCGCAGTTTCGTGTCGGCCGCGCGGCCCTGCTCGACACTTCGCGCGGCAAGGAAGGCACGGTCGAGGGCGTCACCTGGTTGCGACGGGCTGCAGACGGCGGCCACTCAGGCGCAATGCTGCAACTCGGCAAGCTCTATCGCAGCGGCGTGGGTGTGCCGCAAAACTACGAATACGCAGAAAAGTGGGTCCGCTCGGCGGCCGACGCGGGTAACAGCGAAGCCATGGTCGAGCTCGGCCGCCTCTATCGCAGCGGGCTCGGCGTAAAAGCCGATCTGGTCAAAGCCTATGTCTGGTTCAACCGCGCCGCCGCTGCGATGGACATGGAAGGCGTGCATGAGCGCGACCTCCTTGCGCTCAAACTCAACGCTCAAGAATTGAAGACAGCCCAGGCGGAATCACTGGCGGCTGAAGAATCCCCTGCCGAAGCCGTGCCCGCGCCACTTGCACAGGATTGACACGGCGCGGTCGCAAGGCGCGCCACCTGCGGTCGAGCGCCTCGGCTGCGTGTTGAGTTACTGCACGTCGCCGACACGACCGGCGAAGACCCAGCCCTTTTCCACCACATAGTTGAAGACGAAGCCGGTCGGACCATCCACGAACAGGCTCACCGGTTGCCCGGCACCCGGCACGGGCGCATCGACATTGCCAGCGGCCACGTTGCGACCGGAAAACGTCCACCCTTCTTTGGACACATAAACGAAAGCACCGCCGGTAGGCTGGTCGAGCATTACCGCCAGCGGACGTGCATCGTCGGTCTGCTGAGTCTGGGCCAGTGCAACCTTGACCGGCTTGGCCGTCTCGGCAACAGCCAAGCCGGAAGCAAGACCCAGACTCAATAAGACAGTGGCGGCAAAACGGTTTTTGAAGTTCATGATCAAATCCTGAATAACTTGAAAGGGGAGAAGCCGTTCGCATCGGCGCCGGGCAAAACACGGTGTGCAGAACATTGAGCCGCACTCAAGGCACTGCGGCAAAAACGCCGATGCGCAGTACAGCAAATTTGCTGCACCGCAACACAATGGGCGAAGTATAGCGACAGGGCGCGGATCGACAAAACACAAGTTTCTGATTCCCTTATCGAATCCCCCAATTACCGATCCTCCGTTCACCTTTCTGCCCACGTGCGGCCCCTCCCTGAAAACGATGGAAATCCCCTGTTGACAAGGCTTGCCGGCGTCTGCGACCTTCAGGGCAACCCACCCCACGCTGCAGGAACCCCGACGATGCGCCCTCACCCCGCCGCCGTGCGCCCGATCCGCCTGCTGCTCAATGGCGAAGCCATCGATGTGGGCGACATCGGACCGACCTGCAGCCTGTTGTCCTGGCTGCGTGAAGCCCGCCACCTGGCTGGCACCAAGGAAGGCTGCGCCGAAGGCGACTGCGGAGCCTGTACCGTGGTGGTGGCCGAACTCGACGCAGCCGCGGCGGAGGGTGTGCGGCTTGCGGCGATCAACGCCTGCATCCAGTTTCTGCCCGCGCTTGACGGCAAGGCGGTGTTCACCGTCGAAGGCCTGCGCTCACCCACCGGCGGCCTGCACCCGGTGCAACAGGCCATGGTCGACTGTCACGCCTCGCAATGCGGCTTCTGCACGCCCGGTTTCGTCATGTCGCTGTGGGCGCTTTACGAGGACGTGCAGGCGAATGGCCCCTCCTCGCCCACCAAATTGCAGAACGCGCTGGGGACAGCCCTGAGTGGCAACCTGTGCCGCTGCACGGGCTATCGCCCCATCCTCGACGCGGGCGAACGGATGTTCGATTTGCCACTGCAGGCCATCGACCGCGCCGCACTGGCCGATGCCCTACGCGCAATTCAGACCGACACGCCCCTCGACCGGGTCCATGCTGAAGGCCGTTTTCGCGCCCCGCGCACGCTCGACGCCCTGCTCGCCGCACGCGCCGAGTCGCTCGCTGCCACCGTGCTGGCCGGCTGCACCGACATCGGTCTGTGGGTAAACAAGCAGTTCCGCCCGGTCACCGACCTGCTGTACATCGGTGCAATCGAAGAACTGAAGCGCATCGACACAGACAACCACCGCCTGCGAATTGGGGCAGGCGCCACGCTCAGCGCAGCCTGGGCCGCGCTGGTGCAGCACTGGCCGCAGTTGTCCGAAATGGCCGAACGCTTCGCCTCGGTTCCCATCCGCAATGCCGGCACGCTGGGCGGCAACGTCGCCAACGGCTCTCCGATCGGCGATTCGATGCCCGCGCTGATCGCACTCGGCGCCCAGGTCGAACTCGCCAACGTGCGCAGAGCGCGTCGACTGCCGCTGGAGGCGCTGTATCTGGACTACATGAAAAACGCGATGGCGGCCGACGAGATCCTGGTCGCCATCGAAGTACCGCTGCCGCAGGCGGGGCAACAGGTTCGCAGCTACAAGATCGCCAAGCGCTTCGATTCGGATATCTCCGCCGTGTGCGCCGCCTTTGCACTGACCTTGGCGACGGACAGCGCAGGCCGGGCGCACATCCAGGACGCCCGCATTGCGTTCGGCGGCATGGCCGCCACGCCGCGTCGCGCATCGGCTGCCGAAGCCGCCCTGGCCGGCCAGCCCTGGTGCGAGGGCAGCGTTCGCGCCGCCATGACGGCACTGGCCACCGACTACACCCCGCTCGACGACCTGCGCGCCAGCGCCGAATACCGGCAGACGGTGGCACGCAACCTGTTGTGGCGCTTCTGGCTGGAGACCCGCCCGGACGCGCCCCTGCCCGTGAGCACGACCCAGGTCTTTGCGCTGCGGCAGGAGGGTGCAGCATGAAACCCCACGCCGCCATCCCACACGAATCCGCCCACCTGCATGTAAGCGGTCGTGCACCCTATGTCGATGACCTGCCCGAAGCCGCTGCCACGCTGCACTGCGCATTGGGCCTGTCACAGCAGGCCCACGCGCATCTTCAGGCGCTGGACCTGGATGCGGTGCGCAGCGCACCCGGCATCGTCGCCGTGCTGACCGCAGCCGACATCCCTGGCGACAATGACTGCGGCGCCATCCTGCACGACGAGCCCATCCTCGCCGCCAACGAAGTGCATTACGTCGGTCAGCCGGTGTTCGCAGTGATCGCCCAAACGCGCGATGCGGCCCGCCGCGCCGCGCGTTTGGCGAAAGTCACCTACGCCGCACTGCCCGCCGTGCTCGACCCGCTCGAAGCCCATCGCCAGCACGCCTATGTGCTGCCACCCCTGAAGCGCCGGCAGGGCGATCCGGACGCAGCCCTGGCGCATGCGCCCTTCCGCCTGTCAGGCCACAGCCGTGTCGGCGGGCAGGAACATTTCTATCTCGAAGGCCACATCAGCTACGCCCTGCCGCGCGAGGACGACGGCCTCCAGCTGTACTGCTCCACCCAGCACCCCAGCGAGATGCAGCACACCGTGGCCAAGATGCTCGGCCTGCCCAGCAACCGGGTGGTGGTCGAGATGCGGCGAATGGGCGGCGGCTTCGGCGGCAAGGAATCGCAGTCAGCGGTCTTTGCCTGCATCGCCGCACTGGCCGCACATCGGCTGCAACGGCCGGTCAAGCTGCGACTCGACCGCGACGACGACATGCTCGTGACCGGCAAACGCCACGGCGTACACTACGACTATGCAGCCGGCTTCGACGCCGACGGCCTGGTTCATGGTGTGCACATCGACATGGTGCTGGACGCGGGCTGGTCCGCCGACCTCAGCGGCCCGGTCGCCACCCGCGCCGTCTGCCACGCCGACAACGCCTACTTTCTGCCCGCTGCCGACATCGCCGCCTACTGCGCACGCACCAACCGCCAGTCCAATACCGCCTTTCGTGGCTTCGGCGGGCCGCAAGGTGCGTTGGCGATCGAACGCATCCTCGACGACATTGCCTATGCCACCGGGCGTGACCCGCTGGATGTGCGCAAGCGCAACTTCTACGCGACCACACCCGGCGCTGGCCGTGACACCACACCTTACGGCCAGGTCGTCACTGACAACGTGATCCACACATTGGTCGATCAACTCGAAGCGGACAGCGATTATCGCGCCCGCCGCACGCAGATCGCCGCCTTCAACGCCGGCAGCCCGATCATCAAGAAAGGCCTGGCGCTGACACCCGTCAAGTTTGGCATTTCCTTCAACCTCAGCCACCTCAACCAGGCCGGTGCGCTGGTACATGTGTATACCGACGGTTCGATTCTGGTCAATCACGGCGGCACCGAGATGGGCCAGGGTTTGAACACCAAGGTCGCGCAGGTGGTCGCGCACACCCTGGGCGTGTCGCTGGCGCACGTGCGCGCGACCGCGGCCGATACCAGCAAGGTGGCCAACACCTCGGCGACCGCAGCGTCGACGGGTGCCGACCTGAATGGCAAGGCTGCCGAGGCCGCCGCGCTGCAAATCCGCGACCGCCTGGCTGCCTTCGCCGCGGGGCGCGCGGGCGTGGCGGCCGATGCAGTCCGGTTTGCCGGCGACCACGTCGAAGTCGCTGACCAGCGCATCCCCTTCGCCGAGTTGGTGCGCGACGCCTACAGCGGCCGCGTGCAGCTATGGTCCGACGGCTTTTACGCCACACCCGGCCTGCACTGGAACGCGCAGACGATGAGCGGTCATCCCTTCTATTACTTCGCCTACGGCGCGGCCGTATCCGAAGTGGCGGTCGATACGCTGACGGGCGAATGGGCATTGCTGAGCGCCGATCTGCTGCACGACGCCGGTCGCTCGATCAATCCAGCCATCGACATCGGCCAGATCGAAGGCGGCTTCATCCAGGGCATGGGCTGGCTGACACTGGAAGAGCTGGTGTGGAACAAGGACGGACACCTGCTGACCCATGCTCCCTCCACCTACAAGATCCCTGCGATACACGATTGTCCGCCGGTGTTCCGCACCCGGTTGTTCGACAACGCCAACCGGGAGGACACCATCCTGCGCTCGAAGGCCGTGGGCGAACCGCCGCTGCTGCTGGCGTTTTCGGTGTTCTTCGCGCTGCGTGACGCACTCGGCAGCCTCGCCGGCCATCGCATCGCCCCGCCGCTGGACGCACCGGCCACACCTGAGGCCATTCTGCGTGCAGCCGAAGCAGTGCGGGCACAGGCCGGGACTTGAGGCACAATGCGCCCCCGCACTTCCGAACCCGCCTCCTTCGACGATTCCGTGGATGCACCGACCATGAGTCCGAACAGCGCCCCGCCCGTCCCACAGCCGGAGCCGGCTGCAGCCCCTCCGCGCCTGCGGCTGCAGGGCATTGCCAAGGTCTACCCCAGCGTGACTGCCAACGATCAGGTGCATCTGTCGGTGCAGCCGGGCGAGATCCGCGCCATCCTGGGCGAAAACGGGGCCGGCAAATCGACGCTGATGAAGATCATCTATGGCGTCACGCGCCCCAGCGCCGGACACCTTTACTGGGAAGGCGAAGAAGTCCAGGTCGAGAGCCCTGCGCACGCACGCAGCCTGGGCATCGGCATGGTGTTCCAGCACTTTTCGCTGTTCGAGACCCTGACTGTGGTCGAAAACGTGGCGCTGGCCCTGCCCGGCAAGCCGGCGCTGGACGAACTGGCGCAGCGCATCACCGAAGTATCGGAACGCTATGGCCTGCCGGTCGATCCGCGCCGACACATCCACGCGCTATCGGTAGGCGAGCGCCAGCGCGTCGAGATCATCCGCTGCCTGCTGCAGAACCCGCGCCTGCTGATCATGGACGAGCCCACCTCGGTGCTCACCCCACAGGCGGTACGCAAGCTGTTCGAGACCCTGCGCCAGCTTTCTGCCGAGGGCTGTTCGATCCTTTACATCAGCCACAAGCTCGACGAGATTCAGGCGCTCTGCCACACCGCCACCGTGCTGCGCGGTGGCAAGGTCACCGGCGAATGCATCCCGGCGCAGGAGACGCCCGCTTCGATGGCTCGGTTGATGATCGGCAAAGAACTGCCGCAGTGCGAGCACGGCGCCGCGAAGACCGATGGTGACGTGCGCCTGCGACTGGCGGGGCTGTCGCATGCCTGCGACGACCCCTTCGGCACTGATCTGAAGGACATCCATCTCGACGTGCGCGCCGGCGAAATCGTCGGCATTGCCGGAGTATCGGGCAACGGCCAGCAGGAGCTGCTGCGCGCGATCTCCGGCGAGGACGTGCTGGCAGAGAAGTTTCCGGTGCAGATCTGCGGCGTGGAAGCGGGACGACTGAGTCCGGGCCAGCGGCGCAAGCTTGGGCTCGCCTTCGTCCCCGAAGAACGCCTGGGTCGCGGCGCCGTGCCGGGCATGTCGCTGGCCGACAACGCGCTGCTGACCGCAGCACGCAACCAGAGCCTGCTGGCAGCCGGCTTTCTGCGTTTCAACCGCGCACGCGGCTTCGCCCAGCGCTGCATCGATGCCTTCAACGTCAAGTGCGGCGGCCCCGGTGCGGCAGCCAAGTCGCTGTCCGGTGGCAATTTGCAGAAGTTCATCGTCGGCCGGGAAATCCTGCAGACCCCCAAGCTGCTCGTGTGCGCCCAACCCACCTGGGGCGTGGACGTCGGTGCGGCGGCTTTCATCCGCCAGTCGCTGATCGACCTGCGCGATCGCGGCTGTGCGGTGCTGGTCATCTCGGAAGAGCTCGACGAGTTGTTCGAAATCTGCGACCGCATCGCCGTGATCGCCAAGGGCCGGCTGTCCCCCACCCGCCCCGCTGCCGAGACCACCGTAGAGGACATCGGCGTGTGGATGAGCGGCCTGTGGCCGGGCGCCGAACCCACCGCCCCCCCCTCGCAGCCGACCCACACGGAGTCCCTGCATGCTTGAACTCGAAGCCCGCGCCGAACCTTCACGGCTGATGTCTTATCTGTCGCCGCTGCTGGCGGTGGTCCTGATGATTGCCGGCGGCCTGCTGGTGTTTTCCGCACTGGGCAAGGACCCCGTGGAAGGCTTCCGCATCTTTTTCCTCAATCCGGTCAAGGATCTGTACAGCGTCTCCGAACTGCTGCTGAAGGCCACACCGCTGATGCTGTGCGCGATCGGTCTGGCGATTGGTTTTCGCGCCAACGTGTGGAACATTGGCGCCGAAGGCCAGTTCATGCTGGGGGCCGTGGCAGCGACCGGAGTGGCACTGCATTTCGACGGCTCCGAGAGCGCGCTGTTACTGCCGGCGATGATCGTGGCCGGGGCCCTGGGTGGCGCCGCCTGGGCAGCCATCCCGGCGCTGCTGCGCACGCGCTTCAACGCCAACGAAATCCTGGTGTCGCTGATGCTGGTGTATGTGGCGCAGCTGTTCGTGTCCTGGCTGGTGTTCGGGCCGTGGAAAGACCCGGACGGCTTCAACTTCCCGCAGACCAAGATGTTCGGCGACGCTGCCCTGATGCCGGCGCTGCTCGAAGGGACCCGGCTGCATCTCGGCTTTGCGCTGGCGATTGCGCTCCTGGTGGCCGGCTACGCGTTCATGAACCGCAGCTTTGCCGGTTTCCGCATGCGGGTGGCCGGCGAAGCACCTGAGGCTGCGCGCTACGCGGGCTTTTCCGCCACACGCATGATCTGGGTCGGGCTGTTGCTGGGCGGTGCCGCGGCTGGGCTGGCCGGCATGAGCGAGGTCGCCGGGCCGATGGGCCAGCTCACCGACAAAGTGGCCAGCGGCTACGGCTTTGCCGCGATCATCGTCGCCTTCGTCGGGCGGCTGAACGCCTTCGGCATCCTGCTCGCCAGCCTCTTGATGGCGCTGCTCTACATCGGTGGCGAACAGGCTCAGCAGTACCTCAACCTGCCGAGTTCGATCTCGATGGTCTTCCAGGGCATGTTGCTGTTCTTCCTGCTGGGTTCGGACGTGTTCATCAACTACCGCCTGCGGCTGCGCCGCCGCGCGACCTGACGAAGGACGAACGATGGACGCGAGCCTCTTCACTTCGATGCTGTTCGCCACCGTGGTGGCGGGCACACCGCTGATCATCGTTGCCCTCGGCCTGCTCGTCAGCGAAAAGGCCGGGGTACTCAACCTTGGCGCCGAAGGCATGATGGCCATGGGTGCGGTGGCGGCCTTCGCCATCACCCACCACAGTGGCAGCCCCTGGCTGGGCGTACTGGCGGGCATGGGCGCCGGCATGATGATGGCCCTGATCTTTGGCGTACTGACGCTGTCGCTGATGGCCAACCAGGTGGCTTCCGGTCTGGCACTGGCGATCTTCGGCGTCGGCCTGGCCGCTTTCGTCGGCAAGCCCTACGAGGCGGTGGCGCTGCAGGCCGTGCCGCCGATCCGCATTCCCTTCATCGCCGACCTGCCGCTGGTCGGCGAGGCGCTCTACAACCAGCAGGCACTGGTGTATTTCTCCTGGGCGCTGTTCTGGGGCCTGCTGTGGTTCTTGTATCGCAGCCGCGCCGGGCTGGTGCTGCGGGCGGTGGGCGAATCCCCGTCGTCGGCGCACGCCATCGGCTATCCGGTCATCCGCATCCGCTACCTGGCGGTGCTGTTTGGCGGCGCCATGGCCGGCATCGGCGGCGCCTTCCTCTCGGTGTTCTACACCCCGATGTGGGCCGAGGGCATGGTCGCCGGCCGCGGCTGGATCGCGCTCGCACTGGTGGTGTTCGCCACCTGGCGTCCGTTACGGGTGATGGTCGGGGCCTATCTGTTTGGCGGCGTGATGATCACGCAGTTGTTCATCCAGGGCTCGGGCCTGCAGATCGACTTTCCGTCACAGCTCCTGTCGTCCCTGCCTTACTGGGCCACCATCGTCGTGCTGGTCGTCATTTCTCGCAATATCAACACAATTCGGCTAAATTCACCAATTTCGCTCGGAAAACCTTACCGACCGGACGCATGAGCCCTCTCGCAGCGCACCGCGTCTCCCATGCGTGGCGGGCGTCACAACGGGATGGCTTCAATGTGCGACACGTTTGCATTGACGGTTACCCTCAACGACCCGCTGAACGACACGCAAAACGAACACTGACCTGATGTTCATCGACCTGATCCAGACGACCGCGCTACTGCTGGCCCTCAGTCTGCTGCAAGGACATTGCAGCCGGCTGCTCGGCGCTCACCCCCGGCTGGCAGAGGTCACCTCGGGAATCGTGTTTGGCGGCGTGTGTGTCGTCGGGATGATGATTCCGATCACGCTCGACCCGGGGGTCATCGTCGACGGACGATCGGTCGTCCTGTCGATGGCGGGGCTCTTCGGTGGCGGCGTCGTGGGTGGCATCGGCACACTGATCGCAGCGGTTTATCGTGGCTGGCTCGGCGGCAGCGGCGTCTTCATCGGCATCTCGGCCATCGTCGTGGCCATGCTGCTGGGGCTGAGTTACCGGGCCCTCAGCCAGCGGGGTCTGGTTTCTCGCGGGCCGGTCGCGTTGTTCATCTTTGGTGTGATCGTCCATGCGCTGTCGATCCTGATGATCAGTACCGTCCCCGGCCAGACGCTCGCCGCGGTCTACGCAAACCTGGGGCTGACCTATCTCCTGGTCATGGGTGCGGCCACCGCGCTGCTGGGGCTGCTGCTGGCCGATCTCGAGCATCGTGCGCAAACCGAGCTGGCACTGGCCAAGCGCGAAGCCCATCTGCACGCCATCACCAATGCGATTCCGGACATTCTCTTCGTCATCGACGAAAAAGGGCGCTACCTCGAAGCCAAGACCCACGATGAAAGCTTGTTATACCGTGACATCTCGGGTCTGATCGGTCGTACGCTGCACGAAGTTCTGCCGACGGCACTGGCGGCACGGCTGCTGCCCGAGATTCAGGAGGCCATCGCCAACGATCTGCCACGCACGGTCGAATACACCCTCGACACCCCTTCAGGCCAACGCACGTTCGAAGCACGCATCCAGGCCATCGACCCTCAGGGCCACGAGCCGAGGGCCGTGGTTTTCATCGCCCAGGACATCACCGAACGGGTCATGCTGGAACAGGAGCGGCGTATCGCCGCCATCGCCTTCGAGTCTCAGCAAGGCATGCTCGTCACCGATGCCGAAACCCGCATCCTGCGCGTGAACAGGGCATTTACCGAGGTCACCGGGTATCCCGCCGAGGAGGTGATCGGCAAGCGGACCAACATGCTGTCCTCTGGCCGGCACAACACCGCCTTCTATCGCGACCTGTGGGAACAGTTGACCGCAAACAATCTGTGGGAAGGCGAAATCTGGAACCGCCGGCGTAACGGCGAGGAATACCCCGAACGCCTCGCCATCAGCGCAGTGCGCAACGCGGCGGGCGTCGTCACGCACTACATCGGCAATTTCACCGACATCACCCTGAGCAAAGCCAGCGAAGCCGAAATCCACACCCTCGCCTATTATGATCACCTGACCGGCCTCCCCAACCGCCGCATGCTCACCGACCGCCTGCGCCAGGCGTTGGCGCTCAGCGACCGTAGCCACAGCCGTGGCGCACTGATGTTCATCGATCTCGATGACTTCAAGAACATCAACGACGTTCACGGCCACCATGCCGGCGATGCGCTTTTGCAGCAGGCCGCCACGCGGCTTCAGGCGGTCGTGCGCGAATCCGACACCGTTGCCCGTTTTGGTGGCGACGAATTCGTGATTCTGCTCGAGCATCTGTCGAACGATGAGGTCAGTGCCGCGACCGCTGCGGAACAAATCGCAGAGAAGGTGTTGAGCGCTTTTGCACAACCATTCCTGCTCGCCAAGCAGGAACACAAATGCACGGCCAGCATCGGTATCGCCATGTTCAACGACCATCACCAGACGGTCGACGAACTGATGCAGTCGGCCGATCTGTCGATGTACGAGTCCAAGCGTCAGGGCAAGAACCAGTTGCATTTCTTCGATCCGGTCATGCAACGAACGGTCACCGAGCGTCTTCAACTGGAAGCCGACCTGCGCCGTTCGCTCGCGAACAATGAGCTTGAGCTCCATTACCAGATCCAGTGCGACGCGCAAGGCAAGGTCCGTGGCGCCGAAGCCCTGGCACGCTGGCGGCATCCCTTGCGTGGTCTGGTGCCGCCCACGACCTTCATTCCTGTCGCTGAACGCTGTGGCCTGATGCCTGCACTCGGCAGTCACCTGCTCGAACTCGCCTGCACCCGACTCGGCCAATGGGCCCACGACCCGCTGCGCTCGACGCTGCGGCTGTCGGTCAATGTCAGTGCGGTGCAGCTCTACGCGCCCCATTTCGTCGCCGAAACCCGTGGCCTCCTCGAGCGCACCGGTTGTCCGCCCGACCGGCTCGTTCTCGAGCTGACCGAATCGATCCTGCTCGGCGATATCGAGCAGGCCATCCAGACCATGGAAGCCCTGCGCACACTCGGCATTCGTTTCTCGATCGACGATTTCGGCACCGGCTACTCGTCACTGGCCTATCTGCAACGACTTCCGCTCGATGAGCTGAAGATCGACCGCTCCTTCGTGCAAGACCTGCCCCATACGGCGGGGAGCCTCGCGATTGTAAAAACCATCGTTGCACTCGCGCGGACACTCGACATTCGGATCATTGCCGAAGGCGTGGAAGAACAAGAACAGCTCGACGCCCTCATCGCCAATGGCTGCGACGTTTTCCAGGGTTACTTTTTTTCCCGCCCGCTGGCCCCAGACGCATTCGATGCCCATCTGTGTGCCACCGCCGCGCAAGCCTGTACGGCCGCGTCCTGAGCACCGGAATTTGACATAAGAATCGCTAGGCTCTGAACGAACACGCAGCATGGCCTGACGTGCGGAGAGATCTCGAATGAAGATGGATTCGCTCAGTAGCGCGGCGGATTTTGACTTTCTGGTCGATAACGCCCCGTTTGCGATCATCGAATGGGATGCCACGCTGCGTGTGCAGCGTTGGGCAGGCGGCGCAGTGCGGCTGTTTGGCTGGCGCGACGACGATGTGCTGGGGCTACGGGCCGAAGACTGGACCTTCCTGCACCCGGACGACGCGCCCCTGCTGCAACGGGCCTTCGAAAAACTGTTGGCCGGCAGCACCACCCAAAGTCGCGTCCTGTGTCGCACCTATGCGCGCAACAAGAACATCGTCGATACCGAATGGCATGTCGTTGCAAAACGCGATGGTTCCGGTGAGGTGCAGTCGCTGCTGACTTACATCAACGACCTCACGCTGCAGCACCGGGCCGAAAAAGCCTTGGTGGCCAGCGAGGTGCGCTACCGCAGCATCTTCGCCAACAGTCATGCGGTCATGCTGATCCTGGACCCGGACAGCGGACGCATCGTCGACGTCAATCCGGCAGGCGTGGCCTTCTATGGCTGGCCCCGCGAGTCGATGATCCAGATGCACATCAGTGCGCTCAACACCCTGTCGCCGGCCGAGCTGCAAGCGGAAATGCAGGCGGCACGCGAGGCCCGGCGCACGCACTTCGAGTTTCGCCACCGTCGCGCCGACGGTTCGGTGCGCGATGTCGAGGTATATAGCGGGCCGACGGAGGATGGGGACAGAACCCTGCTGTTCTCGATCGTGCACGACATCACCGAACGCAAACGGGCCGAAATGCTGTCCCGACGCTGGGAACGTTTCTTCCGCCTGTCCAACCTCGGCATCGCGATGCACGACGTGGCCGAAAATGTCGTGATCGACGTGAATGCCTCCTACGCCGCCCAGCACGGCTATGAAATCGCCGAAATGCGAGGCATGAACGTCGCCGACCTGTACGCCCCGGAAGAGCGCACGCAACTGCCCGCTCGCCTCGCCGAAGCAGACCGCGTGGGCAACACCAGTTTCGAAACCGTTCATCTGCGCAAGGACGGCACTCGCCTGCCGATGGTGATCGGTATCACCGCACTGCAGGACGACCACGGCACCCCAGTGGCGCGTTTCGTATTCGCCCTGGACATCAGTGCCCGCAAGGCGGCCGAGGAAAATCTGCGCAAACTGTCGCGTGCGGTCGAGGAGAGCCCGGAAAGCATCGTCATCACCAACACGCTTGCCGAGATCGAGTACGTCAACCAGGCCTTCATCGACACGACCGGCTATTCGCTGGAGGAAGCCATCGGCAAGAACCCACGCGTACTGCAGTCGGGCCACACCACGCCGGAAATCTACCGCGACCTGTGGAGCACGGTCACCCAGGGCAAGTCCTGGCGTGGCGAGTTCTACAACCGGCGCAAGGACGGCAGCGAATACCTGGAAAACGTCACGATCACGCCGATCCATGACGAAAACGGTGAGACGACGCACTACGTCGCGGTCAAGCAGGACATCACCGAAAAGCGGCGCATGGAAGAGGAGCTGCTGCGCTACCGCGACCACCTCGAAGGGCTGGTCGCAAGCCGGACGACCGAACTGCAGCACGCGCTCGACGCCGCCAACGTCGCCAACCGTGCCAAGAGCGAATTCCTGACCACGATGAGCCATGAGATCCGCACGCCGATGAATGGCGTGATTGGTTTGCTCGACGTGCTGAGCCACTCGTCCTTGTCGGACGAGCAGACGCATCTGGTCGAGATCATGCACGAATCGGCCTCCACCCTGCTGCGTCTCATCGATGACATTCTCGATTTCTCGAAGATCGAATCCGGCAATCTCGAGCTCGATGTCGGTCCGGTCTCGATCCGCAGTCTGATCGACGGTGTTGCCGACATCCTGCACCCGGTCGCTGACCAGAAAGGCGTCAAGCTGACCACCCACGTTGCGGACGACATCCCAGACGTAGTCAGCACGGATGGCTTGCGCCTGCAGCAGGTGCTGTTCAACCTGGCCAGCAACGCCGTCAAGTTTTCGGCTGGACTGGCGCGTGTCGGGCGAGTCGACATCCGTGTCGAAGCCGCCGGAACCGGGCTGATTCGTTTCTCGGTGACGGACAACGGCATCGGCATGTCACCCGAAGTATTCGGCAAGATCTTCAAGCCCTTTTCTCAGGCCGAGTCGTCCACGACCCGACGCTTCGGCGGCACGGGGCTGGGGCTGTCGATCTCGTCCCGCCTGGTGCGTCTGCTCAAGGGGCGCATCGAGGTTCGCAGTCTGCCGGGCCGTGGCAGCCGCTTCGTCGTCACCCTACCGCTTTGCGCTGTCGACGGGCCCGCAGCAAAACTGGAGTTCCTGCGCGCATCCCGCATGCCGCGTGCTCAAACCGCCGCACAGCCCCTACAGTTGAGCGACAGCCTGTCAAGGGGCCGGATTCTGCTGGCCGAAGACAATGACATCAACCGCCGCGTCATGGAACGCCAGCTTGCGCTGCTGGGACTGCAGTGCGACATGGCCGAAAACGGCCGCGAGGCGCTGGAACGCTGGCGCACGGGCCATTACGCCCTGCTCCTGACCGACCTGCACATGCCCGAGATGGACGGCTACGAGCTGAGCGAACGGATTCGCAGCGCAGAGCCGCCAGGCCAGCGGATTCCGATCATCGCCGTGACCGCCAACGCACTGCGCGGCGAGGACCGGCGCTGTTTCGACGCGGGCATGGATGCGTTCATCACCAAGCCGGTGCAAGTCGAGGTGCTGCGACGTGCGCTTGCACAGTGGATGCCGGCCGACTCGCCCGCCGTCGCACCGATCCCTGCCGCGCCTCCAACGCCTGCACCCGCCGCAACGGACTTCTCCCTCTTCGATCCGCAGGTCCTGCCTGGACTGATCGGCGACGAACCCACGCTGATCGCCGAGTTTCTCGCCGACTATCGCGTCTCGGCGCAAGACACGGCAGAGTCGCTTCGCCAAGCCCACACGAGCGGCCACTGGCATCAGGTGGGCGAGCTCGCCCACCGTCTGAAATCCTCATCGCGCTCGGTTGGTGCAATGCAGCTGGGCGAACTCTGTGCCACACTCGAGCAAGCCGGTCGTAATGCCGACATCGAGCACATTCATCGCCTGATGCATGATTTCGACATCGCGCTGAACGCTGCACTACACGCCATGGACACCCCGCCCACGCCACCCCATCAAGCGAGCCCGACCCGATGAAGCCCGCGGACATGAAGATCCTGGTCGTCACCGAAGTGGCCGCCGATGCGGTGCAGATTGCACGCCTGCTGTGCGATCACTTCGAACACGTCGAAACGTCCATCGTCGAGTCCCGCTTCATCGCCGACTTCGAGCGCTTCAAGCCCGACGTCCTGGTGCTGGCCTTCACCAGTCTCGAACGCGCCGAACGCTACTCGCTCGGGCTGTATCGCCACAGTGAAATCGTGCACACCCTTCCCCACCGCAGCATCGTGCTGTGCGACAAGGACAGCGTCCACCGTGCATTCGAGCTGTGCAGCAAGGAATACTTCGACGACTACGTCATGTACTGGCCGCTGGTCTACGACACCCCGCGGCTGGCCATGTCGATCCTCATCGCCGGCCGCTCATTGCAGACACAACGTGACACGCCACCGGCGCGCGAAGTGGCCGCCCATGCGCGCTCGGTGAGCAAGCTCGAAGCGGTCCTCGACGACCGCATCGCTGCGGGCCAGCACCACGCCGAAGCCCTGAGCCAGGCCTTGCAGTATGTGGAAGCCGGAATCGCCCAGCAGCCGACAGCCCTTTCGCCAATTGCTCCGGCGGGGCCCAACGCAGCTCCCACGCTCGCACAACTCACACCCGCAGCAGCAGGGCAGTCCTCCGTCGGCCTTGCCGCCAGCGCTTTCGAGGCGGCAGCGCCCACACTCCCTGACACGTTTGATCTCGATCTGGATGGTGTACCCACGGGCGCCGGTGTACAACCGGTGTCGTTTCCTCCTGCGCGCGACGACGTCATCCGCGAAGTGCAACTGCGGGTCGACGACGCACAAAAGAAAGTCGTCCCCCTGAACGAATGGATCGGCGGCCTGAAACAGGACGTCAAGCCGCAGCTCGACGCCGCACGGCAATTGGGCGAACTGGCCGGAAAGACAGCGCCGCTGATCATGGTCGTCGACGACGACACCTTCCAGTGCAAGTTGCTTGAGCGCCTGCTCAACCAAGCTGGCTATCGCGCGGCATTCGCGCATTCCGGCACTGAAGCGCTCGCCCTGCTTGGACGGCAGACGCCCGATTTGATCTTGATGGACGTCGCCCTGCCCGATCTCAACGGGGTGGAAATCACTCGCCGCCTGAAGGCCACACCGAGGATGGCGAGCATCCCGATCCTGATGATCACCGGGCATAGCGAGCGCCACGTGCTGCAGGCCAGCCTGCAGGCCGGTGCCGTCGACTTCCTCGTCAAACCCTTCGACCGCGAGGTGTTGCTCAACAAGCTGACACGGCACCTTGCGCCGTGATGGCTCACCCAGACGATCCAGCGTGAAGAAAACCACGCCGCGCCACCGAATATTCACGACATTCGACTTACATCAATATAATCAACAAATACGTCAAACATACTTAAACGTATGAGCGTCAAAATGCCGTATTCCCTCCGCGGAGTCCCCCAGCAATGATCACCCAGGTGGAAATTTTCCCGTGGGACAGCAATTTTGAGACCGGCATTGCCGTCATCGACGCGCAGCACCAAAAGCTCGTCGGCCTGCTGAACCGCCTCGTCAGCCACCTGGCCTTCCAGTCGGACGCCCCGACGTTGAACACGGTGTTCGATCAGCTGCGCGATTACGTCGAGGTGCACTTCACCACCGAAGAGCGGATATGGCAGCAGTATCTTGACGAGGACGCATACGCTGCCAGCCACCACCACGCGCACACCGGCTTCGTCGACGAAGTCCTGCGCCTGAAAGCGGAAGAGGCCACCAAACCGCTCGAGACGGTGATCGAGAACATCGTCAACTTTCTGACGCGCTGGCTGGCCCTGCACATCCTGGAGGCGGATCGGCGCATGGCCTTGGTCGTGCAGGGGCTCGAACGTGGGCTGACGCTCGACAAAGCCAAGCAGGAGGCCAACGAGGTGATGTCGGGCTCGATGCGTACGCTGATCGAGACCGTGCTGTCGATGTACGACAAGCTCGCCAACCGCACGGTGCAGATGACGCGCGAGATCAACCGCCGGCGCGAGGCGGAAGCCGAGCTGCACAAGGCCCACGAGGCGCTAACGCGGGCCAAGGAGAACGCCGAGAACGTGAGCGAGGCCAAGTCGCTGTTCCTCGCCAACATGAGCCACGAAATCCGCACGCCGATGGGCGCCATCCTCGGCATGGTGGACCTGATGCAGCAGGACACGCTGTCACCGGCACAAGGCCAGCGCCTGAAGCACATCGAGGACGCGGGCAATCATCTGCTGTCGGTGATCAATGGCATTCTCGACCTGTCGAAGATCGAAGCCGGCAAGCTGACATTGGAAGAAGCACCGCTCGATTTGCGCCAACTGGTCAACGAAGCGAGCATGATGCTTGCCCACCAGGCCGAGGCCAAGGGCCTTCGCCTGTGTACCGAGCTCGACGTACCCTCGACCGCCGTCATCGGTGATGCGACGCGTTTGCGCCAGGCACTGATCAACTATCTCGTCAATGCGGTGAAATTCACGACGCGCGGCAGTGTCACCGTGCGTTGCCGTACCACCGAACAGGACAACGACGTTCTGGGGGTGCTGTTTGAGGTCCAGGACACCGGGCCCGGCATCCGGCCGCCCGATCTGGCACGCTTGTTCGAGCCTTTCGAACAAGGCGATGTGTCCACTGCGCGCGAACATGGCGGCACCGGGCTGGGGCTCACGATCACCGCGCGACTGGCCGAGATGATGGGGGGCAAGGCCGGGGCCGACAGCGAAGTCGGCCACGGCAGCCGCTTCTGGTTTACCGCCCGGCTGCGCAAAGCCAAAAGTGATGAGATCGCGCCCTCGGTCAACGACGTGCAGCTCATCCGCGACACGCTTTCGAACCGCCACGCCGGCACGCACATCCTGCTGGCAGAGGACGACACCATCAACCGGGCGATTGCGCAGATCATGCTTTCGCGCGCGGGGCTGGTGCCCGAGTGCGCGGTCAACGGCGGCGAAGCGCTGGAGATGGCCGAACACGGCCTGCCAGCCCTGATCCTGATGGACATGCAGATGCCCGTACTCGACGGCATCGAAGCGACTCGCCTCATCCGCGCCCAGCCCTGGGGTCGTACCGTGCCGATCATCGCCCTGACGGCGAACGCGTTCGCTGAAGACCGCACGCGCTGCCTTGAGGCGGGCATGAATGACTTCGTCACCAAGCCCATCACACCGGTCGTGTTATATGCCAAGCTCCTGCACTGGTTGGATCGCCGCGACAGAACATGAGCACTTCCGAGTCGACACTCTTCCAGGCCGCCTTCATGCAGGCCTGGAACGCCATCGTGATTACCGATGCAAACCTCGCCACAGGGTGTCAGGTACAGATCGCGAACCCCGCTTTCTGTGCGATGACGGGTTACGCCCTGGACGAATTGCGCGGGCGCACCCTGAAGATGCTGCAAGGACCGGACACGGATCCGGACGTCATCGAAAACCTGCGTGACTGCCTGAAAGAAGCCCGTTACTTCGAAGGGACGACCATCAACTATCGCAAGAACGGCACGCCCTACACCGTTCGCTGGAGCATTTCCCCAGTGCGCGACAGCAAGGGGGGCGTGACCCATTTTGTCTCAGTGCAGCAAGACATCTCCGACTACGTCCGGGCCGAACGTGCAAACCACCTGTTCGCACGGGCGCTCAACGCCACCAGTGACCCCGTGGTCATTACCGACGCGCAGGCGCACATCATCTTCGCCAATACCGCTTTTGCCGAGGTGACGGGTTACGGCGTGGACGAAGTCAGCGGCAAGACCCCCGCCCTGTTCCGATCCGGCAAGCATGACGATGCCTTTTACGCGAACCTGCGTCAGTCGCTCAAGAGCGGCAAGGACTTTCGCGCCACCTTCATCAATCGCCGACGAGACGGCTCGCTGTATCACGCCGAACAAAGCATCTCGCCCATCTGCAACGACAAGGGACACATCACCCACTACGTCAGCGTCAGCAAGGACATCTCCGAACGGGTCGATTTGGAGCACGCCCTGCGTCATGCGGCGACCCAGGACACGCTCACCGGCCTGTACAGTCGGCGTCACGGCGAACACCTGCTCGACGAGGCCTATCAAAAGTCGCAATCCAACGCCGAGGCCCTGAGCCTGATCGTGTGCGACATCGACCACTTCAAGCGAATCAACGACGGGTTTGGTCATCCCGCGGGAGACCGCGTGCTGCGCGATGTCGCCCGCATCCTGCGCCAATCCGTCCGCAGCCGGGATGCCGTGATTCGCTGGGGCGGGGAAGAGTTCGTCATCGTGCTCGACAATTGCCCACTGCCCGCTGCCATCGAGCTTGCCGAACGCATCCGGGTGCGCGTCAGTGCCCATCAGGATGCCGAGGTTGGCCCGGTGACCCTCTCCCTCGGCGTTGCCACACGCGCACAAGACGAAGCCATCGACCCGCTCATCGCCCGCGCGGACGAAGCGCTCTACAAGGCCAAGCGGGGCGGCCGCAATCAGCTGTCGGTGGCACAGCCGAGCTGAAAGTCACAATCCCTTCGTGTGGGGCTACACTGCAGGCATCACGCACCGAGAGCGAGCCCGCCATGGCCCTGCCCAATCCCGCCCCGCGCTTCGACCGCCCGGATTATTTCGCCTGGGAAACCGATCAGCCGATCAAACATGAATACGTCGCCGGCGAGGTCTTTGCCCAAGCCGGCGCACGCCAGAACCATGTCGTCGTCGCAGGCAGCTGCTTCGCGGCCCTGCGCCAGCGCCAGCGCCTGCGCGGCGCCCCATGGTTCGAGGACGTCGCACACGCGAATGCGGAGAAAACCAGCGTCACGGCTTCAGCCGATAACCCGTCCGGAACATCGCCATCACGATGACGACGAACACCGCCAGAAACAGCAGGGCCATCGCCAGGCTGACGCCCACCGCGACGTCGGCGCTGCCATAAAAGCTCCAGCGAAAGCCGCTCACCAGATAAACCACCGGGTTGAACAGGCTTACCGTCTGCCAGGCGGGCGGTAACATGTCGATGGAGTAGAAGCTGCCGCCGAGAAAGGTCAGCGGGGTGATGATGAGCAGCGGCACCAGCTGCAGCTTCTCGAAGTTGTCTGCCCAGATTCCCAGGATAAAACCGAGCAGGCTGAAGGTGAGCGCCGTCAGCACCAGGAAGAACAGCATCCACAGCGGGTGCTCGATGCGCAGCGGCACGAACAGGCTGGCGGTGACGAGGATGATCAGGCTCAACAGAATGGATTTTGTCGCCGCCGCACCGACGTAGCTCAGTACGATCTCGAAGTGCGACACCGGCGCCGACAACAACTCATACAGCGTGCGGGAAAACTTCGGGAAGAAGATGCCGAAGGACGCGTTGGACACGCTCTGCGTCAGCAAGTTGAGCATGACCAGGCCGGGCACGATGAAGGCACCATAGCTGACGCCTTCGACCTCGGGGATATAGCCGCCGATGGCCGAGCCGAACACAACAAAATACAACGAGGTGGAAATGACCGGCGCCATCACGCTCTGCAGCAGCGTGCGCCGGGTGCGCGCCATTTCGAACAGGTAGATCGCGCGTACCGCATGCCAGTTCATCATGCCCCTTCCCCCGCGGCAGCCTGTTCGCGCTCGCTGACCAGACTGACGAAGATTTCTTCCAGCGAGCGCTGGGTGGTGTGCAAGTCTGCAAAGCCGATGCCTGCCGCGCCCAGATCCTGTAACAGGTCGACGATCGCCGTCTCCTCGCCCTCGGCGTCGTAGCGATACACCAACTCCGTGCCGCCCTTGGCCAGCGCCAGCCGGTAACGCGCCAGCGCGGGCGGTACGGCGGTCAGCGGCGCCAGCAATTGCAGCGTCAGTTGCTTGCCGCCGAGCTTACGCATCAGGGTGTCCTTATCCTCGACCAGAATCAGCTGCCCCTTGCTGATCACACCGATGCGGTCGGCCATTTCCTCGGCCTCCTCGATGTAGTGCGTGGTCAGGATGACGGTCACGCCGGTGTCGCGCAGGCGGCGAACCAGTTGCCACATATCACGCCGCAACTCCACATCCACGCCGGCTGTCGGCTCGTCCAGGAACAGCACCTGCGGCTCGTGCGACAAGGCCTTGGCAATCAGTACCCGCCGCTTCATGCCGCCCGACAGCATCATCAGCTTGGCGTCCTTCTTGTTCCACAGCGACAAGTCTTTCAGTAACTGCTCGATATAGGCCGGATTGGGGGGCTTGCCGAACAGTCCGCGCGAAAAGCTCACCGTGTTCCACACCGACTCGAAAGCATCGGTGGTCAGCTCTTGCGGCACCAGCCCAATCATCGCGCGTGCGGCGCGATAGTCGCGGATGATGTCGTGACCGGCCACCGTCACCTGGCCCGCACTGGGGTTGACCAGGCCACAGACGATGCTGATCAGCGTCGTCTTGCCCGCGCCATTGGGCCCGAGCAAGGCGAAGATCTCGCCACGGCGGATGTCGAGATCGACCTGCTTCAGCGCGGCAAAGCCGCTGGCGTAGGTCTTGGACAGTGCAGAAATGGAAATGATCGGTTGCATGGCGGGCACGATAGCAGATCACCCCACGCTCGCGGACGACCCGGGCACACAGTCGGCCTGGGCAAGTCCGCCCGTCACCGAACCTTAACCTGCGCACTGCACACTTCCGCCATTTACGCTGGGTAAAGACACCATGCTGCACAACGCAGGGCTTGCGGTCAGGCTGCGACACGTTCTTGAAAAGGACAAGCTTCAGTACGTCTTTCAGCCCATCGTGGATATCGCGCAATCGACCATCCTCGGCTACGAAGCCCTGATGCGTGGTCCCGCCGGCACCCCACTCGAGAAGCCGGAGGAACTGCTGCGGGTGGCGAAACACTGCGGGCTCGCCAGTGAACTGGAGATCATGGCGTGTTCGGGCTCGATACGCGCTTTCGCGGCCCTGAACCTGCAAGGCAAGCTGTTCCTCAATCTCAGTGCGCCGCTGATCGCCGCGTTCGGTCAGGGCGCAG
>Ga0209066_10000527_pt1 | contig 55018 bp, 33 predicted proteins | sample All_14_2_FD_187198 | JGI IMG/M metagenome (GOLD analysis project Ga0209066, IMG submission 187198) | Freshwater microbial communities in response to fracking from Pennsylvania, USA - Allegheny Zone_MetaG_DW_15 (SPAdes) (version 2) ...
TCCCCAGCCAGAAACGCGTTGGCGTCGTGCATAAACCGAAAAGACAACCCCGCTGCTTCGGACACAGCCGCGCGCAAGCGCTCACCCAGCGGAATATCCCGGAGCGCTGCAAACTTGTGCGTCATCAGGCTCACCCCGCGGGCGTAATCGAACGGCCCGGGGATCGCCACGCCGATCCCGCGGACCGGCTCTTCTGCCGCGCGAAGCCCGTCCGCGAGAACTCCCGCCAGCGCGCAGACGAGCGCCGGCGCGGGCGCCGACGAATCGACAGCCGCCGGAGCCAGCTCCGCGATCCGGCCGTCGCCGAAAACCAGACCGGATTTGACGGCGCTGCCGCCGACGTCCAGCGCCAGCACGCATCCGCTTATTTGAGCTGTGTCTTGGTCACTTTGCAAGGGCCGCTCCCCAAATTGACGACGCTGTACTTGCCCAGCGAGGCAGGCACCACGACCATGTCGCAGGGCCTCATCCGGTAGCAGCGCTCGGGCTGGTCGAGGGAAACCACCAGCGCCTCCTCGCCCTCAACCAGCACCAGCACGTGAAACGCACCTGCCGTGTCGTCGCGCACCGCGCGCTCGAACTCCAGCCGCCGCAGACTGAAAAAGATCTTCTCGTGCTCGCCAAGGAGCACCTCCCGCCAGCCGGGCCCTTCGCGCAGCACCTGGGGCTGCGGCCGCAGCACGCCATCCGCCGAGCTCCGCCGGCACGCCGTGTTCGCCACGTTCTGACCGTGAACGGAGTGGATCGGGCGCGGAATTCCGTTGAGGTCCAGCCGCAGGTAGTCGTACAGCTTGAACGTATACGAGCCGACCGTGCACGAGCCAATCTCCAGCACCACCTGGTTCTTGCCGGAGGCGTGTACGGTGCCGCCGGGAAGCAGGTACTGATCACCCTGCCGGCTCTCGAACGCATTGATGAACCGGCCGTAGTCGAACGGCTCCTGGCGCGTCTCGGCCGCGCGCACCTTTTCGAAAAAAACGTCCGTGTCGGCGTCGTCCCGAAAGCCGAGGTACGTGCAAGAGCCTCCGGTCTTGACCACGTAGTAGCTCTCGTCCTGCTGGAACGGCTCACCGAAGTGCTCCCGCGCATAGTCCGCCGGAGGATGGACTTGGATCGACATGTTGCCGCTGCCCGCGAAGGTGTCGTCGTAGTTGAACCGGATCGGGAAGCTCCGGCCGAAGCGGCGCACGCTCTCAGCGCCCATCAGCTCCTCGGCCACCGCCCGGAAGAACGTGGGGAACGGCACCTCCAGCGTGTGCGCGCCGACTTTGATCAGCAGGCTGACCTCGTTCGGGATCAGGTCGAAAACCCACGCGCAGTTCTTCATGTCCTCTGGCAGGCCGCGCAGCTTCTTGATGAACTGGCCGCCCCACACCCCTTCCAGGTAGACCGGCTTGCAGCGGAACGGCTGGCGGACCTGCGCGGCCAGAATGCCTTTGAACGCGTCAAGCGGCAGCAGCTTCAGGCTGTCCGGGCGGCTGCTGTCGATGTAGAACGTGAGCCCGCCGCCCAGAATCAGCTCCTCGCGCAACTTGACCGCGATCTCGATGTCGAAGTAATACAGCCGCCGGAAAATGGCGTTCACGCTGCGCTTCGCCCGGTCGCCCAACGGCTTGACCGCGCCCGCGCGCACCCGCAGCGCCGTCTGCATCGGCGTCACGTCGAAGTAAGCCACCACATCGTACAGGTCGCGCAGCTCCCGGCAGGCCGCGCCGCAGCCGAACACGCAGACCACCTCCGGCGCACCGGCCGCTTCCGCCCGCCGCTTCAGCCAGTCCTCCTTCTGGGCGGAGAGGCGCTCCGCATCGAAAAGCGCCTCGACGCCGCCGTGGAAGATCTTGCCGAAGAGCAGGACCGGGTCGATCTCCCGGTCCGTAGGCAGGCACTCCGCCAACATGGCTTCGAGAGCCTCCGACGACTTGTAGCACGCCGACACGTCGGCCGCAGAAAACGCCAGCCCTTTCGCCGCGAGCGCGTCGCCCAGCAGCTCTAGGGCGCGGCGCCAGTCGGCGCCCACATAGCCGTCAAACGCAAGAAACACGCAACGACTGCCGGCAGAGGCCTCTTCGAGGCGGCGCGCCAGCGCACGCACCACCGAGTCGTTACCCGCGGCCAGCGCGGAAACGAGCTCCGGCACGAGGTCGGGGCGGTTGACCGCGTTCGAATCGTCATACGGATAGGGACTGAACATGAAACTCATAGGCGCTCAACTCCAAAGAAAGGTGCTACATCCGCACGTAGGATACCCCGCTCGGCAAGCGCAAACAAGGTCCGTTTGCGCAAAATAAACAAACCGTTTGCGCACACGCTTGCGAGGAGCCCGTCCGGCGTGCTAGCATTCCGCCATGTCCTCCATCCTGCAAGGCACCCCGAAGGTGCTGGTGATCCAAGAGACGAGCATGCAGCCCGGGCGGGACAAGCTCCAGGGCATTTTCAACTACGTCCGGCTGTTCGGGCCCTGGCACCTGCACCTGATCCAGAGCCGAGCCAGCGAACAGAAGATCCGCGGCTTGAGCGACTGGAACGCCTACGACGGGATCATCGCCGACCAGCTGGCGCTCGGTCTGGCCGACGTCGTAAGGCAGACGCGCAAGCCGGTCGTCCTCACGGCGCACTGCGGTGCAGGCGCGCGCCTGCCTGCGCCGCTCTCGGCGCTCTCCTGCGTCATGGAGGATTCCGCCCGCATCGGCGAAGCGGCGGCACAGTATTTTCTCGAGCGCGGATTCAAACACTTTGCGTACCTTGGCGAGCCGCTCAACCGCAGCTGGTCAAGCCAGCGCGGCGAGGCGTTCGCCAGACGCCTGCAGGCGGCCGGGCACATCTGCGACCGGCACCCGGAGCGCGCCGCCGCGGACGACTGGAAGGCCGAGCGGCAGCGCCTGCTGGAGTGGCTGCGCGCGCGGCCCAAGCCGCTCGCGCTGCTTGCGGCCATGGACGCGCGGGCGCACGAGGCGATCGACGCCTGCGCCGAAGCGGGTCTGCAGGTTCCTCACGACGTGGCGGTGCTGGGCGTCGACAACGACGAGCTGATCTGCAACGGCGCCATACCGACCCTCTCCAGCATCCAGCGCGACACGCTCTCGTGCGGCTTCCTCGCCGCCCAGCTGCTCGACCGGCAGATGCGCAAGGGCGCGCGCAAGCGGCAGGTGCTCACCTACGGCGTCAGCCGGATCGTGACGCGCGACTCCACGCAGACCGGCACCGCGCCCGCCGACCTCGTGGCGGCGCGGGCGCGGGAGTTCATCCGGATCAACGCGGGCGAGCGGATCGGCGTTCCCGACGTGGTCCGCCACCTGCACGTCTCGCGCCGCCTCGCGGAGCTGCGCTTCCGGGCCGCGTTCGGCACGTCTCTGCTGGAAGAGATCCGCAGCGCCCGCCTGGAGCGGGTCCAGCGCCTGCTGGTCGAAACCGACCTCTCGCTCGCTGAGATTTGCAGCCGCTGCGACTACCAGACCGACATCCACCTGCGCCGCCTCTTCAAGGCCCGCTTCGGCTGTTCCATGCGCGAGCACCGACGACGCCAATCCGCCGCGCCTCCAGACGGGCGCAGCAGTTCAAACAGCGATCGCTGCGAAAGCCGCACGGACTGCGGATGGCGCGTGACGGACGGCGCTCGAAAACCTATACTGGACCCCTGATGAATGCTGTCCATCGCACCCGGATAACGACGCGGAAAAAGATCCCTCAGGTCGCGATCCTGTTGGAGTCCTCGCATGAAACGTCGCGCGGCATGCTGCGCGGCATTCTCAACTATGTCCGCCTTTACGGCCCTTGGGCCCTGCACATCATCTCCGGCGGCGCGAGCGACCAGAAGATGCCCGATCTGCGGGCTTGGCACGGCTCGGGCATCATCGCCCGCATCCCCAGCGAACGAGTCGCCGCCGAGATTGTCGCCGCAAATCTTCCCGCTGTTCTCATCGATCCGTTAGATCCATATCTGGCCCCATCCCACCCGCTGGCGCGCTGTTGCCGCGTCCAGTGCGACTCGGCCGCTGTCGCCCGCTGTGCGGCCGACCATTTTCTGGCCAACGGGTTCTCCCAGTTCTGCTTCGTCGGGGATCCGGGCGGGCTCAACTGGTCGCGCTGGAGAGAGGAGGCGTTCATCCGCCGGCTGGCCGAAGCCGGATTCAGCTGCGAGCGCTACCCCACACCGTCTCTCAAAGAGCGCCGCAAATGGGAGGTCGAATGCAAGCGCATGAGCCGCTGGCTGAAGAAATTGCCCAAACCTTTGGCCGTCTTCGCGGCCAACGATACCCGCGGCCGGCAGGTGCTCAACGCCTGCCTCGCCGCCGACATTCCCGTACCCTATGAAACCGCCGTCCTCGGCGTGAACAACGACGCGTTGATCTGCGAGACCAGCCTGCCGCCCCTCTCCAGCGTGGCCGTCGACACCGAGCGCGCGGGCTATGCGGCCGCCGAGCGGCTCGACCAGTTGATGCAGCGCGCGCCGCGCGGGCAGGGAAACGTCGCGTACGGCCCCTCCGGCGTGGTTCAGCGCGCCTCGACCCAGCGGCTTCACGTCACCGACAGACTCGTGATCCGCGCGCTGGAACACATCCGCATCAACGCGGGACTGAACATCCGCGTCTCCGATGTGGCCACCCACCTCGGCGTCACGAGGCGCTGGGTCGAGAAGCGTTTCGACCAGACGCTGCAGCGCTCCGTCCTGGATGAGATTCAGCGCGTGCGCATGGACACGATCCGCGCGCTGGTCAGCGAAACCGCGACGCCTTTCAGCCAGATCGCCAGACGCTGCGGCTTCACCAGCGCCAACCACCTCGGCATCATCTTCAAAAGCCGGTTCGGCATGACGATGAGCGACTTCAGGAAAAACCAATCAACGACGCCGGCCTCCCTGTGAAAAAAACGCTCCACGCCCTCTTCAACCTCCCCGCCACCGGCGCCCCTCTGCTGTTTCTGGCCCCCATGGCGGGCTACACAAACGCGCCGATGCGCCGCATCTGCCACCGCCACGGCGCCGCGGTCACCTACACGGAGATGACCAACGACCTCGGCCTGCTGCACGACTCGGACAAAACCTGGCACCTGCTGGAAACGTTCGCCGACGAAGGCCCCGTCGTGGCCCACCTGTACGGCACAGAGCCTCACTCCCTCGCAGAAGCCGCCGCCCAGGCGGAGCAGAGCGGCCGCTTCGCGGCGGTCGACCTGAACGCGGGGTGTCCGGTCCACAAGATCACGTCAAACGGCGCCGGCGCCGCGCTCATCAAAGATCCACAGCGCATCCACGACATTCTCACCGCCATGCGCCGCGCCGTGCGGCTGCCCCTCACGATCAAAACGCGCCTCGGACCGCGTCCGGACAAGGTCGCCGTTTTCGACATTCTGCAGGCGGCCGAATCGGCAGGCGCCGACGCGCTGGCCCTCCACGGCCGCTTCACGTCGCAGGGGCACGGAGGCGACGTGGACCTCGCCCTGATGGCCGAGGTGAAGCGTCGCGCCCAGATTCCGATCATCGGCAACGGCGGCATCTGCTGCGCGCACGACGCGTGGCGCATGTTTAGCGAAACCGGCGTCGACGCCGTCATGATCGCGCGGGCCGCCATCGGAAACCCGTGGGTCTTCGAGGAGATCCAAGAGGGTCTGGCAAACGGCGCGACGCCGCCCGTCGGCAACCGGACCAGCGGACGTACGCGCCGCGACCTGAGCGTGATCCGCGACGAACTCGAGGCGCACATGGCGGCCGAGCTGGATCTGATCCGCCTGATCCGCGAGCGGTACGGCGTGCCGCGCGAGGCCATCGCCCCCGAGGAAACGCTGGCCACCACTTTCCGCTGCCATCTGTTCCGCTATCTCCACGGGCTCAAAGGCTCGTCCTATGTCCGGGGCCGACTGCACGAGCTCCACACGCTCGAACAGATCCGCGCGGCCGTCGCCAGCTGCCTCGAACGCGAGGCGGCGTACCGCGCCGCCGCGCCTTTCGCGAATCCACACTCTGCCGAAAAGGAGACGCCATCATGACCCTGTCCCGCCCACGCCAACTTGCCGCGGCACTCACCCTCTGCGCGTACCGGATGTGCGCGCTCGAGCCCTGCCGCATCGAAGTCGTCGAGCAGCACACAGGGTGGCCCGTTCCTCTCGTGGAACTGCGGACCACCCACAACGTCCGCTTCGTCACTGACAATGCGGGGCTCATCGCTTTCGACCTGCCGGAGCTGATGGGCCGCGAAACCTGGCTCGACGTTATCGGACACGGCTACGAACGGCCCAAGGACGGCTTCGGCATGCGCGGCGTGAGGCTCGTGCCGGAGCCCGGCAAAGCGCTCAAAATCGAAGTCGTCCGAACGGCCATCGCCAAGCGCCTCGGCCGGCTGACCGGCGGCGGGCTCTTCGGCGAGAGCCAGAAGCTGGGGCGCGAAAGCGCCTGGCAAGAATCCGGCTCCTTCGGCTGCGACTCGGTCCAGAACGCCGTTCACAACGGCCGCCTTTTCTGGGCGTGGGGCGACACGACGCTGGCGCACTACCCGCTCGGCGTCTTCGACATGACGAGCGCCACCACGCCGGTCCAACCGTTCTCCTCTTTTGAGCCTCCGCTACGGCCGGCCTTCGAGTATTTCCGCGACGGCCAAGGACGGCCGAGGGGCGTCGCCAAAATGCCCGGCAGCGGCCCCACTTGGATCAGCGGCTACGTCAGCCTCCCGAACAAAACGGGAGCCCGCCACCTCGTCGCGACCTACGTGAAGATCAATCCGCCGCTCGACGCCTATGAATGCGGACTGTGCGTGTGGAACGAGCAGACCTCCAACTTCGACCGCCTGCGCGTGCTCTGGTCGAAGTCCGAGACCGCACCCAAGCAGCCCCTTGCGCCGGACGGGCATCCCGCCTTCTGGACCGACGCACAGGGCAAAGACTGGGTGCTCTTCGGCGACCCGCTGCCCCGCTTCCGCTGCCCCGCAACCTTTGAAGCTTGGCAGGACCCGTCCACGTGGGAGCGCCTCACCCCTCAAGCCAGCCTGACCTCGGCAACAGACGGTCAGGCTGTCAAACCGCACTCCGGCTCGATCGCCTACAACACGTTCCGCAAACGGTGGGTCACGGTCTTCATGGAGGCCTTCGGCAAGCCCTCGGCCTTCGGCGAGCTCTGGTATGCCGAGGCCGATGCGCCGACCGGCCCCTGGGGCAAGGCGCTCAAAGTCCTGAGCCACCAGAACTACACCTTCTACAATCCCCGGCTCCACCCCGAGTGCACGCCGGAAGGCTCGCCGATCCTGCTCTTCGAGGGCTCCTACACCGCCGAGTTCGCCGACCGGCCGCCCCCCACGCCCCGCTACAACTACACGCAGATCCTCTACCGGCTCGACCTCGACGACCCCGCGCTGAAGCCCGCCCAAGAGTAACCTCGCAGGCAAGCAGAGCGCGCCGCAAAAAGCCGAATCGCCCGCCTGATGATCGCGGCGCACACCGCACCGCCAAAGTCACTGGCCCACGCACCAGAGATACTTCTCGCCGCGGAGGATCAGGCGGTCACGGACGAGCACCGGCGTCGCCACAAAGACATCATCGAAGCGCGTCTCGTTGATGACCTGCAGGCCGGCAGGCGTGATCCGACACACGTACACAGTCCCCTCTTCGCGGCAGAAGTAGAGCGTATCCCCGGCCAGCACGGGCGAACTGTAGAAGGCGCCTTTGCCGCTCGGGAGCAGGGTCGTCCACAGCTCCTGGCCCGTCATGAGGTCAAGCCCCCAGGCGCGGCCCTTGAAATTGACGAGAAACACCTTGCCGTCGACCGCGACGGGCGTCGGACTGTCCGTGCCTACCCCGCGTTTCTCCCACAGGCGCGCCGTTGCCGTGATGTCGCCGCTGCCGCCGACCTTCACGCCCGCCAAGTACTGTTCGCGTCCATACGGCACCACAGCAACGCCTTGCGCAAAGGCCGGCGAAGCGATGTTGCGCCAGTTGGCCTTGTTGTCCGGATTGAAGCCGCCGCACTGCCAAAGCTGGGCACCGTCTGCGGCCGCGTGGCCGGTGAGATGGTCTGCCCCCCAGAGCAGCAACACGGTGCGGCCGTCCTGCGACGTCACGATCGGCGTCGTGTAGCTCTGGCCACACTCCTCTTTGCACGGGAAGTTCCGGCCGACCTTCCAGACCTCTTCCCCGTTCTCGGGGTTCAGCGCCACCACATAGGAGTCGCGCTCATGCATCACGGCCACCACGAGTTTGCCGTCCGCCAGAACCGGACTGGTCCCGAGATCCCAGTTGAGCGAATCCTTGACATAGCGCTGCTGCAGGTTGCAGCACCAGAGCACCTTGCCCTCGAAGTCCAACGCGGCCAGCGTGCCGCTCTTGAAGTAGACGAAGACCCTCTTTCCGTCCGTGACCGGCGAAGGACAGCTGCCGCTGCCGCGGCGGTGCTTCCCCGTCCGCTGCGGCCCCAACGTGACCTGCCAGAGCGGTTTTCCAGCGACATTGAAGGCGAGCACGCCGTCCAAGCCATTCGTGCCTGCCCCCACGCCGCAAGTGAGCACGATGCGATCGCCCCAAACAACGGGTGTCGACCCTCCTTTGCCGGGCAGCGGAGCCTTCCACACCACATCGTTCGTCGCCGAAAACATCACCGGATAAGTTCCCGGAGCGGCCACGCCGTTACCCTCAGGGCCTCGCCACTGCGGCCAATTCTGCGCGCGCGCAACCACGCACGCCAAGACTATGACCGCTCCCGCCGTCGCTTTGAATGTCATTCCCGAGTCTCCTCCCGTATCACCATCGTCAATTGCCATACCGTACTAAAATCCGGCCGTTCACGACATGCAATTTTTCCCGCAACCGCTTGACCGGATCTGATTCCTCGCTTAACATGGTGCACATGGCGCGTCCCGCAGGGGAGCGAAAGTGGGCGCGCCTTCCGCACAGACACCCCGGGCTGAAGCAAGCCCGGACCCGCACGCGCAAAGGAGGACCGAAATGAGAGCCCATCGCATCACACGGCGCGGCTTCATCGCCGCTTCAGCCTCGCTGGCGACCGCCGCCACGCTGACCCCGTGCGCGGTCTGCGCCGCCGGCAAGCGCACCGCGACCGACCTCGTCGTGCTCGGCAAAACGGGGCTTAAGCTGAGTCGTCTCGGCATCGGCCTGGGCAGCAACGGCGGCAACGTCCAGCGCAATCTCGGACAAGCCGAATTCAACCGGCTCGTGCGTTATGCGTATGATCAAGGCATCCGCTATTTCGACTGCGCCCAGTCCTATAAGACCTTCGACTGGGTGGCGGAAGCCATCAAAGAGCTGCCGCGCGACCAGCTCTTTCTGCTGTCGAAGATTGGCGGCAACCCGGAGAAACCCGAGGAGGTCATCGACCGCCACCTCCGGACCTTCAAGACCGACTATCTCGACTGCATGCTGCTGCACTGCGCGGTGACGCCGACCTGGCCGCAGGAGCGCAGCCGCCTGATGGAGGCGATCGACAGCGCCAAGGCTAAAGGCAAGATCCGCTCCAAAGGCATCTCGTGCCACTCGCTCCCGGCGCTGAGGGTCGCGGCGACCTCCGAGTGGGTTGAAGTCAATCTCGTGCGGGTGAACCCCCAGGCCAAGCACACCGACACCGAGGTCCAGAAATGGGATGCGCCGGGCACCGTCATCGAGCCCGTCCTTGAACAGCTGGCAGTCATGAAACAGAACAACCATGGCATCATCGGCATGAAACTGGTGGGCGACGGCGATTTCAAGAACCCCGAGGACCGCGAAAAAGCCATGCGCTTCGCCATGTCTCGCCCCGAGATCGACGCCGTGACGATCGGCTTCAAGAGCCCCGCCGAGATCGACGAGTCGATCCAGCGCATGAACAGCGCGCTGGCCGGCTGAACCTCTGGAACCGAAAGACCACCACCTTGAAGACTTACCTGTGCACGGCCCTTGGGCTGCTGTGGGGGCTGGCAAGCGCCGTACTGGCGCAAGCCCCCGTGCTGATCATCAACGAAGACAACGACCACTACTTCAAGCAGCCGGCAGAGCGCATGACGGAGGCGTCTCTGCAAGCCTATATCGACCAGTTCGCCGGAACCCGGGTGACGCATTTCTTCATGTGCCCCAACGGCCAGCGCACCAGCTACCGCTCCTCGGTCCACGAAGCCATCTGGGACGACGTGGGCGGCTTGCCGCCCACGAACGTCTGGTGCGTCAACGCGAAGCTGCTGCATGACCGCGGCATCGACCCCTACAAGGTCTGGATCGCCCGCTGCCGCGAGCGGCGCATCTCGCCTTGGCTCACGATGCGCATGAACGACGTCCATTTCGTGACCGTCACCAACTATTTCCGCAACACCGAGTATTGGCGCAACCACCCGGACCTGTGGCGCGTCCCGCACGCCAAGAGCGGGAACTGGACCGACTACGCCTTCGACTACTCGAAGCCGGAGGTCCGGGAGCATCACCTGGCGCTGGTGCGTGAACTGCTCGACCGCTACGACCCCGACGGCCTTGAGCTCGACTGGATGCGCTTCTGCTACCACCTCACCCCGGGCAAGGAACGGGAGCAAGCGGACATTCTGACGGCCTTCACGCGACTGGTCCGCGAGCTGACCGATGCCGCCGCCGCGCGCCGCGGCCACGCCATCCGCCTGTCGGCTCGCGTGCCGAGCCATCCCGACGCGGCCGCCGGACTCGGCATGGATGGCGTCGCATGGGCGAAGCAGGGCCTTGTGGACCTGCTCGTCGCTTCGCCTTTCTTTTCCAGCAGCGACTATGATATTCCCGTCGACCTGTGGCGCGTGCGCCTCGGCACCGCGGCCGCAAACGTGCCCGTGGTCCCCGCAATCGACAACGGCACAGCCGCCTTCCCCGGCGCCACGCGCCTCGACAACGACCTCGCGCTCTATCGCGGCTGGGCCGCTGCGCTGCACCGCCGCGGCGCCGAGTCGTTCTACCTCTTCAACACCGTTTACCATCCGCTCGACACGCCTTTGTTCCGGCCGCTTCTTGAGGCCGGGCTGACAGAAGAGACGGTCCTGAGCCACGCGCGGCGCCATCCCGCCGCGTATCGCGACACCGTGCCGAAAGACTTTCCAAACGGCGCGCAGTTGCCGGTCATGACTGATAAAACCGCCGCACTCTCGTTCGACATCGGGCGCCGGCCGACCTCTGGCAAAGTGGCCCTGATCCTCGCCCTCGCAGAGCGCCCCGGCGTAAAAGAGGCTGAGATCGCCGCACGGCTGAACGGGGTGCGTGAAGCCCTCGTCACCCCGCTTTCCTCGCCGCGCCGCTTCGGCGCCCAGGCGGCCCGGGCACTCCGCTTCGACTTCGCGCCCCAAGACACCCGCGATGGGCAGAACACCGTCGAAATCAGCGCTTCGCCCGGCAGCCCGCAACAGATCATCTGGGCCGAAATCGCGATCGACCCCATGCTGGGGCTCGACCTGGTCTGGCAGGACGAGTTCAACGGTTCGGCGGACGACCTCGCAGCCCGCTGGTCCTTCCAGAACGGGCCGAGCGGCCACATCCTGTGCAGCCGCTGGCGCGAGAACGCGCTCGTCACAAACGGGATCTGCCGGCTGCTCAACAAAAAAGAGACCCGTGCCGGACAGGACTGGACCTCCGCCAGCGTCTGGACAAAGAAGACCTTCCAGTACGGATACTTCGAGTGCCGCTACCGGTACGGCGGCGCGACAGGCCTGAACAACTCCTTCTGGCTCATGACGCAGGGCGGCTCCCCGCAGACGCCGGGGCGCTTCGAGATCGACATCAACGAAGGCCATTTCCCGAACGAGGTCAACATGAACATCCACAACTGGTCGGGCAAGCACTGGTCCAAAAGCCAGACCTGGAAAGCCGAAGGACTCGACCTCTCGCGAGAGTGGCACGTTTACGGCCTCGACTGGAGCGAGCGAGAGCTGGTCTGGACGTTCGACGGCCAGGAGATCAGGCGCGAAACCAACGCCATCTGCCACGCCCCCGCCCCCGTGCTGCTGAGCTCGGCCATCATCAAATGGGCGGGGCCCGTCACCGACGCGATCGACGGCACCTCGATGGACGTCGATTACGTGCGCGTCTACCAGCGCCGCTGAGCGGAGTCACGGATAAACCTTGACGAGCTTGACCTGCGCCCGGTCAGGCGCCTCACAGGCGAACGAGACGCGGTTGGCCCCCGCGGCGAGCATCGGGACGCGCGCCTCGAGCCTGCCGCTGGACAGTGTCGCCCGCGACGCGTCCAGCACCGTCCAGGTGCGGCGGTCACGGCACTGCAGGCGCTGGCCGGATTTGAGCGTCACGGGAAAACGCAGGGCCTGCCCGCCCACGGTCAGCACCGGATCTTTCATCGCGCCGCACAGCTCAATCTCCAGAGCGGCCTTTTCGCCGGGGCGCACGGCGACCTCCCACGACGCGTGCTCCACATCGTTGGAGGCCAGAAACAGGCGCGTCATCTCGTATTCGCGCGCCAAGTGGCGCCACCCGATCTTGCGGGCCGGGTTCAGCGTGCCGAACGGCGTGCCGAACGCGTTGAGCGTGATCTCCGCGCGGGCGCTCACCCCCTGCGGCCGCCCGCAGTCAAAGCGCAAGGCGTTGGCGCCGGCCCGCACCGGCGGCCGGCCTTCAGCGCCGTCATACCGAACGCGAGCCAGCGGCTCTCCCCGGTCGCTGAAGTGCGTGCAAAGGCCGTCAGGCTCCAGCTCGGCGAAATCGCCCGAGGCGAGCGTAAAGGGCAACACGAGCGTCTTTCCGTTGACCTCGAGCACGGGGGTTTTCAGGGTGGCGGACTGCACAGGCAGCGCCATCACGGGGCTGACCGTCACATCGGCTGTGCCGCCCGCGGGCAGATCGTTGAGGTAGAGCGCCACCTGCGAAATATGCGCCACGTCCAGGGGGTTGCGGTAGATGTCATAGGCGCCGCCGTACGGCCAGACATAGCTGTTCATGCGCTCGACATCGCGCTCGCGCGCGAGAAGCTCAACATAGCGCCAGCCCGTGAAATCCAGCGTGACGTAGTGGTCCGAAAGGGCATGCATGAATTCGCGCGGCGTGCCGAGCTGGAGGTTCAGCAGCGCGCCAGACCCGTCGCCCTTGACCCACAGGCCGAAAGCGCCCGCGCCGCCGAGGTTGCGGTACGGCGCGGCGAAAGTCAGCACGGCGCGCGCCCACGCGCCCCGGCGCGACGCGCCTTTGTTCGACGCGCGCAGGCGCAGGTTGCGCACACCGCCCTTGACATCCTCGGCCTCTTCGGACAGGTCGAGCGCGATCGCGGCGGAGGCCGTGTCGGCCTTGAACGCGGCGAAGTCGGTCGCGTCAGCGAGCGGCACGCGCTTGGGGCTGTCGTACGGCGCAACGGCATACAGGGCCTCGATGCGGACGCTGAGCGGCTGCTCCGCGAAGGGGTTGACCACGCCCCAGTTCTCCGAACCATTGCCGAGAGCGCTGACGCGGTGGGCAAGCATCGTAACGGGGATGAACCGCCACGCGCCGTCGCGTTCCTGCCGCAGCCGGAACTCGTCTCCGGGAACCGCGATGCGGGCAACGGTCTGAGTATCGAAGTAGCGGGCGAGCCGCAGGTGCTCATACCAGCCGAGGAGCGTGAACTGGTTCTCGATGTGGAACGGCAGAGGCGCGCGCGAGACGTTGACGCCTTGGATAGACATGGCGGCATCGAGCCCGAGGTTCTTGGCGGCAAAATATTCCATCTCGTCCAAAAAATGCCCGCGGGCCTGGGCGGAAGGCTGGCGGGGCGCCCACCACCCCATTTGCGGCTCGAGCAGATCGGAGTCGCGGTAGCGCGCGGCGGTCTCGATGTGTTTGTCCTGAAACCGTTTCGCGGCCCACACCGGATGGTCCCATGCGCCGAGGCGGGAATGGAACCACCAGTTGTGTTCGCCGTGGGCGCTCGCCTCGATCAGCGGGTCGCCTTTGAGACGGCTGAAGATCTTGTGCCGCATGGCGTCGATGCCGTAGCGGCTCATCATGCCTTCCGAGCCGTCGAAGTAGAGCTGGTCGAGGCGGCAGGTGTTGAAGACATGGGCGACACACGACGCCAACTCGTCGGCCAACGGCGAATCCGGCTGCGGGTAAAACGCGATGTAGCGCTGCTGAAGATAATCGACCTGCGCGCCTGCGGCATGGGATGCCGTGCGGGTCTTGAAGGCGCCGCGCTTGCAGGCCCGGAAGGCGTATGGGGGCTCACGCGAAACCTCGCTGTACTGCACGATCTCGGAACCGACGCGAAGCGCGTTGCCGTTGCTCATGTAGGTGAAGACCACGTCATGGCGATCCGAGGGTTTCTCATTGACGTGAACCACGGTGTCCGTTGGCGACAGCGGCTGCGCCAGCGTGTAGCTGTCGAAAGGAATCAGGTGCGGACTCGCTTCGGGCGTCACCCACGCGTCGCGGGGCTCGATGCAGGCTGTGAGCGTGTGGATTCCGGCGCGCAGTCCCGCATCGTGGATGCGGTCGACCGCAGCCTTCATGTCGGCGAGGCCCCGCGGATAAAGGTTGGTGTTGACGTCATAATGACCGAGCGTGCTCCACCATCCATGAAGGTGGACAGTCGAGAATCCGCCGCGGCGCGCGATCTCGATCCAGTCATCGGTCGCCGCATAGGCGAGGTCGGCGAACAGGTAAGAGCCACGGTTCGCTTCCGCTCCCAGCGACCAGGGACCACCGAGTTTGGACACCGGCACGCCCGCGTACGAGGCCATGGCACGCAGCATCGCCGGCATATCCGCCTTGGCGCCGGCCGCCAGCCCCGCGCGCCAACCGGTCAATCCCAGCTTGTCCGTCGTCGATACGCACAGCGTGTCGCCGCGGGCATCCATCTCCACGGGCAGGTCGAAACCGCGCAGGCATACGGCGCCGGCATCGTCGGAAAGCATATTCGCCATGCCGCCACGATAAACGGCGGAGGCCACTGGCAACGCGCAGAACGTGAGCGCTTCGGCGTTGGTGAGCGTCAGCGCACGCACGGTAAAGGTGAAAAAGTCCCGGTGCGCCGCCACGTCGACAGCGGCCGAGCCGAGCCCGCTCGCGAAGTCAAAGGTCAGCGTCTCGCCGTCGCGCTTCACCCTGCGGGCGCTGATCTGCCGGCCGTCCTTCAGCCGCGCCGAGACAAGCGGCTGGGGGCGCGCGAGCAGTTCGCGCCCGTCCCGCCGGGCACGGAGGGAGACGGCCTGCCCGCGGACGTCGATGTCCAGCGTAGCGCGTCGGTTGGCGTAACTCGCGGCGAGGGGCCGCGCCAGCCTGGATTCGTCAACCAGCGAGTACGCGGCATCGGCACGGTTCGATGCGCCCGCAAGAACGCCAACCTCATACGGAGGCAACGCCCGCGCATAGATCCGCAAGTCGTCGATCAAGCCGTTATGGCACACAGGACCGCTCCAGCCGCCGAGGCGCAGCGCATCCGCCTGCACGGGGTATGGCCAGGTCGCACGGCCAACAGGTTTCCCGTCCACATATGCGACGAGGTCGGGCAGATCGAAGGTGACACAGAGGTGTGTCCATTTCCGCAGGGGGAGCGCGCTGAGCAACCCGACGCCCGTTTCACGCCATTTGTTGCCGGCCGCACCGGCACGTTCGCCGGGGCGTCCAAGACGGAAGGAGCAGGCGTTGTCGGACACAAACAACATCAGGCCGCCGGGGCTCCACGTCTGCGAGGTCAACAGATTGGGATAACGTCTGGGAGCAGGATCGTCCCACGTCGCCCAGACCGAGACCGTGACTTGCGTCGCACCGTTCAGCCCGGGAACCGCTGGGAGCTCGACGGACGCGTTGGTGCCGCCAAGGCGGGCAGCCGTCCCGAAGGGGCCTACGGCCCACTGGACATTGGCGAGATCGGCTTCCAACCCTTGCTCGGAGCGGTCCGCGGCCAAGGCCCCGCTTCCTTCATCGAACGGCAGCCACAGCAGGAGCGTCGGATCGACGGCAACTGCGCCATGAGTCAACGCCGCGAGACAGACGACTAAAAACAACACACCGAAACCTGCAGCACGGCTCATGAATCACCCCCAGAAAACAGATTGTGTGCCCCTTACACACATCTGCAGGCATTTTGAGGCGAAGCGGAAAAAGATGCAAGGGTAAAGCGTCAGGCCGTTTCATCGGCCTGACGGGGGGCGGCAATCTCTTCTCAGCGGCTTCGCCGGCCGTCCAGGAGCCCGCGGATCAGCCCGCGATGATATTGACCAGCCTGCCGGGCACGCAGATCACTTTCCGCACCGATTTTCCGGCCAGCGCCTCGGCTACGGCGGGCTGCGCGAGAGCCAGGCGCTGCAGGGTCTCCTCATCCGCGCCAGCGGGCATCATGACGCGCGCCTTCGGCTTGCCGGCGATCTGCACCAGGATTTCGATCTCGTCCACCTTCAGATAGGCCTCGTTGCAAACGGGCCAGGGCTCGTAAGCCAAGGTCGACGTATGCCCCAGCGACTCCCACAGCTCTTCGCACAAGTGCGGCGCGAACGGCGCCAGCAGCAGCACGTAAGTCTCGGCCGCCTCTCGCGGCAACGGTTTGCCGTTGCCCGAAAACTCGTTGATGAAAATCATCATCTGGCTGATGGCCGTGTTGAAGCTCATCGTCTCGAGGTCGTCCGTGACCTTCTTGATCGTGGCGTGCAACACGCGGCTCTGCGCCGCCGTCAGCGGGTCGCTCGTGATCGGCTGCTCGACAACCATACGGAACGAGCGTTTCAGGAAACGGAACACGCCTTCAACGCCTTTGGTGTTCCACGGCTTGACCGCTTCAAGCGGCCCCATGAACATCTCGTAAAGACGCATGCTGTCCGCCCCGTACTCGCGGATCACGTCGTCGGGGTTCACCACGTTCTTCAAGGACTTCGACATCTTGGCGGGGAACTCGGTCAGCTTCTCGCCGCTCTCTTTGTGAAACGCGCCTTCCGTGCGCTGTTCGACCAGCTCCATCGGCACCAGCACGCCGCGCGCGTCCTTGTATGAGAGACCCAGAATCATGCCTTGATTGACCAGTTTCTGGAAAGGCTCCTTTGTGGACACATACCCGAGATCAAAGAGCACCTTGTGCCAGAAGCGCGCGTACAGCAGGTGCAGAACGGCGTGTTCGGCCCCGCCCACATACAGGTCCACCGGCATCCAGTACTTCTCTTTGGCGGGATCCACGGCGGCCCGGCTGTTATGCGGATCCAAGTAGCGCAGGTAGTACCAGCACGACCCCGCCCACTGCGGCATGGTGTTGGTCTCGCGGCGGCCTTTCATGCCCGTCACAGGGTCCGTGTAGTCAAGCCACGCGCTCGCTTTCGACAGCGGCGGTTCGCCCGTCCCCGTCGGCTTGAAATCCTCCATCTCCGGCAGTCTCAGCGGCAGGTCGTTCTCGCCGACAAGCTTCATGCTGCCGTCCTCCATGTGGATGACCGGAAACGGCTCGCCCCAATAGCGCTGGCGGCTGAAGAGCCAGTCGCGCAGTTTATATTTCACCGCGCCTTTTCCGATGCCACGGGCCGCCAGCCAGTCGATGGTCGCGCGCTTGGAGTCGCGGACCTCCATGCCGTTGATGTCGAGGCCTTGCTCGTTTGAGGAGCGGATCATGCGCCCGTTGCCGGTCCAGCACGCACGGCCGGCCAACACGGCCGCCACATCCACTCCAGCCGCGGCCGCCTCTTTTGCGTCTGGCTCGATGATGCAGATGACCGGGATCGCGAACTTCTGCGCGAACTCGAAGTCGCGCGTGTCGTGCGCAGGCACCGCCATGATGGCACCCGTGCCGTAACTGATGAGGACGTAGTCCGCAATCCACACGGGAATCTGGCCGCCCGTCACCGGGTTGACGGCGAACGCTCCGGTAAACACGCCGGTCTTCTCGGTGTTGAGCTCCGTGCGGTCCATATCGCTCTTGCGGGCCGCCGCCGCGCGATACTCGCTCACCGCCGCGCGCTGAGCTTCTGTGGTGATGACGTCGACCAACGGATGCTCCGGCGAAAGCACCATATAGGTGGCGCCGAAAAGCGTGTCGGGCCTTGTCGTGTAGACCGTCACCTTCTGCCCGCACCCCGCAAGCACAAACGTGACTTCCGCGCCCTCGGACTTGCCGATCCAGTTGCGCTGCATCTCCTTGATGCCTTCCGACCAGTCCAGCCCCTCCAGATCCTCCAGCAGGCGTTCCGCATACTCCGTGATTTTGAGCATCCACTGGCGCATCGGCTTGCGCACCACCGGATGGTTGCCGCGCTCGCTGCGCCCGTCGATGACCTCTTCGTTCGCCAAGACCGTGCCGAGCGCGGGACACCAGTTCACCGGGACCTCGGCCACATAGGCGAGCCCCTTCTTGTAGAGCTGTTCAAAGATCCACTGTGTCCACTGGTAGTATGAGGGGTCCGTCGTGTTGACCTCGCGGTCCCAATCGTAGCTGAAGCCGAGAGCTTTGATCTGCTCACGGAACCGGTTGATGTTCCGCTCCGTCGTGATCGAGGGATGCGTGCCGGTCTCGACGGCATACTGTTCCGCAGGCAGGCCGAACGCATCCCACCCCATCGGGTGCAGCACGTTGAATCCGCGCATGCGCTTGTAGCGGCAAAGGATGTCGGTCGCCGTATATCCTTCCGGATGGCCGACGTGCAGTCCTGCGCCGCTCGGATACGGGAACATGTCGAGACAGTAGAACTTCTGTTTCCCCGGCGCAAAATCATCGACCTTGAAAGTCTTGTTCGTCTCCCAATACGCCTGCCATTTCTTTTCGATGGCCGTGAAATCGTACTCGCGTGTCGTCATGTCTGAATCCTATGGGTTGAAAAAATGGGATATAGTATACCACGCGACAACCGGGATATCCACGCTATACCGGAGCGGCGGCATGCTTTCCGGTGCATTTTGGCGAGGCGATTGCAGGGGGCCAAAAACCGTGACACAGGCATCGTGCCCGCGCAGCCTGGAGGCCCCCTGCCCCGTCGACCGGCAGCGCCTGTGCAAGCGTTCGCACTTCAGGCACCCTCAGCCCAACCGGGCGTGAGCCCCAGGTCCGGGCGCTGTGCTCAAAGGGGTTGCCAAGCGAGGCTTGCGGCGATTATGCTTGGAATATGAAAAAGAGAGGCGGCCGGAGGGACGAGCGCACCTGGTGGGCAAAGCTGGCGCAGGCAAAACCTTTTTCGTTGATGACAGCGAACGAAAACAAGGCGTTGCTGCTGGTCGCGTTCCTCTTTCTTTTCGGGTTGCTGGTCCGCTGGTGCCGCCTGTCGGTTTATTAGCCGGCCCGAAAAAAAGGGCCGGCCCTCTTGCGAGCGGCAGGCCCGTCCTGATTTCACCGTTCGTCCCGTTAAGGCTGGTTGATCAACTCCTGCACGGCGAACCGCGGGTCCTCCATCTCAATCACCCACTGGAAGAAGAGGTTCCGCTGGTCCCAACCGATCAGCTGATACAGGTACGGATTGAAGATAAAGGTCCGGTTCGTGTGCGCCGCGTCAAACGAGTTCGTCGAAAACGCATACTGCGCGACCATCTCCCATTTGGGCGCCGCCAGATCATTCTTGACCGAGATCTTGAACACCGCGTCGCCCTGCAAGTTCGTGCAGTTCTGTCCGTTCAGAGACAGCCATGAGGTGACGTAGAAGTTTGTTTGGGCCGTCTTCTCGACTTTGGTGAGCCCGCCTTCCAACACGTTCTCGCGTGTGGGATCGGCGTTCAGCCAGAACAACTCCGTCAGCGTCAGTTCGCGGCCGTAGTAGTAGCTCGGAACCAGCGGCTTGTCCTCGAAGTTCAGGAGCCAATTCAAGACCGGACCACTCACGCCGAGCGCGGCGATGTCACTGCGGAGCCCGACATTGACCGCGATCTCCAGATTGGTCTGCACGTTGGAGAATTGCAGGTTTTGACTGACGAGCTCTTGTCCCGGCGTCATCAACTCAACGCCGTTGACATTGATGCCGTGCAACCGGTACCAGCTGTCTGCCACATACAGGATGTTGGTGTCCTCGCCCTTCCGCACCTTGAACGTGAGCGGCGAGAGGCGTTTGCCGTTCTGCGTGCCATAGGCCGTATTCATCGTGGAGACAACCACGGCATTCGAAATGCCCGGCGCAACCAGGATCGCGTTCGGCACGCGCTGCCCGATGTTGAGCCCGCCCGGCGTCCACGTCAGCGGGAAGACCCAGTCGTTTATGACCACGCCGGCGCCATTCGTCACGTTCAACGACCCGCCCTGGCTCTCACGGCCGACATACACGAATTTGCCTTCCGGATCACTGTCCGCCCACACCTCGCCGGAGAAGCCGGGCCAGATGGGGTTCCAGTCGTACGCGACCGTGTGCTCATACATGCCCAGCGGACGCCGCAGACGGATGCCGCCCGGCATCGTGTCGGGCAGGGCGTCGGCAAAGCCGTAATAGCCGTAGTCAAGCTTCGGCAACGCCGGCACCGTGTTCTTGTTCGGGCGGAACTGCTCCAGGTCGCCGACCACAAAGAAGGCGTAGCCGTTGGTCACCTCCTGTTGCGTCGGAAGCCCTGCAGGCAACGTGATCGTCGTCGTGTTGCCGACATTGTTGACCAGATCAATCTTCCAGCCGGCCAGGTCGACGCCCACGGGCACCGCGATCTCGAGGTAACTGTTCTCACCGTAATGGTGAACCCCGTTCGTTGCGACGTCGACGGCGTTGACCTCGTTGATCCACACCGTGTTGAGCGGCACGCCGTATACGATATAGTAAGGCGACCAACCAAGCGCGGCATACTTCTGGTTCAGATCCAGCGGATAGTACCATGACGGGTTGTCGAACACCTCCTGCTGCACCTGCAGGAAAACGCCTTCGTCGTCCTGATAACGGGCCCAGACGCGGTACTGAATCACGGCGTCTTTCTCTTGAATCGGCAGGTCGTTGGCAGGCGAAGTCCGATAGGTGTTGGTGTCGGCAGGAATCGGATACATCGGTTTGGTGACCACCGCGTTCGACGGCCAGTTCGCGGCGCCCCAGATGTTGGTTCCGACATAGTAGCTCACGAACATCTGGATGTTCTTCGGTTTGAGCTGGATGTTCGAGATCCGCGCCTCGATGCCGACTTCGTCGGAATCCAGCGGCTGGAAGCGGGTGTCGCTGTACTGTCCGTCGCCGTCCTTGCACAGGGTCTTGACGTTCACGATCTTGAAGCCGGGGAAGACCGGTTCGTTCACCGCGACCTCTTCAATGCACGCGCGCCGGTCAGCCGCGGTCTTGCCGGTCACCAGCTTAACCGACTTGATGGTGCGGCCGTCAGCGGGCGCATACGTGTACGACTGATACAGCATATTCGACACGGTGAACTCGCCGGCCTTGAACCAGTCGTTGGTGGGCGCGCCCCAGCCGACGGTCGTGACCCAAACGGACACCTTGGCCGGCTGATTGTTGCTGTAGGCGCGCGCCAAGAACGTCAGCGACCCCAGTCCGCCCGGCAGGCGGGGGCTCTGCACAAAGGGGTCATACAGTGTCTGGGCCGGCTGAGTGTCCGCCGTCGCGCTGTTGTTCAGGAAACAGCCCTTGGACTCGTCGAGCAACACCCGCATCTTGTCCGTGTCCGTCACCTTCACGTTGTAGGCGCGCCACGAGGCGTCATCGATGTACGGCTCATCCCATGCGACCACGTTGTCGATCTCCACCAACGCGTTGGTGTAGCCGCCGCTCCGCTCGTTCAGTACGCGCAGATAGCCGGGCTGATTGGTGCTCACGTAAGCGATGGCATGCAAGAACGAGGGCATCGTGTTGCTGACAATAATCGACTGGAAATCGTACCAGAGGGAGCTGTTCTCCTCGGTGGCGTACTGAATGGTCAGCTTCGCCGGCGGACGCAACACTTTATAGTCGAACTCCAAGGTGCCCATGCCGTTCGTCAACAGCAGCGAGCGGACCGCCTGATCTTCGTCCGGGTCCGCGCGCGAGTGATCGAGCTGCACCACATGCGCCTCCGCGGTGGCATTGGAGACCACCCAAGCCTCGGTCGCCGCCCAATCCTCGTTTTCCGGCTCATCCGGGTCGCCCGAATCGCAGGAGAGCATGCCGCGCCACGGCGACACCTTGAGCTCGTCGACCGCGACATCCACATTCAAGCCGTCCTCACGGCCCATGACCTGAAGCATGACGTACTGCGAGCGCCAGTTGTTGATCGGAACGGTGGTCGCCACATTGGCGAACGACGCCAGCGAGACCTCGGTGTACTTCACCCAGTTCGTGGTCCCAGGCGCCGCCGGTTCAGCCGACGAGTCCCTGCTGGACGGCTGCAGATAGACCCCCAGTTTCTGGGCCGGGATGACTGAGTAGATTCCTTCGGGTGAAACGTTTGAAGGGGTTCTCCCGAACCTTCCCGTCGGCAGATACCAATCGCCGATCTGCACATTGTAGTTCGCCAGCACTTCACTCAGCACCGTGATCGGTGATGCGCCTGCATCCAGAGCCGCCCCAAGCGTTGTCCGCTGGATGCGGACATTGCTAAACCGGGCCCGACAATCCGACGACAAGAACCCGTACGACCCCGACTGGATTGCGGGGCCACCAATGGTCCCGTTATCAGTGGTGTTGATCACCTGTGACCAGCCGGCCGTGCCAAAACGGCAACCGATCGCAGTGACCGTTGGGCTTGTATTATACATCCTCATTTCGATGGTCACACCCGAATCCGTCAGCACCGCGTCTTGGGGAGGACGGCTGACACTCAACAAATACGGAGTCCCGCCCACCCATTTGTAGAGTTGGAAACTCATCCGCTTGTCTGACGTAGCGGACGCGTTGGCCGGGTTTGTCACCTGAGTCATGCGAAATTCATAGAAGTTGTCAGGGTCTTTGTAATATCCGACCACCGACATCGACGGATTCTCAGGGGACATCCCCGCATCCGCTTGAAGGGCCGCCAGAACCGCATAATTGAAATTTGTGAACCCGAACTTCTGGTAGGTCACATCATTGCGGTCCAGCGGTTGGCCCACGCGCGCCTTAAACGAAATCTGCTGGAGCCCGTCCGGGCGCGTGCCCAAGGTGTTGTGCACATACCCCAAGCCGAGCGAGGACGAACCGCCCTTCAACCGCAGCGCGATGTTGCGGAAAGTCAGGCCATCTGAAGGCTTATTGAACATGTCGGCATCCAGCCGCTCGCGCACGTATGCCGCGCTGCCGGCGAGCCAGCCGTTGAAGGTGCTGAAGGGCTCGCGCGTGTAGTTCGTGTGGGCATTGAAGGCCGCATCCTGTCCGATGAAATACTCGCTGAAGCTGAGGCCCGTGTTGGTGGGCCACGCGTCGAACGAGTTCTGGAATGTCTGTTTGGAGGCCTGCCCTCCGCTGTCGGTGAACGTGTCCGGCGGCGCGGGCCACGCGTTGAAGTTCTGGTACTCGGCGCGACTGGCCATAAACTCCAGCGTGCTGGTGTTGAGCACCACCTGGAGATAGCCCCCCTCGTCCACCAGAGCCGTGATGCGCGAAGACGGCGTCGTTTCCGAACAGAAGCCGCCATACGGCACAGACTCGACCGACGCCTGGGAAGGCTCAGCCCAGTACACCGGGTTGGTCGAGAACGTGTCCGCGCCCGGCACGTACGCGTTCTCGCCCTTGAAATACCACGACACGTTCGTGAGCGCGCCGTTGTTGAGCGGCACCATGCCGCGCCACACCTCATTGCTGACCAGCGTCATCGCGATCGGCTGCGCATGCTGGTCCGTCACCACGGAGACCTTGCCGAACCGGGAGTCGAACGGACGGAGGCGCGCATAAAACTCGCGGCCGTCCGGTTCCGACGCCCCGCCGCGCAGGGTGCGGGGCGACAAGTTCTCTGAAGGATAAAAGTATCCCTGCTTATTGTAAAAATCACTCGCTAAATAATCCTGATGCTTATATCTATATCCATCGAAAGCACAGGTGAAATAATACTCCAAATCACCAACTTCCGATTGAACCGGCAACGATACTGAGTATCGCTCGTTGTTCCCGGCCCCGTCACCGTAATCCACGACTGCCATGGTTGCACTTGCCCACGCGTTGGATTGTTGATTCAAATAACGCCATCTGTAGAAAACTGTAACTGTTCTTTTGCTGTAATCCGTAGCCACGCTCTGATCGACGTTATCCACATAACACTGAATCGAAAGATTCTGTTTGGCGGCAGGATAGCCGGGCTGAAAAACAACACCCCCCTTGCGAAGAACAACATCCGAAGGAGGAATTGATATGCATATATTATCAATAGCCGTCATGCCGTTGTCACGATTCGCATAATTATATATTGCCCCCGTTCTTCTTATACGCATGATTGCCGCTTGTCTATAATTCAGCGTCCTCATGAATCTTACCACGGAGTTCGTGCTTGTCGCGTTGAGATAAAGGTTTGTCAACGCGACCCAATTATAGGTGTACTGAGAATCTTCCTGCGGCAACATGACATTTGTCGGTCCGCCTGCATACAGCGAATCAATCATGTTCGTCGCGACTTCAACAGTGATTTCTGTTGGATCAGATGGAGTGACATTAATGGCATCGAAATATATCGTGCCGATTCCGTTTGTATAATATGGTGTCACAATCCTGGCATTCAGGGAGTCTCGCAAACAGGCCTGATAATTTGTGGGAACAACGGGACTCACATAGAATAATGGGGACACATATTGTGCACCAGTCAAAAAGGCCGAAGTGCCTGTTCTTGCCTCAGATAGCCGCCATCCGGCTGAGTGAACATGGTTTGTACCAGGGAGCAAAGCTGCACGTTCAGGATTGACCAGAGAAGCAGCCGGTCCCACGTGAACCCAATTCGTAGCAAAATAGTCTCCAGCAGGCATGCCTAGAAATTGCCAATAATTGAACAACATTCTACGTTCAATTCGCAAAGTCGTTTCTTCGACAGCACATACTTTTCCCGCACACACTAGTGCTATCACAAGAAACACATATTTTCTCGAAAACCACTTCATCTAGAGCTCCCGGTTCTGCAGGGTCCGTCAAAAAAAACTAATGCCGTGCGCGGCCGCCGACTATTTGAGGAACGCGCTTCGCTGCGTCGCCCACTCGCTGTCTTTCGCTGGGATATCCGCGCCGTTGCACAACAGAAAAGTCAAATCTTTCAGCTTCGTGTCGGTCGGCGACTGCGGCGCCACCACCACGTCGACATGGCCGTCCGCATAGGCCACATGTGCGATCTGTTTCTTGCCGACCTGATGGTTGAAACCGATCATCTCTTCGTTCGAGGACGGGGTGTAGCCCTTGATCTGGGTGTTCAACACGCCATCCGGTTTCGCGCCCGTCAGGTCCAGCCCCTCTTTAAATGCGCCGCCCGTCAGCCGGTAGGCCGGCAGTTCGGCGAACAGCAAAAGCCGGTCCGCATTGCCCCGGCTGGAGAGCGACCCCAGAAAGATCTCCCTCAAGTCGGCGTAATCTCTGGAACCGGACCTGTAATTATAGCCGAAATAAGCGTTCATCGCGTAGGACCACCGCGTTTTCCGGACATTGCTGCGCTTGGCAACCGCCTTGTGCACGTCGCACACATATGCGCCCATGTCCTTTCCGACATAGTTCCACAGCGTGCCGTTCGTCAGCGCGTAGTACGCCTTAGTCTCGTCCGTCTCGTTGAAATTGACGACCGAGCCCGGTTTCGAGGTGTCGGACGGCCACGAGCCTCCCTGGTACCACGAGACCCAACCCTTGCGCTGCCAATACCGTTTGCGGTAGGAGTTGCCGACCAGTCCCGGCCACATATGCTCGTGAGACCCGGCCCACGGCAACCGGTTCTCACTCTCCTCGACGGCGTAGTTCATCGACGCCTGCGCCAGGTTCTTCAGGTTCGCCTTGCACTTGATCGCCTGCCCCATGGCACGCGCCCGCGTGACCTGTGACACCATCGCCGCCGCCAAAATGGCCAGGATCGAGATCACCACCAACAACTCTACCAAGGTAAAACCACTGCGCCTTTTAAAAAGCATAACACTCCTAGTCCGCTTTTTTAGCATCAGACTATTTTCTCTTTTCTGGCCGTTGCTGGCAAGGGTTTTTATGTCCCTTTTTTCGCTTGCGAAACCCCCGGGAATCCTGTGAAATAATGCACAATTGTTTACACCTAAGAAGGTTAGGAAGGAAGTTCCCTCTATGCGCTGGTCGCGTATGCTCATTGCCACTCTGCGGGATGACCCCCAGGAAGCCGAAATCGTCAGCCACAAACTCATGGTCCGTGCCGGCCTGATCCGGAAGCTCTCCGGCGGCCTCTACACGTTCATGCCGCTCGGCCTGCGGGCCCTCCAGAAGGTCTCCCAGATCGTGCGCGAAGAAATGGACCGCGCCGGCGCCCAAGAGATCCTCATGCCCGCCCTGCAGCCGGCCGAACTCTGGGAGCGCTCGGGCCGCCTCGCGACCATGGGCCCCGGCATGTTCCGCCTGAAGGACCGCGCCGAGCGACTGATGGCCCTCGGCCCCACCCACGAAGAGGTGGTCACGGAGCTCATCGCCGGCGAGATCAACTCCTACCGCCAGCTCCCCTGCACCGTGTACCAGATCCAGACCAAGTTCCGCGACGAGATCCGCCCCCGCTTCGGCCTGATGCGCGCCAAAGAGTTCATCATGAAGGACGCCTACAGCTTCGACACCTCGCTCGAAGCGGCCGACGCCTCCTATCAGGCCATGTATGACGCCTACGTCCGCATTTTCAACCGCTGCGGCCTGGCGGCCCGCCCCGTCGAGGCCGACACCGGCGACATCGGCGGCAAGTGGTCTCACGAGTTCATGGTCCTCGCCGACTCCGGCGAAGACGGGATCGTCGACTGCCCGGCCTGCGGCTACGCCGCCAACCAGGAACGCGCCGAGCGCGCGGTCGCGGCCCCCACAGACGCCCCGTGCCCGGCTTTCACCGAGGTGGCCACGCCCAACGTCCGCACCATCGACGATCTCGTCGCCTGCTTCAAGTGCGGCGCGGACCGCTTCCTCAAGACCCTCATCTACCTCGTCGACGGGAAGCCCGTCGCCGTCCTCGTCCCGGGCGACCGCGATCTGAACGAGCACAAGCTCAAACGCCTGCTCGGCGCCAAAAAGGTAGAGTTGGCCGACGAGGCCACGATCCAGAAGGTCACCGGCGCGCCCGTCGGTTTCGCCGGCCCCGTCGGCCTCAAAATCCCCGTATACGCCGACCAGACCCTGAAGGGCGCCACCGACCGGATCACCGGCGCGAACAAGGCCGACACCCACATCGTGCACGTCGACCTCGCCCGCGACGCGGCCGTCACCGCGTTCGAGGACCTCGTGATCGTCGGCGCCGGCGATACCTGCCCCCGCTGCGGCAAGGCCATGCAGATCAAGCGCGGCATCGAGGTCGGCCATGTTTTCAAACTCGGGACCAAGTACACCGAGTCGTTCGAGGCCAAATACCTCAACGACAAGGGCCAGAACGAGCTGATGGTCATGGGGTGCTACGGCATCGGCGTGACCCGCACGCTGCAGGCCGTCATCGAGCAGAGCCACGACGCCGACGGCATCGTGTGGCCCATCACGGTCGCGCCGTTCGCGGTCAGCCTGCTCCTGCTCGACCCCAAAGACCCCGCCGTGTGCGCCGTGGTCGACACGCTCGAGCGCGAGCTGCAGGCCCGCGGCATCGACGTCTTCGTGGATGACCGCGAGGAGCGCCCCGGCGTCAAGTTCAAAGACGCCGACCTGATCGGCTGCCCGATCCGCGTGGTCGCCGGCGCCAAAGGCCTTGCGAAAGGCGGCGTGGAGGTCAAGCTCCGCACCTCGAAGAACGTCGACCTGGTGCCGGCGGATCAAGCCGTCGACGCGATCGCCAAACTGGCAGGCGAACTCAGAGCCACGCTGAACACGTAGTCCGTTGCGCACGAGGAGGCCCACACATGAGAATCGACGAACTGGAAGAACCCGAGAACGGGAACGCCCTGACCAAGCGCGAACTGGTGACCCGCATCTCGAAGGAGACCGGCATCACGCAGCTCGAGGTGTTTTCCATCGTGCAGAAAACGCTGGACGGCATCATCGACGCGCTGGAAGCCGGCAAACATGTGGAGTTCCGCGAGTTCGGCGTCTTCGAAGTGACCGAGCGCAAGGCGCGCGTCGGGCGCAACCCGAACAAGCCTGAGGACATCGTCCAGATTCCCGTCCGCAAAGTCGTCAAGTTCAAACCGGGCAAGCGCATGCGACAGATGCTGTCCGGAAAGTGATAGGCCGGAAGGCCGGGCCGCGGGACAGGCGGGCCGGAGGCGCCCCTCGCCGACGGGCGTTGTCCGTTTCCGCCGTCCCAGTCCCCCTTCCGCCTTTTCGCCCTCTGTTCCTTCCTTCACCCCTCATCCCCGTCCCCCTATGACCACGACAGCCACTCCCCTCTCCTTTGAACCGCCGCGCGGCATGCGCGACTTCTATCCCGAAGACATGCTTTGGCGCAACCGCGTATTCGACGCGTGGCGTCATGCCGCGGTGTCGTTCGGCTTCCAGCCCTACGACGCCTGCGTGGTCGAAAGCCTCGAGCTGCTGCAGCGCAAGAGCGGCGAAGAGGTCTCCGAGCAGATCTACCATTTCGAGGACAAAAGCGGGCGAAAGCTCGCCCTGCGCCCGGAGATGACGCCCACGCTCGCGCGCATGATCGCCGCCCGCCAAGGCCAGCTCACCTTCCCGGTCAAGTGGTTCACCCTCGCGCAGTGTTTCCGCTACGAGCGCATGACCCGCGGCCGCAAGCGCGAGCACTACCAGTGGAACATGGACATCATCGGCGAAGAGAGCGTGTCAGCCGAGCTCGAGATCCTCGCCGCAGCAGCCGCGGGGCTCAGGGCCATGGGCATGCCCGACGGAGCCTACAAAATCCGCATCAACAACCGCGCGCTGCTCGCCGAGCTGCTCGCCGCCTCCGGCATCGCCGCGGAGCACCACGCCGCCGTCTTTCTCGCGCTGGACAAACGGGGCAAAATCGCGGACGAGGAGATCGCCGCCCTGCTGAAGGCCGAAGGCCTCGGCGAAGCCGCGATCGGCAAAACGTTCGAGCTGCTCGGCGTCCAGACGCTGGAGCAGGCCGAAGCCCTCGCCGGCGCCGGCTCCCCGGCCCTCGCCACGCTGCGCGAGCTCTTCGCGCTGGCCGAGGTCTACGGCATCGCCGACCGGCTGGTGTTCGACATCTCGGTCATCCGCGGGCTGTCCTACTACACGGGCATCGTGTTCGAGGCGTTCGACACGGAGCGCAAGTTCCGCGCGATCTTCGGCGGCGGCCGCTACGACAGCCTGCTGACCACCATCGGCGGAGCCCCCACGCCCGCCGTCGGGCTCGGCTTCGGCGACGTGGTCGTCGTGGAGGTGCTGAAGGACCTGCTCGGCGAAACCGCCGCCGCAGAGAAGCGCGGCGTGGTCATCGGCTACATGTTCCCGGAACAGCGCGAAGCCGCCACGCGCCTGGCCCGCGCCCTGCGCGAAGCCGGCGAGACGGTCGACCTGATGCTGGGCAAGCAGAAGCCCAAGCAGTTCTTCGCGCGCGCCAGTGCCGGCACCGCCGCAGACGCGGTCTTCATCGGCCCCGACGACGTTTCGCGCGGCTCCGCCAAGCGCAAAAATCTTGCCACGCGCGAAGAGGCCGAGGTCGCGCTGGGCTGACCGCGCCGTCTCGCTGCACTCGCTTTTTTCGACGGAATCGACGCCTTCGACCGCGTCGACAGAACCGGGCCTCTCATCCGAACAGCCGCTCGGCGTTCTGCCGCGTCAGCGCCGCGATGTGCTCAGGCGTCGTGTGCCGCACCGTGGCCAGACACTCGGCCACATGCGCCACGAAGGCCGGCTCGTTGCGCTGCCCCCGCTTCGGCACCGGCGCGAGAAACGGCGTGTCGGTCTCGATCAGCAGCCGATCCTCCGGCACAAAAGCCGCGCTCTCGCGCAGCAGGTCGGCGTTGCGGAAAGTCACGATGCCGCTGAAGCTGATGGCCATCTGGCGGTCCAGCAGCTGCGCGGCGAAGGCCTTGTCGCCGGTGAAGCAGTGCACCACGCCGCGCAGGCCCTCGCCGCGCCACGGCGTCCCGTCGAGCACGCGCAGCGTCGCCTCGTCCGCTTCGCGCGTATGGATGATCACAGGCAGACCCCACGCATCCGCCAGCCGCAGTTGCGCCGCAAACAGCGCGCCCTGCGCCTCTGCCGACTCGGGATGGTAGTGGAAGTCCAGCCCCGTCTCGCCGACCGCGGCCAGCGGACGCGTCTCCGCCAACTGCCGCAAGGCCTCGACGAACACCTCGGGTGCTGCGGACGCCGCTTGGTCGCGGTCGAAGCCCAGCGCCAGCCGCACCCGCCCGGGATAGGCCGCCGCCGCGGCCAGTGCGCCCGCGTTCAGCGCCGCGCTGCCGCCCACCGCCACGAGGCGTCCCACGCCCGCCGCAGCCGCGCGCTCCATCAGCGCGATCGTTTCCGCGGGCGGCCCCTCGAAATGGGCGTGCGTGTCGTAATACAGAAACTCGTCCATGCTCCGCCCGTTACGCGTCGCGTCCATAAATTCCCCATTGCAGCGCCCTGAAGCCGGGCTTTTACCGGCCACCGACAGCCTGCCGGTTGATCAGGGCCGCCGCGACCCCCGCGCCGAACCCGTTGTCGATGTTCACGACGGTGACGCCAGAGGCGCAGGAGTTGAGCATGCCGAGCAAGGCCGCAAGGCCCTGGAAACTCGCGCCGTACCCGATGCTGGTGGGCACCGCGATCACCGGTTTGTCCGTGAGCCCGCCGACCACCGAAGGCAGCGCCCCCTCCATTCCCGCGACCACCACGATCGCCCGCGCGTCCGCCAACCGGTCCACGCGTGAGAGCAGGCGGTGGAGGCCCGCCACGCCGACGTCGAAGATGCGCTCGACGCGCACGCCCAACCGTTCTGCGGTGATCGCGGCTTCCTCCGCGACCGGGAGATCCGAGGTGCCGGCACACAGCACGGCCACCTTGCCCTGCTGTTCGGGCAGCGGCACGACATCACAGGTGAGAATCCGCGCCTCGTCGCGGTACACCGCGCCGGGCAGCTCCGCCTGCACGGCGGCCGCCTGCTCAGGCGTGACCCGCGTCGCGAACCCGTTCTGGCCGGCCGCATTCAGCGCGCGCATGATCGCGGCGATCTGCGACGCGGTCTTGCCCGCGCCGTAGATCACCTCCGGCATTCCCCGCCGCTGCTGGCGGTCATAGTCCGGCTTCGCGAAGTGCAGGTCCTCGGTCATATCACCTCCGGGCTTCCGCCTACAGACTTGAGTCCCTCACACGATCAGGGCGTCATCCAGCTTGGCCTTGAGCTGTTCCAGCGTCAAACGCTCCTGCTGCATCGTGTCGCGGTCGCGGACCGTCACGGTGCCGTCGTCCAGCGTCTGGAAATCGATGGTCACGCACCACGGCGTGCCGATCTCGTCTTGGCGGCGGTAACGGCGGCCGATCGCGCCGCTCTCGTCCCAGAAGGCCGCATAGCGGCGGCGCAGGTGTTCGAACATCTCGCGGGCTTTGTTGTAGACCTCGGGCTTGTTTTTGACCAGCGGAAAAACGGCCACTTTGACCGGCGCGATGCGCGGGCTGAAGTGCATCACCACGCGCACGTCCTCTTTGCCCTTCTCGTCGGCGAGCTTCTGCTCCTCGTAGGCGTTGCAGAGCAGGGCCAGCATCATGCGGTCCACGCCGGCCGAGGGCTCGATCACATGCGGTACGTACTTGCCGTCGAACAGCTTGGCCACGAAGGCGCGGGCCGCCTCGACCTCCTTGCCGCGCGACGTCCAGTCCGCCACGACCTTCTCGGTGAAGGCGGCCTTTGCCGCCTCGTCCAGTTTGTTCGCCGCCAGCTTGAGCGGCTCGTCGAACACTTCCATGCTCTTGCCGCTGTGTTTCTGGTGCTGCGAGAGATCGAAGTCGGAGCGGGCCGCAATGCCCTCGAGCTCCTGCACGCCGAACGGGAAGCTGTACTGGATGTCCACGCAGGCGCGGGCATAGTGCGCCAGCTCCTCGGGCTTCTGCCAGTACTCCACGAACGAATCCGCCGGCAGCCCGCAGGCCTGGATCCACGACTTGCGCTGCTCGACCCAGTACTTGTGCCACACCTGCCAGCCCCACGACTCCTGCGGGGTCGAGAGGTCAGGACTGTCCGCCATGGTCGTGACCTTGCCGCAGATCAGCTCGACCGCCTCGTCGGGGCGGATGAAGAACTCCAGCTCCATCTGTTCGAACTCGCGCGAGCGGAAGGTGTAGTTGCGGGGCGTGACCTCGTTACGGAACGACTTGCCCATCTGCGCGATGCCGAACGGCACCTGCTGTCGGCTGGTCGCCAACACGTTCTGAAACTGTGCGAAGATCGCCTGCGCGGTTTCGGGGCGCAGGTAAGCGACGTTGGAGGGGTCGTCCACCGGGCCGACGACCGTCTTGAACATCAGGTTGAAGGGCCGGGGCTCGGTGAGCTCGCCGCCGCAGTAGGGACACGGCGTGACGCTCCCTTCCTCCTCCTCGCGGTTCGCGTTCGCCAGAACGGTGTAGAGCGCCTGGAGATCGGCAAAGGCCGCGGGATTCGCCTTGATCTTCTCGAAGGCCGCGGTCAGCACCAGCGGATTCTGCACCGCCGGCAGGTTCGGCGCCTCGCCCTTGGCCTTGCCTTTGCACCAGCCCGCGACCTTTGCGGCGTCGAGGCCCTCGGCGATCAGCGCCTTCAGGCTCTGCCCGGCATCGCCGTCGCCCAGGACGTCCCAGATCTGGTCCGCGCGCATCAGCTTCTTGCAGGAACGGCAGGTGCACATCGGATCGGAGAACGTGTCGAGGTGGCCGGAGGCCTTCCAGATCGAGGGGTGCATGATGATCGTGGCGTCGAGGCCCGCGACATCCTCGCGGTTGCGCACCGTGAAACGCCACCAGTCTTCCTTGATGTTGCGCTTCATTTCGCAGCCCATGGGACCGTAGTCCCAAAACCCGTTGATGCCGCCGTAGACCTCCGAACTGTGGAAGATGAACCCGCGGCGCTTGCACAACGACGAAACGACATCCAGACTGCTAGTGTTCGACATAGGAATCCTTACGCTTGCATGCTCTTCAAAAGACCTGCTGAAAAGGCGCCATTTTCGCCCAAACCGTGCCGGCGGCGCAAGTGAAATGTGCGCCGGGGGCGGCTGTCAGCGCGACGCGCCGCCGCGGGGATAACTGCGCGAGGTTTTCCGGAACTGCCGCATGGTCATGTTGAAATGCTTCCGGAAGACCAGCCCGAGGTAGCTCTCGCTCTCGTAACCGCACTGCTCGGTGATCTCGGAGACGGACAGCTCGGTCTCCTGAAGCAGCCGGCGCACCTGCGCCAGACGCGCCCCCTGCAGCTCGTCGTGGATCGAATGCCCGACCGCCTGCCTGAAGCGCAGCTCCGCCAAGCGCCGGGAGACCTTGAGATGCTTGACCACATCCGTGACGTTCATGCCGATCCCCGCATTGATGCGGATGAACTCCACGGCTTTCACCGCGAGGCGGTCCATAAACTGGAGTTTTTCCGTCGATTGCCGTCCAACCACCCGCAGAGGGCCATAGAGCATCGACTCTTTGCGCTTGCCGCGCCCCCGCATGAGATGGTCGAGCATTTGCGCCGCATAATAGCCGCTGCCCTCCGTGTCGCGCAGGATGCTGCTCATGGGCGGGTTGGTCGTCGAGCAGATCAGCTCGTCGTTGTCCACCCCCAGAACCGCGACCTGATCCGGCACGCTGATGTCCGCGACCAGGCAGGTGTCCAGGATCTGCCGGCCGCGCACGTCGTTGGAAGCCATGATCCCGACGGGTTTAGGCAGCTTCGCGAGCCACTCCGCCATGGCTTTCTGTTCCACTCCCCAATCGCCCCGCGCCGCTTCGGACGGGACCGGATAGATCTCGCACGGCAACCCCGCCGCTTTGAGCCGGTCCGCGAAGCCGCCCTGACGCTTGAGCGACCAGTTGCTGTTCCAGATGTCGCCGACAAAGGCAAACCTCCCGAACCCCTGCTCCAGCAGGTACTCCGCACCGGCCCGCCCCACGGCCACCGAATCGCAAGTCACGGTCGAGTGCCTGAACAGCGGGTTGTCCTTGTCCGCATAGGGGTCCAGCGGATCGAAAAGCACGGTCGGCACCCGCGCCTGCACGACGGGTTCGAGCAGTTCCGTGAGGGTCGTCCCCGCGATGATCCCGCTCACGCCCAACGCCTGCGTATCGCGGAACGGCTGTTCAAACCGCCGGCCCTCAACGATGTGCAGCCGCCAGGGGCCGTACAGGCGCTCGTAGCGCAGAATCCCCTGTATGCGGTCGCGGTTGATCTTGTTCGACATCTCGAGCAAGATCATGACCAGCGGCATTTTTCTTGCGATTCTGGACATGGGTTGGAACGCCCCGCACTCAGGTTGCCGGAACCATAACACGCGTCTTTTCCGATGTCAACAGAGGGACGTTGCGGAGGGCCCATTTTCGTCGCCCGACCCTTGTCAGAACCACGCATCTGTGCTATTTTTCAACCGTTCCTTTTTCGCCAGCATAGCTCAGTTGGTAGAGCACTTGATTTGTAATCATGAGGTCATCGGTTCGAACCCGATTGCTGGCTCCAGTATCGATGGCGCAAGCCTCGCGGCCCGTCCCAATATTTAACGGGGCCTTCAGGCGCGGCGACCTGTTCACCGGATCCGCCCGAGGGGAATGGCCCGTTCCGTCACGAGTCGGCGCCACGCATCAAACCGCAAAAAGCACTTCGAGGTTGCACGCCAGAATGAGGTGTGTGATAATTTGGAATAGATTCATGAATGCGGCATCCGCATGAGCCGACCTTCATGCGGTTTACTCGCAAACAGGTCGTCCACACACGAAGAAAGGTTGAAGTCATGAACACGATGCAGCTAGCCACCGTTACAGCAACGCTCTGCCTTCTGAGCTGGGCACATGCGGCTGAAACCGCCGGGAAATCGACCCTAGACAATCTGCAAGCGGCATTCGCCGGCGAGTCGAACGCCCAGTCCAAATATACGGCCTTTGCCGTCAAAGCCGACGAGGAGGGCTACAAGTCCGTTGCAGCGCTTTTCCGTGCCACCGCGATGTCCGAAGGCATCCACGCGAAGAAACATGCCGCAGCGATCAAGAAGCTCGGTGCAGAAGCCCAAGCGGTTATCGCAAAAGCCGACGTCAAATCCACCAAGGAAAACCTGGAGGCCGCGCTCGCCGGCGAAACGCACGAGAAGGACTCGATGTATCCGGAGTTCATCAAGGTTGCGACCGCCGAAAAAAACAAGCAGGCCGTCCGTTCCTTCCAAGGCGCCATGGCCGCCGAAGTCGAGCACGCGAAGCTCTACGCCCAGGCGCTGGCCGAGCTCGACGCCTGGAAGCCCGCCGGAAAAGAATTTGTGGTCTGCCAAATCTGCGGATACACCGCGTCGCTCAACAACACCCCGTTGAAATGCCCGGTTTGCGCGGCCCCAAAAGAGAAATTCACGCCCGTAAAATAAGCCATGAAAAAAGCCGCTTGCCTGGCCTTAGCCGGAATCGTGGCGCTGACGCTTGTCGGCTCCTGGCTCTGGATACAGACCCGTCACCCGCTCGGCAACCTGCTCACAGGTGACATGGGCGGGCAGGCTCTGGCATGGGGACGTCTGGCAGGTCTGCTTGCGGCTTTCGGCATCCTGACCCAGCTCACGGTGATCGGGCGGGCCCGGTGGCTCGAACACGTCTTCGGCCTCGACCGCCTAACCCGTTTCCACCACATCCTGGGGTTCTCGCTGCTGTTCTTTCTCGTGGCCCATCCCCTGCTGGTCACGTTCGGCCATGCGCAACAGGCGGACCTCTCCTTTTACGACCAAGCCGTCGACTTCTGGCGAACCTGGCGAGGCCTCGCAAGCGCCACGATCGGGCTGGGGCTCATGTTGGCCGCCTTGGCCGCCTCGGCCGCCGTGTTGGCGAAACGCATGCGCTACGAGCAGTGGTACCTGACGCATCTGACGCTTTACGTGGCGTTCGCACTCGCCATCCAACATCAATTCGTTTGCGGGAGCGACATCACAGATCACCGGTTTTTTAAATGGTTTTGGGCGTGCCTCTACGTCTGTTTGCTGGCCCAAATGGCCGTGTTCCGCTTCCTGCGGCCAGCCCGCCTCTTCTTCCGGCACCGCTTCGCCGTCGAACGGCTGGTGCCCGAGTCAGCAGACGTCATGTCCGTTTACATCCGAGGGCGCGACCTCGACGCCTTCCGCGCCGAACCCGGACAGTTTGTCATCGTCCGCTTTCTCGCGAAAGGCTTCCGCTGGGAAGCCCATCCCTTCTCCCTCTCCCGGCCACCCGACGGCCATGGTTTGCGCCTGAGCATCAAAGGGGTCGGCGATTTCACGAAGCGGATTGGCGGCCTCCAGCCGGGAACGCCCGTTCTCATCGATGGGGCCTACGGCGTATTCACGGCTCAGAAGGCCTCTTCCGAGCGCGTGCTGTTGATTGCCGGCGGAATCGGCATCACACCGCTCCGCGCTCTGGCCGAAACCTGTGCCAAGGCCGGACGCGACACCGTGCTCCTTTACGGAAACAGAAGTGCGGAAAGCCTTGTGTTCCGCGACGAACTCGAGCAGCTCGCATCGGCAGCGGAAGGGCGCCTCCGGTTCATCCCTGTGTTGAGCAACCAAGCCGACTGGCAAGGAGAACACGGGCACATCGACCGGGACCGCTTGGCCCGGCTGGTCCCAGACCTTCCTGAGCGCGATGTTTTTTTGTGCGGGCCACCCGCCATGATGAAAAGCGTTCTTCACGCCCTTTCCGCTTTGGGAGTCGAGAAGTCGCGTATCCACTACGAGCGTTTCACCCTCTAAGCGAACGCGCCAGGGCGTATGCGGCCATGCCTCTTCCGGACGCGGCCTTTCGTTATTTCTGGCCCAAGCCCGATCGCTGACGCCCGCCCCGATCGCCGGAAACGTCGGCGGAATCATCGGCAGGAAAAGGAGTCAAGGTCGCGCGGGTGACATCAAAAACGTCCCCGGTGTGGCACCCGGCGGGGACCTCTGATACACTGACGACATGAACAACGAGGTCTTTTTTGTCCAGTGCAAAGACTACGGGCCGTCGCTGCCGGCGGCGCTCGACCGTCTGTTCGGCATGGCGGGCTGGCTGAACGCCTCCGACCTCTCCGGCAAACGCGTCCTTCTGAAGCCCAATCTCCTGACGGACCGCAGGCCCGAACAGGCCGTCACCACCCACCCGGAGCTGGTCCGCCAAGTGATCCGCAGATTCAAGGCGGCCGGCGCGACGGTGACCGTCGGAGACAGTCCCGCCAGCACCGCCAACCTCGAGCGCGTGTGGGAGAGCTCCGGCATGGGCGCGGTCTGCCGCGAGGAGGGCGTGCCCCTGATTTCGTTTGAGCAGGCGGGCGTCCGCGCGTTTGAGCGCGACGGCTTCGCTTTCTCGGTCGCCAACCCGGTCCTGGACGCCGATCTGATCGTTAACCTGCCCAAGGTCAAGAGCCACTCGCTCACCATGTTGACAGCCGCCGTCAAGAATCTGTACGGGGCCATTCCGGGGTATTCCAAAACGACCCTGCACCGCCTCTACCCCAAACCGGAGACTTTCGGACGGCTGATCCGCGCGATCTGGGAGGTTGTCCCGCCGACGGTGACCCTCGCGGACGGCATCGTCGGCATGGAGGGACAAGGGCCCGCCAACGGCCGGCCGGTCGCGCTGGGGTTCCTGGCGGCCGCGGAGAACCCCTTCTGCCTGGACCGGGCGCTCTGCGAGCTCCTGCACATCGACCCCCGGCGCGTGCCCTATCTCGCCGCGCAAACCGCCGCCGAGGCCACGGCCCCCGCCGTGTCGGGCGACGCGGTGTCCGTCGCCACCTTTGAAGTGCCCGCCGGCGCGCACCTGCTGAAACTGCTTCCCGACTGGCTGGTGCGGCGCGCCAACGCCATCGTCTGGGTGCGCCCCGCGTTTTCGGAAGCCGCCTGCGTCGGCTGCGGCAAGTGCGAGAAAGCCTGCCCCGTCCACGCCATCACCATGGACGCGGCCGCCCGCCGCCCCCGCCTCAATCCGTCCGTCTGCATCAGCTGCAGCTGCTGCCACGAGATCTGCCCGATGGACGCCATCCGCATGACGCAATCGCGGATCCTGCGGCTGCTGAAAGTCTTCAAAGGCATCGACTAGCGACCTCTTCGTGCGGCCCAAATACCGGCGTTCCCTCATTGACAATCCCCCCGCGTCAAGGCATCATTAACGCTCTATTTGAAAGACGGGGGCGGATATGGGTCCGCCGCCCAGACCAACAGTAAGGAGCAAGAGTATGGCACGCGTTTACAATTTCAGCGCAGGACCGGCGATCATGCCTCTGGAAGCCCTGCAGGAAGCCCAAGCGGATCTCGTGGACTACAAAGGGTCGGGCATGTCGGTCATGGAGATGTCGCACCGCGGCAAAGAATACGATGCCATCCACAACGAGGCGATCGCCAACATCAAGGAGCTGATGGGCCTGGGCGACGATTACTCGGTCCTCTTTCTGCAAGGCGGCGCGAGCCTTCAGTTCGCCATGATCCCGATGAACTTCCTGGGCGAAGGGCAGACCGCCGACTACGTGAACGCCGGCTCCTGGGGCGCCGCGGCCGTCAAGCAGGCGCGCCTGATCGGCAACGTCAACATCGCCGCCGAATGCCAGAAGGACATCCCCACGCGCATGCCCGACGCGACCGAGATGAAGTGGACGCCCGGGGCAGCCTACAGCCACATCACCACCAACGAGACGATCTCCGGCGCCCAGATGAAGGCCCTCCCGGAAACCGGCTCCCCGCTCATCGCGGACATGTCCTCGGACATCCTCTCCCGCCCGATCGACTACACCCGGTGCGCCATGATCTACGCGGGTGCCCAGAAGAACCTCGGCCCCTCGGGCGTGGCGCTCGTGGCCATCCGCAAGGATTTCGCCGCGAAGGGCAACATCTCGCTGCCGACCATGCTGCGCTACCAGACGCACATCGACGAGAACTCGCTCTACAACACGCCCCCGTGCTTCAGCATCTACATGCTCTGCCTCACCACGCGCTGGCTGAAGAAATTCGGCGTGCAGAACATGTTCAAGCAGAACCGCGACAAGGCGCAGCTGATCTACAGCGCCATCGACGCCTCCTCGTTCTACCGCGGCACCGCCAAGAAGGAGTACCGTTCGGACATGAACGTGACCTTCCGCCTGCCGACCGAGGAGCTCGAGGCGCTCTTCATCAAGCAGGCCTCCGAAGCCGGCATGAAGCAGCTCAAGGGCCACCGCTCCGTCGGCGGCATCCGCGCCTCGATCTACAACGCCTTCCCCGTCGCCGGCGTCCAGGCGCTGGTCGACTTCATGAAGGACTTCGAGAAGCGCAACGGTTAAGCGCCGCGCGCGCCAGGCACAAAAAAAGGCGGGGAGCAATCCCCGCCTTTTTTCTTTGTCGCCGCCGACCTCAGGGCGCCACGTCGGGGCGCTGCTTTTCGGAGACCGCGCGGTGCGCGACCTTCTGGAGAATCGCCGCCTCCTCGGCAGTCATGCCTTTGGGCGTAAAGCCGTTGCCGACCGCGCTCTGGCCGAAGAAGAACTCCAGCCAGACGCACCCCTGAAGGTACTCGCCGCACGTGTTGCCGTGGAAGGCGTCCTTGCCGAGGGTGTAGGCGCCGGTCTTCGCGTTTTTCTTCCAGCTGTAGCCGCTGTGCAGCGAGCGCTTCTCGTTTTTCGGCAGCGCGGGATAGACCGCGGTCTTGGGGTCGAACGCGGGGTCGGGCTCAAACTTGCCCCACGCCGGGTCCAGCCGCGCCAGCTCCATCGCGTCGCCGCACGGAATCATTCTGAACCCGGTGTCCTTCGCCAGCCCGTCATAGGCGGCGCGCAGGCCCTTGTACATCACGTCCCGGTTGGCCGGTTGCTCCAAGTTTTTGTCGTGCTCGGTGAACCAGCGGTGGTCATCGCGATAGGCCCACGTCTGATGGATGACGATCTCCGCCTGCGGCGCGTATTTCCTGATGTAGGCGATCAGGCGGTCCGCGTGCGGGTGGAACGTCTCCGGCCTGAAGCTCTTGGGGCTCGCCTGCTGGATGGTCACGAAGTCCCACGTCTCCGCAGCCAGGAGGTCCTTGAGGCTTTTCTTGCCCGGATACGGGCGTCCGTTCGGGTCTTCGGAGTTCGCCTCGAAGGCGTCCGCGTGCCGCATGTGGCGCTCGAAATCGCACCCCCCGATCATCGCGTTCTGCGCCACGGTCCGGTGGCCCGAAGCCTTCACGAGGTCGCTGAAATAGTGCAGCGCATTGGCGGAAAAGCTGTTGCCGACAGCCAGCACCTTGACCGTTTTCTCTTCCGCGCGCGCGGCACCACCGACGGCCAGCGCGACAACGATCGACAGAACATGACGCAGACGCATGAGATCCTCCCTCAGGGGTTAAGAGTGTGGACGCCATTGTAGTTGACTTTCCACCCGGCCTCAACGACAATGAGACACCTGTTTGCGCACCCCCTACCGGGAACTCCTATGATCGCCATTGTCGACTACAAAGCAGGCAACCTGACCAGCGTCCAACTGGCGTTCCGCGCCCTCGGGTGCGAAGCCGCCGTCACCTCCGACCCCCGTGTCATCCTCTCTGCCGAGCGCGTTGTGTTCCCGGGTGTCGGCGCAGCCGGATCGGCCATGCGGAACCTCGCTGGGCTGCACCTCGTCGACGCGCTGAAACAGGTCGCCGCCCGCGGCACGCCGTTCTTGGGCATCTGCCTCGGCACGCAGATCCTGCTGGAGCACTCGGAAGAGGACGGCGGCACGCCGACCCTCGGCATCCTGCCGGGTCGGGTGCCGCGCTTCCAGCCCGTTGACCGCTGGGACAAAGTCCCCCAGATCGGCTGGAACCAGGTGCGCATCGCGCGGCCGCACCCGCTGCTGGAGGGCATCGCGGACGGCAGCGAGTTCTACTTCGTCCACAGCTTCTATCCGGCGCCGGCCGATCCGTCCCTGGCCATCGGCACCACCGATTACGCGGGCGTGACCTTCGCGTCGATGGTCGGCCGTGCCAACGTGGCCGCCACCCAGTTCCACCCCGAGAAGTCGGGCCGCATCGGCCTGCGGCTCCTCGCCAATTTCACCCGCTGGAGCCCGTAACCTGCCATGCTTACCAAGCGCATCATCCCCTGCCTGGACGTCATCAACCGCCGCGTCACGAAAGGCGTGAAGTTCCAGAACAACATCGACCTCGGCGACCCGATCGAGATGGCGGTCCGCTATTCCGACGGCGGCTGCGATGAACTGGTCGTGTACGACATCACCGCCTCGGCCGAACGACGCCCCATCGACATCGCGATGGTCCGCGACGTGGCGCAGGCGATCCGCATCCCCTTCGCGGTCGGCGGCGGCATCGCCACGGTCGAGGACATGTCGCGCGTCCTGCTCGCGGGCGCGGAAAAGATCTCGGTCAACTCGCTGGCGGTCAAAAACCCGGAGATCATCGCCGAGGGCGCCCGCGCGTTCGGCGCGCAGTGCATCGTGCTGGGCATGGACCCGGTGTCGACGCCGGACCGCGCGCAGTGCCCCAGCGGCTACGAGATCACCACGCGGGGTTTCCGCGAGCGGACCGGCATGGACGCGGTCGAATGGGCCCGGCGCGCCGAGCAGCTCGGCGCGGGGGAGATCGTCGTGAACTCGGTCGACGCGGACGGCACCCGCGCGGGCTTCGAGCTCACGATCACGCGCCTGATCGCCGAAGCCGTCAGGGTCCCCGTGGTCGCCTCGGGCGGCGCGGGCTGCGCCGCGCATCTGCGCGACGCCTTCAACATCGCCCACGCGGATGCCGCGATCGTCGCCGGCATGATCCACACGGGCGAGTTTACGGTCGAGCAGATCAAACGCGAGCTCTTCGCCGACGGCGTCCCCGTCCGCATGCACTGGTGATCGCAGAGCGGCGCGCGGCGCCGGTCGCCCGCCGAACGGCCCCGCAAGGAGCCGCGCACTCAGTCCTTCTTCTTCGCCGCCGCCATCATCTGCATGAGCGAGCGTTTTTCCTGCCACGTGTCGCGCAGAGACCCGATGCGGATCAGCTGGCGGAACTGGTCGAGCTTGAGGCGCGTGGCCGGCGTGATGCGGACCCGGAAGGGCTTTTCGGGCTCCAGGCAGAAGAAGTTGTCGTCGTAGCGCGCATCCATCCCGTCGAGCGAGATCCACACCCAGAGCGCGGGGTTGTGGCTCGTCAGCGTCACGGCGAAGCTGTTGTCGTCCCAGTTGCGGATCTCGGCCCGCATGCGCGGCGGCAGCGAGGGCATCTCGCGCCAGGCGCAGAACGTCACCAGGCTCCACGCCACCTGGTTGCCCTGATCGTCGAGCAGATAGAGCCACATCAGCACATTCTGCGGGCCATTCTTCCTCAGGGCCTCGGCCACCTTCACCGACGCGGGCTTCTCGCGCGAAGCCGGCGCCAAGGCCACCTTTTTCGTGCCTTCGGCCACGGCGGTGCCCTCCATGAGCGTCACGCGCCACTGGATCTCGCCCTTGAACGGCTTGACCCCGTCATTGAAGGCGAAGATCTCCACAGACCCCGTCTCCTCCCTGAAGCCGCCACACAGCGAGAGCGGGGCAAAGAAGCGGCGCGCCATGAAGTGCAGCGCCTTCCAGCGCCCTTCCGAATCGACCGACGAGGGGCTCGCCCCGGGCCAGCAGTCGTTGAAGTGCCAAAAGACAAACCCGCCTGGCGGCTCGTCCGCCATCCGCACCTGCATGAGCTCGCGCCGGACCGCCAGACCCTGCTGAAGCTGGCTCAGCCAGAGCGTGTTGTCGAAGCCGGAGGGCAGCAGGAACTGGTCCAGGAACGCGTCGTAGATCCGCTTGGTGCCGTCGGGCGGCGTCATATGGAACACGCAGGCCGGATGCGAAACATTGCGTTCCTCGTCCTTGAGATAGCCGCCCGCGACGCGGGGCTCCGGATAGGCGGGCAAGGTCCGGTAGGCCGGGTCGCCGTCGAGCGAGAACGGCACGTGCGACAGCGGCGGCAGGTACGGGCGGTCCGGATCCAGAGCCGGCATCAGTTTGGCCGCCGCCTGCTGGAACGCAGCGTCGATGCCGCTTCCCCCTCCGTCACCGCCCGACCAGAGCACCAGGCAGGGGTGGTGCCGGAGACGCTGCACCGTGCCGCGCACCTCGCGCTCGAACGCGGCCAGGGTCGCCGCGTCCGGCTTCTCGGACTGCGCCTCGCACAGCATCAGGTCCTGCCACACGCAGAGCCCGTACTCGTCGCAGAGATCGTAAAACGAATCGCTTTCGTAGACGCCGCCGCCCCAAACCCGCAGGGCATTCATGTTGGCCACGGCGGCCGCCTTGACCAGCCGCGCATATTCGACGCGCGTCAGCCGGCCCACATACAGGTCGGCCGGTATCCAGCTCGCCCCTTTGAGGAACAGGGGGTGCCCGTTGATGAAGAAGCGCCGGCGCGTCTGCCCTTTGGCCTGACTCGTCTCCTGCGTGAAGTTGCGCAGGCCGATCCGGCGCGACACGTGCTCGTGGCAGGTCCGGCCGGCCAGCACGTCGACCGTCACCTCGTACAGGGGCTGCTCGCCGAGCCCGGCGGGCCACCAGAGCTGCGGGTTCTTGATGTTGAGGTGTAGCGCGGTCCGATCCTTCGAGAGGATCTCGCGCGCCTCATGCAGGATGTTTCCCTTGTAGCAGACGCGCACCAGCACTTCGAGGTGCAGGTCCGCGTCATACCGCTCCGTCGCGACCTCCACATCCAGGCCGACGACGCCGCCCGCCGAAAAGTCTTGGCTGATCGCCACGTCCTTCACACGCACGCAGGTGAAAGCCAGCACCGACACGCCGCGGCATAGGCCGACCGTCGGCGAAACCGGCTGGCCGCCGAAACCGCGCGACGAGGCCTGCCGCCGGACCGCGCCGAACACCGCGCGCGCCTCGCCGTCATCCGGCTGAGAGAACGACACCGCAAGCTTGTTCTTGCCGGGCTTGATGAGCGTCTTGACCGCAAACTCCACCGCTTCGAACACGTTGGCGGTCCTGCCCAGCACCTGATCGTTCAAGCTGACCGTCGCGCACGTGTCCAGCCCCTCAAACCGCAGCACCACATGGTCGAACGCCGAAAAATCTTCGGAGACAAAGAGCTTCTCGTAGACCCACTCGCCTGACCCGACTGCGGCGAGCCGCTCGAGGTTCCGCCCCTGATGCGGATTCTCGATCTCGAGTGCGGCCAACAGATCCGCATGCAAACACCCCGGCACCTGGGCCGGGATGCTCTTCTTCGCCCCGGCCTTCCGCACACTCCACTCGCCTGACAAATCAATTCTTCTCATGGAACCTTCAGCGCTCAACCTTTATCAATGAAACAAGTCCTGCTTCACGTCAGAAGTTTCTATGAAAGACAGGTTTTAGTCAACATCCAAAAGTGTGTGCCTCCGCCTGCGGTTTCACCTTGCGAGCCCTTCCCGCTTCGGTCTATACTTCGGGCTAATCACCGTGCGAGACGGGGCACGGTGGGACCCACGGAGGTTTTTCCGCATCGCACACTGAAGACGGATGACAGTTATGACCAAGTTGAAAGTAGGCATGATCGGAGGCGGGGGCGGCTTCTTCGGAAAGGTCCACCACCGCGCGATTTCTCTGGACGCCACGCGCGAAGTCGTCGCCGGCGCCCTCCACCAGGACCCCGCGCTCAGCGCCCAGTTCGCGGACGAGTGGGGCGTGAAAGGCTACACCGACTATCTGACCATGATCAAGGACTGGCAGGCGGGCAAGCTCGAACTCGACTACGTGACCATCGTGACGCCGAACTTCCTGCACGCCGAGCAGGCCCTGGCCTGCATCAACGCCGGGTTGCCGGTGCTCTGCGAAAAGCCGATGTGCTACACCGTCGCTGAGGCCGAGGCCCTGAAAAAAGCCGTCAAGGCCCACAAGAAGGTGCCCTTCGCCCTCTCCCACACCTATACCGGACACCCGCTCATGATGCTCGCGCGCGAGCTCATCAAGCAGGGCAAGATCGGCAACGTCCGCAAGATCGAAACCTATTACAACCAGGGCTGGCTCGCCACCCTCCTCGAAAAGACCGGGCAACAGCAGGCCTCCTGGCGCACCGATCCCAAGAAGTCCGGCATCTCCGGCTGCGGCGGCGACATCGGCACGCACGCCCTCGTCAACGCCCTCTGGACCACCGGACTCGGCCTGAAGTCGGTCTCGGCACACCTGACCGCCATACCCGGACGCAAGCTCGACGACGACTTCAACGTCTTCGGCAAGCTCTCTAATGGCGGAACCATGGTGCTCACGGCCACGCAGATCGCGATCGGCCACAAGAACGATACCGGCTTCCGCATCTATGGCGACAAAGGCACTCTGGAGTGGGCCCAGGAACAGGCCGAAGAGCTCCACTTCTTCGACGGGACCACCCGCGTCACCTACTTCCAGAACGCCCCCACCGCCGAAGTGCCGGACGTGCTCAAATCCTATGGCCGGATCCCCTCCGGACACCACGAGGACTTCCTCGAGGCGCTGGCCAACCTGCACACCTCGCTCGAGCGCAAGATCCGCAAGATCAAGGGCGAAAAGAACGTGCTCCCGGCCTACGACCACCCCGGCGTGGACGAAGGCGTGCTCGGCATGAAGTTCCTCAAAGCCGCCGTCGAAAGCTCGAAGCGCAAAGGCGCCTGGACCAAGGTCTAAGCGCACCCGCTTTCCTGCAACGCAACCGGGCGGGACCCCGCCCGGTTTTTTATTTTCTCTTTCCCAAAATTGCGCTTGCCGGTTCAATCGCAGTCTGTTATATTTCCTCTTGCTGATCAGAAGACCTTTGTTGTTTCGTTTTCGCTGTCTCAATGTGTACTCCTAGTATCCCCCCAAGACCGGCTTGCAAAAGCCGGTCTTCTCTTTAAACCCGCCGATCCCGCGACGAAGCCCGTCCTGAAAGGTTGGACGGCACCCACAACCCCGTTTCTACGCATGACCCCTGAACTCCTCTCCCCGGCCGGCGGTTTCGACGCCGCGCTCGCCGCGTTCCAGTACGGCGCCGACGCGGTCTACCTCGGCCTGCCGCAGTTCTCGGCGCGGGCCGACGCCGACAACCTCACCCCCGCGCGGCTGCGCACCCTCCTCGCCTACGCGCGCACCTTCACGCCCGCGAAGAAAATCTACGTCACCTTCAACACCCTCGTGCAGGACCGCGAGCTGATGCCGGCCATCGAAACCCTCGACGCCCTCGACGAGCTGGCACCCGACGGCGTCATCGTCCAGGACCTCGGCGTGGCCCGACTGATTCGCGACCGCTTCCCCCGCCTTCAGCTCCACGCCAGCACCCAGCTCGCCGCGCACAACCTCGACGGGGTCCTCGCCCTCAAGGCGCTCGGCTTCACCCGCGTGGTGCTGGCCCGCGAACTCACGCTGGACGAAATCCGCCACATCGTTCGCGAGAGCGGCGTCGAGATCGAAATCTTCGTCCACGGCGCGCTCTGCTACAGCTACAGCGGACTCTGCCTCTTCTCCTCCCACACCGCCGGCCGCAGCGGCAACCGCGGCCGCTGCGCCTATTGCTGCCGCGAAGCCTTCTGCTCCGGCGGCGCCTCCGCCACGGCCTCCGCCTACCCCTTCTCGATGCGCGACCTCGCGCTCGCCCCGATCCTGGGCCCCGTGGTCGCGACCGGCGCCCACTCGCTCAAGATCGAGGGCCGCATGAAGAGCCCGCTCTATGTGGCCTGCGTCACCGACTATTACCGCCGCAAGCTCGACGGCCGCCTCACCCCGGAGTCCGAGCGCGCGCTGGTCCAGGACCTCCAGACGGTCTTCAGCCGCCCCTGGACCCGCCTCTACGCCGAGGGCCTCGACGCTGCGCCCGACGCCCTGATCGACCCCGTCTCCATCGGCCACCGCGGCGCGCGTATCGGCCAGGCCGAAGCCGTGATCCGCGAGCGCGACGGCACACGCTGGCTGCGCTTCACCACCGACCGCGCCCTCGAGAAGCACGACGGCCTGCAGGTCGAACTGCCGGACGGCGGCAAGCCCTTCGGCTGCGCCGTCGACACGCTGCGCACCGCAGGCAGCTTCAAACCGGTCATCTCGCTCCCCGCAGGCTCGACTGTCGAAGTCGCCCTCCCCGCCGAGAACGTCCCCGTGATCCCGCGCGGCGCCCCCGTCTTCTGTTCCGCCTCACAGGCCGTCCGGCGCCGCTACGAGATCCGGAGCCTGCGCGAGTCGGCGCTGCCCTCCGGACACCCCGTCGACATCCGCGTCGCCCTGGCCGCAGACGGGCTCTCGGTCCACGCCGAAACCGCCTTCGAAAGGCCCGGCGACGTCGCGGCAGAGGTCACCCTTCCCCTGACCCTGACGCCTTCGCGCCAGCCGGACCAGACCGCAGCCGCGGTCCTCAAAGCCTTTGAACGGCTGGGAGACACCGCCTGGCAGCTCGGCGCCCTGCACCTGCACGATCCCCAGTCTTGCTACGCGCCGCCGTCCAAACTCAACGAGGCGCGCCGCACGGTCCTTGAAAACCTGACCCGGACCTGGGATGCGGCCCGCGCGGCCCGCCGTGCCGCCATCGCCGCAGCCTGGGGCCTCGACGCGCCCGTGCCCCCGGCGGCCGAGCGCGTTCCCGAGCTGTGGACCCTCAAGCTCCGCGCCGAGACCCCTCCGCTGCCGGCCGAGGCCGTCGACGGCATCGACACGCTGGTCCTCGCGCTCGGACACCGGCCGCTGCCGGAACAGGCCCCGCACATCGAGGCCTGGAGCCGGCTCGTCGACCGCTCCCGCATCCGGCTCGCCCTGCCCCTGCTCACGCGCCTGCACGAGGTTTCCGGCCTGAAGGAGACGCTCAGGCAGCTCGTCGCCCAAGGCTGGGAGAACTGGGAGTGCGCCGACCTCGCAGGGTTCCACGCGCTCGCCGAGCACGGGGTGACGCCCCGTTCTGCAGACTGGAGCCTCTACGCCTTCAACCGCGTGGCGCAGGCTGAGCTCGCCCGCCTGGGCATCGTCCGCCATGTGCTGTCGCCGGAAAACAGCCTCGCGAACATCCGCGCCCTGATGCAGGACCGCACGCCTCACGCCGTGCCGGAGCTCCTCGTCTACCAGCACACACCTCTCTTCATTTCCGAGACCGCGCCGTGTCTGCCGCAGGCGCAACAGGAACCCGCAATCCCCCTGGTCAACCGCCGCGGCAAAACCTTCACCTCCCGGCTTCTCGACGGCCGCTGGATCACGGTCTTGGACACGCCGTTCTGCCTCGCCGACCGCACGGCCGACACGGGCCTCGGCGCCTTTCGCATCGACCTCTCCTGGTCGCCGGACGCCGTCCTCCGCGCATCGCTCATCCACGCCGTCCGCAGCGGACAGCTCCCCGGCCCCACACACACCGCCAACTTCGACAGGGACCTCGCCTGACCATGAAGCACGAACTCGACCTCGCCCTCCCGCCGCAAGCAGCCGCCGACCCCGCGCGGCTCCACGCCCTCGTCGCGCAGGCGCTCGCGCTCGGCGACCCCGCGCGCCTCTCCGCCGTACGCGTCCTGCGCCGCTCCGTCGACGCGCGCCGCCGCAACATCGTCGTCAACCTCAAGCTGCTCGCCGTCGCCGACGAGCCCGCGCCCGCCGTCGAACCGCTGCGGCTCGACCTCCCCGACGTCTCGGGCAAAGACCCCGTGGTCGTGGTCGGTGCCGGCCCTGCCGGTCTTTTCGCCGCGCTGCGGCTGATCGAACTCGGCCTCAAGCCCATCGTGCTGGAGCGCGGCAAGGACGTCAGCAGCCGCAAGCGCGACATCGCACTCATCCACCGCGAACACGCGCTGAACCCCGAATCGAACTACTGCTTCGGCGAAGGCGGCGCAGGCACGTTCTCCGACGGCAAGCTCTACACGCGCTCAAAAAAGCGCGGCGACAACCGCCGCGCGCTCGAGGTCCTGCACGCGCACGGCGCCGCCGACGCGATCCTCTACGAGGCGCACCCGCACATCGGTTCCGACCGCCTGCCCAAGATCATCGCCAACCTCCGCGAGACCATCCGGCGCGCCGGCGGCGAGATCCGTTTCGACACGCGGGTCACCGGCTTCACGCTCCGCAACCGGAGCGTCACCGGCGTGACCACCCTGCGCGGCGACACCGTCGAGGGCCGCGCCGTGATCCTCGCCACCGGCCATTCGGCCAGAGACATCTATGAGCTGCTCCACCGCGAGAACATCCTGCTGGAGGCCAAGGCCTTCGCCATGGGCGTCCGCGTCGAGCACCCGCAGGCGCTGATCAACGCGATCCAGTACCACCGCGACCCGCAGACGGCTTACCTGCCGCCCGCGGCCTACAGCCTCGTGCACCAGGCTGCCGGCCGAGGCGTCTACTCCTTCTGCATGTGCCCCGGCGGCTTCATCGTGCCGGCCGCGACAGGCCCCGAAGAGACGGTGGTCAACGGCATGTCGCCCTCGCTGCGCAACTCGCCCTTCGCCAACGCGGGACTCGTTGTGGAGATCCGCCTCGAAGACCTGGGCGCCTACGCGGCGCACGGTCCGCTCGCGGGCCTGCGCTTCCAGCAGGCTCTGGAGCACGACGCCTTTCTGCACGCCGGCGGCGGCCAGACCGCGCCCGCGCAGCGCGTCACCGACTTCATCGCCCGCCGCGCGTCTCAGGACCTGCCCGAAACGTCCTACATTCCCGGCCTTTTCGCCTCTTCGCTGCACGCTTGGCTGCCGAAAGCCATCGGCCCGCGCCTGCGCGAGGGCCTCACGGCCTTCGAGCAAAAAATGCGCGGCTTCCTGACGCGCGAAGCGGTGCTTGTCGGCGTGGAGTCGCGAACCTCCTCGCCGGTCCGCATCCCGCGCGACCGCGAGACCTTCCAGCACGTCCAGCTGCAAGGCCTCTACCCGTGCGGCGAGGGCGCCGGCTACGCGGGCGGCATCCTCTCCTCCGCCATTGACGGCGAGAACTGCGCCGCTGCCGCGGCCCGCGCGCTGGGCCACCCCTGAGCCTTCCGCGTCGCGGCGTTCCCCTCCCCACACGGGGGATTGACTTTTCAGGCAGCCTCGCCCTAAAGTGTGAGGGTTAAACCTCAACACCACCTCCAGGAAGCTCAAACCCAACCGCCATGAAAGCCCAGTCTCCCGCCTCTCCCGAGCGCCGCGCCCAAATCCAAGCCGAACTCCGCCGCGACACCGCGATGCGGCAGGACGGCTACCGCGAAAAAGCGCTGCGCATCCTGCCGCACGTCTGCGCCAGCTGCGGCCGCAGCTTCGACGGCAAGCGCCTCAAAGAGCTGACCGTCCACCACAAGGACCACAACCACCACAACAACCCGCCGGACGGCAGCAACTGGGAGCTGCTCTGCATCTACTGCCACGACCACGAGCATGAAAAGACCCTGCTCGGCGGCTACTACGAAGGCGCGCGCGCCCAAAAAGAAAATCTCAAACCCTCGATCTTCTCCCCCTTTTCAGGCCTCGACAGCCTGTTGCCCTCGACGGCCGAGACGGCCGACGACGCGCCGGAAAAGACGCCATGAACCACGTCCAGCCCCGCCGCGATTTTCTCTGCCGCACGCTCGCCGCGAGCGCCTCAGCCGCTCTGGCGGCACCCGCGCTCCGGGCCACGGCACAGACCGCGGCCCGTCCCGTCACGGTCCGCACGCTCGGCACGGGCGCGGCCGACCACGACTGGAAGCGACTCGGCGACCCCGGCGTGCGCGGCTCCGCCTCGACGCTGCTGGACGGGCACGTCCTGATCGACTGCGGCACGACCGGCTACGCCAACCTCACGCGCTTCGACGTCGCCCCGAGCGCACTGACCGACCTGCTCATCACCCATTCGCACGGCGACCACTTCTCCCCCTCCGAGATCCGCAAGCTCCTCGACGCGCGCGGCCCCGACCAGAAGCCGCTCGGCGTGTGGGCCTCGCCCCAAGCGCTCGCCGCACTGGAACGCGCGGTACTCGGCCGCTTCTCCGGACACCCCCTCGTCGCGGGCACGACGTTCGACCTCGGCCGGCTGCACGTCACCGCGCTGCCCGCCAACCACCTTCTGGGCGACCCTGCCGAACAGGCGCTGCACTTCCTGGCCGAGACTCCGGACGGCACGCTGCTCTACGCGCTCGACGGCGCCTGGATGCTCAAACAGGCTCGCCAGCTGATCGGCAAGCGGCGGCTTGACCTGATCGTCTGGGACGCCACCGTCGCGAAGAGCGGCGACTTCCGCGCCTTCGAGCACAACGACCTCGACATGATCGGCCTGATGATGGCCTCGCTGACCACGACCGGCGCGGTCGACAGCCGCACCGTCTGCGTGCTGGACCACATCGCCCGCACCCTCTGGCCGGCCGACCTCCGAGACGCCGAACGCCTAGCCACCGACCGCGGCTGGGTTCTCGCCGCCGACGGCATGACCTTCCATGTGTGAGCGAGCCGCAGACCTCCTCCCGCGGCCGTCCGCCCACACCCTCATCCCTTCCCGACACATCCCTCTTTCCTATTCACGCCTCCCTTCTCGTCCCCATTTTCCCGTTGACCGTGATCGAGGTTTCCGCTTCACTATCACACACGGTTGTCAAACATCCCAACACAGGAGATCCTTCCATGGCTAAGCTGACCTTCGCCGCCCTCTGCGCGCTCACCGCCCTCTGGTTCTGCGGTTGTGCCGCCCCTCAATGCAACACCGGCCTCGAGCCCTTCTCGGCTGTCCCCAAGCTGGCGAGCGCCGATTTCTACCGCCCGGACGGCTCGTTCGACCAGAAGGTCGCCAAGGAAGCCTACTTCGACATGATGCGCGCCTTCCACTGCCCGATCCCGGCGGTGCTGAAGACGGACGAGCTGTGGGTGGCCGATTTCAAGCAGGGCGACTTCGCGCGCCTCGGCATGGCCGGCATCTTCTGGAAGAACGTCGAGGGCGTCTACGGCGAAGTCGGCACGAAGGCGTACAAAGGCTCGTTCAAGGACCAGAAGTTCGGCTACCTCGGCCACGAGATCTACCTGCTGCCCGGGCAGATGCTGCCCGAGCACAACCATCTCACCGACGGCGACAAGAAGGGGTTCGGGCCGAAGATGGAAACCTGGCTGATCCGCCACGGTTCCGTGGAGTTCTTCGGTGAGTACAAGGGCGCGGCCGGCGAGACCCTGATCAGCGACCTGCCCGCGGGCGAGCGGCCGTGGGGCTTCGGGCAGCCCTGGTTCAAATCCAAGTACGTCAAGAAATGCGTGGCGGGCGAGCTGTATTCGCTGAACGATCCCGAGTCGTGGCACTTCATGCGCGCCGGCAAAAACGGCGCGATCGTCTGCGAATTCGCGACCTACCACAACGACGTGAAGTTCAGCAAGCCCGGCATGGAGTTCGGCAACTCCGAGGCGGCCAAAATCACAAAGCTGGCCAAATAACGCGGAGCCCGCCGGGGAAAACTCAAGCGAAAAGGGGACGGGCAGGAAGGCCCGGACCCCTTTCGCTCATAAACTACAGACCGAACGATGGCGTTCCTGCCCGATCAACCGCAGGGGACAGCCCGCATGTCCCACATCAAAGGAGCATTCGCAGACATATTTTTGAATTCCTGTTTTTTACAAGTTTTCTGGATAAACAAATATGGCCCCAATCACATAATACAACGGACAAAGCAGAGCGGCACAACAACTGAGTATTAACAGCCAACCATACGAAATCATCTTCTTCCAATCGGACGACAAAAACCGAATCGCCATCATGCCCACAAACACACCAAAAAGACTAGGAACGACAAACATAGCCAATTCAGCGCTAACACATCTGTCAACAATATCAAAATAGCGCCCCACGTAAATGTATGACAAAGATACATTTAAAATGAACACAGATATCGCCGTTATTGTACATTTCATGTTCAACACTCTTGGCCAACATACTCCCCCGCCCGCCATTGAGCCGCAACGGCGAAAGCGATTCCAGACTGCGGCGCGTCGGCCCGATCAACCGAAACGGCGGGTACAGGGGTTTGATCGCCCCTCCTCAGAGGAGACTTTTCAGGGACGCCCCGTTCACGGCGTCTTGAGCGGCTGAACGCGCAACAGGCGCTCCAGATTCTCGCGTGCGGACCCCGTGGTTTCCGGCGCCGAAAGCAGGCGCAGGTCGTAGGCCGTCACCGCATCGGCCACGCCGGAGACCGAGCCGCGCTCCGTTGCGAGCGGCTGTTTCTCCAACACGGTCCACCGCCCTGCGCGGAACTCGCCGACCTCTCCGGCCAGCGCCGGCGCATCCGGCTCGCGCACCAGCCCGAACGTCCCCGCGCCGAACGGCAGGACCGCCACGTTCGCCGTGCGGCGGAGGTCCTCGGCCGTGAGGCTGAGATACGCGAAATCGCCCTTGCCCGTGAGCACCGGCTGGCCGTCCACCGCGAGGCCCTCTTGGGCCGCGGCCGCAAGCACCCGGCCCTGCGGATCCAGCATAACGTACAGCGTCCGGCCAGCCGCGAGGCCGGCCCGCACTTCCGGATAGCCTCCGTGCGCCGGGATCGTCACCTGCCGCGAGGACTCGGCCATGTTGACCGCCGCCAAGGCCCGGCCGTTCCTCAGCGCCACGTCGAACACCAGCAGACTGCCGTCATCCACTGACGCGCGGATCCGGCTGACCCCCGAACATGCGTCCACGAACCGTTTGACCTGCGCGCGGCCCGTGTCGCCCGTCTCGTCGAGCAGCTCCAGCGGCGAGGGCAGCCACACGACGACGCCGTTGGACGCGACGTTGAAGGCCGCATCCGGAACCAGACCTTTCTGCGCGAAAGGCGGCACCGGAGCCTCGGCGACCGGCGCGAAGCCCAGACGCTGCAGGCGGTCCAGCCGCGTCGGCTTGCGGTTCTCATCGAAGCGCGGATCGCCCGTCAGCAGCAGCCGTCCGCCGCGCGCCACGAAGCTCGCGACGCGGTCGAAGGCCGCATCTCCCGGGCAAACGGCCAGCGGCCATACCAGCGCCTGCGCGTCTGCGGGCAGGCGGTCGAGCGACTCCTCGTTGATCACGCCGAACGGCACGTTGGCGCAGAGCAGCCAGTCGGTGGCGCGGCGCAGGCCTTCGTGGATGCGCGCGGACTCGGCCCCGAAGCGGAAGCTGTCGGGCAGCACCAGCCAGAGGCGAGGAGCCTCGTAGCGCGGCTCAGCCGTGCGGAAGAGCAGCATCATGTTGCGGTAGGCCTCCAGCACCGGCTTGGGCGTCAGGTCGGCGTGGTTCACGCCCCACGGGAAGACGCTGTCGCGGAAATCCTTCCAGCTCCAGTTGGCGACAAAGGAAGCGCCCATGCCCAGCGCGTAGTGCCCGACCGCCAGATAGTGGCGGACCGACTCCTCGGCGGGATCGCCCCACGCGCCCTGATTGCGCGCGCTGTGCGCGATCTTGGACCCGAACTCGCCCAGCGAGAAGCTCTTGTTCTCGAAGCGGCGGTCGATGTGCTTGAGCACGCTGCGCAGGTGGTCCACCGCACCGTAGTGGTGGATGTTGACGAAATCGACGCCTGCGGTGTCGAGCACCTTTTCCGAGGCGGTCAGATTCTGCAGATGGCCGACGGTGACCGGCGCGTGCGGCGCGGCCGCTTTGACGGACTCCCCGTTGAGACGCTGCCAGCGCGCATAAACCCACGCGCGGAAGCGCTCGTTGTCGCGCACGCGCAGGTCGTCCCAGCCGGCCGGCTTCGCGGCAAAATCGATCTCCGGCTTCGCGCCGGAGTCCTGCCAGACCGCCAAAGCCGCCTGCAGGGAACCGTATTTGGCCGCCAGCCAGGCCTCGTAGAGCGGACGCAGCACCGCCGCGTTGTTGAGCGCGGTCCCGGGTTCGTTCTGGACGTCGTACATCATGCCGGGAAACGCGGCGTACCGACGCACCCAGAAGTCGTTCCACGCCTGCTGGGCTTTGAGGTCCTCGTCCGAGAGGTCGAGCGGGAACCAGTCGTGCAGGGAGAGAAAGATCGAGACCTGATTAGGCTGCGCGAGCTGGACGATGGCGTCGGTCTGGCGGCAGGTCTTTTCCGGGCGATTGGCGAGCTCGGCCGAGGAGCCGCGCGCGGCGGCCGGGTTGGTGGCGTTGCAGAAGGGCGAGAAGTGCAGGATGCGCAGCGTGTTCATGGCGAAGTCGCCCATGCGTTCGAAGTCGCGCCGCCAGACCAGCGGGTCCTCATTGTCGGAGTACCACATCATGCCGGTGGTGTTCGCGCCGCCGAAGAAGAGCGGTCGGCCGTTGAAGACGAAATAGTTGTCGCGCAGCTCCAGCCGCGGACCCTCGGCGACGCGCGCCGGGTTCCACACGCTGAAGCCGCTGCGCATCCTG
>Ga0209066_10000528_pt1 | contig 54968 bp, 57 predicted proteins | sample All_14_2_FD_187198 | JGI IMG/M metagenome (GOLD analysis project Ga0209066, IMG submission 187198) | Freshwater microbial communities in response to fracking from Pennsylvania, USA - Allegheny Zone_MetaG_DW_15 (SPAdes) (version 2) ...
CACCCCAGCCGCCAGGCGCCTGGGGTGAACCCCAGATGGCGCACGAAGGTGCGGGTGAGGTGGCTCTGGTCGGCAAAACCGCTGTCCAGCGCGGCATCCGACAGCGGCGCGCCCCCGGCAATCAGCGCCTGGGCGTGGCGCAACCGGTGTTGCTGCAGCCACGCGAAGGGGGGCAGGCCGTGGGCTTGGGCAAACTGGCGCACCAGCTGAAACCGCGACAGCCCCGCCAGCTCGGCCAGCGCTGCCAGGGTGGGCGGGGCCAGCATCTGGTCCAGCAGGCATTCGCGCACCGCTTGCAGTGGCCGGGGGCGTTCGTAGGGGAGCAGCCGGTTGCCGTGGCGCTGCACCAGCAGTCCGCAGGCGCGGGCCAGTTGTTCTTCCTGCAGGGCGTGCCCGGTGGCCGTTGGCGGTGCGTTCAGGTGGTGGAACAGCTGGGCCATGGCCGCGCGCAGCAACGGGTCGTCCAGCACCGGACGGGTGAGTTCCAGGCTGTGCCTGCCGGTGTGCCCCAGCAGGCCTGCCAGCGCTTGCGGGGCCAGGTAGACCATGCGCCAGCGGCGTGCCTGGTGTTGCAGCGGCACGCCGTCGTGCACCTCGCCGGGGTTGGTGGTGATGATCTGGCCCGCCAGGGCTTGTACCTGCCCGCGCCCGCTGGCGGACACCTGGCCGCCCTCGTCCATCAGGCCAAAACCAAAGCTGTCGTGCCAGTGCTTGCCAAAGGCTCGGGCGCTGTGCATCTGCACGGCATGCGTGCCAGGCACCGGACCGGGGTGGACCGTGCAGGTGTGCAGGGGGGTGGCAGCGCGGGTCATGGGGCGGATGTTCGCACGCTCAGCCCCTGTCGCCCGGTCCTGCGCGGGTCGAAGCCTCAACAAAAAGTCCCCGCCTGCGGTGACAGTGCGGGGACCGTTTTTTGCCACTTGCCGGCCCGGTAAGGCCTGGGTGTGTCGGCGTGAGCGGGTGGCCCTGCCGGGGGATGTGCTGCGATCAACAGATGGAAAGAAGTTTAGGCCGAAGGGTTGGGCAGAGGATTGCGAATTTTCGATAAAATCCGTTAAATTTGGCAGAATTTGCCAATAATTCATGTATTTGGGGTGAATTATGGAAATTGACCGCTTTGACAGGGAAATTTTGCAAATTCTGCAGACCGAAGGGCGCATTCCCAACCAGGAGTTGGCCGATCGCATCGGCCTGTCGCCCTCGCCCTGCCTGCGCCGCGTGCGCGCGCTGGAGGACTCGGGCCTGATCCGGGGTTACCGTGCGGTGCTGGACGCCCGAAAACTGGGCCTGACGCTCATGGCGCTGATCCACATCTCCATGGACCTGCACACGCCCGAGCGCTTTGCCAACTTTGAGGCCACCGTGAGCGTGCTGCCCGAGGTGCTGGAGTGCCTGCTCATCACCGGACAAGACGCGGACTACCAGGTGAAGGTGGCCGTGCGCGACATGGACCACTACCAGGACCTGCTGCTGAACAAGATCACCCGCATCGAGGGAGTGACCGGCGTGCACTCCAGCTTCGTGCTGCGCCGGGTGGTGGACAAGACGGCCTTGCCGGTGTGAAGGGGCTACTCCGCCTGGGTGTTATCCGCCAGGTAACGGCGCACCAGGTCAAAAAAGCTGTCGTAAAACGTTTCCAACGAAACGGTTTCGCTGCCGACTTTCACCAGCGCTTCGTTGGATGATGAAAACGGCAGTGACACCGAGCCGATGCCCCCCAGTCCCACGCTGGCCGATGACGCGGACTTTTTCAGGGCATAGGTGTCTTTGATGGCCGTGACGAACACCAGGCTCCACTGTTCCGGCGGGGTGTCGGGCAGGCAGACCACCCGAATCATCATTTCCTGCTGTGCCTCGGGCGTGGGTTGGAAGCTCTTTTTGGCATCGATCAGGTCTGGCTTGGTGTTGACCAGGATGTAACCTTGGCTGAGCAGGGCCCGCCGCGCCGCCTCGCAACTGCGGGTGGCGGAACCGGGGATGAGGCGGGAGTAGGTTTCTTCCGAACCGAACTTTTCCTGCAGCGGCGGCAGCACCGGTGGCGCCGTGGCGCAGCCGGTCAGTGCCAAGGCCAGTGGAGCCGCCAGAATCCAGGCGACACAGCGCCACAGAGGGTGCATTCGATAAACCATCAAAATGGGGCTCCAAGGCAGTCTGAATCGGCGCTGAGACCCGATCATTCTGCCCCGGTTCCCCTCAGTACACCGCATCGTGGTTGCCCACGTTGATGGGGATGATCTGCTGGTCTTGAATCAGCAATTCCAGCGTGATGCGGTAAGACAGGTTGATGGACACCGATTGCAAGCCCTGAAATCGACCCGACAGCGCATGCAGCCGCAGTGATGGGTGGTGTGGATTGGCTTCGAGGAGGGCCAGGGTTTTGGCGTATTGCGACTTCAGCTCCGGGTGCTGCTTGAGAAACTTCAGAGCCCGCCGGTTGTAACCCTCGGTGAAAACGAGCTGGTAGGGCATGGGCCGTGCCGCTGGTCACGGGGTGGGTTGCGCCAGCAGGTCTTCCAGTCGTGCCATGTGGTCGGAGGCCGATTCGGTCACCATGCGCCCTGCGGCCACGTCTGCCCGGCTTTGAGCCAAAGCGGCCTCCAGTTCACATTCCCGCAGGTAGTGGTAATGCGCCATGTCCATGACCACAAAACGGTCCTTGCCCCGTACCGAGATGGTGGCTTCGGGCTGGGTGGTCAGGATGGCTTCGATGGCAGCCACTCCACGGACCTTCAGGTCGTTGGCGGTCAGTTGGTTCATGGGCAAGTCCAGTCAATGGGAAAGATCGTGCGATTTTGGGTGTGATCCATCGCACGGTCAATCGTGTTTGAACTGATTTTGGTGAAGGTGCGCTTGGCCCAAGCGGTGAGGCACAGCGTCACTTCGCATGGACCTGTGTATTCCTTCGAGATGATTCTGGCCCGCTTGGCGACGCTCGCGTGAATCTGCTCATCGTGTGTTTTTTCGCCTTCCGCAAGGCGTTGCCTCACATCGCCTTGTGAAACACCAGCCCAGCATGCTCGCGCATGGCGTGGAACTTGATTTTGGGCCAGCTGCCCTCCACCGCGCGCAGGGTGGCGCTGTGGTCCACCAGCAGGGTGGGGGCGTCCACGGCGTCCAGCGCCACGCGGTGCTGGTTGGCGTCAATGAAGCGCTTCAGCTCTTGCTCGCCGCCGTCTTCGGGCGCACAGGTCACCCAGCGGGCCACTTGGTAGGGGCTGCCGGTGATGCGGGCTTTCACGCCGTATTCGGCCTCCAGCCGGTGGGCCACCACCTCAAACTGCAACTGGCCCACGGCACCCAGCATCAGCACGCTGCCCGCCACGGGGCGGAAGACTTGGATGGCCCCTTCCTCGCCCAGTTGCGTCAGACCCGCTTTCAGTTGTTTGCCGCGCAGCGGGTCGGCCACTTCCACGCTGCGGATGATTTCCGGCGCGAAGAAGGGCAGGCCGGTGAACTGGAGTTGCTCGCCCTCGGTCAGCGTGTCGCCCAGTTGCAGCACGCCGTGGTTGGGGATGCCGATGATGTCGCCTGCAAAGGCCTCGTCCAGCAGCTCGCGGCGCTGGCTCATGAAGGTGACCACGGTGTTGGGTTTGATGACCTTGCCGCTGCGCACCACCTTCAGGGGCATGCCACGGGTGAACTGGCCGCTGGCCACGCGCACAAAGGCGATGCGGTCGCGGTGTGCCGGGTCCATGTTGGCCTGGATCTTGAACACCACACCGCTGAACTTGGGTTCGGTCGGCTCCACCACGCGCTGGATGGCGGGCTTGGGGCCGGGCGGCGGGGCCAGGTCCACCAGGGCGTCCAGCACCTCGCGCACGCCAAAGTTGTTGATGGCCGAGCCGAACAGCATGGGCGTCTGGCGTCCTGCCAAGAATTCGGCCTCGTCAAAGGCGGGGCTGGCACCTTCCACCAGCTCCATCTCGTCCTTGGCCTGGGTCCATTCCATGCCGAAGCGGCTGGCGGTGTCGGCATTGTTCAGGCCCACCAGCACCTCTTCGTCGCCGCCCGCGCGGTCTTCACCGGCGGCAAACACGCGCATCTGGTCGGTGCGGCGGTCGTACACGCCGTGGAACTGCTTGCCCATGCCCACCGGCCAGGTGAAGGGCACGACGGTCATGCCCAGCTCGCGCTCGATTTCGTCCATCACGTCCAGCGGGGCCTGCACCTCGCGGTCCATCTTGTTCACAAAGGTCAGGATGGGGGTGTTGCGGGCGCGGCACACCTGCAGCAGGCGGCGGGTTTGGGGTTCCACGCCGTTGGCCGCGTCGATCACCATCAGCGCGGCGTCCACGGCGGTCAGCACGCGGTAGGTGTCTTCGCTGAAGTCCTGGTGGCCAGGGGTGTCCAGCAGGTTGATGACGCAGTCGCGGTATTCCATCTGCATCACGCTGGACGCCACTGAAATGCCGCGCTGCTTTTCAATCTCCATCCAGTCGGAGGTGGCGTGGCGGGCGGCCTTGCGCGCCTTGACCGATCCGGCGATGTTGATGGCACCCGAGAACAGCAGCAGCTTCTCGGTCAGGGTGGTTTTACCCGCGTCGGGGTGGGAGATGATGGCGAAGGTGCGGCGACGGCGCACCTGATCTTGAATGTCAGACATGGGGCGGGATTATCCGGCACGGGGTGTGCGGGGGTGCGTGGGACAATCCACCCCATGCACCCCAAAGCCCTTTTAGACGTCTGCACCGCCCTGGTGCAACAGGTATTGAAGTTTGACCACCCGGCCGATGCCGTGGTGTCCCGTTTTTTCCGCGAAAACCGCAACCTGGGCCCGCGCGAGCGCAACACCCTGGCCGAAACCACCTACGCCGTGCTGCGGCAAAAGCTGTTGTTCGAGCATTTGGCCCGATCCGGCTCTGGCCCGCGCGAGCGCCGCCTGGCCATTCTGGGTTTTCATGGCGATCGCAATTTCATCAAGTCCGCCCTGAACGAGCAGGAATGCCAGTGGCTGGACAGCACCGAGCGCGTGCGCCCTGACGAGCTGATGGCGCATCACCGCCACAACCTGCCCGACTGGCTGGTGGCCCCACTCAAAGCCCAGGTGGGCGACGAATTTGAAGCCCTGGCCCACAGCATGAACGAACCCGCCGGGCTGGACCTGCGCGTGAACACTTACAAGCAAAAAAGGCCTGTGGCGCTTGACCAGCTTGCGAAGGCTGCTATACAAGGCATGCCCACACCGTACTCCCCCTGGGGCATTCGCTTGCAGGGCAAGCCCGCCATCCACAAGCTGCCCGCTTTCATCAGCGGCGAGCTGGAGGTACAGGACGAAGGCTCGCAACTGCTGGCTTGGCTGCTGGAAGCCAAACGCAGCGAAATGGTGGCCGACTTCTGCGCCGGCGCAGGGGGCAAGACCCTGGCCATCGGTGCCACCATGCGCAACACCGGGCGGCTGTACGCGTTCGATGTGTCTGCCCACCGGCTCGATGCCCTGAAGCCCCGGCTGGCGCGCAGCGGCCTGTCCAACGTGCACCCCGTGGCCATCGCCCACGAGCGGGACGAACGCATCAAGCGCCTGGCTGGCAAGATGGACCGGGTGCTGGTCGATGCCCCCTGCTCGGGCCTGGGCACCCTGCGCCGCAACCCCGATTTGAAGTGGCGCCAAACCGCCACAGGCGTGCTGGAGTTGCAAGCCAAACAAACCGCCATCCTGGCCAGCGCACAGCGGCTGGTGAAAGCCGGTGGCCGGTTGGTGTACGCCACCTGCAGCGTGTTGCCCGAAGAAAACGAGGCCGTGGCCGAGGCGTTTTCTGCGGCGCACCCCGACTTTGAGCTGCTCCCCGTGTCCGGCTTGCTGGAGCGGCTGCTGGGACAGGAAACGGGGGAGTCCAGCGTGGCTGGCCGTTCGCCTGCGGAAGCCGCCGCGCACCTGTGCAGTGGCCCGTACCTGCGCCTGTGGCCACACCGGCACGACACCGACGGTTTTTTTGCCGCGGTGTGGCAGCGCAAACCCTGACGGTGGGGTGCTGGCCTTTTGCGGGCCACCCGCCTAGAATCCCCCACCCCCGGTGAGGCCTTCACCGGTTTTCTTTCCGTTGAAAGTCGAGCATGCGTTTTTTTGAGGCAGCCCTCCAGTGGCTGGGCCACGGTCTGATCGAGACCACCTGGTGGCAAGTGGTGTTGATCACCTTGGTCTTGACCCACATCACCATTGCCAGTGTCACCATTTTTCTGCACCGCCACCAGGCGCACCGGGCGCTGGAGCTGCATCCCATCCCCTCACACTTCTTCCGCTTCTGGTTGTGGCTGACCACCGGTCAGGTCACCAAGGAATGGGCCGCCGTGCACCGCAAGCACCACGCCAAATGCGAGCAGGAAGGCGATCCGCACAGCCCCGTGGTGTTCGGCATCAAGAAAGTGCTGACCGAAGGGGCTGAGCTCTACCGCGCTGAAACCAAGAACCTCGACACCCTGGCCCGTTACGGCCACGGCACCCCGGACGACTGGATCGAGCGCAACCTGTACACCCGTTTCTCCTGGCAGGGCGTGGGCGTGATGCTGATCATCGATGTGGCGCTGTTCGGCGCCATCGGTCTCACCATCTGGGCTGTGCAGATGGCGTGGATCCCGATCACCGCCGCCGGCATCATCAATGGCTTGGGCCATTATTGGGGCTACCGCAATTTCGAAGCCGCCGACGCCAGCACCAACGTGTCGCCTTGGGGCATCCTGATCGGCGGCGAGGAATTGCACAACAACCACCACACCTATCCGACATCCGCCAAGCTGTCGGTCAAAACCTACGAATTCGATATTGGCTGGGTGTACATCCGCTGCATGGAAATGATGGGCCTGGCCAAGGTGCGCAAAACCAACCCGCAAATGGTGCTGGGCATGGTCAAGCCCGTGGCCGACGAGCAGACACTGGAGGCCATCATCGCCAACCGTTACGAAGTGATGGCGAATTTCGCCCGAGAAATGCGCCGTGTGTGCCGCGCTGAATTGCAGGCCGCCCGCTTGGGGCAAGGCAACATCCAGGCGCTGGAGGTGGCCCGCCGTTGGCTGCACCGCGACGATGAAAAGGTGCCTGCCGTCCTGCGTCCGCAACTGGCCCAAGCCCGGGCAGAGCATCCGGTGCTGGACAAGATGTATGCCATGCGCGAAGAGCTGCGTCAGTTGTGGTCCAGCCGGACCCACACGCGCGAACAGTTGGCCAAAGACCTCCAAGCCTGGTGTCGACGGGCTGAGGACAGCGGCATTGCGGCACTGAAAGAGTTTTCATTCACCCTTCGTGCGGTCCGCGTGGCCTGATGCGGTCAAGGTGAGCCCAATAAAAAAGCCGCTGGGTCACAGCGGCTTTTTTGTATCAGGTGAAGTGGATCACTTCAGCTTGATTTCCTTGTACTCGACGTGCTTGCGAGCCTTGGGGTCGAACTTCATGAAAGCCAGCTTCTGGGGCGTGGTTTTCTTGTTTTTGTTCGTGGTGTAGAAGTGGCCGGTACCTGCAGTGGATTCCAGCTTGATTTTTTCGCGTCCGCCTTTGCTTGCCATGATCGGTTCCTTTCAGTATCAGGCTTGACCGCGTGCACGCAGGTCTGCGAGCACGGCATCGATGCCGTTTTTGTCGATCAGGCGCAGGGCTGCGCTGGACACGCGCAAACGCACCCAACGGTTTTCGCTCTCAACCCAGAACCGGCGGTATTGCAGGTTGGGGAGGAAACGGCGCTTGGTTTTGTTGTTGGCGTGGGAAACGTTGTTTCCCACCTGGGGCTTTTTGCCCGTGACTTCGCAGACGCGTGCCATGTGTTGGATTTTCCGAATGAACAGCCTCCACTGACGTGGAGACTTGACCTCGCCAGGTTGAGGGTGGCGGTAACCCTGTGATTGCTGTTCCAAAAGGCTTCAAAAGCAGCAAAGCCGATGATTATAGCCTGGTGTCAGGGTTTGGCCGACCGGGAACCGGCTGGATTGTCTGTACCATTGGCGGATATTCGGGTTTACCCTAGGTTTTCATGATCATTCGTCCCAAGCTGCATTGGCTGAGCTTTGTGTTTGTGTGGAACGGCTCGGTGTTGCGAAACATCCTGATGCGGTTGCTTCTGAATCTGGTGCTGTCGGTGGCCGCTGTGCTGTGCATGCCCCAGTTCGTGGCTTGGGGACTGCACATGTCCACCGCCCCCTTTAGTTTGATCGGGATTGCGTTGGCGATTTTTCTGGGGTTTCGCAACAACGCGAGCTACGACCGTTTCTGGGAAGCCCGCAAGCTGTGGGGGATGTTGCTGGTGTCGTCCCGGTGCCTGCTGCGGCAGGCCCAGACGCTGACGGGCCGAGGGTCAGACGATCCGGTCGTGGGCGAGCTGGCGTCGCTGCTGATCGCATTTGCCTACATGCTCAAACACCAGCTGCGCCACACCTCGCCCGAGGCCACGCTGGCCCGCTGGGTACCACCGGAGCTGGCCCGGCGGCTGTCCACGGCTCAGTATCCGTGCGTGCTGTTGCTGAGAGAGATGGGGCGGTGGGTTCAGGCGCAGCACCAGACGGGGCGCTTGACCGATATCCGGATGCAGGCCATGGATGCCACGCTGAACGAACTGACGACCTACCACGGTGGCTGCGAGCGCATCGCCAGCACCCCCATTCCCTACGCTTACAGCGTGTTGTTGCACCGCACGGTGTACGTGTACTGCACCCTGTTGCCGTTCAGTTTGCTGGATTCGGTGGGGGTGCTCACGCCGTTGATTTCGGTGTTCATTTCCTACGCTTTTATCGCCCTGGACGCGATCGCCAGCGAGTTGGAAGAGCCTTTTGGCACCGAGCCCAATGACTTGGCACTGGATGCCATGTGTGTCACTTTCGAGCGAACCCTGCAGGAGATGAACGATGTGGCCGAGCTGCCTGCGGCCATGGTTCCCAATGAGCGGTATGTGTTGACCTGAGGCCGGGGCCTCAGGCTTGGCTGCCTTGTTCGAGGAAGCGCTGGGCATCCAGCGCGGCCATGCAGCCCGTGCCAGCACTGGTGATGGCTTGGCGGTAGATGTGGTCTTGCACGTCACCTGCGGCAAACACGCCGGGCACGCTGGTCATCGTCGCAAACCCGTTGTTGCCACTGCGGGTGACGATGTAGCCGTCCTTCATGTCGAGCTGGCCTTTGAAAATGTCGGTGTTGGGCTGGTGGCCAATGGCGATGAAGCAGCCTTGCACGTCCACGTTTTCGGTGGCACCGGTCTGGACGTTTTTCAGGCGGATGCCATTGACGCCTTTGGCGTCGCCCAGCACCTCGTCGAGCACGCAGTGGGTTTTGAGTTCGATCTTGCCGCTGGCCACTTTTTCCATCAGGTGGTCCACCATGATGGCTTCGGCTTTGAAGGTGTCTCGTCGGTGCACCAGCGTCACTTTGCTGGCGATGTTGGAGAGGTACAAAGCCTCTTCCACCGCGGTGTTACCGCCTCCCACCACGGCCACGGGCTGACCACGGTAGAAAAAACCGTCGCAGGTGGCACAAGCGCTGATGCCTTTGCCCATGAAAGCTTCTTCGGAGGGCAGTCCCAGGTATTTGGCTGAGGCACCGGTGGCGATGATCAGCGCGTCGCAGCTGTACTGGCCGCTGTCACCGGTCAGCACGAAAGGGCGCTTGCTCAGGTCCACGGTGTGGATGTGGTCAAACACCATTTCGGTCTTGAAGCGCTCGGCATGCTGCTGAAAGCGTTGCATCAGATCGGGGCCCTGAACACCATGCACGTCGGCAGGCCAGTTGTCCACTTCGGTGGTGGTCATCAGCTGGCCACCTTGGGCCATGCCGGTGACCAGGGTGGGCGCCAGGTTGGCACGCGAAGCGTAAATGGCAGCGGTGTACCCCGCAGGGCCGGAGCCCAGGATCAGAACTTTAGAATGCTTCATTTGGAGGTGTCGGCCCCGAGGGCCAGGAATGAGGGGGGCAAAGCTGCGGAAACGATGGGGCGGCGCCTCACCAGCAGCCACACCAGCCGCATTGTATGAAGCCCCGTTGCGCAACGTGCTTGCGTGGCAAAGACCCGAGAACCAACCATGGCCATTCTGTCCAACCTCGAACTCATTCGCCGGGTGCAGCTGTTTTCCACCCTCACCTCCACGCAGGCGCAGGCCGTGGCATTGGCGGTGACCAAGTTCAGGTTCAAGCGTGGCGAGGCCTTGGTGGAACAGGGGCTGAAGTCCAACAGCCTGGTCATTCTGCTCACAGGGCGGGCCCGGGTGATTTCTGCCGACGAGCGTGGCAGAGAGGTGATTCTGGCCACGTTGCACCCCGGTGACTACGTCGGTGAAATGAGTTTGATCGACAACCAGCCGCACTCTGCCACGGTGCGGGCTGACATCCAGACCGATGTGCTGGTGCTGGGGCGGGCCGAGTTTGCCCGTTGCCTGTCGGAAAACACCGCCATGGCCTACGCGGTGATGAAAGGTCTTGTGCTGCGTCTGCGGCAGGCGGACCGAAAAATCGAGTCGCTGGCGCTGATGGATGTGTATGGGCGGGTGGCCCGCGTGCTGATCGATTTTGCCAAGCCCGATGCCCAGGGCCGGATGGTGATCGCGGGCAAGGTCTCGCGCCAGGATGTGGCCAAGATGATCGGTGCTTCGCGGGAGATGGTCAGCCGCGTCATCAAGGACCTGGAGGAGCGAGGGTTCATTGAGTCGCTGGCCGATGGTTCCACTTTGGTTCACGACCGGCTCGACCGGGCTTAAATGCCGCCATGACCTATTCACTCAACACCCTCAACAACCAGCCCGAACCGGTGTCCGGCCTGGGGCGCTTCGCCCACGAAATGGTGCTTTTTGTGGGGCTGGTGGCCTGGGTGTTTGCCCTGATCGCGCTGGCCACCCACTCGCTGGACGACGCGGCCTGGTCCACCACAGGCACCGGTGGCGAGTGGCGGAACTGGGCGGGGCGTTTCGGTGCTTTGCTGGCGGATGGCGGGTATTTCCTGTTCGGCTTTTCCGTCTGGTGGCTGTTTCTGGCGGGTTTTCGCGCCTGGCTCGCTTCGCTGGCGCGCTGGTTGCGTGCCGACGCTGCCGTCGATTCGGACCCGGGGCAGATCGCCGCCCAGGGTGGCCACTGGTCGTGGCTGGGGGCCGCCCCGCTGACGCGGCTGGCCTACGTGTTCATGCTGATGGCCCTGATGGTGGCCAGCACGGTGTTGGAATGGTGCCGCCTCTACCGGCTGGAACCTCTGCTGCCCGATCATGCGGGCGGGGCTTTGGGGCACTGGCTGGGCCCGTTGGCCATGCATTGGCTGGGATTCAATGGGTCGGCATTGCTGGCCATCGCGGTGATGGTGGCGACCACGGCCGGGGTTTTCAGGTTTTCCTGGGGACATGGGGCCCAATGGGTGGGAGCCCACATTGACGGATGGTTCCAGTCGCGCAAGGAGCGGCGGGAAGCCGACCAGGACCTGCGCATTGGCCAGGAGGCCGCCCGCTTGCGCGAAGAGGTGGTGGCCGAGGAACGCGAGGAGACCGTGGTGGCCCACCACGAACCGGTGCTGATCGTCGAACCCCCGCCCCTGGCACCTCCCCGAAGTGAGCGGGTGGCCAAGGAGCGGCAGAAGCCGCTGTTCCGGGACCTGCCCGATTCCAACCTGCCGCAGGTGGATCTGCTCGACGGCCCCTTGGCGCGCCAGGAGACCGTGTCGTCCGACACGCTGGAAATGACCAGCCGCCTGATCGAGAAAAAGCTGAAGGACTTTGGCGTGGAAGTCCGCGTGGTGGCCGCCATGCCCGGCCCCGTGATCACCCGCTACGAGATCGAACCCGCCACCGGTGTGAAAGGCTCGCAGGTGGTGAACCTGGCCAAGGACCTGGCGCGCTCCCTCAGCCTGGTGTCCATCCGCGTGATCGAGACCATCCCGGGCAAAAATATCATGGCGCTGGAGCTGCCCAACGCCAAGCGCCAAACCATCCGGTTGAGCGAAATCCTGGGCTCTCAGGTGTACAACGAGGCCAAAAGCCTGCTCACCATGGGCCTGGGCAAGGACATTGTGGGCAACCCGGTGGTGGCCGATCTGGCCAAAATGCCGCACTGCCTGGTGGCCGGTACCACCGGCTCGGGCAAGTCGGTGGGGATCAACGCCATGATCCTCAGCTTGCTCTACAAGGCCGATGCCCGCGACGTCCGCTTGCTGCTGATCGATCCCAAGATGCTCGAAATGAGCGTGTACGAGGGCATTCCCCACCTGCTGTGCCCCGTGGTCACCGACATGAAGCAAGCCGCCAACGGCCTGAACTGGTGCGTGGCCGAAATGGAAAAACGCTACAAACTGCTCAGCAAAATGGGGGTGCGCAACTTGGCGGGCTTCAACGCCAAGATGGACGAGGCCAAGGCCAAGGGTGAGTTCATCGGCAACCCCTTCAGCCTTACCCCCGAGCAGCCCGAACCGCTGGAGCGGCTGCCCCACATCGTGGTCGTCATCGACGAACTGGCCGACCTGATGATGGTGGTGGGCAAAAAGATTGAGGAGCTCATTGCCCGCCTGGCGCAAAAAGCCCGTGCCGCCGGCATTCACCTGATTCTGGCCACCCAGCGGCCCAGCGTGGACGTGATCACCGGCCTCATCAAGGCCAACATCCCCACCCGCATATCGTTCCAGGTGTCCAGCAAAATTGACAGCCGCACCATTTTGGATCAAATGGGGGCCGAGGCCTTGCTGGGCATGGGTGACATGCTCTACATGCCCAGCGGAACCGGGTACCCCGTGCGCGTGCACGGCGCGTTTGTCAGCGATGAAGAGGTGCACCGCGTGGTCACCTATTTGAAAGAGCAGTGCGGAGAGCCCAACTACATCGAGGGCGTGCTCGAAGGCGGCACAGTCGATGGCGATGGTGACCTTGGCGGCGATGGATCGGATGGTCCTGGCGGTGAAAAAGACCCCATGTACGACCAGGCCGTGGAAGTGGTGCTGAAAAATCGCAAGGCCAGCATTTCGCTGGTGCAACGCCACCTGAAAATTGGCTACAACCGTGCCGCCCGCTTGGTCGAGGACATGGAAAAAGCCGGCCTGGTCAGTGCCATGAGTGGCAGCGGCCAGCGAGACATCCTGGTGCCGCCGCGTGCTGAATGATCCATACCCACCACCCCATGCGCCACACTTTGTCAATTTTTATGATAGCTGCTTTCGCAATACCAGCAAGCGCAAATGGCCTGAAAGATCTTGAAAATTTCTTGACCACCACCCAAAGCGGCAGTGCCGCCTTCACCCAAACCGTGACGGCCCCTGCCCGCACCGGCGAGGCTGCGCCACGCCCCAAAACCAGCAGCGGCACGTTTGCGTTTCTGCGACCCGACCGCTTCCGGTTTGACTACCAAAAGCCGTTTGAGCAAACCATCGTGGCCGACGGCAAAACCCTGTGGCTGCACGATGCCGACCTGAATCAGGTCACCAGCCGCTCGCAGGCGCAGGCCTTGGGTTCCACCCCTGCGGCGCTGGTGGCCTCGTCGGCCAGCCTCGCCAGGCTGGGCGATGCCTTTGAGTTCAAGTCTGAACCCGATGCCGAGGGCTTGAGTTGGGTGCGTGCCACGCCCAAGCAGCGCGATGGCCAGTTGAAAAACGTGCGCGTCGGTTTTGCCCAAGGGCAACTGGCGGTGCTGGACATGGAGGACAGCTTTGGCCAGCGCTCCACCATCCGTTTCGATGGTTTCAAGCCCAACCCCGGCCTGAGCGCCAGCGGCTTTGCGTTCAAGCCCCCCGTCGGGGCGGACGTGCTCAAACAATGAGCGCGGGCGGCATCAGCGGCCGTTCAGGCGCGCCCGCCCACATGCCCCTGGCCGAGCGCTTGCGCCCCCGCACCCTGGGGGACGTGGTGGGCCAGCAGCACCTGCTGGGCCCAGGCATGCCGCTGCGGTTGGCGTTTGAGTCGGGGCAGCCGCACAGTTGCATTCTTTGGGGGCCGCCCGGTGTGGGCAAAACCACCATCGCCCGGCTGATGGCCGATGCCTTTGATGCGCAGTTCATCACCATCAGCGCCGTGCTGGGGGGTGTAAAGGACATCCGCGACGCCGTGGAGCAGGCGCAGGCCGCCCTCACTGGGCTGGTGCCCACCCGCACCCTCGTGTTTGTGGACGAGGTGCACCGCTTCAACAAAAGCCAGCAAGACGCGTTTTTGCCCCACGTGGAAAGCGGGTTGTTCACCTTCATCGGTGCCACCACCGAGAACCCCTCGTTTGAGGTGAACTCCGCACTGCTGTCGCGTGCTGCGGTGTATGTGCTGCGGGCTTTGGTGCCATCGGATTTGAAGCAAATCATGGATCTGGCTCTGGAAAAACAAGCGATTCCAGCTATCGATGATGAAGCAAAAGACATGCTGGCGGAGTATGCCGATGGCGATGCACGTCGACTCCTCAACACCTTGGAAACCCTGGCGGTCGCTGCCCGCAGCGAACAGTTGGAGCGGGTCACCGTGCCATGGCTGCAACGTGTGCTCGGCGAGCGCATGCGCCGGTACGACAAAGGGGGAGACCAGTTCTACGACACCATTTCGGCCTTGCACAAGTCGGTGCGGGGATCAGACCCCGATGCCGCGTTGTACTGGCTCGTGCGCATGCTGGACGGTGGTGCCGACCCCCGTTACCTTTGCCGCCGGCTCATCCGCATGGCCAGCGAAGACATCGGCCTGGCCGATCCGCGCGCGCTGAGGCTGGCGCTGGACGCTGCCGAGGTTTACGAGCGGTTGGGCAGTCCCGAAGGGGAGCTGACGCTGGCCCAATGCGTGCTCTACTTGGCTGTGGCTCCCAAGTCCAATGCGGCTTACAAGGCCTACAACACCGCCAAGGCGTTTGTGAAAAAAGATGGCACACGTCCGGTTCCCATGCATTTGCGCAACGCGCCCACGCAGCTCATGAAAGACCTGGCGCACGGCAAAGGCTACCGCTATGCCCACGACGAGCCGGGAGGCTTTGCGGCAGGTGAAACTTATCTTCCCGATGGCATGCCTGCGCAAACGTTTTACAGTCCAGTCGAGCGCGGGCTGGAAATTCGCATTGCCGATAAGCTGCGTGAGTTAAAAGCCTTGAATCATCAGGCGAACTCATGATGCTGCTGCCGATTTGATGAAACTCAAGCCCAAGGCAAATTCGAGGGAAAACCCCGCCATTTGCCCCAGCTTGGGGCGCGTTTCAAGCCAAAAGGCGTGGCTACAATCCGCGACCAACCCGCAGTCAGTCTCCCAACAGGACACCAACTGGCGGGTTTTTTGCTAGCCTGAAACCTATCGGGACAGTGTCGGCAAGTTCCCAACAACGGAGTATTAACTTTATGGATATCTTGCTTCAGCAGGTCATCAACGGCCTGGTCCTGGGCAGCATGTATGCCTTGGTGGCCTTGGGCTACACCATGGTGTACGGCATCATCGGCCTGATCAACTTTGCCCACGGCGATGTGTTGATGGTGGGTGCGCTGACCAGTTGGTCCATCATCATCACCATGAGGGATTCCATGCCCGGCGCACCTGGCTGGCTGCTGCTGGTGCTGGCCATTCTGATTGCCATGGTGGTGTGTTCGGTGTTGAACTTCACCATCGAAAAGCTGGCTTACCGGCCTTTGCGCAACTCGCCGCGGCTGGCCCCTCTGATCACGGCCATCGGCATGTCGCTGCTGCTGCAGACGTTTGCCATGATCATCTGGAAGCCCAACCCCAAATCCTATCCCTCGGTGCTGTCCAGCGAGCCGTTCGAGTTCGGTGGTGCGGTGATTTCCGTGACCCAAGTGTTCATTCTGGCGGCCACGGCGGTCACGCTGGCCGGGCTGATGTACTTGGTCAACCGCACCAAGTTGGGCCGGGCCATGCGCGCCACGGCCGAAAACCCCCGGGTGGCGGGGCTGATGGGCATCAAGCCCGATGTGGTGATTTCCGCGACCTTCATCATCGGTGCCTGTCTGGCCGCTTTGGCGGGCGTGATGTGGGCTGCCAATTACGGCACCGTGCAGCATTCCATGGGTTTCATGCCCGGTCTGAAGGCCTTCACGGCGGCGGTGTTTGGGGGCATTGGCAACTTGGCCGGGGCTGTGGTCGGTGGTCTGGCGCTGGGTCTGATCGAAGGCATCGGGGCTGGCTATCTGGGCGACCTGACCGGGGGCGTGCTTGGCAGCCAGTACTCCGATATTTTTGCGTTTGTGGTGCTCATCATCGTTTTGACCCTGCGGCCCTCCGGCCTCTTGGGCGAACGTGTGGCAGACCGCGCCTGAGCCAGACGGAGACACGCACATGAAATCGATGAATCTCCACAAAGGCAATGTGGCGCTGATGCTCATTGCGGGCGCCGCCCTCTTGGTGCTGCCCTTGCTGTTGCAGCCTTTTGGCAATGCCTGGGTCCGCATTCTGGACATGGCGCTGCTGTACGTGATGCTGGCCCTGGGCCTGAACATCATCGTGGGCTTTGCGGGCCTGCTCGACCTGGGCTATGTGGCCTTTTTCGCTGTCGGGGCCTATCTCATGGGGTTGTTGGGCTCTCCTCATCTCGCCGAGGTTTTTCCGGCGGTGAAGGCCCTGTTCCCCAACGGCTTGCACCTGAGCATATGGCTGGTGCTGATTGGCGCCGGTTTGCTGGCAGGGGTTGTGGGCATGATGTTGGGTGCCCCCACCCTGAAACTGCGTGGCGACTACTTGGCCATCGTCACGCTGGGGTTCGGTGAAATCATCCGGATTTTCATGCTCAACCTGGACAGGCCCATCAACATCACCAACGGCCCCAAGGGCCTGATGCAGATCGACTCGGTCAAGGTGTTCGGGATCGACCTGGGCCAGAAGCAGGACATTCTGGGCATCACATTCCAGTCGGTTTCCCTGTACTACTACCTGTTTTTGTTCCTGGTGATGGTGATTGTCGTGGTCTCCATGCGTCTGGAAAGTTCACGCATCGGTCGCGCCTGGATGGCCATTCGAGAAGATGAAATCGCTGCCAAGGCCATGGGCCTGAACACCCGCAACCTGAAACTGCTGGCGTTTGGCATGGGGGCTTCGTTCGGTGGCATTTCCGGCGTGATGTTTGCCAGTTTCCAGGGGTTTGTGTCGCCAGAGTCGTTCAGCCTGATGGAGTCGGTGATGATCGTTGCGATGGTCACGCTGGGTGGGCTGGGTCATATTCCCGGCGTGATTCTGGGCGCTTTGCTGCTGGCTGCATTGCCTGAGTTGCTGCGGCACATGGCCGGTCCGCTGGCCTATGTCACCGATGGGCGTCTGGCCCCTGAAATTTTGCGCCAGCTGCTGATCGCGCTGGCCATGATCGTGGTCATGCTGTTGCGACCGCGTGGACTGTGGCCTGCGCCAGAGCACGGCAAGTCCCTGACCAAAGGAGACGCAGCATGAGCGCCGATACCGTTTTGAATGTGGCTGGAGTGTCCAAGCGTTTTGGTGGCCTGCAAGCCCTGAGCGATGTGGGTGTGACCATCAAGCGCGGCCAGGTGTACGGACTCATCGGCCCCAACGGGGCAGGCAAAACCACCTTCTTCAATGTGTTGACCGGGTTGTACACGCCCGACAGCGGCACTTTCGAGCTGGCAGGCAAGCCCTATACCCCCACCGCAGTGCATGAAGTGGCCAAAGCGGGCATCGCCCGCACGTTCCAGAACATCCGCCTGTTCGCCGAAATGACCGCGCTGGAAAACGTGATGGTGGGGCGCCACGTGCGCACCCGCTCCGGTTTGCTGGGGGCCATCTTCCGTACCCCTGGCTTCAAAGCCGAGGAGAAGGCCATTGCCGAGCGCGCGCAAGAGTTGCTTGACTACGTGGGCATTGGCAAATACGCCGATTTCAAGGCCCGCACGCTGAGCTATGGTGACCAGCGCCGCCTGGAAATCGCCCGCGCCTTGGCCACCGACCCGCAGCTGATTGCGCTGGACGAGCCCGCCGCTGGCATGAACGCCACCGAAAAGGTGCAGCTGCGCGAGCTGATCGACCGCATCCGCAACGACAACCGCACCATCCTGCTCATTGAACACGATGTGAAGCTGGTGATGGGGCTGTGCGACCGTGTGACCGTGCTCGACTACGGCAAACCCTTGGTCACGGGTTCGCCTGCCGAAGTGCAGAAAAACGAAAAAGTCATCGAGGCCTATCTGGGCACCGGTGGCCACTGAAGACCCCTGACGCCAAGCAAGAGAGAACAGCACACATGGCAAACACACTGCTCAAAGTCAAGGGCCTGAAAGTCAACTACGGTGGCATCAAGGCCGTCAAAGGGGCCGATCTGGAAGTGCGCGAAGGCGAACTGGTCACCCTGATCGGTTCCAATGGGGCGGGCAAAACCACCACCATGAAGGCCATCACGGGCACCCAACCCTATGTGGAAGGCGACATCGAATACCTGGGCAAAAGCATCCGAGGCAAGGGATCCTGGGACCTTGTGAAAGAGGGTCTGGCCATGGTCCCAGAGGGACGTGGCGTTTTCACTCGTATGACGATCACCGAAAACCTGCAGATCGGTGCCTTCATCCGGGACGACGCTGAAGGCATTGCGGCGGACATCGAAAAAATGTTCACCATCTTTCCCCGTTTGCGTGAACGCAAGGATCAGCTCGCAGGCACCATGTCCGGTGGAGAACAGCAGATGCTGGCCATGGCCCGTGCGCTGATGAGTCGCCCCAAGGTTCTGCTGCTCGATGAGCCTTCCATGGGCTTGTCACCCATCATGGTGGACAAAATTTTCGAGGTGGTGAAAGACGTGTATGCCCAAGGCGTGACCATTTTGCTGGTGGAGCAAAACGCCAGTCGGGCACTGGGCATTGCCGACCGCGGTTATGTCATGGACTCAGGACTCATCACCATGAGCGGTGATGCCAAGGAAATGCTGACCGATCCCAAGGTCCGTGCGGCCTATCTGGGTGAGTGATTTCATTGCGGCATCCACCGGTCATCGGGCCGGTACAAATCTAAAATAGTGGGTTGCGTCCAAAAGGCGCAACCCATTTTTCATTCCATACCATGACCCAACACGCCCCCACGACCGCCGCCGAGCATCTCCCGCACTCGGACGCTTTTGATGACAACCAGTTGATTGCCGAACGCCGTGAGAAGCTCAAGGCCATTCGCGAAAAGGCATCGCAGGGCGGTGGCGTGGCTTTTCCCAACGACTTCAAACCCGCAGACCGGGCGGATGAGTTATACGCACGTTTCAACGAGCGGACCAAGGAAGAGCTGGAAGGACTGGGTGCCACTGCCAGTGTGGCCGGTCGCATGATGCTGAAGCGTGTGATGGGCAAGGCCAGCTTTGCCACACTGCAAGACGCATCGTTTGGCCCCAGCAACGGGCGCATCCAGATTTACCTGAACAACGAGAGCGTGGGCGAGGAGATGCTCAACGTGTTCAAACACTGGGATCTCGGCGACATCATTGCCGCCGAAGGCACGGTGTTCAAAACCCGTACCGGCGAGCTGTCCATCCACGCCACCAAAGTGCGTCTGCTGACCAAAAGCCTGCGCCCGCTGCCCGACAAGTTCCACGGCATCCACGACCAGGAAATCAAATACCGTCAGCGTTATGTCGATTTGATGACCGACGAAAGCGCCCGCCGCCGCTTTGTGGCGCGCAGCCGCGCGGTCAGTGGCATCCGCGAGTTCATGGTGCACCACGGCTTTCTGGAAGTCGAAACGCCCATGCTGCATCCCATTCCCGGGGGGGCGAACGCCAAGCCGTTCGAGACACACCACAACGCGCTCGACCAGCAGATGTTCCTGCGCATTGCGCCTGAGCTGTACCTCAAGCGCCTGCTGGTGGGTGGCTTCGAACGGGTATTTGAAATCAACCGCAACTTCCGCAACGAAGGCATCAGCGTCCGCCACAACCCCGAGTTCACGATGATGGAGTTCTACGCGGCGTACTGGAACTACCAGGACCTGATGAACTTCACCGAGGAGTTGGTGCGCGACGCAGCCATGAAAGCCGCGGGCACATTGCAACTCACTTACGCGGGCAAACCCGTGGACTTGGCCGCGCCGTTCGAGCGCTTGACCATCCGCGAAGCCATTCTGAAGTACACCGAGGCCGGCGATGGCGTGGACGACACGCAGTGGCTCATCAACGCGCTGCGCAAGCTGGGCCTGAAGGAAGAGAAGCACAAGCTTTCCACCCGTACCTTGGCCAGCCTGCAAGTGCTGTACTTTGAAGAAACCGTGGAAGAAAAGCTGTGGAACCCCACTTTCATCTGCGAGCACCCGGTGGAGATCTCCCCCTTGGCACGGGCGTCTGACACCCGGCCCGATGTGACCGAACGGTTTGAGCTCTACATCACCGGCCGCGAGTTCGGCAACGGATTCAGTGAGTTGAACGATGCCGAAGACCAAGCCGCCCGCTTCCACTCCCAGGTGGAAGCCAAAGACGGTGGCGACGACGAGGCCATGTTTTTTGACCACGACTTTGTGCGCGCCTTGGAATACGGCATGCCGCCCGCCGGTGGCTGCGGTATTGGCATGGACCGCCTGATGATGTTGTTGACCGACAGCCCCAGCATCCGCGACATCATTCTGTTCCCGGCTCTGCGGCGAGAGGTATGAGAATTTCGGTAGTGAACTGTTGAATTCTGGTAAGCGCAAAGTCTCTGAAATGCCAACAAAAAACCCCCGATTTCGGGGGTTTTTTGTTGGCTTGATGCTTGCCGTTCAAGCGTATTCGGTCAGGCTTTTGCGCATTTTTTTCATGGCGGCCACCTCGATCTGGCGGATGCGTTCCGCGCTCACGCCGTATTCCGCAGCCAGTTCGTGCAGTGTCATGCCACCGCTGCCGTCATCGTTCACCTTCAGCCAGCGCTCGGTCACGATGCGGCGTGAGCGGTCGTCCAGCGCGGCCATGGCTTGGGCCACACCATCGGATGCCAGCACGTCGCGGTGACGGGCTTCCAGCACGGCGGTGGGTTCCTGGCTGGCATCGGCCAGGTAGGCAATGGGTCCGTAGGCTTCTTCCCCATCGTCGCTGGGACTGGGGTCCAACACCACATCGCCGCCGGCCATGCGGGTTTCCATTTCAATCACCTCTTCGCGTTTCACGTTCAGCTGGCGCGCCATGCTGTCGATTTCGCGCTCGTTGAGCGTGTCGCGGTGGGTGGCTTCGTCTTCTGCCGCCGCATCGGATTTGAAGCCCTGCTTCATGCTGCGAAGGTTGAAAAACAGCTTGCGCTGGGCTTTGGTGGTGGCCACTTTCACCATGCGCCAGTTTTTCAGGATGTATTCGTGGATTTCGGCCTTGATCCAGTGCATCGCATAGCTCACCAGGCGCACGCCCTGGTCAGGGTCGAAGCGCTTGACGGCTTTCATCAGGCCCACGTTTCCTTCCTGGATCAGATCGCCATGCGGCAATCCATAGCCCAGGTACTGGCGCGAAATGGACACCACCAGCCGCAGGTGGGACATCACCAGCTTGCCGGCGGCTTCCAGGTCGTTGTGGTCGCGCAGTTTGCGGGCAAACCCTTGTTCTTCTTCCAGCGTGAGCATGGGCATGCGGTTGACGGCCGAAATGTAGGCGTCCAAGTGCCCCAGCGGGGGCATCAGGCCCCAGGATGAGGCCACGGTCACAGCGTTCGATTTCAATACAGCGGTCATGTTCAACTCCTCCGGTCCCCGTGCAGCGCACAGAAAGCATGGACAAATATTAGCACTCCAAATCAGAGAGTGCTAACGGGGTGAAAGTTCCCCTGCCAAGAGACAGGCGCGGCAAAATTCCGAGGTGCCAATTGCCAAAGTTTGACCATGTTGACCCTTGCCCCAGACCCTTTCGCCCCTGTTGCCTTGGACAAGGCGTATCGCCTGCTGAACCATGGTCCCACGGTCTTGGTGTCGGCGCGGCATGCCGGGGTGGACAACGTCATGGCTGCTGCATGGGTGTGTCCCCTGGATTTTTCTCCACCCAAGGTCACGGTGGTGCTGGACAAATCCACCCTCACCCGAGAACTGGTGGAGGCCAGTGGCGGCTTTGCCTTGCAATTGCCCACCCAGCGCATGGCCGCTTTGACGGTGGGGGTGGGCACAGACAGCGCCCGCGCCGTTCCCAACAAATTGAGCCGACACGGTGTGGTTTTGTTTCAGGCACCCGGCCACGCTGTGGCCCTGGTGGAGGGGTGTGTGGCATGGTTGGTGTGCCGCCTGGTGCCAGAGCCCCACATCCAGCAAACCCATGACCTGTTTGTGGGGGAAGTGGTGGCGGCCTGGGCTGACAGCCGGGTGTTCAGCCAGGGCCGTTGGCACTTTGAAACGGCGCCCGATGAACTCCGAACCCTGCATCACGTCGCCGGTGGGCATTTTTATGCGATTGGTCAAGCCGTGAACCCCTGACCTCGGTCCACCCCACTGCCATGACGTTCAAGCCCGATGCCCTTCCTGGTACCCTGTTGGGACAAGGAGTGGTGCCCAAACCGCCGCAGCCCCCCGCAGGGCAGGGGGCGTCTCGGGTGGGCCTGTCACCTGGACTGCAGCCACAAGGGGCATCCGGGCCAGGCCCCGCGCGCTCTGCCACCGCCAGTGTGGTGCAGTGGTCCGACGGGGCCCTGACCCACGCCCTGCAGCATGCGGACCCGTCAGAGACACCCCTGGCGGGGCGGCTCGCGTGGCCCCATGAGGGCCTGGGGTCACAGGTGCAGGGGCAGGCCAATCAGTTGTTGCAGGCGTTGCCATGGACAGCGTCTGTGTCTGCGGGTTCTGTCCGCTGGCAATCGGCGCAGTTGTGGTCACCTGCCTTTCTGGCGCAGTGGCTGGCTCACAGGGCCGCTGGCGGAGCGGCACCGATGCAGACGTGGGGTGGGAGGCATGTGCAGATTCAGGTGCCAGCCGGGCAGTACAGCCTGTTCATGCGGCTGCTGTCACCCAACGGGCAGTTCCCCGGTGCCTCGGCCTCTGCGGGACCACTGGCCCCGATCGGCACGGCGGCTGTTCCGGTGCTTCGCTGGCCGCAGACGCCTTTGCTTGGGGCGGGCGCGCTGGCCTGGGTCTTGGGCTGCGAAGAACAGGACACCCGCAGTGTGTTGCTGGTGCTGGATTGGGGGCCTCGCCGGGAGGCGGTGGTCTACGGGCGTGAGTGGGTGCAGCCGCAGCACGATCCCTGGCTGATGCAAGCGCAGCTGTGGGCCAGTGGGGTGAGGGAACGGCCCCATGCCGCCCCTGAAACTGACGGTCCTTGTGACAAGCCCGACTGCCCCTACAAGGGCGTCGTGGCCTGTCCGCAGCCGTTTTGCCCGGCCACGGGGGCTGTGTCCGCCTTGGCTGCCCTTTGACGGCTGGGCCCGTGCCCTCGGCGCTGGGCCGAAGGGGTACTGGGGGGTCACTGGACTTGCTGAATCCCTGCCAGCACCCACCCGCCGCTGCCTTGACGGGGCTTGACCAGGTGCCACAGCTCGTCGAAAGCCTCAGGGGCCGGGTCGGCCTGGTCGCGAACGGAGCCGGTGAAGCGCACGGTCACCACGTGCTGGGTGCTTTCTTCGGCCACGTCGATCACGCGGGCGTCCACAGACAGCACTTCGGTGTGCTGAGCCGTCTGGCCCCGTTCCAGAATGTCCATTTTCAGCTCCGCAAACATTTCGGGCGTGGTGAACTCGCGGATGTCATACAGGTTCCGGGCGTCGTTGGAGGCCTGAAGGCGGATGAACTGGACCTTGGCCTGACGCTCGAAGGCGGCGGTGTCAAAGTCGGCCGGGATGTGGTTCGTGGGCGCATTGAGGCTCGCACCGATCATCGACCCGCCCGCGGAGCTCCCGCCCGCTGGCAGGCTCACGTCGTAAGCCCGAGGGGCCTGTGCGCCGGTCTGTGCCCCAGCGGTGGCGTATTCCATGCCACCGGCGCGGGTAGCACCACCCTGTGCCGCCAAGGCCCGTTTGCGCATGATGAAGCCCACGATGGCCAGCACCGCCATGATGGCCAGGCCGATCATCAGCATGGAGGCCAACTCGTCGCCAAAGCCGAAGTGCGAAGCCAGTGCGGCCAGGCCCAGGCCAGCGGCAATGCCTGCCAGCGGGCCCATCCAAGAGCGCTTGGGTTGGGCCGCTGCGGCCGCAGCGGGGGCAGCCGCAGCGGCCGATTGCGCAGGGGCGGCGGCCGATGCCGGCGCGCCCGGTGTTTGAGCGGGGGTTGCATTGGGCGATTTGTCCACTTGTGCCTGGCGCTGCGTGCCAAACGACTTGCCGCTGCCCAGGCGTTTGGCGGCGTCGGCTTCACCACTCACCAGGGCGAGGCCCAGGGTCAGAACGGCAGCCATCATTGAGAAAGTTTTCATGGAATCTCCATCGGGTTGGTCACAGGAACACTGGAGGGTAGCGGGTTTCCATGACACAAAAAAGCGTGCAATCGATGATCAACAGTTCTGATTTTCAGAACTGATCTGCCATGCCGGGTGATGGCACGTCGCGCCCCAGGCTGCGTTGCCACAGCCAGCTCAGTCCGCTGGACAGCTCGACGCGCATGGGCTCTTGCGTGGCGGGGCCAGGGGTTTCGCCTGCGCCCAAGGCGGGGCCGATGTTGAACTGAAAGCTGTAAGTGGGCTCCTGGCCCATGCGCAGGTCGGTCAGCCACAGCGAACCATCAGGGCTTTCGGACATGCGAAAGAAGCCGTCGGTGAACCGGGACACCCGTTGCACCTGCGGGTGGTGGGCATGGACCTGCGCCAGCGCCTGGCCTCGGGGGTGGGCGGTGAAGCGGATGGGGCGGCCACGGTCCAGCAGCGCGTAAAACCCTTCGTGGTAGCGGTCACCGTCCAGGGCCACCACGCGCCAGAGCAGGGTGGAGAGGGGGGCTGGGGTGACCAGCACCCGGTCGGTGGGCAGGCCCAGGGCGCTCAGCGATTGCCCGGCTTGCAGCGTGACCACCGCCTGGGCCACGGTGCTCCAGGCCAGATAGGCGGTGCTCAGCGTCAGCCCCGCGCGGTTCAGGCTGTGGCCACTGGGTCGCCCGCGCAGGGCGGCGCCCACGCCCAGCAGCAGGGGCAGGGTGTAGAGGGGGTCGATGATGAAGATGCTGCCCACGCCATACGCTTCGTCGGTGAAAGGCTGGAGCACCTGTGTGCCATAGACCGTCATCAGATCCAGCAGGGGATGTGTCACCAGCGCCAGCGCCATGGCCGCTCCCCAGCGCCGGGTGAGGGCGGGTTCCCCGTGCAGCCGTGCAATGGCCCAGCCCATCGGGCCCGCCAGCAGGGCCAGAAACAGCAGCGAGTGGCTCTCGGCCCGGTGAAGCACCATGTTCAGGATGGCGTCGCCGTGGTCCATCAGCGCATCCAGGTCGGGCAAAGTGCCTGCCACACCACCCCAGAGCGCGGCCTTCCAGGCGGCGGTGCGTCGGCCCATCACGGCCAGTCCGCAGGCGGCCCCCAGGGCCAGCTGGCTCAGGCTGTCCATGGTGCGTTGGGGTGAAGAGCAGCGGTGATGGCTGCGGGTGAAAATTTATAAAAAATATGCCTTTTGCGCTTTTTGGACATGCGTGGAAAGCTATGTTATTTGACGGTTTGTGTGGTGTCCGTTTGGCGCAGCCACGGCAAAACCGCATCATAGAACCTTGCCCACAGCGCCCCGATGGGGGCGCCATACATCAGCAGTGCCAGTGCCGCAGCGATCAGGGGCAGCGCGGCAAACACCCAGCCGGTGAGGCTTTCGTTGCCCAGCCACACGCCCACCAGCAAGGCCACGGCCGGGTTCACGAACGAATAGCTGCCGGCCAGCGTGGGGCTGGCGTGCTTCAGCAGCCACAGGTAAGCGTTCAGCGCCACCAGCGTGCCCATGGCCAGCAGGTAGGCCCAAGCGCCCCACGCGCTGGCGGTGGTGCCGGTCCACGGCGTGGGGCCCTCAAACGCCAGCGTGGGCAGCACGCCCAGCAGGCCGCCGGTCAGCCACTGCGCGGCCGGGGCCATGGCACCCACGGGCAAATCGAGCTTGCGCGAGGCATACGAGCCCAGGCTCCAGCACAGCGGCGCCCCAAACGCCAGCAGTGCGCCCAGCCAGGTGGCAGAAAAATCGCCTTCCAGCGCCAGCAGCAGCGCGCCCGCCACGCCCAGGGCCAGCGCCACCCAGCTGCTGGTGCGCACGGGCTCACCACCCACCCGGGTCCACATCGTCAGCCACATGGGCATGGTGGCCACCACCGTGGCCATCAGCCCGGAACCAATGCCCAGCTTCTGGGCGAAACCCACCAGGTTCATGGCCAGCAATACCATCAGCCCACCCACCAGGACCGAGTTGCGCCACTGCCGGGCGGTGGGCAGGGCGGCACCTTGCCAGCGCGCCAGTGCCAGCATGAGAAGACCTGCAACCAGAAAGCGGCTGGTGTTCATGAACAATGGGGGCATGCTTTTCAGTGCCACCGACAGCCCAAAATACGTGGTGCCCCACACCACGTACACCAGTCCCAAGGCCAGCCACAACCGGGCCTTGAACGCTGCAGGCGTGTCGATTTTGAAAAATGTCGGCATAACGTCAGTTTTTCCTGAAAATATTCGGCTGTGATGGCATGAGCCGAACTTTATCCAAAACAGAGCACCCATGCAAGCAAATTTCCCGCTGGACGATTTAGACGCCGGAATCCTTTCGGCCTTGGGTTCTGACAGCCGTCGTTCTTACGCCGATGTGGGCCAGGAGGTGGGTTTGTCCACCGCTGCCGTGCACGAGCGTGTGAAAAAAATGGTGGAGCGGGGCGTGATTGAGCGCTTCAGCTTGCGGGTGGCGCCCGACCGTGTGGGGCTGAACTTCACCGCGTTCGTGGCCATTCGCAACGATGGTGGCATCCATTGCCGGGAGGTGGCACCTCGCCTGCGCGACATGCCCGAGGTGATGGAGCTGCACAGTGTGGCGGGCGAATACGATTTTCTGGCCAAGATCCGCGTCACCCACGCCCGGGCGCTGGAAGACGTGCTCTACCAGATCAAAGCCATTGCCGGGGTGGCGCGCACCACCAGCACCGTGGTGCTGAACACCGAATTTGAAGACCGGCCGCTGAAGGTGAGCGGCGCGCGCCAGACCAACGGCTGACCGTGTCATGGCGTGGGCGAGGTCGTCGCGGGGCCTATAGTCATCTCTCACTTCGAAAGGAACTCCACAAATGCCGGGTGTCAACAAATGGATCGCGTGTGTGCTGGCTTTGGCGGCCTGTCTGCCGTTGGGGGCTCAGCCCGCGTTCAAGGTGCTGATCAACCCTGGTGACCAAGGGGAGCAGTCCCGTTTCGAGGTGTTTGCACGGCACAGGCAGGTGATCGAGCAGGTTTTGGCACGGGCCAAAGTGCCAGGGGTGGCCATCAGCATGTCCACCGACGCCTCGGCCGACTTGGCCACCACCCGTTCCCGGTTGTTTGACATGTATCTCGCACCTGCCCATGTGGTGGGCAGCGCGGTCCGGTTCGGCTACCAGCCCGTGGTGGCCTTGGACAAACCCGTGCAGGCGGTCCTGGTGGCGTTGCAGTCCAGCTCTTTGGGTTCGTTGGAACAAGCCTCTGGCAAATCGGTCGGGCTGCCCAGCCAGGACAGCATGGTCACGTACCTGGTGCGGGGTGAGTTGAACGCCCTCAACACCACGGTGCCGCGACATTTCAGCCGGGTTTACCAGACCCGCCACCAGGATGCCTTGTTGCCCTGTCTGCACCTCAAACGCTGCGAGGTGGTGGCGGTCGAACGCGCGGTGTACGAACGCTGGTTGGCGGCGGGGGAAGGCGTGAAGCTGGTGATGCAGACCCGCCAGGTGCCGGGCCTGAGTGTCGCAGTGCGGGAGGGCAGCAAACCCACCGCCGAGGCGTTGAGGGCTGCACTGCTGGAGGTGGCGTCGGCTGCAGGTGCCACCCAACCGGTGTCGGCCTCTGATTTCGATTACGTGGCCACACTGGGCTACTTCACGCCCCGAACCCTGCCAGGCGCCCAGGTGGTGGAGGCGGCTGCGGTGGTCAAGCTGCTGCAGGCAGGGGGTGTGTACGTGGACACCCGCACAGAAGCGGAATTCAAAGCCGGCCACCCCACGGGTGCCATTTGGGTGCCTTATGTGGAAAAGAGCGCCAAGGATCCCGATTTCAAAGCGGGGGAGGACCAGTTTGACCTGGCCAAGTTGCCCTCCGACAAAAGCGTCCCACTGGTGCTGGCGTGCAACGGTGCCGAGTGCTGGAAGAGCTACAAGGCCAGCTTGGCCGCGCTCAAAGCGGGGCACACCCAGGTGCATTGGTTCCGAGGGGGCTTTCCGGAGTGGCGGGCTGCCGGGCTGAAGGTGCTCACGGGGCCCTGACGGCGGGTGTGCCAGGGTGGCGGTGTCTGATGCTCAGCCCCGTGACTGGCGAAACGCCATCAGCGCCTGGTTGCGCAGCGTTTTGAGCAGGGCCAGGCCCTTGTCGTCCAGCACGATGCTGTCGGCCTCCAGTTTGTCAGCGTAAATCAGGCCCAGGGGAGCCCCTTTCAGCTGCAGAGGCAGCAGCATGAAAGAGCGGGCATGGATGTGCTGGTGGTACCACGCGGGCAGGTTGCCTGCCACTTTGGGGGCTTGGGCGTCGTGGATCAGCGTGTCCAGCCCTTTGTTGCACACCACGGCAAACAGGTTGCGGGGTTCTTGCAGGCCCACTTTGAAGCGGCGTGCCGCGTCGGTGGCCCCATCCCCCAATCCCAGGCGTCCCAGCAGCGTTTCACCTTGCGGGTCTTTGAGGCAAAACAGCACCTGCCTGAAGCCCATGGCGCGGTACATGGTTTCCAGGATCATGCGCAGCACGTCATTGAGCTTGAATTCGTCGGCCACCATGGCATTGGTGACATCCTGCACGCCGGTGGCCAGCACGCTGGCGGCCTGGTTGGCGCGTTCGGTGGCCGTGGCCGGCGGAATCGGCCCAGTGCCCGAGGCCGGGACCACCTCGGCATTGGCCTGAAGCCGGTGGTCGCCCAGCGTCGCACTGCCCGGCTGTTCAGCATGCGTGGTCCGCAGCAGCCGGGCGGCGGGCGACTGATCGGGCACGCGCAGGCCAATGGCCTCGGCGCTTTGCGCCAGTCGCACCCGGGCCGCCAGGGCCCGCTGGGCCATTTCATCGGAGGGCAAGCCCAGGCAGACCGCGTAGCGGGCCGCCACTTTTTGCAGCTGCGCCGAGAGGTCTCCATCGCCGCTCTTCAAAAAGGCATCGGCCAACTCGTTGGCCGCCAGCACTTGCCAGTGGGTGCGTTCGCCCGTGTCGGTGGGCATCCGGCCGGGAGGGGGGGCCGAGGATTTCCTCATGAGCCGGAGCATGGCGTCCGGCAGCCCCCAGGCCTTGCCAATGCCTTGCCCCAGCGCTTCAAAACTGATCCCCAGCACCGCGGTGGACGCCACTTCCTCGCTCGCTTGGGAGGGCAATGCCATGGCGCGGCGAACCTGCTGGGCTTCGTCGGGGAAGTAGAACTCTGTCAGCATCCGCCCCAGGTTCTGGAACAACGCTCCGATGAACAATTCTTCGCTGTCGCGCACGTGTGCACCGAGCTCTGGCGCGAGCGTGGCGGCCATGAGGCCCCGCAGAAACTCCCCCTTGAGCAGGTTGGCGTGCGTCTTGTTTTCCATGTGGTCCAGCAGAACCAGGCTCATGGCCAGGTTGCGAATGCCGGCAAACCCCACCAGGCTCACCGCGCGCGACACGGTGTTGATGGAGCCCGCACCCACGTGGGTGAAATGGGCGGAGTTGACCACCCGCAGCAGCTTGTTGGTCAGCGCCACGTCTTTCAGGATTTCGCTGGTCAGGCTGTTGAGGCTCTCGTTTTCGGAGCTGGCCAGGCTTTGCACCCGCAGAATCTGGGCCGACATGGCCGGAAAGTCGCGGGTTCTGCGCATGCGGCGCAGCAGGAATTCCAGCGTGGCCTTGCCCGCGGCGTCACCGCTGTCGGGGCCTTCTGCACGCTCGCCGGGCAGGGTGGACATCCAGCCGCGCAAGGCCTGGGCCATGTCGGTTGCACTGGCGTAGCGCAAAGACTTGTCCCGGACCAGGGCCCGCTGGATCACCGCCCGCAAGCCGTCGTCGATGGGATGGGCAGGCTCCTGCGGCAGTTCCAAGTCTTCGTGGGCCGCTCGGTACACCGCTCGGTAGGGGTCTTGCTCCGCCAGCAGCGGGCGGCCCAGCAGCATTTCGGCCAACACCAGCCCTGCGGCGAACACGTCGTCGGCCGGGCTGGCGGGCTCTCCCCGTGCGGCCTCTGGCGACAGGTAACCGGGTGAGCCCTCCACCCCTCTCGGTGTGGTGTTCACCCCGCCAGGGGCCGCCGTTTGGAGGCGGGCGGCAATGCCGAAATCGCTGACCTTGGCGTTGCCGGACGCGTCCAGCAGGATGTTCGAGGGTTTGAGGTCTCGGTGCACCACACCGTTGCGGTGGGCGTGCTGCAAGGCGTCGAGCACCTGCAGCATCAGGGGCACGGCCTGCTCGGGGGCCAGTGCCCCGGCCTGTTGCAGGCGCTGGGCGAGAGAGGGGCCGTTGACCAGCTCCAGCACCAAGCCTGGTCGACCGTCGAACACATCGGCCTCGAACAAGGTCACGATGTGCGGGTGGGCCAACCGGCCGGTGTTGCGTGCCTCGGTCAGCCACTGCTGCGCCGCTGACTCCGATGAACCGTCAACCGGTGTGTGCAGGAGTTTGAGTGCCACATCGCGTTGCAGTCGAGGGTCGTGGGCCAGCCAGACCCCCGCCTGGGCGCCGCGGCCCAAGGTTTTCTTCAGCTCGAACCTGCCCAGCGTGGCCGGGACGCCCGCCAGGGTCTGCAGGTGAAAAGGTGTGCCCATGGTGATGGCCCTCAGCGCTGATAACGGACCAGCTGGGCCAAGTCGTTCCGGTGTTTCCAGCGCCAGGCCCAGCTGCCCTCCGCGCTCAGGGGTCCCCAGCAGGCGATGGCGTGTTCACCGCCACAGTTCACAAACGACACACTGGGCGTGTGGGCCGTGTGGCTGTTCAGGGGCTGGCCAGTGAGCGATGCCATCAGGTTCAGGGACAGGTCGGCACCGGCCCCTTCGCCATCCAGGCCCACTGGGGTGTCTGTGCCGCTGTCCTGTCCGACAGAGCGGGCCACGCCGCCCACGGCAAACACCTTGGGGTGAGAGGTGCTTTGCAGATGGGCATTGACCTGAACCCGTCCGGCGCTGTCTGTGGCCAGTCCGCTGTGGGCCAGCCATTCGGGTGGGTGCTCACCGGTGGCCATGATCACCAGATCGGTGGCCAGCTGCGTGCCGGAGTCCAGGTCGATGCCTTGGGCGTGGATTCGAAGGCAACGCCCTTCGACACAGGCAATACCCGACTTGTGCAATCGCGCCAGCGCACGCGTCTGCACGCTTGGCGGCAGGCCTGGGGCCAAGGGGCTGCCCTGGGTCACGAGCCGCACATCGTGGGCAATGCCTGCCTGGGCCAGGCCCCGTTCCACCGCAAAGACCAGCTCCAAGCCGGGGGTTCCGGCGCCCACCACGGCGACCTTCATCACTTTGTCCGGGTGCGTCCGGGCTTGCTGGAGGGCCTGGGTCCAGCGGTTGACAAACTGTTCGGTGGGCTTGTGCAACAGGGCGTGTTCGATGGCGCCGGGCACCAAAGTCTCCAGTCGACGGCGCTCCATGGCCGTGCCGGTGTCGATGCTCAGGAGGTCGTAGGTCAGCATGGCCGGGCGGCCCACGGCGCCGCTGGTGCGCTGACCGCTCACGGTGGCTCCAGGCGCACCGTAGTCGAGCATGACCGACGAGGTGTTGGCGTCCAGTCCGCTGCAGCGGGCACTGATCCAGCGCACCCCCGCATCGTGCAACAAGGGCTCCAGATCGACCTGGCAAGCCGCCAGCGAGTGCTGCCCCGCCACATAGCCAGGGGCCAGGGCTGGGCTGGTTTTGTATGACCAGGGGGTGATGAGCGTGACGTCCAGGTCCGATCGGCGGTGTCTGGCCAATTGCAGCAGCACTTGCAAATGGGCGCTGCCTGCGCCCAGCAGCAGCAAGGATTTGATGCGGTCCATGCCCAGTGTCGTGGCAAAAGTGGCATCGGCCTTGCGGTCGGAAAAATAGACCCCCGTCAGCTCAAACTGGCCGGTTGCACCAAAGTCCGGGTCCTTTGAGGATTTCATGGCGCTATGGTAGCCGGGTGATCAGGGGCCGGGGGACCGCAGCACCACATCGGACAGGGGTCGGCTCACACAAGGCAGCACGCAGCCCTCGGCTTTTTCGTCGGCGCTCAGGCCGGGCCAGTCGACCGTGTAGCTGACGTCGCCTGACACCAGCACACCCAGGCAGGTGCGGCAGGTGCCGTTGCGGCACGAGCTGGGCCAGTTCAGCCCGCCTTCTTCGGCCGATTGCAGCAGCGACCGGTCGGGCCAGGCATCAAACTGCTCGCCTGACGGCTCCAGCCTGGCGGTGAAAAAAGGAGCGGTTTGCATGGCGAGGGCGGCGGGGGCGTCAGCCACCGATGGCCAGCAACTCCACTTCGAACGTCAACGTGGCGTTGGGCGGGACGGCGCCGGGCGCGCCCCGTTCGCCATAGGCCGATGCAGGTGGGCAGGTGAGGGTGGCCTTGCCGCCCACTTTGAGTTTTTGCACGCCTTCGGTCCAGCAGGGAATCACGCGACTCAGCGGGAACGTGGCCGGCGCATTGCGTTTGTAAGAACTGTCGAACTCCTTGCCATCGGCCAGGGTGCCGCGGTAGTGCACCTTGACCGTGTCGGTGGCTTTGGGATGGGCGCCGGTGCCCACGGTGATGTGCTGGATCTTCACACCATTGGACAGGGTTTCGGTCTGGGCCTGTGCCAGGCTGGCCGTGCCCAGGCTCGCGGCGAGCAGCAATGGGGCGATGGTGGCAATGCGTGTCATGGGGTCTTTCTGAAGAGACAACGGGTGGGGCGGAAATGCCCCGGCCGCATAGTTTAGGGTGGTGTTTGACCGGGACTGCGGCTTTCACGCGGGCGTGGTAACTTCCCTGCATGCCGTTGACCGCCTCCTCCACCCTGTCCCAGCGCCTGCAGGCCCTGGGTTCCGAACGCCTGACCGGCATGCGCCGTGGCATCGAAAAAGAAAGCCTGCGCTCGCGCCCCGATGGCCTGCTGGCCCTCACGCCCCACCCGGCGGGTTTGGGTTCGGCGCTGACGCACCCGCACATCACCACCGATTACAGCGAGAGCCAGCTGGAGCTGATCACTGGCGTTCACGCCAGCGTGGACGGCTGCCTGGACGAACTCACCCGCATCCACCAGTTCACGCTGCGCACGTTGGCCGCCCAGGGCGATGAAATGCTGTGGGCCTCCAGCATGCCGTGCGGGCTGCCCACCGACGAAACCATTCCGCTGGGGCGCTACGGCAGCTCCAACGTGGGGCGGGCCAAAAGCGTCTACCGCATGGGCCTGGGCCACCGCTACGGGCGGCGCATGCAGACCATTTCGGGCATTCACTACAACTGGTCCATGCCCGGCGTGGGCAGTGCCGAGTATTTCAGCCTGATCCGCAACTTCCGCCGCCACGCCTTCTTGCTGCTGGTGCTGCTCGGCGCGTCGCCTGCGGTGTGCGGCAGTTTTGTGGAAGGGCGTGAGCACGAGCTGCAGGTGCTGGCCGGGCGCACGCTGCACATGCCACATGGCACGTCGCTGCGCATGGGCCGCCTGGGTTACCAGAGCGACGCGCAGGCCTCGCTGTGTGTCAGCTACAACGGACTGGAAGGCTATGCCGCCAGCCTGCAAGACGCGCTCACCCGCCCCTGGCCGGCCTACGAGGCGCTGGGCATCCGCAACCCCGGCGGTGACTACCTGCAACTGGCCACCACGCTGCTGCAGATCGAAAACGAGTTTTACGGCACCATCCGCCCCAAACGGACCATCAAGCAAGGCGAACGCCCGCTGCACGCCCTGCGCGAGCGCGGTGTGGAGTACGTGGAGGTGCGCTTGTTGGACCTCGACCCGTTTGAGCCCATCGGCATCAACGCGCAAACCCTGCGCTTCCTCGACACCTTTTTGCTGCACTGCCTGGTGTCCGACAGCGCCAACGACACCCCGGCCGAAGTGGCCGAGATGGCGCACAACCAGCACCTCACCGCCGCCCGGGGCCGCGAGCCGGGGCTGCAACTGCAGCGCGACGGCCAGCCCGTGGCCCTGACCGATTGGGGCCACGAACTGCTGGCCGCCATGGCCCCCGTGGCCCAGCGGCTGGACCGCGAAGCTGACGGTGGCACGCCCCACGCCGATGCCCTGGCCGCCATGGTCCAGCGCCTGAACGCCTTGGACACCAGCCCCTCTGCCCGCGTGCTGGCCGGTGTGCTTGCGCGCGCGGACCAGTCGTTTGTGGGTTTTGTGCGTGAGCGTTCCGCCCACACCCACCAGCACCTGCTGGGACTGCCCTGGACGCCCGAACAGCAGGCCGCCTTCGAGGCCGAGACCCGCCAAAGCCTGGCCGACCAGAAGGCCATCGAAGACACCGACACCATGCCCTTCGAGATTTACCGGCAGGAATATGTGTCGCCCCGCCGCCTGGGCCAGGGCCTGCCTCCGCCTCCCTGAAATACGATAAAAAATGGCTGTCTACGCAATATGGAATAGCGTGGACAGCTATGAAAAAGAGAGAGATTCGACCATGGCCATTCAATGGTTCCCCGGCCACATGAACCTCACCCGCAAAGCCATCGAGGCGCGGGTGAAAGACATTGACGTGTTCATTGAGCTGCTCGACGCCCGCCTGCCGGGCTCCAGCGCCAACCCCATGCTGGCCGAGCTGACGGCGGGCCGCCCCACCGTCAAGGTGCTGAACAAACAAGACCTGGCCGACCCCGAGCGCACCGCCGTCTGGCTGGCGCACTACAACGCCCAGCCCGGCACGCAGGCCTTTGCCCTCAGTGCCAACCCCGGTGTGGGCGAAAAAAAGCCCATCCAGCGCCTGCGCGAGAGCTGCTTCGAGCTGGCCCCGCTGCGTGGCGGCATGGTCAAGCCCATGCGCGTGCTGATCGGAGGTGTGCCCAACGTGGGCAAATCCACCCTCATCAACAGCCTGGTGGGCCGCAAAACCGCCAAAACGGGGGACGAGGCGGGGGTGACCCGCCACGAACAGCGCTTTGTGCTGGCCGACGACTTCTACCTCTATGACACCCCCGGCATGCTGTGGCCGCGCATCCACGTGGTGCAAAGCGGTTTCAACCTGGCCGTGAGCGGTGCGGTGGGCAAAAACGCCTACGACGAACCCGAAGTGGCCCTCGAATTCCTGCACTACGCCGCCCAGCCGTATGCCGCGCTGCTGAAAGCCCGCTACAAATTGGCCCAGACGGAGGCCGAGGTGGCAGCCCTGACCGACGAACAATTGCTGGAAGCCATTGCCGCCAAGGTGCAGGCCGTGGGCAAAGGCGGCCACGTGGACTGGCAAAAAGCGGCCGAGCGCGTCATCACCGACTTTCGCACCGGCGCGTTGGGCCGCATCACGCTGGAGCTGCCCGACGAATTTGCCGGGTGGCAGGCCCAGGCGGTTGAGGCCGACGAGGCCCGCGAGGCCAAAAAGGCCGGTCGCAAACCGCCCAAAAAGCGCACCGGCAAGCGGGACCGGCGCGGCAAACAGGCCGCCTACGCAGCGGCCCAGGCGCAATCCGATGGCGACCCCGCACCATCGCCCGCCGACAACGGCTGATCCACTCCCCATGCAACTGCTGCTCGCGCCCATGGAAGGGCTGCTGGACTTTGCCCTGCGCGACACGCTCACCCGCGTGAACGCCGACGGGGCATTTGCACCGTCGCTCACCGGTCCGCACCCCAGTGGGGTGGACCGCTGTGTGAGCGAGTTCATCCGCATCACCGACACGCTGCTGCCCCCGCGTGCCTTCATCCGGACCATGCCCGAGCTGCTGACCGGCGGTCGCACCCTGAGCGGTGTGCCCGTGCGCGGGCAGTTGTTGGGCTCCGATCCCACGTTGCTCGCCGAAAACGCCGCCCGCCTGGCCGAACTGGGCTCGCACGGCGTGGACCTGAACTTTGGTTGCCCGGCCAACGTGGTGAACCGCCACGGCGGCGGCTCTGCGCTGCTGCAAGAGCCCGAGTTGATCCACCGCATCGTGGCCGCCGTGCGCCGTGCCGTGCCCGCCGACGTGCCGGTGTCGGCCAAGATGCGGCTGGGTTACGCCGACGACCGCCAGGCCGAGGACAACGCCCTGGCCATCGAAGCCGCCGGGGCCAGCGAAATTGTGGTGCACGCCCGCACCAAGGTGCACGGCTACCGCCCGCCCGCCTACTGGGAGCGGATTGCCGACTTGCGCGCGGTGGTCAAGCTGCCATTGGTGGCCAACGGTGAAATCTGGACGGTGGGCGATGCCCTGCGCGCCCAGGCCGCCAGCGGCTGCACCAGCCTGATGCTGGGCCGGGGCATGGTGGCCGACCCGGGGCTGGCGCTGGCCATTCGGGCGGCTGTGGTCGGCGTTGGATTTTCAAAAGAAAATGGCCTTATATCGCTTGATGGACAAGCGATGACAGCTATCAAAACAGAAGATGGTGAGGGTTTCAGGCCCGAAGGTCGACCCGGTTCGGCCTGCGCGTTCACCACCACCGCGGCCACCCACCAGCCGCCTGCGGTGCCTTGGCAGGGGTTGCGGCCACTGATGCACAGCTTCTGGGCCTTGGTGGCGCAACGGGTGGAGCGGCGCCACCGCGCCGGGCGGCTGAAGCAGTGGCTCAACCTGCTGCGCCGCCGTTACCCCGAAGCCCAGGCCGCGTTTGACGAACTGCGCACCACCAACGATGCGGACCACCTGACACGCTGGCTGCAGGGGGGATGAGCCCGCCGGCCCCTGCGGCCAGCGGGGGGCCGTCCGTGTCAGTGTTTGCGGGCGGCGATGGCTTTTTCGGCCATGTTCACCAGGTCGGCCCCGATCTGGGGTTTCCATTTTTCCACCACGGGGCGGGTGGCTTTCACAAAGGCTTCGCGCTCGGCGGGGCTGAGTTCGGTCACCGTCACGCCTTGGGCCGCAATGTCCTTGAGCAAGGGCTTGTCGGCTTCGACCACGCCTTTGCGCGCCAGGGCGATCTGTTCTTTGCCGGCGTCAATGGCCGCTTGTTTCACGATCTCGCGGTCGGCGGGGGTCCAAGAGTTCCAGATGTCCTTGTTCACCACGAAGATCAGTGGGTCGTTCATGTAGCCCCACAGGGTCAGGTGCTTCTGGGCCACGGTGTACAGCTTGGCCGCCATGTAGACCGACAGGGGGTTTTCCTGCCCGTCCACCGCGCCGCTGGCCATGGCGGGTTGTGCATCGGCCCAGCTCATTTGCGTGGGGTTGGCACCCAGGGCGGTGAAGGTGTCGAGGAACAGGGGTGAGCCCACCACGCGGATCTTCATGCCCTTCAGGTCGGCCGGGCTCTTGATGGGCCGCTTCGAGTTGGAAATTTCGCGGTAGCCGTTTTCGCCCCACGCCAGGGGCACCACGCCCGCTTTGTCCAGCGTCTGGAACAGGCTCTTGCCCACCTCGCCCTGGGTCAGGGCGTCGGCCGCGGCGTGGTCGGGCATCAGGAAGGGCAGCGAGAACAGGTTGAGTTGCTTGACCTGGGGCGACCAGTTGATGGTGGAGCCGATGGCCATGTCGATCACGCCCTGGCGCAGGGCGCTGAACTCGCGCGTCTGGTCGCCCTGGATCAGCGACACGCCAGGGTAGAGCTTGATGTTGATGCGGCCCTGGGTGCGCTCGCGCACCTTGTTGGCCCACAGCTCGCCACCCTTGCCCCAGGGAAACGCCGTGCCCAGCACCAGCGACATGCGGTACTCGGCCTTGTAAGCCGTCTGGGCCAGTGCCGAGGTGGACGGCAGCGCCAGTGCGGCAGCGGCTGCCAGGGTGGACACGAGGAAGGTGCGCAGTTTCATGGATCAGTCTCCTTGTAAAAATCGATCGGTCAGTAGCCCATCTGGGCAGGCAGCCACAGGGCCAGCGAGGGGAAGGCGATCACGGCCACCATGACGAGGAACATGGCAAACAGCATCCAGCCCACCCAGCGCACGGTGGACTCCATGCGAACCCCGGCAATGCGGCAGGACACCATCAGGTTCACGGCCAGCGGCGGGGTGAACTGGCCCAGTGCCACTTTGAGGGTGAGGATGACGCCGAACCACACCGGGTCCCACTGGTAGTGCTGCATGATGGGCAGCAGCAGCGGCACGAAGATCAGGAAGATGGAAATGCCGTCCAGGAACATGCCCACTGTGATGAGCAGCAGGATCAGCAGCGACAGCACGCCGTACTCGCCCAGCCCCGAATTCACGATGGCGTGGGCCACGGGGTCGATCACCCCCAGGGTGGAGAGCGAAAAGGCAAAAATGCCCGCCAGCGACACCACGATCAGGATCACCGCCGACAGCTCGCCCGACTCGCGCAGGATGGGGAACAGGTCGCGCACGGTGATGGTGCGGTGTATGACCATGCCCACGAACAGGCCGTAGAACACCGCCACCACCGCCGCTTCGGTGGGCGTGAACCAACCCGCCCGCATGCCCCCCAGGATCAGCACCGGTGCGGCCAGGCCCCAGGCCGCCTCGCGCAGGCTTTGCCAGAACGGCGGGCGCGGCAGGCTGGCTTCCAGCGCACCCATCTTGTGCTTGCGCGCCATCCACACCGCCGGCACGATGAGGGCCACCCCGGCCAGCACCCCGGGCACCATGCCCGCGGCGAACAAGGCGGGCACCGACGCCCCGGGCACCAGCACCGAGTAGATGATGAAGGCCACGGACGGGGGAATGAGGATGTCGGTGGCGGCAGCGGCCCCCACCACGCTCGCCGAGAACGACGCCGGGTAGCCCGCACGGCTCATGGCAGCGATCATCACGCCCCCCACGGCGGCGGCGTTGGCCGGACCGGAGCCCGAAATGCCCCCCAGGAACATGGCCACCGCAATGGCCACCAGGGGCAGCATGCCCGGGCCACGGCCCACGATGGCGACCGCAAAATTCACCAGCCGCAGCGCCACGCCCGAGCGGTCAAAGATGGAGCCCACCAGCACGAACATGGGAATGGCCAGCAGCGGGTATTTGCCCAGACCGGCGTAAAAGTTCTGCGGCACGGCCAGCAGGCCGAACCACTGGGCATCGGCATTGGCCACCGCGATGGCGGCCACCCCCGCCAACCCCAGCGACGCGCCGATGGGCACGCCCACAAACATCAGGGCCAGGAAGGCCACAAACAGCAGTGTGGCGGTCATGGCCGGTCGTCCTCGGACACCAGGGGGGCCTTGCCCTGGCGCACAAACAGACCCAGCGCACGCCAGGTGATGACCGCCGACAGCACGGGCAGCCAGACGGAGTACCACCACTGTGGCACGCCGATGCCGGGCGAGGTTTCTTCAAAGCGGTAATCGTCCCACACCACCCGCACGCTCAGCACCGCGATCACGCCGAACAGCAGCGCCACCGTCAAGGCACCGAGGCGGGCCAGTGCGCGGCGGCGGCGGGCCGAGCCGCCTTCTGCAAAGTACTCGATGCGGATGTGCTGGTTGCGCGCCACGGCGCTCGACCCCGCGACCAGGGCCAGCACGATCATCAGGAACACCGACAGTTCTTCGGTCCAGGCGAAAGACGAATCGGTGAAATAGCGCACCAGCACGTTGGCGAACGTGATGAGGGCCAGCGCCGCCATGATGGCAACGGTCAGCCAGTCTTCGATGCGCAGGGAACGGGGTTCGGCCAAGTCGTCGCCCTGCGGGCGTGCGGACTCGGTCCCAGGGGGAGAGGAAGGCATAGCGGTACGGAAGAGAAACCAGCGGGGCAAAGGACCGGCCGGTGACCCGGGTGCGTCGTGTGCGCCGGGGAGGCCTGGGTGTGCACGGTGGGTGCAAGCCGCCGATTATGCGTCGTGCCAGCGGCCGGTCCCGCAGATGTGCGACAGGGGGCGCGTCAGCCCCACACCATCGACCGCATGCCGATGGCCCCCAGCTGGAAGCCTTCGTTGAAGAACACAGGGATCTCGCCCGGCTCGGCAGCGCCTGCGGTGTAAAGCAGTGGCAGGTAGTGGTCGTGGGTGGGGTGCGCCTGTTGGGCCAGGCTGCGCTGGTCCAACAGCTGCACCAGGGCGCCGTGGTCACCGGCCAGCGCGTGGCGGGCCGTGAGGGCATCGAACTCCAGGGCCCAGTCGTGTGCCTGGTTGTCCGCCGCGCTGCGCACCATGGCGCGCAGGTTGTGCACCACGTTGCCGCTGCCCACGATCAGCACACCCCGTTCGCGCAGGGCGCGCAGCTGCCGCCCCAGGGCCAGGTGCTCGGCGGGCGGGCGGCTGTAGTCCATGCTCAGCTGCACCACCGGGATGCGGGCATCCGGAAACATGGGTTGCAGCACCCCCCAGGCCCCGTGGTCCAGCCCCCATTGGTGGGCGTCCACACCGACCGACAGCTGGTTGTGCGGCTGGCGGAGTTCGTGCCCCAGCCCTTGGGCCACTTCGGGCCAACCGGGTGCCGGGTACTCCACATCGAAAAGGGCTTGTGGAAAGCCCCCGAAGTCATGGATGGTGCTGGGCCAGGCCATGCCGGTGACATGCCAGCCCTGTGTGATCCAGTGGGCCGACACGCACAGGATGAGCTGGGGCAACGGGTATTTGCCATCCGGGCCGAATTGCCGGCCCAGCGCTTGCCAGCTCCGGCGCCAGCGGTTGTCCTCGATGACGTTCATCGGGCTGCCGTGGCCCAGAAACACCACCGGCATGCGCGGGCTGGGGCGCAGCGCTTGCAGGGAGGGGGTCTGGGCCAGCGGGGTGGCTGTGGTGGAAGCGGAGGAGGCGTTGTGGAGTGAGTTCATGGCCCATCCAGCGCCCAGGGCGCTGGCCAGTTGCAGTGTGGTTCGGCGTTTCATGGAGCGCTCAGCGTAACGCCGATGCCCCTGGCCAGGGCTGCGGGCGTTTGTTGTCAGCGTTCAGTGCTTTTGAAGCCTGTGAGCCGCCACAAAAACCAACGCCCGCCCCCTGCGTCAGAAGGGGCGGGCGTTGAGCGGGGACCGCGTGTGGGTGTCAGGTCGGTTTGTTCTTGAGTTTGCCCTTGGGCAGCACCGCTGTCACCGGGGGCATGGGGCGGTCCGACAAGCCGCTCATGGGTTTGGGAGGGGAGCTGTCTTTTTTGGGCTTTTTGGCCAGTTTTTCGGTGCGTTGGTCGCCTTTTGCCATGGGGCCTCCTGTGGGTTTCTCGGGAACGTTGAAAGTGACGGCGGGCTATGTTACGCCGGTTCAGTCGGCCACGATCTTCACACCCTTCCAGAACGCCACGTGGCCTTTGATCTCGGCCGCGTCGGGTTTGGGGTCGGGGTAATACCAGGCGGCATCGGGGTTGAGCTCACCGTTGACCAGCAGCGAGTGGTAGTTGGCCTGGCCTTTCCAGGCGCAGGTGGTGCGGTGGTTGCTGAAGGTGATGTATTCCCGCTTCAGGCTGCTGTCGGGGAAATAGTGGTTGCCTTCCAGCACCACCGTGGTGGGGCTGTCGGCGATGACGACGTGGTTCCAGATGGCTTTCATGCGAGGGTGTCTTTCCGGTCTGACCGAAAAAAGAAGAAGGGGTGGAATGGGGTGGATTGTCGGACAACCGGAGGGGTTCGGTTGCTTAAAAAATGGGCATTTGGTGCCAGGCCAGGCGGGGCAAAGGTTTGGCGGCTTTTGAACATGCTTATCCACAGGACTGCCCACATCTGGCGGGGGTAACTCACAGGCCTGTGTGCAAGTGCCCTCCGTCCGGCCCGAAGTGGGCCCGGATGTAGGCCAGCGAGCCTGCGGCGCTGTGCCGGATCTGGCTGTCCTCGTAGCGGTGCTGCGCCCCCACCGGGCAGGCGTTGCGGGCCGTGCAGCCCAGTGCACAACCCGATCCGGCGGCGAGCCTGCGTGCGTTGCAGGCTTTGAGATGGAAGCGGTCACCGTCCAGCGCACCGGCCGGACAGGCGGCGATGCAGGGTTTGTCCACGCAGGTTTCGCAGGGGTGGCCGTTGTCTTGGGTGGCCGAGGGGGCGAGCCCGGTGTCGGTGAGGATGGCCGCCCGGTAGGCGAACCAGCTGCCCCACACCGCATCGATGCCCACCATGAACGGTGAGGCATGGTGCCAGCCCGCCAGCATGCCCAGGCGCTGCAGCCCGATGGGGGTCGGGCCGGGGAATACAAAGCGGGCGCGGGCGTGCGGCAAGGCTTGCGACCGCCAGGCGTTCACGGTGCGCACGCTGTGCTCGTCGATGGGGTGGTCCGAGCCAGCGCCCTGTGCCTGCACGCATTCCCACAGCCGGCGACCGCCGTGGCCGAACAGGATCAGTTGCCGCTCGTGCGGGGCCGGGGCCAGCGGGGCCACCAGGTCGGGGGGCAAGCGGCTCAGGTCGAACACGTGCTGGCGGTTCAGTCCGGCGTGGTCGAGCGCGTCACCCAGGGGAAGGGGCGGGAAGCAAGACACGAATCAGCTCCCGGTGTAGCGGCCAGGCCGGTGGTTGACCGCCAGGAACAGGCTCATCACCACCGCGCCCAGCACCGAATACAGCGCTTGCGGCAGCGGCAGCAGCACCGCGGCCAAGGCCAGCACCACGATGTCCATCACCATTTGCACCTTGCCCGCCCGCCAGCCGCGCGTTTGCTGCAGGTACAGCGAGACCACCGTGGCACCGCCCAAGCTGGCGCGGTGGCGGGCCAGAAACAGGCAGCCCGCGCCCAGCAGCAGCCCGCCCAGCATGGCGGCATAGGCCGGGTGCAGCCGTTCCACCGCAAACAGCGCGGGCGACCACTCGGTCAGCGCGGCCAGCAGCGTGACCGCGCCCAGGGTTTTGAGCGTGAATTCCCGGCCCATGCGTTTCCAGGCAAAGCCGTAGAACGGCAGGTTGACCGCAAAAAACAGCTTGCCAAAGCTGATGCCCGTGAGGTGGTGCAGCACAAAGGCCACCCCTGCCGTGCCGCCGGTGATGAGCCCCGCCTGCCCGTACAGGATGAGCGCCAATGACACGAACAGCGTGCCGGTGAACACGGCTTGTGCGTCTTCGAACGGGGTGTGGGGCGCGGTGGCGAGAGTGGCTTGGGACATGTCCTGCGCGCAGCACAAAACATGCCCGTGGTCGGGTGGGGCGTCGGATGCCGAGGGAAGAAAAGGGGAGGTGTTGTGATTCAAAAGATAGCTGCTTGCGCTTGTCTGGTATGCGAAAAATGCCATTTTGGCAGGAAATTTTGTGGGCCAAGGGGTGTCGGTTTTGTACCAGACACCCCCAAGACCCGAGGGTATCGTGCACCGTCTGTTCAATTGTTGTTTTGGAGCCCCCCGATGAAACTCGGCTACACCATTCTGTACGTGGACGATGTGCGGCGCAGCGTCGATTTCTACACCCGCGCCTTTGGCCTGGCGGTCAAGTTTGTGCACGAAGGCGGCGATTTTGGCGAACTGGACACGGGCGGCACCTCGCTGGCGTTTTCCTCGCGCCAGCTCATGACCCAGCTGGGCAAGAACCCCGCGCGCGCCGATGCCCGTGCCCCCTGCTTTGAGATCGCCCTGACCACCGATGACGTGCCCGCTGCCGTCGAGCGGGCCGTGGCCGCTGGTGCCGAACCGATCCAGCCACCGGAGGTCATGCCCTGGGGCCAGACCGTGGCCTACGTGGCCGACCCGGACGGTTTTCTGGTGGAGCTCTGCACGCCCGTGGGCTGAGGTCACGCCGTCGCGTGGCCCGACGCGGTGGCCACCGCCAGCAGTTCCGGCCAGGCCCGCAGCCGCCCCGGTGACACCCCGAACCAGCGCCGGAACTCACGGCCCATGTGGGCCTGGTCGGCGTAGCCCATGTCGGCGGCGACCGCCGCCAGCGGGGTGGGGTGGGCCAGCGCACGGGCCGCCCGCCGCACCCGGGCCAGCGCCAGCCAGTACCCCGGCGTGCGCCCGGTGGCCGATGCCAGCAGGCGCTCCAGGCTGCGTTCGGTCACGCCCAGTTGCCGCACCGCCGCGGCCACCCGGTCGGTACCCGCCAGGCCGTGCAACGCTTCGGTCACACGGGGGTCCTGGTGGGTGAATGTGTCCAGTCGGCTCAGCACATCGGCGGCTTCGGGCGAGGGGCAGTTGTCCATGGCCGCGAGCAGCGCCGCTTCGTTGACCAGGGCCCCCGGTTGCAAGCGGTAGCCCCAGAAACGGGTGCCTGCCCCGCAATCCACCCCGTAGGCCGTGTCGGCCAGGGGGGACACCAGCCACTGCGGCGCCTCTCCCAGGCGGTGGATGCAGATCAGGTCGCGGCAGCCGTCAGGCAACACCAGGGTGCGTGCGGTGCCGTCAGTGCGGTGGTGCCAGTGCTCCAGCAAGGCAGTGGGCAGGGCCGTCATGGGTCTGGGGGACTCAGTGGCCGGGATCGCGCTGGTGGTCGGGCAAGGCCTGGCCGCAATGGCGACAGTAGCGGTCCTCGGTCCCCAGCCCTTCGGTCAGGCAGTGGGGGCAGGTGCGGGTGGTGACCCGTGGCGCGGGCTTGCCCTGGTGTCCCACCATTTCGGCGGTGACGATGCCCGTGGGCACGGCCAGCACACCCCAACCCATGAGCATCATGAGCGATGCGATGGCCCGGCCCAGGTCGGTCTTGGGCGTGATGTCACCAAAGCCCACCGTGGTCACGGTGGTGATGGCCCAGTACATGCCCACCGGGATGCTGGTGTACCCATGGGCGGGCCCTTCCACCACATACATCAGCGTGCCCATGACCATGACCACCATCAGCACCACCGACAGGAACACCAGGATCTTGCGCGCGCTGGCCGACAGGGCGCGCCCCAGGTGGCTGAACTCCGCCAGGTAGTGGGTCAGTTTGAACACCCGGAACACCCGGATCAGGCGCAGCACCCGCACGTCGATCAGTGCGTGCAGCTCGGGGAAGAACAGCGCCAGGTAGGTGGGCAAGATGGCCAGCACGTCCACCAGGCCGAAAAAACTCCGGGCATAGGCCCAGGGTTTGGGTGTGCACCACAGGCGTGCGACGTACTCGGCCGTGAAAAGGAGGGTGAACAGCCATTCCAGTTGCGTCAGCGTGGCATGGTGCTGGCGCGACACGGATTCGACACTGTCGAGCACCACCACCACCAGGCTGGAGAGGATGGCCGCGATCAGCAGCTCGTCGAACAGCTTGCCGGCGCGGGTGTCGGCTTCGAAGATGACGGTGTACAGCCGTTGCCGCAGGGTTTTGGGTGGGGTCATGGTCTGAACAGAGGGTGCCAATGGGGTTTGTTCTTTCACAGATCGGCTTGCAAACAGATAGCATGGGTGGCGCAAAGGCCGTCTTTCCACGGCCTGCCGGGCAGGATTTCCAACATCCCATCGCACATGTGGCATTTCCAGCAGGGCACCGACCGCCCATTCTCCCTCCGCCTCAACCTGGGGTTGCTGGTGCTGGCGTGCGTGTTGCCCGCAGCGGTGGTCAGTGTGTTGCTGCTGTACGCCAATTTCAAACTGGAGCGCTCCAGCGTGGAGCACCAGACCGCGTTGGTGGCCAGCACCGTGCTGGCCGACCTGGAGCGGGATATGGCGGCCATGGAGTCTGCCCTGCGCACGCTGGCCACCTCGCACGAGCTGCAAGCGGGGGACCTGGAGGGATTTCACGCCCGTGCGCGGCACGCGCTGGCGTCGGGCATTGTGTACAACTACCTGCTGACCGACGCCCAAGGGCGGCAGGTGCTCAACACCCTGTTGCCGTATGGCGAGCCCTTGCCTCAGACCGGAACCCCTGCGGCGCTGGACGCGGTGTTCACCACGTCGGCCACCGTGCTCACCGACCTGTTCACCGGCCCGGTCACGGGCAAGCCCGCGATTGCCATGGGCGTGCCCGTGCACGGGGAAAACGGCGTGCGCTACAGCCTGAACGTGGGTCTCTCGCCCGAGCGCATCAACCAGATCGTGGCCCGCCACCCCATGCCGTCTGGCTGGCTGATGGCCGTGCTGGATGGCAGCGGCACCATCGTGGGGCGCTCTCGGGACAGTGCCCGCTACCTGGGCGAAAAAGCCGTGCTCCCGTTGCGGGTCGCCGTGGCCCGGGGCGGCAGCGGCAGCCTGCAAACCCACACCAAGGAGGGCACACCCGTGTTCACGGCCTACGCCACGTCCCGTGCCTGGCGCTGGAGTGTGGCCGTGGGTGCCCCCGTTGCCCTGTTGCGCGAAAACCTGGTGGAACGCCTGTGGCTGGTCGGCGGCGGGCTGCTGCTGGCCTTGGCGTTGGGCCTCTGGTTCGCCCGCTCGGTGGTGCTGACCGTGATCGCATCGGTCACCGGGCTGAACAAGGCCGCGCTGGCCTTGGTCCGGGGTGAGCCGGTGGCACTGCCCCCCATACAGCTCAAGGAAGCGGAGGCCGTGGGAGAGGCCATCCTCCAGGCCGCAGGGGTCATGCAGCAGGTCAAATTCATGGCCCAGCACGATGCCCTGACCGGGTTGCCCAACCGCCTGTTGTTCGAAGATTTCGCCAACCGCCGTCTGGCCCTGGCCGTGAGGCAGCACCGGCCCGTGGTGCTGTTGGCGGTGGACCTGGATGGCTTCAAAGCGGTCAACGACACACTGGGCCATGCCGTGGGCGACCGGGTGCTCAAGGCGGCGGCCCACCGGCTGGAAGACGCCGTGCGGGCTTCGGACATGGTCGCCCGTATTGGGGGCGACGAGTTCATGGTGCTGCTGTATGACGTCGAGGTGGACACCGCCCTGGATGCCGCCCAGCGCATGGTGGAGCTGCTGTCAGGCCCCTACGAAGGCGTGCCGGTCCCGGTGTCTGCCAGCATCGGCGTGGCCATGTACCGGGGGGGTGAAGACTCCCTGCAAGCCCTCACCAGCCGGGCCGACCAAGCCCTCTACCTGGCCAAGGACCAGGGCAAGCAGCGCGCGGTGCTGGCCGGTGCGGTCCAGGCGTGAACGCGTCAGGGCTTGGCGCGCCACCCTTGCACCAGGGCCCCTGCCGCCAGGCCGACCAGGGCCCAGAGCAGGTCCCAGTTGCCCAGGCCCAGTCCGGCAATGGCAGGCCCCGGGCACACGCCCGACAGGCCCCAGCCCACGCCGAACAGGGCGGCCCCCACGGCGGTGTCGCGGTTCCATGTGCTGGGGTGGGGGTGGAAGTGCTCGTCCAGCACGGGTTTTGTCATCAGGCGGGGCAGGAGCTTGTAAGCCACCAGCGCCACGGCCACCGCACCGCCCATGACCAGCATCAGCCCCATGTCCTGAAAGCGCAGAAAACCCAGCACCACTTGCGGCTGCACCATGGTGGACAGCGACAGCCCGAACCCGAACAAGGCCCCCGCCAGCAGGGTGACCGCCGCCGACGCCAAGGGGTGACGGCCCGCGCTCACGGCTGCCCCCCGCCCGACAGCCCCGACAACGCGGCCAATCCGTTGGCGGTGATGAAGGCCGTGGCCATGAAGGTGAGCACCGCGTAAAGGGACGGCAACTGCCACGAGCCCAGGCCGCAAATGCCGTGGCCCGAGGTGCAGCCGTTGCCCAGCCGTGCGCCATAACCGGCGACAAAGCCACCCAGCAGCAACTGCCACGCGGGCACCCCCGTGGCCTGCGGTGCCTGCTGACCCAGCGTCATCCACCACACAAAAGCCCCCAGGATGAGGCCCAGTGCGTACACCAGCCGCCAGCCCCGCGAGCCCACAAACCGGGCTTGCTGGAAAAACGGCCTGTGCACCACAAACGACCAGGTGGACGAGAACACGGAACTCATGCCGCCCACGCGGCCGGTGAACACAAACAACAGTGCCACACCGGAGCCGATGAGCAGTCCGCCCAGCAGGTAGTGCTGCCAGCCGTGGGGAAACAGGGAGAGCAGGGAGGTCATGGGCGCGGATTATCGGTGCGCCCACACCTGCCTGCCCAGGCAGGGTCAGGTCAGCCAGAAGCCTTCGTGGGGTTGGCTGGACTCCGCCACCAGCGCGGGCCCCACGCAGACGATGGGGTGGGGAGACGCCGCAAACACATCGCGGCACGACAGCTCGGCATCGCGCTGCTCGGCCCGTTCGCCACGGAACACCCGCAGGCGCACCGCGTCAATGCCGTACACCACCCGGCCGATGTTGCTCCAGAAGATGGCCCCGGCGCACATCACGCACGGTTCCGCCGACGAATACAGCGTGGCCTGTGCCAGCGTGTCGCGGTCCGCCTTGCCCGCCAACTGGCGAATGGCGGTGGTTTCGGCGTGGCCGGTGCAGTCGCCCGTTTCGCTGGTGTTGTTCCAAGCTTCGGACAACACACGCCCGTCGGCGGCGACCACCACCGCGCCAAAGGGGCGGTTGCCCCGCTCGCGGGCCACACGCGACCAGCCGATGGCCTGGCGCAGGTACAACGCGTCGCGATCGTCCAGCGGGGCCTCGTCGGGCAGCCCGGCGGTACCGGCCGTCATGCCAGCATCTTGCGTTCGGCCAGCGGGGGCAACATGGCGCGGTTGAACACGCCTTCCACGCTCGGCGGGTTTTTCAGGCCAAACACGGCCGTCACCTCGTCCACCTGCTGCTCCAATGTGCGCTTGAGCACATCGCCCAGGCCGTGGCCGCGGGTGTCCGGGGCGGCCAGGTACTGGCTGGTGATGCGCCAGCGGTCCAGCTCCACCGCGCCGTTCAGAATGCTTTCCCGGGCCAACGTGGCGGCCACGGCCTGGGCGGGGTCGGCCAGGCAGTCCTGGATGGCCCGGTTGGTGGCGCGCAAAAAGCCCGCCACCGCCGCCGGTTGCTGCGTGACCATGGCGTTGCTGGCCAGGATGGCGTTGCCGTACAGGTTGACCCCCGCCTCGTCGTAACGCAGCACCGACAGCTCCTCGGGCTTCATGCGCGAGAACAGCGACACGGCCGAGTCGTGGAAGTAGGTGGCCCCGTCCACATCGCCGCGCACCACCACGTTGTCGCGCGAGGCGAAATCGGTGGTGGCCCAGGTGAAGTGGTCGGCTTTCAGGCGCAGCTTGCGCGCCACCATGGGCCAGGCGCGGCGGGTGGACTCCACGGCGGCGGCGGCGATCTTCTTTCCGGCCAGGCTGCGAAAGTCGGTGGTGATGCCCCGGTCCTTGCGGCCAATGATCACAAACGGCGCACGGTTGTAGTACTGGTACACGGCCTGCACCAGCGGCGTGCCGGGCGTGGTGGACTGGAATTCGATGAGCGAACTGATGTCGCCCAGCCCCATCTGGTAGGCACCGCTGGCAATGCGGGTGATCGACGCGACCGAACCCGCGCCCGGGTCCACCCGCACGTCCAACCCCTCGTCGCGGTAGTAACCCTTGTTCAGGGCCACCAGAAACGGGGCGGTCTGGCTGGTGATGCGAAAGTCCAGCGTGAACCGGATGGGCACCAGGCCCGGCTGCGCCCAAACCGAGGGAGATGACAGCGGTGCGGCCAAGGGCAAAGACAGCGCGGCGGCGCGGGACAGAAACGAACGGCGTTGCATGAAAAAAGCTCCGGAAAGGTGTGCAAGTCGTGCCCGCCGCGCCGGCTTGGGGGCGGGCGTGGCGGGTGCTCACAAGAGCAATTTCCGGGCGGGTGCGCATCTGCACCGGGCTGAACGCTTCTACTCTCGTCGCCCCACGTTCAGCAGGTTCTGTGCCACCTCCAGGTTGCACCGGTGTGGTGCAACCAACGCCCCGATGCGCCGCCAAAGGGTGGCCCGAAACCTGCTTGCCCTTTGGGCGAGAGTAGAAGCGTTCATCCGGCCTCCCACCCCGAAGGGTTGGGCGATCCGGCAGGGAATTGCTCTTGATGTGCCTGTTTTCAGGGGCCCCGCACGCGGCGCCCTGCACGCAGGGGCACCAGGTGCAACGCCATTTCCCTGCGTTTCCTGTGCGCCCCGCACGTGTGTCCCCTGGACAGGCATGACCCCACCGTTGTCTGTTTTTTTCAGGAGAAACGCATGAATGCCGCCGCCTACACATTGGCCGAACTCGACAAAGAATCCCGCATGGGGGCCATGGGCTCCGAAAACGCCGCCCGAGAGGTGCGCCGCATCGACCTGTCCGATTTCGAGCACCGCAAGGCCGAGATCGCCGACCAGCTCTGGAGCGCCGCCGTGGAGGTGGGCTTTTTCCAGATCGTCAACCACGGCATCCCACAGGCCCATGTGGACCACGCCTTTGCCACCTCGGCCCGGTTTTTCGACCTGCCCCATCCCGTGAAGGGCCAGTACCCGCACCACAAGGCGAACAACGTCGGTTGGGAAAGCAAGGCCCAGGTGCGCCCCTCCACCGGCACACCGGACCAGAAAGAGTCCTACCAGATCACCCGGCCCCACATGGCCGGTCTGTGGCCCAGCGAGGCCGAGCTGCCCGGCTTTCAGGCCGACATGCTGGCCTTCGAGGCCGAGTGCTGGGCGCTGGGCATGAAGGTGCTGTCGTGCTTTGCGCTCAAGCTGGGCTTTGACCCCGAGTTCTTCGCCCGTGCGCACGACCCCCTCAGCCCCGAATACCAGAGCACCCTGCGCCTGCTGCACTACTACCCGGTGGACCCCTCCACCCTGGGCCAGCCCGGCGTGTGGCGCGCCGGGGCCCACACCGACTTCGACTGCCTCACCCTGCTGTTCCAGCGCGCCGGGCAGGGCGGTTTGCAGGTGTGCCCGGGCAAGGAAATGGACGGCCAGGCCTGGACCACCGTCGAGCCCGACGATGCCGCCATCACCTGCAACATTGGCGATATGTTGATGCGCTGGAGCGACGACCAGCTGCCCTCCAACTTCCACCGCGTGCGTTGCCCCCTGCCGCACGAGTACCTGGGCTCGCGCTACACGCTGGCGTTTTTTGCCCAGGCCAACCGCGACGCCGTCATCGAAGGGCCGGGCAAGCTGTACCCGCCCATCAGCGCAGGCGACTACCTGCGCCAACGCGTGGCGGCCAACTTCGCCAAGGCGTATTGAGCCAGGGACAGGCGGGTGGGCGTGTGCCCTAACATGCCCACCCCATGCCCCACACCCTGGAACCACTGCGCAGCGGCGCACCCGCCGGCACCCGCCGCCTGGACCTGAACGGCGCAGGTCTCACCCACCTGCCGCCCGAGGTTTACGGGCTGGCCGACACGCTGGAGGTGCTCAACCTCAGCGACAACCGGCTGGACCACCTGCCCCCCGACCTGCCGCGCCTGAAGCGGCTCAAAGTCATCTTCTGCTCGGGCAACCCCTTCACCCGCCTGCCCGAGGTGCTGGGCGACTGCCCCGCGCTGGAGATGGTGGGCTTCAAGGCCTGCCAGCTCACACAGGTGCCCGGGGCCAGCCTGCCGCCCACGCTGCGCTGGCTCACGCTGACCGACAACGCCATCGACCACCTGCCCCCCGAACTCGCCCAGCGCCCCGCGTTGCAAAAACTCATGCTCGCGGGCAACCGCCTGTCGGCCCTGCCCGAGGACCTGGCCGGAGCACCGCGGCTGGAGCTGGTTCGCCTGTCGGCCAACCGCTTCACCCGCCTGCCCGGCTGGCTGACGGAGTTGCCCGCCCTGGCGTGGTTGGCGCTGTCGGGCAACCCCTTGGGCTGGGCCGTTCCCCAGGGCCTGCCGCCCTTGCCCGTGGTGCCTTGGCCTGACCTGCGGCCGGACGGGTTGCTGGGCGAGGGCGCTTCGGGCCACATCCACCGCGTGCACCGGGCGGGCGACGACCGCCCCCAGGCGCTCAAGCTGTTCAAAGGCAGCGTCACCAGCGACGGCCTGCCCGAACACGAGCTGGCCGCCTGCGTGGCCGCCGGCCCACACCCCACGCTGTGCACCCCGCACGCCACGCTGGCCGACCACCCACAAGGGCTGGCGGGCATGCTGCTGCCGTTGGTGCCCCCCGATTTCGCCAACCTGGCCGGGCCGCCCAGCCTGGACAGTTGCACCCGCGACGTGTACGACCCGGCGCTGCGGCTCAGCCCCGCCGTGCTGCTGCGGCTGGCAGGCGACGTGGCCGCCGCGCTGGCCCACCTGCACGCCCGCGGCGTGATGCATGGCGACCTCTACGCCCACAACACGCTGTGGCGGCCCGCCACCGGCGACGCCCTGCTGAGCGACCTGGGGGCCGCCACCCTGTTGCCCGCGCACGACCCTGCCCTGGCCCGTGCCCTGCGGGCGTTGGACGTGCTGGCGTTTGGCCACCTGCTGCACGAGCTGCTGGCCCGTTGCCCGGCGGTGGCCGATGCCGCCCCGGTGGGCGCGCTGGCCCGTGCCTGCGCGTCCCCCGCCGGGCAGCGCCCCGCCATGGCCGATGTGGCCGCCGCCCTGCGCCAAATGCTCCTCTGAACAGAACTGTCAGCGCTTGATGGGTTTGCGCAGAAGGCCATTTTTATGGTGAATTTGTCGCTTCAGCGGCGACGGGCGGCCAGGCGCTGGATGTCTTCGGGCGTGCCCGACCAGACTTCAAAAAAGCCATCGGCCCGCTGCGTTTGCAGCCAGGTGTCCCAGCGGCTGCGGGCCAGGGCCGGATCGGTCACGGCCGCGACCAGCGAGTCCTGTTCCACCCCCAGCGACAGCGAGCCGCCCGCGTGCGCCTTGTCGGCCTTGGCCTGGCGCACCAGGCGCTGGACGCGCTGCAGCTCGGCCTGTGTGGCCGGTGGCAGGCTGTAGATCAGCCAGCGGCGGCCCCGTTCCGGTGCGTCCAGCCCCAGCGTGGCGGCCGATGTGACCGTGACCTGCAGCGGCAGTTTGCGGTCGATGGGCTCAAACGCCCCCGCCTCCTTGGGCGTGAGCCGAACCACCAGCAGCGGCACCGCCCCGGGCGGGGGCGACAGGCGCGCGTCCACCTGCAGCGCCACCATGAATTCGGCGGGGTTGGCGTTTTCCAGCTGGGCGGGCAGTTGCATCAGGCGCGGCACGGACCGCAGCGGCACACCGCCGCAGCCGGCGAGCACGGCACCGAGGCAGGCGGCACACAGCCAGAGGGACAGACGAGGGGACATGGGGCACTCCTTTGAAAAGTTAAAAATTATTGTAAAACAGAAATAAATTGCTCATATACAATCATTTTTAATCGGCCTCGCCGCCTTTTTTTGACAGGAGACTTCCCATGCCCACCCCCCGCTTGGCTGCAGACCCTTTGCAGCGCATCCGCCGTCTCAGCCGCGCCATGGTGCGGGCGTGCTGGGCCCTCATGCTGTTGTTGCCCGTCGCCCTGGTCGGGTACTGGGCCCTGGCCAGCAACCCGGAGCTGGCCGTGCGGGGCAACCTGCCCGTGGGGGCCATCCAGCAGCCGCTTCAGGCGTGGCAGCGGCTGGCCTGTGCGGTGGCCATGGCCGTGCCGCTGGCCTTGTTTCTGGCGGGGCTGTGGCATGCCCAGCGGTGTTTTGCCCAATTCGCCACGGGCCAGGTGTTCACCGACCAGGCCACCCGGCACCTGCGCCGCCTGGCGGGCTGGGTGGCCGCTTCGGCGCTGGCGGCCATGCTGGCGGGGGCGGTGGTGTCTGTGCTGCTGACGTTGGGCAACGCGCCCGGCTCGCGCCACCTGGCGGTGGGCATCGGCTCCGATCAGGTGCTCACCCTGTTCTTTGCCGGGCTGGTGTGGCTGATCGCCGAGGTCATGGACCAGGGCCAGCGGCTGGCCCGCGAAAACGAGCAGTTCGTCTGATGGCCATCGTCGTGCTGCTGGACGTGATGCTGGCGCGGCGCAAGGTCAAGTCCAAAGACCTGGCCGAACACGTGGGCATCACCGAGGCCAACATGTCGCTGCTCAAGCAGGGCAAGGTCAAGGGCGTGCGGTTCGACACGCTGGAGAAAATCTGCGCTTACCTGGAGTGCCAACCCGGCGACCTGCTGGCCTGGGCACCCGATCCCCCCAACGCCGATGGGGTGGAAAAATCGGAATGAAATGTGCCTTCAGTGCTTAAGAATCAAGCGCTGACAGCTATCAAATCAGGGGTGTGCTTCCGTGAACAGTGGCCGCACCTCGTCACCCGGTTCGGGCTGGCAGTCGGCGGCCAGGGGTGGGCCGTTGCGCCGGATGAGCACATGGCGCTCGGTGTGGCACAGCTCCCAGTGCCAGGTGCCGGGCTGGCGGGCCTGCACCCATGCCGCGAGGGACGCGGGCATGCTCACCCGAAACCGCCCGGCCGCCACGTCGTCCGGCGGGTGGTCCCGGGTGTGGAACCAGGGCAACACCGCTGCGGCCAGCGCCAGGGGCGGCCAACGCGCCTCGATCACGCTGGGCTGGTAGTGCCCTTCCCGCAGCAGGCGTTGGGCCAGGGCCCGTGCGCTGGGCGGTTCGGGCGCCTCGGCGGGCGGGGCGGGTTGCCAGGCGGTGGCCAGCAGCTCGGCCACCCATTGGTTGCAGTTCTGGTAGTCCAGGGCAAACGCATGGGCGTTGGCGCTGTAGCCTTGGCCCAGCAGCTGCAGGGCCAGGGCGTCGTCCAGCGCGGCCCGTTCCAGTGGCGCGGCGGCGTCGGGAGGGGGCAGCAGCACCGAGACATGGCCCAGTCCGGGGTCGTGTGTGCCCATCACGAAACCGCTCAGGCCCTGGGCAAAGAGGCGGGGGCGCTGTTCGTCGCAGGCGTAGTAAAGCTGCCGCACCGCCCAGGGGGAGCCGGGGCTGGCCTTGAGGCTCACGCCCGCGTGCGAGTAGCGGTGGCCCAGCCGTTGCAGGGCCTGGCCCGAGCGGGCCACGATGGCGACGCGCCGCCCGGAGGCGTCCAGCTCGGCCTTCAACATCCCGGCCACCTGAATGAGCCGGTCCTGCACGGCAGCGGGGTGTTCGCCCGACGGTGTGCACACCCCCAGCGACACCCCACCCCAGGCCGGGCCGCAGGCCAACGCCACCGGCAGGGCCCCGACGGCCCAGCCCCGCCAGGCAGGTCGCACCGGCCCCGTGCGGCCGGGGGTTGCGCGAGGCCCGCGCCGGGACACGCGGCCAAGCCGGGAGGAGGGAGACAACGGACGCAGCGGGGCGGTCAGCCGCCCACCGGGCGGTTGTCCAGCCCGCGGTGCCAGGTGTCTTCCAGCACCAGGAAGAAGGGGCGGCTGCGCCCGTCGGCACCGACCGTGGCAAAGGCCACGCCATAAGGCCTGTGCTGCGCCAGCACGGTCAGGCCCGCGGCCAGCTGTTCGCGTTCGGCGGTCACGCGGGGCAGGCGCAGCAGCACGGGTTCGGCGGGGGCGTGGCCGTCGGCCAGGTTCACCGCCTGCAGGCGAAGTTGCAGCAGCTCGGGGTGGCCGGTGACTTCTGCCACCTCCTGCACCGTGTACGGCCCCTGGGCCACGCCGGTGGCGTGTGACGAGCTGTTGCTGGAGGTGCCCAGCGACTGCGACACGC
>Ga0209066_10000529_pt1 | contig 54886 bp, 38 predicted proteins | sample All_14_2_FD_187198 | JGI IMG/M metagenome (GOLD analysis project Ga0209066, IMG submission 187198) | Freshwater microbial communities in response to fracking from Pennsylvania, USA - Allegheny Zone_MetaG_DW_15 (SPAdes) (version 2) ...
GCGCCGCTTGGGCGCAGGGGGTCGAAGAGGGCTTTGTGTCGCTGTTCGACGGCCAGACGCTGAACGGCTGGACGCGGCGCGGAGGCGGCTCCACCTATGCCGTGGAGGACGGCGCGATCGCCGGCCGTTTCCAGGACGCCGCGCGCAACACGTTCCTGTGCACGGAGAAGAGCTACGGCGATTTCATCCTGCGTCTGGAGTTCAAGCTGGAGGCGGGCAACTCGGGCGTCCAGTTCCGCTCGGCCGCGGCCCGGCAGGCCGACCAGGCCGAACGGGTCTTCGGCTACCAGGCCGAGATCGCGGGCGAGGCCGACCGCGTGGCGCGCATCTACGACGAGGGCCGCCGCGGGTTCAAATTCGACCGCATCTGGCTGGACAACACGCCGACGGGCGCGCTGGCCGCATCCGCGGCGGCCTACCGCAAGGGCGCGTGGAACGCGATGGAGATCCAGTGCGTCGGGCCCTCGGTCCGGACGTGGCTCAACGGCGTGCCGGTCGCCAACCTCCTCGACGGCGAGTCGCTGGAGGGCTTCCTCGGGCTGCAGGTGCATGCGACCAAAAACCCGGACGGCGGCGTCTGCGCGCGCTGGCGCAACATCCGCATCAAAGAGCTGGGCACGAGCCGGTGGACGCCCTTTTTCGCGAAGGGCGCGGACGGCCGCTACGCGCTGCGCGGCGCGCGCTTCGTGCTGCCGGAGGATTGGGCTTTCAACGACGCCGAGGGCTATCTGGCGGGCAAGCACCGGCCGAACGAGAAGCGCGACGGACTGGTGGTGTCGGACAAGGTCTACCGCGATTTCATCGTGCGGGTGAGTTACCAGCTCTTCGGCGGCAACAGCGCGCTCTATTTCCGCGCGGAGGAGGTCGACACGCCGTGGCTGCTCAAAGGGTTCCAGAACGAGATCGCCGGCAACGAGAAAGACTCGGCGCTCTGGCACACGGCCGGCGACAAGACTCCGGGACGCGGCTGGGTCGCGCGCGAGGACGCGTTCATCGCGAAGGTGCGAAATCCCAAAGGGTGGAACACCACCTGTACGGCGGTCTGCGGCGACCGCATCGTCGAAATCCTGAACGGCCAGAGGACCATCGACATCGTCGATCCGCTCTGCGAGAAGAGCGGCAAAGTCGGCCTGCAGCTGCACGGCGGCGCCGACGTCGAGATGTGGTTCAAGGACTTCGAGATCCTCGAGATCACCCCGGAGATGCGGGCGCTGATCGAGCGTTAGGGCAGGCGTCGGGTCCGCGGCGGTTTCGGAGAAACCGCCCTACCCCTTCTTGGACAACGGCCATGCTTGAACTTGGTCCGCCCTGTCCCTTGAGACCCACTCCCGCCCGCCTGTCTCAAAAGCAGAAGGGGTTCGCTGTGCGGGCTCCTGAGGCGGGCGTCACAGCAGGTCGCGGATGTGGTTGGCGTCGCGGATGAGCGTTTCGAGCTTGGCGTAGTCGTTGGCGTCGAGCGCGCGGCGGAACTCCTGCAGGCGCTCGGAGAAGGCGTCGATCGCCCGCAGCACATGCTCGCGGTTCTGCTTGAAGATCGGCACCCACATCTCGGGCGAGCTCTTGGCCAGGCGCACCGTGGAGGCGAAGCCGCCGCCTGCCAGGCGCGGCACGGCGTAGCCGGCTTTCTCTTCGGTCTGGACCGCGAGCGAGAGCGCGTAGGCCGCGACGTGCGAGAGATGGGAGACGTAGGCCGCGTGCCGGTCGTGCTGGTCGGAGTTCATGAACTCGAACTTGAGGCCCACGGCGTGGAACAGCTCGAGCGCGGTCTTGCAGGCGTCCGGCGCGCTCCACTCCAGGTCGCAGAGCAGCACGGTCTTGCCGCGGAAGAGGCCCTCCAGGGCCGCGTCGGGGCCTGCGTTCTCGGTGCCCGCCATCGGGTGCGCCGCCACGTAGCGCTCGCGGTTCGGGTGGTTGCGCACGGACTCCGCGAGCTGAAACTTGGTGGAGCCCAGGTCGATGACCGTCTGCGTCGGGCGGACCGCGTCCAGCACCTTCGGCAGCAGCGTCTCGATCGCGTCGACCGGGACGGCCAGCAGCAGCACGTCGCTCAGCCGCAGCGCCTCCTCCAGCGGCACGGCGCGGTCGACGAGCCCGAGCTGGACCGCGCGTTCGGCGTGCGCGGGCGAGGCCTCCACCCCGAGCAGTTCCGTGGCGAGCCCTGCCTTGCGCAGGTCTTTGGCGAACGAGCCGCCGATCAGTCCGAGGCCGATGATGGAGATGTTCATGGGTGGATGGGGGGTTCGGGTTGGGTGGGCGTCGCCTCTTGGCCGAGCAGCCGTGCGGCGTTTTGCCAGAGGATCTGGCGCTGCTCGGCTTCGGTGAAGGGCAGTTTGAGAAAAGCTTCGAGCACCCGGGCGGGCGTCTGCCACGGCGCGTCGCTGCCGAAAAGGATGCGGCCCGCGCCGTGCTTGCGGACCATGCGCACGAGCTGGCGGTCGGGCATCCAGAAGAGGGTGTGCGAGAGGTCGAGATAGAGCGGCTTGCCGATCAGCACCGCCTCGGCTTCGTCCCACATCTGGAAGCCGCCGAGGTGCGCCGCGACCACGGTGAGGCGCGGCTGGCGGTCGAGCAGGGCGGCGATCGAGGCGGGCGTGGTGTGGTAGGGCGGCGCGAACACGCGCTCGCCGCCCGCGTGCAGGAACACGAAGAGGCCCAGTTCGCAGCAGCTCTCCCACACCGGCGCGACGCGCGGGTCGTCCAGCGTGAACGTCTGATATTCGGGGTGCAGCTTGACGCCGCGGAACCCCGCGGCCTTCACCGCCCGCAGCGCGGCGGGGAGGTCGGGCGTGTCGGGGTGCACGGTGGCGAGGCTGAAGACGGGGCTGCGGTTGAGGGCGCGGGCCCAAGCGTTGATCGAGCCGACCTGGTCGGGCTTGGTCGCGACCGGCAGGTTGAGCGCGCCGCAGATGCCGGACTCGGCGAGGTTGGCGCGCAGGCCGCGGACCGTGCCGTCGAAGGCGGGCGGGTTGCCGAAGCGCTGCGCAAGACGTCCCACCGCCTTTTCCGCCAGAGGGTCGGGGTAGAGGTGGACGTGGAAGTCAAAGACTGGGCAGGGCAGTTGCATGAGACGCGGCGTATTGTAGACCGCGCCTCCGGCTCAGGCAAGCGAAAGCTGGTGCTACCGCGGTCCGCCGCGCGGCGTGTCCGGCCGCGCAAAGAAGGCGGCGCGGTGCTGCTCGGCGAACGCTTGCAAGCGGGCCGCGACGTCGGGGTAGCGGTCGATGAGGTTCACGGTCTCGTGCGGGTCGCTGCGCAGGTCGAAGAGCGAGAGGCCGATCTTCTCTTGCCGGTAGGTTCCCGGCTGCCCGTCGCGTCCCGCCGTGGCCAGGGTGCGGTAGGCGTGCGGCAGGTGGAGCTTCCAGCGGCCGTCGCCGCTGAAGACGCCGTCGAAGCTGTTGCCCGTGGTGAAGGCGTAGTAGTCGTGCGGGTTCGCCGCGCCGGGTTTCGCCGTGATCAGGTCCCAGACGTCGCGGCCGTCGACGGGCGACTGCGGCAGCGGTGCGCCGGCGAGGCGCGCCACGGTCGGCAGCAGGTCGATGGAGCAGAGCATCGCGTCGGACACGGCGCCGGCGGGGATCCGGCCGGGGTAGCGCATGACGCAGGCGCTGCGCGTGCCGCCGTCGAAGCCCGTGCCCTTGGCTTCGCGGTAGGGGGTTTTTCCCGCGTGGTTGCCGTAGGAGGCCCACGGCCCGTTGTCGGAGGTGAAGAGCACGAGCGTGTTGTCGGCCACGCCGGCTTCGCGCAGGGCGGACATGATCGCTCCCACGGAAGCGTCGAGCTCCAGCATCACGTCGCCGTACAGGCCCGCGCCGGACTTGCCCTTGAAGCGTTCGCCGACGGCGAGCGGCACGTGCGGCATGCTGTGGGGCACGTAGAGGAAAAAGGGCTGGTCCTTTTTGCGCCGGATGAAATCGACCGCGTGCTCGGTGTACCACTGGGTCAGGCGGGTCTGGTCCGCGGGGGTCACGTCGTCGATGACGACCTTGCCGTTTTCCCAGAACTGGAGCGGGAAGGCGTCGAAGTGGCGCGACTCGGGGTGGTGGCGCCACATGTCGTTGGAGACCATCAGGCCGCAGGACTCGTCGAAGCCGCGCGCCGGGGGGCGAGTTTCGGGCTGGTCGCCGATGTGCCACTTGCCGAAGACGGCGGTGGCGTAGCCCTGCGGCTTGAGCACCTGCGCGAGCGTCGGCCACTTCGGGTCCATGCCGCGGGCGCGCGGCCCGTGCGCGCCCACGAGGCCGGTGCGCTCGGGGTAGCAGCCCGTGAGCAGGGCGCCGCGCGACGCGGAGCAGATGGCCTGCGGCACGTGGAAGTTGACGAAGCGGCAGCCCTCGGCGGCCAGCTGCCGCACGTGGGGCGTGTCGTACGCGGGCGCGCCGAAGGGGCGGAAGTCGGCGAAGCCGGAATCGTCGAGAAAGATCACCACGATGTTCGGCGGGCGGGGCGCCCGGCTCAGCGAGGCGCAGGAGGCGGCGCAGCCGGCTGCGGCGCTCAGCCCGGCGGCTTTCAGGAAATCGCGGCGCGAGGAAGCGGTGCGCATGGCGGGGTCTCCTCTCGGGAAAGGGGGCGCGTGAAGTTATTGCAGCTCGAAGGTCGCGAAAATCGTGATGGCGATCTTCTCCGCGTCGGCGTTGTAGACCGGCGAGCTGTCGTCGACGATGACATTTTGCTGGCTGGTCGGGGTGTCGGCCGGCGCATATTCGCTGACGGTATGGACCGGTCCGAGCGTGGTCCCCAGCGCCGCGGCCATGGCGGCGGCTTTGTCCTTGGCCGCTTGCGTGGCGCGCAGCAGGGTTTCGCGGGTGATCTTGTCGATGCGCGAACAATAGAGCTTGTAGGTGACCTTGCCCGCCCCTTTGCTGAGATAGTTGAGCATGTCTTGAAACAGGTGGAGCTCCCGCTGGCGGAGCGTGATCGGGCGTGAAACCGTGAACCGTTCGGCGCTGTCTTGCGGAGTTTCGGCCCGTCCCGAGCGCGCGTCTTGAATGGCGACCATGCCCAGCGAGACGTCAGGGCCTTGCACGCCCTTTTTTGCGCAGCCGTCGAGCAGGTTCTTAACCAGCAGGTCGCAGGCTTCACGGGCTTCCGCGAGGGTTTTGCCGCTCGCCTGAGGGGTGACGGTCCACAGGACCGCGTCGGGCTGGATGTATCCGACGGCGCACCCGCTGACCGAAAGGGTCCGGATGTCCCGTTTCTCCGCTTTCGCCGTATCGGGCGCGGCAGTCAGGCTCGAGCAAAACGTGGCGCACAAGACGAGGGGCAGCATTCTTTTCATCATCATTCCTTTCGCGTGGATGGTGTTTATTCAAACTGGGACTTGAACGTTTGGAAAAGCGACTGGAGGGTGGACACCTCGGCCTCAAGCGCGGCCACGCGCGCTTCGAGCTTCGCCGTGCGCGCGGCTTCGCCCATGACGGCCCGCACGGCGGCGGGCGGAGGCGGCTCGGCCGGGGAGGCCTCGGCGGCGGGGGGCTGGTCGCCCAGCAGGTGGGCGACGCGCGGCTCTTTGTGGCCGGGCTGGCGCGGCAGCTCGACGACCAGGGGGGCGCCGGGCCGGGCGGCGAGGCGGTCGAGGGTCGCTTGCAGCTCTTCGGCGGAGGCGAACGGGTGCAGGCGGGCGGCGCGGGCGCGGAGCTCGCCGGCGGTCTGCGGGCCGCGCAGCAGCAGCTCGCACAGCACGGCCCGCTCGTCGGCCGCGAGTGCGAGCCTGACGGAGAGGCGCTCGCGGTATTTGAGCGCGCGGGCGGTGGCGCCCGCGAACGACTCGAGCAGCTGTTTCTCCTGGAGGCTGAAGATGCCGCGCGCGAGGGTCTCCTCGTCGAGCGCGAGGACCGGCGCGCGGTTGTTCTTCTGGTTGCACGCCGCGAGCAGCGCGTTCAGCGTGAGGGGATAGTACTCGGGGGTTGTGACCTCTTTCTCGATGAGCGCGCCGAGGATGCGCGCTTCGAGCGGGGTGAGCTGTGGGGTGTCGGTCTCCATAACGTTCTCCTGCACGGTGAAGTCTTAACACAAAAGAGCAGAGCCGCCAAGCGCTGTCGGTCACTTCGCCTTTTCCGCGGCGGCAAAGGGGTCGTAGCGTCGGGCCGAGCTGCGGCCTTTTTTCCAGAAGCCGGTGAAATCGTCCTGGAACATGGCCATGTCGATGCCCTCGAAGGCGGCGGTGGTGGCCGCTGCGGCGTCGCGGGTGGTGGCGAGCGTCTTCAGGTAGGTGTCCAGGATGCCGGCATAGGCGGTCAGCCGGTCGGCGGGCACGCCTTTGCGCAGGAAGTAGATCAGCGCCCAGGCGGTGGTGTAGTTCAGCGAGCGCTGTTCGGCGGCGCCGTTGTAAAAGGCGTCGCGGTCGGCGTGGATGAGCTTGGGCAGCCGGGCGGCGGCGTCGTCGAGGTTGTCGAGCAGGTGGCTGACGCGGGTGTTCTCGGGGATCTCGATGCGCCCTTTGCTGTCGGCCTCGGCGGTCTCGAAGAAGCAGGCGTGGCCCTCGTTGAACCAGACGGCGTTTTCGATCATGCGCGTGGCGTAGAAGAGATACTGGTGGAAGCCCTCGTGCTTGATGATGTCCAGGGTCTTCTCTTTGTCGCGGCCCTGCGAGAGGATGACCAGCTCGCGGCGCATGGGGGACCAGACGCCGATGCTCCATTCGATCTCTTTGCCGACGTACTGCTTGTAGGCTTCCGGCTCTTCGAAGATGCGCACCACGCTGATGTCCGTGGCGTCGTCGAACGGCGGGATCAGGGCGGCGCAGGCGCCGCGCAGGGCGGGCATCGTGGTTTGCAGCTCTTTGACGAGGCCTTTGCCGGTGGCGCTGCGGATGTTCGAGAGGAAGATGTAGTCGGGCGTCTCGGCGAACCACCAGTCTTTCATGTTGGCGATGCTCTTGCGGGCGGCGGTGCGGCTGGGGTGGTCTGGGATGGCGGGGGCGCCTTTAACGGCGGGGCCCGCGAGGAGCGCTTTGGGCTGGACGCCCTGGGCGGCCACGGCGCCGGTCTGGGGCGTGGCGGCGGCGTTGGCGAGGAACTGGACTTCGAAGTCCTTGCGGACTTTGGACTTCAAGGTGCCGTCGGCGATCTTGATGACCGCGCAGAACCAGTCCGACGGGAGGGTCTGTCCGTTCGGCTTGCGGCTTTTGACGCGGAACGCGTAGACGAGCGTGGCGGACTCTTCGACCGGGAAGAAGAGCGCGTGGGTCAGGTTGAAGGTGAGGCGGAGCGGCTCGGGCGCTCTGGGGGTGCAGCCCGTGAAGGCCGCGATCCAGGTCGCGAGCGCTTCGGGGCTGTCGGGGTCGAAGCGGTTGGCGGGCTCGGCGAGCGCGCTCTCGAACGCCTCGCGGCTGACGTGGCCCGCCTGGACGGCCGAGTCGACGGCGGGCCGCTGGTGCGTCGGCCGGCCGAGCATCAGGACATTGCCGGCCTCGTCGCGCCACTGGCCGGCGTGCTGCGTGGCGAACCAGAGCTCCTGCGGGTCGAAGAGGTCGCGCTTCGTGCTCTCGTCGCCGCGGGTGAAGGTGTAGGAGAAGGTTTTACACTGCGGGAGCGGTTCGGGGGTCGCGTTGCCCAGCACCCGGAGACGGAGGCCGAGGCTGGGGTAGTTCTTGTCGGCGCGGAACGACGGCGCGGCGAGGAGGCCCAGCGCCGTGCAGCCGAGGCCGAGCGCGAGGCCCAACCGCTTCGTGAATACGGGTATCGATGTGCTCATGTCGTCGTCCTTCCCATGAGCACATCAGTATATCGGGTTTCGCGGCCCGTGCAACTCCCCAGTCGGGGCCGTCAGATCGCGGTGGAGATGCGGTCGGCGCGTTCGGCGATGTTCTCGAGGTGGCGCACGATGTTCTCGAGGGCCGCGATGACTTCGACGTAGACCATGCCGCGCTCGGGCTTGCAGGCGCCGTTCTGCAGGCGGTCCACGTGGCCCTGGATGGATTGCCGGGACATGGTCTTCATGTCCTGCATCACGACGGCGACGGCTTTGGCCGCGCCCGGTCCGTCGCGCAGGCTTTCCAGGGTGAGCTTGGCGATGGTGCTGGCCTTCTCGATGATGGCTTTCAGCTCGACGATGGCGCCGTCGGTGAATTTGGACGCGGCGGCCGGCTGCGTGGCCGCACGGCGGGCGATGAGGTAGGCCAGGTCGGAGATGCGCTCGGCGTCGTTGACGCAGTGCATCAGCACCGGGATGGCCTGGGCCTGCGCCTCGGTGAGCTCTTTGCGGGTGAGCTGGACCAGGTACTCCATGATCTCGCCCTGCATGTTGTCCACTTCGTCTTCGATGGTCTTGATGGCGTCGACGGAGACCGGCTTGCCGTTCTTGTAGCCCTGGAGCGCGTCGAGCGACGCCTTCCACGCCTTTTCGGTCATGTCGGCCAGGGCGTTCATCGCGCACACGAGCGCGAGCGAGGGGGTGTTGAGCAGGTGGGTCTCGAGGCGCACCACGCCGGTGGGCGATTTCTTCGCGGGAATCAGGTGCTCGCAGAGCCACGCGAGCTGCGGGATGAAGGCGGTCAGCAGGATCACGTTGCAGACGTTGAACATTGTATGGGCGTTGGCCACGTGGCGGCCGAGGTTTTCGCCCTGGAACGCCGCGCCGGCGGTGAGGTGGTCGATCAGATACAGGAAGCACGGGGTGCCGTGGTAGGGCACGTAGAAGAGGCCGATCATGATGCAGGTGCCCAGAATATTGAACAGCGAGTGGGCGGCGGCCGTCTGTTTGGCGGTGCGGTTGGCGTTGAGGGCGGCGAGCACGGCCGTGATCGTGGTGCCGATGTTGTCGCCGAGCACGATGGGAAAGGCGGTCCAGAAGTTCAGCAGGCCGCTGTTGACCAGCGCGATCGCCAGGCCGATGGTGGCGGAGCTGCTCTGCACGATCATGGTGGTGAGCGTGCCGATGCCGATCGCCCCGAGCACCGCGCCGATCGGCATCTGCCCGTCGGGCCCCGGCGTGCAGTCGAAGGTCTGGAAGAACTTCACGAAGCTGGGGAACGAGCCGGCACTCTTGAGCTCGTCGGACATCATGGTCATGCCGAAGAAGAGCAGGCCGAAGCCGAGGATCGTGCGGAAGGTGCCCTGCCACGTCGCTTTGCGGGCGAGCAGGACGCCGATCACGCCGATGATGATCGCCGGCAGGGCGACGCCGTCGAGTTTGAAGGAGACCATCTGGCCGGTGACGGTCGTGCCGATGTTCGCGCCGAAGACCACGCCGATCGCCTGCTGCAGGGTGAGCAGGCCGGCGTTCACGAAGCCGACGGTCATGACCGTGGTGGCGCTGGAGGACTGGATGAGCGAGGTGACGATCGTGCCGGCGAGAATGGCGGTGACGCGGTTGCGCGTGATGTAGGTGAGCGTGGCCTTCATCTTGTTGCCCGCGACCTGCTGCAGCCCGTCGCTCATGAGGGTCATGCCGAAGATGAAGAGGGCGAGCCCGCCGAAGATGCTGATCAAAAGCCCCGTGGTGCAAAGGGCCATTGACTGGACGAAGAAGGGGCGCGTGTACAGGCCTTTCTGGGCGTCCGCCACTTCGGCCCGCACCTCGTAGACGCCGGTCGCCTTGTCGTCGGTCTTGAGATTGACTTCGGCGACGCCGTTGGTGTCGGTCTTGACGAGACTTTTCGAGAGCTTGCCGCTCTTGCCGGGTTGCTTGGCCAAGGTGAAATAGACGGGTTCGTCGGCGAGGGGCTGACCGTCCGGGCCGGAGAGGAGCACGCGGATCGGCTTGGGCAGCAGGTCGCCGGCGGCCACCTCTTGCCGGGCGTTCTCCACGAGCACGCCCGCGATGAACCGGATGCGCTTGCGGATCTCCGGGGCCTCTTCGCACGAGATGTCGAGATAGTGGTCGCCGAAAGCGGTGCCCAACTGGACGTCGAATTCACAGTTGCCGCCCGCGTCGGTGACACCCTGCGCCGGGAGGGCCCGGGTGCCGGAGGCAGGGTCTACGGGCGTGACGATCAGCTTTGTGCCGGCTACGGCATGGGGCTCGCCCGTGCCGCCGAGCAGACCCTGCTGGGGTTTGCTCAGCACCTCGACTTTGATGCATTTCTGCAGAAGCGCGCCGGGGGCTCCGTGCTGGGTTTCCGCCGTGATGGAGACGATCTTGTCGGGTTCAAGGCCTCGCGGCGACCGGTTGCAGCCGGCGAAGAGGAGGAGGGAGGCGAGGAGGGCGGGGGATAGGCGCAGGAGCGAACCTGTTTGGGTCATGTTAGATCCTTCGTCTGGGTTATGACAAACAACGGGACTCAAGTGTATCGGTTAGGGGTTTGTTAGGATACTAAAAAAGTGCAGCGCGCTCTATTTGGATACTGAAGCCAGTGGATAGAAGATCCGGGCTGGGCCTGGCGGCGGTTGCTTTCGTCCGCCGGCCTGATATGATGGAGAGCGTCATGCAACCTCCCGGTCCGACAGATGCGGTGGCCGACTACACCCCGTGGCGCGCCGCCCAATTCTATATTCCGCTGCTGATTCAGGCCGCCTCCCAGAGCCTGACGTATCCGCTGGTGGCCTCGATCGTGTCGCACGGCAAGAACGGCGTGGTGGATCTGGCCGCCTTTGCTCAGGGGCAGGCCGTGATGTTCATGATCGGCGCGCTGGGCGGCGGGCTGCTCACGACGGGCATGGTCTTTGGCCGGGACGCCGAGGGCTTCCGGCATTTCCGGCGGCTCAACCTCTGGATGTGCGGCGGGCTCGCCGTGGTCCAGGCGCTGGCCTGCCTGCACCCGTTCGACAAGATCGTGTTCCAGAAGATCCTGGGCCTCGCCGCGCCGATGGACCAGACGGCCCGCGAAGTCCTTTTCTTCAGCATCCCGCTCCAGATCTTCTTCTTCCTGCGCAACCCCTGGCTCGTGGCGCTCTACAACGCGCGGGCCAGCGCGGCGGCCAACTGGGCGACGCTGTGCCGCATCGCGCTGACGGCGTGCCTGGCTCCGCTGTTCGTGAGCCTGGGCTGGGTGGGCCACCTGATGGGCACCCTGGCCATGACCGGGCCGGTGCTCGTGGAAACCCTGCTGGCGCGCTGGCTGGCGCGGCCGTATATCCGGGGGCTCGGCCCCCAGGCGGAGCCTCCGGCCGGCATCCGGACGCAGTTCCTGTTCACGGTGCCGCTGTCGTTCGGCGGGGTGCTGCTGTCGTTCGCGGGCGTGATGATCGGAGCCTTCATCGCGCACGCGCCGGAGCCGGCGCGGATGCTGCCGATCCACTACGTGACGATGGGCGTGGTGAACCCCGTGGGCTTCGCGGCGATCCGCATGCAGGCGGTGGTGCTGGCCTTTCCGCCGCGCGACCGCAAGGACCAGTCGGTCTTCAAGTTCGCGCTGGTCGCGGGCCTGCTGCTCGCCGTGTTCCCGCTCGTGGGCCAGATCCCCGCCGTGGCGCAGTGGTACTTCGGCGAGGTCCAGAACGTGCCGCCCGCCGATATCCCCCTGGCGATGCGGGCCATGCTGCTGATCTCCGTGCTGCCGATCATCCAGTCGCTGCGCGGCCACGCGGAAGGGCTGGCGGCTTGGCGCAAGCGGCCGAACGCGATTCTCGCGGGCCAGGCGATGAACCTGGCGTCGCTGGTCTGCGCGCTGTTCATCGCGCTCAACCTGGGCGTGCCCGGCTATCTGATGGGGGTGATCGCGATCCTCGTGGCGGTGCTGATGACCTTCGTCACCATCCGCCTGGGCCTGGTCTGGGCCGAGATGGAGGACACCTTCGGGGGGCCCCCGCGCGGCCTGCGCAGCGCGGAGGGGTAATCCCGGGGCTTCGGCGGCCGGAGCCGGTCAGCGGATGAGGAGCGCCGTGCCTTTGCGGTTGGCGAAGAGCGCGCCCGGCCCGGAGATGAAGGCGGGGCAGGTCTGCTGGCTCATCACCCCGGTCACGAGGTGGCCGTCGTAGCGGACCTCGTCGACGGTCTGCGTCCCGGTGTAGGACAGCTGCAGGCGCGCGCCGGCGGCGACGCTCAGCGACAGCTTCTTCGGGAGCGCGAAGGCCGCGTCGCCCAAGTTGTTTACGGGCTCGATGGAGACGCCGTCGAGGAGCGCGTTCTGATCGGCGCCCGGGAAGGCGGCCGAGTTGTCGGTCATGCCCTGCAGCCCGAAGCGGTACGTGCCCGCGGCGGCCACCGTGAAGAGAAACTCGCGCCGCACCAGAGGCGTGTCGTCGACGCGCGTCCAGCCGAGCACGTTGGTGGTGCCGTTCTGCGCGAGCCACGCCCGCACCGGGTTGTGGCCGTAGCTGTTGCCGTAGGTCAGCGGGCAGCGCTGGGCGGCGTGGAACACCAGCCGGTAGAGGCCGGGCGCCGGGATCTGGATGTCCTGGTAGGCGATGCCGGTCTGGACCAAGAGCAGTCGCCGCGAGCCGTCGAAAATGGCGGTGCCGTAGTCGTTCGACGTGGAGAGGCTGTTGTAGGCGGCCGCGTCTTTGGGCTGGGCGTTCGTGTTGGAGGCGAACGTCCAGTTCGAGCCCGCCTCAAAGCCGCCGTTCAGCACGATGGGGCTTGTCTGGGGCAGAAGGACGAGATTGTCCAGAAGCCCGCCCGAAGAGGGCGACTGCCCGGCCAGCGACAGGGTCACCGTTTCGTTGTTGGTGACGCTGAAGGCCGTGGGCCAGACGGCGGCAGAGAGGATGCTCGCGTTGGTCGCGACTGTGCCGAGCGTGTCCGTGGCGCCCGAGCCGCGGGTGACCGTCGCTTTGACCGACTGCGTGCTGGCGAGGTTGCGGCCGTTGAGCTGGCAGGGCCAGTTGCAGAGGTCGGCCTGCAGCCGGTAGGTGCCGGCCGGCAGCGTCAGAGAGGTCGAGGCGACGCCGTTGCTGTAGAGGCCCAGCAGGATGCTGCCATAGGGCGAGGAGGGCGTGAAGAACGAATAGGGCGTGGTGTTGGCCATCGTGATGCCGGAGGTCGTGATGCCGTTCGTCGTGCACGTGAAGGTCCATCCGAGGGCGATGTTCGACGTGCTGAAGGCGCTCGGGTTCAGCGGGAACGCGGTCTGCTCGAAGTCGCCGTTCATGACGCTCAGGGTGCCCGGCCGGGTCTCTGAGACGAGCGTCACCTTGACGTCGTCGATCGTTCCCAGCGTGTCGACGCCCATCACGGTGCGGTGGAAGAGCAGCGTGTGGTCGCCCGCCTCGAGCCACGGCAGGCGGAAGGTCTGGCGGACGTAAGCCTGGTTGACCGTTTGGACCGTAGCCACGCGGGTGGTCTCCACGCCGTGCACGAGGCACAGGTCGAACTCGTGACGGCCACTGAGGAACGAGCGTGCCGAGGTGTAGAACGAGACGTCATAGAGGCCGGCGATCGGGAGCGCGAGCGTCGTGGAGGCCGAGGCGTCCTGCTTCAGGGCAAGGACCTGCAGGCCTTCGGGCGCCTCGAAGTCGCACGGCCATTTGGTCGTGTCGGCCGAGCGGTTGAAGATGAACACCGCGTTGTCGGCGCTGCCGGTGGGGGCCGGCACATAGGCCGTCCAGCCGAGGTAGGTCTCGCCGTTGGCGATGCCGCGGCGATAGGAGGTGAGCAGTTCCGCCTCGAACGTGCTGTTGCTGACGGCTCCGGACGCTTGCGCGGCGACCGTGTTGCTGAGCGCGGGCGGCGTCAGAATCAGCGTGCCCTGCTGGACCTCGAGCCGGCCGAGGTCAGCGGGGATCGCGGTGACCGTCACGCTGCCGGCGCCGGTCTTGACGATCCGGTCCGCGCCGGCGTCCTGCGCCAGGGCCAGCGCGGTGTTGGCGGCGGTCACGCGGTCGCCGGCGGCCAGCGCGAGCGGAACAGGCACGCGCGCGTCCAGGACGCCCTCCAGCAGGGAGGCGGAGCGCAACAGGGTTTTGACGGCTGCGACATCCTCCAGGACCAACGTTCCTACGCCCCGCTTCTGCAGCGCGCCGTCGCCGTTCAGGCGGGGCGCGAAGGTCTCGCCCGCGGCCACGTCCGCAATCAGCGTCCCGGTCGCGGCGGCGGATGCCGCGAAGGCGGGAACCGGCTTCGGCGCGAGCCATTTCTGCATCAGGTAGCTCTGGACGCGCAGCCGGTCGGTTTCGGAGAGGCGGTTGGTGAAGACCGCCACCTCGCACAGGTTGTCGCCGCCGACGCGTTTGCCGTACGCGGTGATGTTGCGGTCGTTGAAGAAGTTGGCGGCATGAGCGGTCTTGGTGGCCAGGGCCACCTCCAGCAGCTGCCAGCCGGGTTTGGGCGGCACCAGGGTGCCGTCGACCCGCTCGCCGTCCAGATAGGTCCGGCCTTGGCGGACCGCCGTGGTGGTCCACTCGGTCTGGTGCCACAGGGGAGAGGCGGGGCTCCCTCCGGAGTACTCTTGGATGTGAAAGTCCGGGTCGCCGCCCATGGTGCCGAAAACGTAGCCGTAGGACTGGAAGACGCCGTGGATGGCGAACACATGGCAGATCTTGGTGATGTCGGCCGTAGTGTTGGCGGGCGTGGTCCACGTCATCGTGCGGAGCGAGTTGTAGCGGCCGAACCAGACGGACGGCAGGGTGCCGCTCCCGCCGGCGTTGAGGACCCGTTGGGGCGCGCAGTTGGTGAACGAGAGGTTCGCCGCCGCACGGGGATAAAGGTACGGCGCCTCGGTGTCCGGCTCGCGCGCGTCGAGCCACGCGTCCACATAGGTGTTGCCGTTCGACGACGCGGTGACCAGGTTGGTGGTGGCGTCCACCCAGAACGCGGCCTGGGACATGACGTCTACCGGGCACGGGGCCGGGGCCGCGACCGCGTTGGTGCTGCCGGAGATCCGCAGCGAGCCGTCGCGCACGAACACGGCGCCGCCGGACTGGACCGTCAGGTTCGAAGCGGCCAGAACAAGCGTGCCCGCGCCGGTCTTGTTGAGCGTGCCCTCCGCGACCCACAGGCGGTCCGTGATGTTTGACGTCGTAGCCGCCGGGACAGACAGGGTCAGCGTTTCCCGGTATCCTATGCCCAGCGGTGCGGCGCCGGCCTGCGGCAACGGGCCAAAGGCCCCCAGCGCCAGGGATGACACCACAAAGCCACAGATCCGCCCGCCCACCGATGCATGCGTCATAAGCTTCCCTCGTTCGGCGCCCCCTGCGCGCAAGGCGCAGGGCGACCCCAGTGATAACCGCTCCCCTTTTATCAGGTTGTGCCCTTCAGTCTACGGAAGCAGGGCAAAGGAGTCAAATCCGAACGCGTTTTCGCATGCGCGCCTGTCGGACGGCTTGACAATCGGGCCCCACACGCTACTCTTACGTGTTGATCGCACCTGATCGGTCTGTCCGTCCAGGAGCAAGGAGCACGAATGCGCATAAAAACATCCACCCTTTTGATCCTCATGGGGACCGTTCTGGCCGTTCTGCGGAGTGCGTCGCCCGCCTTTGCGCAGGGGAGTCTGACGCCGCCGGCAGGCGCGCCTGCGCCGACGATGCGGACGCTGATGCAGACCGAGCCGCGCATCCCGATCGATGTGGCGCCGTTTACGATCACGCAGCCGGGGTCATACTATCTGACCACGAATCTCGTGACGGCCTCGTCTGGCATCACCATCTCAACGAACAGCGTGACGCTGGACCTGATGGGCTTCACCGTTTCAAGAGCAGGACAGTCTTCCGGCTTCGGCATCTCGGTCGTAGGGGGCGTGTCTGCCCCCTGCCGGGCGGTCGTCGTGCGGAACGGATCGGTCCGCAATTTCCAGACAGGCGTACGGCTGGTCAACGCGCAGAACTGTCGCATCGAGGGTCTCGCGAGTTACGACAACAGCAGCACCGGCGTGCTGCTCGACGGCGACGTGAGCAGCGCCTGCATCGGCAACGTGCTGGAGGGCTGCGCGGTCTTCGACAACGGCTCCTACGGCATCCGGCTGAGCGCATACCAAGGGTCGTGCGACGGAAACAGCATCGCCCGCTGCACGGTGACCGGCAACGGGGCGCATCCCGAGTCCGCGCATTACGGCGGCATCTATTTTTATGGGAATACCGGATCGTGCAAGGGGAACCGCGTCGAAGACTGCCTCTTGCGGAACAACAGCGGCAACGGGATTTTCTTGTACTACGTCTCCCAGAATATCATCGAGAACAACCGCGTCTCCGCGACCGGGGGCGTCGGCATCCGCACGGATGGGAGCGCGACCAGCGGCAACCTGATCGTGAAGAACGTCTGCATGGGGCACACCACCAACTATAGCCTCAGCGCGACGGACGGCTACGGACCGGTCGTGGTCTATGTCGGCGCGCTTTCGACGGCCGACGGCGCGCCGGCGCTGAGCCCGTGGGCCAACTTCTCGAAGTAGTGAAGCGGGGCAAGCGGGGGCTCTTAGGGGTGAGCGTTTGCGGGACAAGAGCAGGAATAAATCCAAAGGAGTGAATATGTGCGTGACATCAACATGCAAGGTTCTGTCGATTCTGGCCGTGTCCGGCGCCATGTTTGCGGGGCGCGCCTGGGCCCAAGGCAGCCTGACGCCGCCAGCCGGGGTGCCCGCGCCGGCGATGCGGACGCTGCAGCAGATCGAGCCGCGCACGCCGATCGAGGCGCTGCCGTTCACGATCACCGCTCCGGGGTCCTACTACCTGACCACCAATCTGACCTCGTCTGGAGGCGGGATCAGCATCGATTCTGATGGCGTCACGCTGGATCTGATGGGCTTTACGCTGAGCGGGAGCAAGACCGATGGATACTACGGTGTCGTGCTCGGAGCGGGGGGGGTGCCCGTCAACAATGGGGTTGTGCGTAACGGGACCATCCGGAATTTTGGGGTTGGGCTCTACGTCTCGGCATGTCAAAGCTGCCGGTTCGAACAGATCACCCTTTACAGCAATGAGACCAGCGGCATCACGTTGTCCGGCAGTTCGTCTAAAGGGTGCGAGAACAACGTCATCCGCGACTGTATGATCGATGGCAACGGGTCCTTCGGCGGTGTCCTTATCTATGCAAATGGCGGTTTCTGCAGAGGCAATACGTTTGCCGACTGCATCGTGGTCGGCAACAAGAGCACGGGGATCTACCTCATGGGGAGCAGCGGGGGCGCATGCAACGGCAACATCATCCGTAACTGCACCATTAACGACAATGCCTCCTACGGCATTTATCTTACATCAAGTGCCGGCGGCCAATGCGAGGGCAATCTGCTTGCCGATTGCACCTTAAGCAGAAATGGATCGCGGGGTATTTGGATGAGCAGTGCCAATGGCAACCGCGTGGAGGGCAATCACCTCTACGGGCAACTGGGCGCCAACACGTATGGAATCGAGAGCAGCGGGGCCTCCCGAAACCTGATCTTCGGCAACAGCTGCGTGGGGCAGACGAACAACTTCAGCCTCAGTTCCTCGGACACGTACGGGCCGATCGTGACGGCCAGCGGGGCGCTCTCGACGACGAACGGCGCGGCAGGGCTGAGCCCCTGGGCCAACTTCTCGAGGTGAGCTTATGAAAACACATCGGATCCTTGCGTTTGCGCTCTTCGCCTGTACGGCCGCATGGGCCGACACGACGGTCGACCCGGCCGCGCCTTACGCCTACGCGGCGAACGCCGGGTGGGTCAACGCCTACGCGGACGGCACGAACGGCGCGGTGATCGGCCAGTCCTTTTGTTCCGGCCGCCTGTACGGCGCGAACCTCGGCTGGATCTCGCTGGGCAACGGCGCGCCCACCAACGGCTACGCCTACAGCAACGCGGACGGGGCGGACGCGGGCGTGAACCACGACGGCGCCGGCCGGCTGCGCGGGCTCGCCTGGAGCGCGAACGCGGGCTGGATCGCCTTTGAAGGCATTGGCGATCCGCGCGTGGACCTCGCCTCCGGCGACTTGAGCGGCTACGCGTGGGGCGCGAACCTCGGCTGGATCCGCCTGGACGGCGTCCGCACGGCGGTCTTGCGCGCCGGGGCGGACAGCGACGGCGACGGCATCCCCGACCCCTGGGAGTATCAGAAGACGGGCGGGCTGGCGGCCTTGGCGGGCGGGAGCCACGACGCGGACAACGACGGGGTGTCGGATGCGGACGAATACGGCGCGGACACCGGTCCGCTGGACAACCAGTCCTTCCTGGCGTTCACCGCGCTCTCGCGGTCGGGCACGGTCAGCCGCTTGACCTGGACGGTCGCGCCAACCCGCTTCTATGAGCTCTGGCGCGCGCCGGGTCTGGACGGCGCGTCCGAATGGACGCCGAGTGCCTTGGGCGTGATGCCCCCAGATGCCGGGGCGGAGATGACGCGCGAGGTCGACACGGCTTCGCCGGTGGGGCCGACGCCGCCCGCGCAGTTCTACCGCGTCAAAGCCGTGCTTCCGCTGGGCGAGTGAGGCGGGCGGGGCCGGCAGCGAGAGGACGACGGGCGATGACGATTTCACCGTGGCTTGCGTTGGGGATGGCCGTGCCGGTGCTGCTGCTCGGCGAGTATCTGGTTGGCCGCGTGCGCGTGTTGGACCGCTTCAACATTCCGGCGCCGGTGGCGGGCGGGTTGCTGGTGGCGCTGGCGGTGCTGCTCGGGAACGTGACCGGTCTCTGCGACGTGCGCTTCCAGACCGACGTGACCGCGCGCGGCTGGACGTGGCTGGTCTGCACGGGCGAGGAGTGGTCGGGGGCGCCCGCCAAGCCGGTGACGCAGCCGCTGCTGGTGGCTTTTTTCGCCTGCATCGGCCTGAACGCCAGCTGGACGCTGCTGAAGCGCGGCTGCCTGCAGGTGCTGCTGTTCCTGGGGCTGGCCGCGGCGCTGGCGGTGCTGCAGAATCTGATCGGCGTCGGGGTCGCCGCCGCCCTGGGGCTGCCGCCCCTGCTGGGCCTGATGTGCGGCAGCGTGGCGCTGACCGGCGGTCACGGCACGGTCATGGGGTTCGCCCCCGAGTTCCAGGCGGCGGGGCTCACGGCGGCTTCGGTGACGGGGGTCGCGGCGGCGACGTTCGGCCTGGTCGCGGGCGGCCTGCTGGGCGGGCCGGTCGGCGGCGCGCTGATCCGCAAGGGGAGCCTCCGCTCGGCGCTGTCCCACGAGGGATGCGGCGGAGGCGGCGCGGCCGCGAAGCTCGGGTTGGTGTCCGACCTCTGCGCGCTGTCGCGCCACGGGTGGCGGCTGCTGACGCACGGCGCCGTGCTGTTGGCCTGCGTCAAGCTCGGCGCCTGGGTGAGCAGCCTCATCCAGATGACGGGCCTCACCTTTCCGGTCTACATGGGAAGCATGCTCCTGGGGGTCGCGGTGCGCAACGCGGTGGACTGCGGCTTCCACGGCCGGCCGCGGCCCGAGATTTTCGACGGCTTCGCGAGCGTCGCGCTGGGCCTGTTTCTGACCGTCGCCATGATGAGCCTGAACTTGGGCGAGCTGGTGGGGGTCGCGCACCTGATGCTCGCGATTCTGGCGGTGCAAGTCGCGGTGCTGGTGCTGTTCACGCGCTTCGTGACGTTCCGGGTGATGGGGGGCGACTACGACGCGGCCGTGATGGCGGCTGGCCAGTGCGGGTTCGGGCTGGGCGCCATGCCCACGGCCATGGCCAACATGCAGGCGCTGACGGAGCACCACGGGCCGGCGCCGCGCGCCTTCCTCGTGGTGCCGATCACCGGCTCGTTCCTCATCGATCTGGTGAACGCGGCGAACATCACGGCCTTCATCAACGGGCTGAGGTGAGGGGCGCGGCCCGCGCCGCGCCGGCTCACTTCAGCAGCAGGTCCATGAGGCCGGAGCCCCAGAGCCGGCCGAGCGCGCCCTTGGGCGCGGAGAGCTCGTCGAACGTCTGGATCCCGTCGGGCTCGACGCCGGGCTGGCAGACGGAGACCGGCACGGGGGTGCGGGTGTGTTTGCCGAGCGCGATCGGCACGGGGTGGTCGGGCAGCACGCAGTAGGCGACGCCGGAGCCGGCGGCCTTCATGACGCGGCCGACGAGCCGCTTGTCGAAATCCTCGATGGCCTTCAGCTTGAGCTTCAGGTCCTGCGCGTGGGAGACCTCGTCGATCGCCTCGACGTGCACGTAGACGAAGTCGTAGCCGTCCGCCAGGGCCTGGACGGCGGCGTCGGCCTTGCCCTCGTAGTTGGTGTCGATGTAGCCGGTCGCGCCCGGGACCTTGATGACGTCCATGCCCATGCAGGCGCCGAGGCCGTTGATCACGTCCACGGCGGAGATGACGGCGGCCCGGATGCCGTAGCGCTGGCAGATGTTGTGGATGGCGCCGGCTTTGCCGCCGCTCCACGGCCAGATGCCGTTGGCCTCGCGGCCTTTCAGCACGTCGGCCGCGCGGGCGATGAGGTCGCGCAGGACCTCGGCGGTGCGGATGCCCTCGGTCGACTTGGTGCGGGGCAGGTGCTTGGCCACGGGCTCGCCGTGGTTGTCGTCCGGCTTGTCGTACGAGATCTCGGCGCTGTACTCGGGGCCCGAGAGGACCAGCAGGTTGCGGTAGCTGACGCCGGGGTAGAAGCGGATGGTGTCGGTGCCGAGCTTCTCGTTCAGCAGGCGGACCGCCTCCACGGCGTCGGCCTGGGCGATGTGGCCGCCGGAGAAATCGCGCAGGATGCCGTTCGGGTCGACGGTGACGAGGTTCATGCGGAACGCGATGTCGTGGGGTCCGAGCTTGATGCCCTGGCTGGCGGCTTCGAGCGGGCCTCGGCCGCACAGCTCCGTGGCGAGGTCGCAGCCGAGCACGGACATGTTGGCCACGTCGCTGGAGGTCGGGAAACCGGCCGGAAGGGTCAGCATCGAGCCGCTGCGGCCGGCCCGCGCGATGGCGTCCATGTTGGGGGTGTCGGCGGCCTGCAGGGGGGTGCGGTGGCCGAGCTCGGCGAGCGGTTCGTCGGCCATGCCGTCGCCGAGGAAAAGAACAGTCTTATAGGGCTTCATAATGCCTGTGTAGTCTGGCAAACCGGCGTGGGTGTGTCAACGACGGAACGCGGCTTCCGCGGCCGGAGCGGACGCCTCCGAATCGCGGCCGCGCCTCACTACGGGCTTGTATTCCGACACGGGATCAGGTTTAATTTGCAAACGTTTTGACGGAGTCAGGGCGGGCTTTTTTCGAGGTCCCCGTTGCGGTTGCGGCAGTCGCCGCATGCCGGACGGGTTCCTTGTGCGCGTATAAACAAGGCGAGGAGTGGATACCATGCGTATGTCGTTGCGAGCGTTGACGGCGGTTGCGGTCTTTGCGGCCGTCTGGGTGATGGGGGCGGACAACACCGTTAAGGAAGTGAAAGTCCGCGTACTCGACCAGTTCGGCACGGATGCGACGGACGTGCTCTCTTTCTGTAACGTGACGGCGGGCTCCGAGCTTTCGCAGGAGGCGCTCTCGAAGGACGTCCGCTCGCTGCTCGACACCGGCCGCTACGGCTATGCGGGCGTGGAGCTCGAGAAGCTGGACGACGGCATCCGCGTGGTGTATGTGGTGAAACGCCGCTACCGCTTCCAGGAGCCGCTGGCCATCAAGGGCGCCGACTACGTCAGCGAGCGCAAGATCCGCAAGCTGTCGGAGCTCAAGAGCGGCGACTACATCGATGAGCCCGTGCTCGCGGCGAAGGTCAGCAAGATCCGCGACGAGTACGTCAAAAAATATTTCCCGGACGTCAAGATCAGCACCGAGATCCAGCCGATCGAGGGCAGCGCGGGCTCGGCGAACGTGACGTTCACGATCGAAGAGGGCCAGCGGGCGAAAATCCGCAAGTACCGCTTCACGGGCAACACGGCCATCCCCGAAGAGGAGCTGCGCTCGTCGTTCGGCCAGCGCCCCTGGTATGATCCGCGCGGCTGGTTCACGGACACCCCGGTCTCGGCGCAGGACCTTGAGGACGCGCGCAAAGTGGCGGAGGAGGTCTACCAGAACGCCGGTTATCTCGACGCCAAGGTCGCCTCGCCGACCAAAGAGAAGGTCTCCGAAACCAAGGTCGACGTGGTGTTCGCGGTCACGGAAGGCGACGTCTACAGCGTCGAGTCCAAGGCCATCCGCGGCGTGAAGCTCTTCCCCGAGGCCGAAGTGCTGGCCTCGACCGAGCGCCTGGCGATCGACAAGGTCGCCGGCCAAAAGGCCATCGATGACGCCGCCAAGGACATCCGCGACTACTACGGGTCGCGCGGCTACATCGACACCGTGGTGCGGGCGATCAAAGAGACGGTTCCCGGCAAGCCCGGCCGCATGGCGATCACGTTCGAGGTCCGCGAGGGCGAGCTGGTCTACATCCGCAACATCGTCATCCGCGGCAACAACGTCACCAAGGACAAGGTCATCCGCCGCGAAGTGCTGGTCAACCCCGGCGAGATCATGGACGAGCCCCGCATCGAGCGCAGCGAGAACCGCCTGAAAAACCTCGGCTATTTCAAGACCGTGCGCCACTACACCGAGAAGGCGGAGCAGCCCGGCACGCGCGACCTGGTCTACGACGTGGAAGAGCAGCGCACCGGCAACTTCATGGTCGGCGCCGGCTTCTCCAGCGTGGACAACCTGGTCGGCTTCATGGAGATCACGCAGAGCAACTTCGACATCATGAACTGGCCCAACTTCACGGGCGGCGGACAGAAGGCGCGCTTGGGCCTCGAAGCCGGCTCGCGGCGCCAGACGGCCGAGGTCTCGCTGACCGAGCCCTGGTTCCTGGACCGCCCCCTGGCGCTGACCGTCGAGGCGTACCGCCGCATGCGCTGGTTCGACCAGTACGACGAGATCCGCACCGGCGCTTCGGCCGGCCTCTCCTATCCCGTCAAGGTCGGCCGCGTCGGCGCGCGCTACACGCTGGAAATGGTCGAGATGGACGACGTGGACAACGACGTGTGGACCCTGGATCCGGAAGGCAATCTGGACTCCACGCCGGATGGCTGGGACAACAAATACTTCAAGTGGCAGGAAGACGAGTACGGCGACGCGATCAACAGCGTGGTGCGCCTCTACTGGGCGCACGACACGCGCGACCAGGCGTTCGTCCCCACCAAGGGCTATCAGACCACGGTCTTCGGCGAAGCGTCTGAGGGCGCCATCGGCGACAACGAGATCTACAAGATGGGCGCCAACTACCGCCACTGGTTCCGCATGCCCTGGTACAAGCACGTGCTGAGCCTGCGCGGCCGCCTGGAGACGGTCGACGCCTACAGCGGCGAAGTGCCGATCTATGAGAAGCTCTTCCTCGGCGGCCCGCGCACGGTGCGCGGCATCGAGTACCGCGACATCGGCCCGAAGGTCTACCACGAGAACGGCCACAACCACGCGCCGATCGGCGGCGAGTCGCTCGCGCTGGTCACCGCGGAGTACACGATCCCCGTGTTCAAGGCCGTGCGCTTCGCGACCTTCATGGACGTCGGCTCGCTGGGCGAGGACTCGTTCGATCCCGAGCTCTCCGACGTGTGCGTGACGGTCGGCGTCGGCCTGCGCATCGACATCCCGGGCTTCCCGATCCGCTTCGACGTGGCCACGCCGGTGTCTGAGGACGACGACTACACCGACGACGAGTTCTTCTCCTTCGCGATCGGCTTCGAATAACGGATGTTTGGCCGCCGCGAGACGCGGCGGAAACGGGCGGGGTCCGACCCGCCCGAGAAAGAAGGTAACGATGAAACGTGCAACGATGGTGATGGCGGCTCTGTTGGCCGCCACGGTGGCGATGGCGCAGGAGAAGACGGCGGTGGTCAACATGGTGGACCTGGTCCGCTTCCACCCGAGCCGCGAGCGCGACCGCAAGCTGATGCAGGACACGGAGAAGGAGTTCCAGTCCAAGCTCGACAAGCAGCGCGACCGTTTCGAGCAGCTGCGCGACGACTACGAGAAGGCCGTCAAAGAGGCCCGCAATCCGGCCCTGAACGACAAGGCGCGCGCCGAGGCCGAGGACAAGGCCATGAAGCACCGCGACGTCCTGGCCGAGGCGGACCGCGACCTGCGCCAGGAGATGCAGAAGCTCCAGCGCGAGCTGGGCGACCTGGATACGCGCCTGCTGCGCCAGGTGACCGGCGACATCCGCGAGATCCTCTCGAAGTATGCGCAGGAGGCCAAATACGGCATCATTCTCGACGGCACCACCATGGCCTACTTCGATCCCAAGCTGGATGTGACCGACGACGTCCTCAAGCGCATGGGCGTGGACCCCAAGGTCCGCAAGGAAGCCAAAGAGAAAGCCGACAAAGAGGCGGCCGCCGCGGCCCCCAAGAAGTAGTATGGGCATGACCGTTCAAGAGCTGGCCGCGCGCCTGGGCGGCGAGGTGACGGGCGAGACGTCGGCCGAAATCGTGGCCTTGGCCAGCTTGGCCGAGGCGCGCAAGGGCGACGTCTCCTTCTTCAAGGATTCGAAGTACGCCAAGCACTTGGCCGCGACCCGCGCGAGCGCCGTGCTGGTGCCGCAGGCCTGGCAGGGCGAGTGCCCCGCGCCGGCGGTCATCCGCGTGGCGGACCCCAACGCCGCCTTCGGCAAGGCCGCCGAGTGGTTCGCGCCGCCGCCCGTGGTGCGCGCGCCGGGCATCCACCCGACCGCCGTGATCGGCCAGGACGTGCGCTTGGGCCGGGACGTGCATGTCGGCCCGTGGAGCGTGATCGAAGACGGCGCCGTCATCGGCGACCGCTCGGTGATCGAGGCGCAAGTCTTCATCGGCCAGCGCGTGGAACTGGGCGACGACGCCCATATTTACCCGCAGGTGACGATCCGCGAAGGCTGCCGGATCGGCCGCCGCGTGATTCTGCACTCCGGCGTCCGCATCGGCGGCGACGGCTACGGCTATAATCCGGTCTTCCGCCCGGACGGCACCATCTCCGTCGAAAAGATCCCCCAGCTGGGCATCGTGGAGCTGGGCGACGATGTGGAGATCGGCTGCAACACGACGGTCGACCGGGCGCGCTTCGGCCGGACGCGCATCGGCAACTCCACCAAGATCGACAACCTCGTGCAGATCGGGCACAACGTCGAGGTCGGCGACTACAGCGGCATCATCGCCCAGGCCGGCGTGGCGGGCAGCACCCGCATCGGCTCGGGGTGCCTGATCTGGGCGCAGGCGGGGCTCTCCGGACACCTGACCATCGGCGACCGCGCACAGGTGGGGCCTGCGAGCGGCCTCTCCAAGGACGTTCCCGCAGGCGAGTACTACATCGGTCTGCCGGCCGCTCCCAAAAAGGAGTTCGCCGCGACGCTGCTCATGCCGCGCCAGATCGAGAAGCTCAAGAAACAGGTCGCCGAACTCCAGGCCCGCCTGGACGCCCTGGCGGCGAACTAGCGGCTTGGCCGCGCGATGCGCCAACTTGACACAGCGACAAGGACATCCTGTCGCTGTGTTTTGTTTTCAGGTATCGCCAAAAGTTAGATTTGGCTAATAAAAGGCTTATTTTTGTCAAAAATGGCCGAAAAATCGCAAAAAATGCGCGATATGGGCGATTGGCACGCTAAAAGCTAAATAGCAAGTGCCTTCACGAGAGGCGGCAAGAGGTTCACAAAACAGGTCCGTAAAGGCCATAACTTCATTCACTCGTGAGGCCGTCGGTTCAAAATGGTTGTCGCCTGCTGGATGGGGTTATGGCCTTGATTTTCACTTTCAAAGGGGGTGCCTTATGAAGCAGAGCGGTACTCTGATCCGTCTGTTGGCGGTGGTTCTGATGTCGGGCGTGTGCCTCTCCGCCTGGGCGAAAGCGGACGGCGAAGCGTTCGATTTCCGCAAAGGGTTCTCGGGGGTGGCCGCAAAGGCGACGCCCGCCGTGGTCTTCATCCAGGTCGAGAAGCAGGTCCCGATGGGGAACATGCAATACTACTTCAACAACCCGTTCGACCTGTTCGGCGAAGAGTTCGGCGAGCGCTTCTTCGGGGCCCCCTACGGCCAGCCCCGCTCGCCCAACCGCCGGGCGCCGAACCGCGGCCGCCAGCCGCAGACGTTCAAGCAGACCGGACAGGGCTCGGGGTTCATCATCAGCAAGGACGGCTACATTCTCACCAACACGCACGTGGTGGGCGATGTGGACAAGATCACCGTGCGCCTCGCAGACGGACGCGAGTTTCCGGCCAAGCGCATCGGCGCGGACTCCAAGACCGAAGTGGCCCTCATCAAGATCGAGGCCGACAACCTGCCGGTGCTGGCCATCGGCAAGCCCGATGAGCTCCTGACCGGCGAATGGGTGATCGCCATCGGCAACCCCTTCGGACTGAAGGAGACACTTACGGTGGGGGTGGTGAGTGCTAAAGGACGCAGTAACATCGGAATCACGGACTATGAGGACTTTATTCAAACCGATGCGGCCATCAATCCCGGAAACTCCGGCGGCCCGCTGCTGAACATCGACGGCGAAGTCGTCGGCATCAACACAGCGATCTTCAGCCGCAGCGGCGGCTACATGGGCATCGGGTTTGCCGTGCCGATCGACATGGCGATGAACATTAAGGATCAGCTCGTCGCAAATGGCAAAGTGACAAGAGGTTACATCGGCGTATTCCTCAATCCCGGCGAGGTCTCGGAGCAGATGGCCAAGTCCTTCGGACGCGAAGAGGCGGGCGGCGTGCTGCTGGCGGATGTGCAGAAAGACGGCCCCGCAGACAAGGCCGGACTCAAGAGCGGCGACATCATCATCGAGCTCGACGGGAAAAAAGTGAAGGACGGAACGAGCTTCCGCAACGAAGTGGCACGGATCATGCCTAACAAGAAAATCGATTTGGTGCTCTTCAGGGAAGGCAAGACCAAAAAGGTATCCGTGACGGTCGGCGCCTACCCTGACGACGGAGATCAGGCGGGGGCCCCGGGCGACGATGAGGCCTCGCTGGAGAAGCTCGGGTTTCAGGTACAGGAGCTGACCCAGGAGATCGCGCAGCAGCTCGGCTATGACAAAGAGGTGCGCGGCGTCGTGGTCTCGGACGTGGAGCCGGGATCGGCAGCGGAAGAGGCGGGCTTGAGGCCGGGGATGGTGATCCTTGAGGTGAACCGCAGCGAGGTGAAGAGCGTTAAGGACTTTGAAAAGGCAGCAGGTAAATCGAAGGGCGGCAACATGCTGTTGCGCGTGAAAGCGAAAGAAGGAACCGTCTTCCTGAACCTGCAAGCGAACGATTAACCACACAACAAATACATATAAGACCACTCCTGTCATGCAGCACCGGGGCCGGGTAAAACCGGCCCCGGTTTTTTTATGCCCGGAAGAGGGTCAGGATCAGGGCCATCACCGGCAGGCAGCAGAGCGTGCTGAGCGCGATGGCCGAGCCGGCCAGCTCTTTGTCCGCGCCCATCTGGTCCGCCATGACATAGGAGGTGACCGCGCACGGGCTGGCGAGGTTCAGCAGCGCGATCACCAGCAGGTCGCCGCGGAGGCCGAACGCGGCGGCGAGCGCGTAGCCGACCAGGGGCATGGCGAGCAGCTTGAGCGCCGTGGCGGCCACGGCGGGCTTGAGGCTCGCCCGGATGCGCTCCGGGGTGAGTCCCGCGCCCAAGGAGAGCAGGGCGCAGGGCAGTGCGGCGCGCCCGAGCGTCTCCACGGCGCTGGACAGGCCGGCCGGCAGCCGCAGGCCGCTCTTCAGCACCAGCAGGCCCAGCCCGCAGCCGATGATGAGCGGGTTGCTCAGAACGGCCGAAAGGGTCCGCCAGAGACTGCGGGCCAGCCCGCCGCCTGCGGCGGCCCCGGCCTTCGGCTTCGTCAGGATCAGCACGGCCCAGAAGTTGTAGAACGGAATGGTGGGCGCGAGCGCGAACGCGGCGGTCGCGGCGGCCTCGCTGCCCTCGCCGAAGGTGTAGATCAGCACCGGCAGCGCCGTGTAGGCGAGGTTGCCGCGCATGGCGGCCTGCATCAGGGCGCGGGTGGAGCCGTCCTCAAGCCGCAGCAGGCGCGCCGTCAGCCAGCCGAGCCCGGTGACCGCCACCGAGCAGGCGCAGAGCAGCACGCCGACCCGCAGCCCGCTTGCGCCCGCCGCGGCCGGCGCTTTGACGATCGTGCTGAACAGCAGCGTCGGCAGCAGCAGCCAGAACCCCAGCCGGTTCATCTGCGCGAAGAAGGCCTCCGGCAGAAAGCGGAACCGGCAGAGCGCGGCGCCCAGCAGCAACAGCAGGCAGACCGGCAGGATCGAGTCTAGGACGGCAGAGACCATGGAGGCCTATTTGCCGAACAGCCCGCGCAGGGTCTGGAGCCCCTGCTGGAGGTTCTGGTTGGGCGCGGTGGCGGCTTTCTCCTGCGCCTCCTGCCGGGCCTCGGCCTGCGCCTCTTTGGCCTCCTCGGCCTGCGCCTGACGGAGGAGGTCGGCCAGGTTCGGCTGACCCGCCGCGGCGCCGGTCTGGCCGCTCTGGGACGGGGCGGTGAGGCCGCCCAAGCCGCCCAGCATGATCTCGTTCATGTCGGCCGCCTTCACGTAGTCCTTGGGAATCGTGAAGAGAGCCGCGTCCGGGGCCGCGAACACGTAGTTCTTGAAGAGCACGACGCTGGTCATCTCCATCGGCGGCTGGCCCGGCTCCGTCTCGATCTTGGCGGTCGCGGTCATTTTCACGGGCATGTTCTTCTGGGCGGGCGAAAAGAGCATGTCCATCTCCTGGGCCGGGCCGTCCTTCATCGTCATGGAGATGTGGCGCTTCTTGCAGGTGACCCCTTCGTAGACCTCGGTGCCCGCTTCCGTGACCTTGAACTCAGGCGCCTTGCCGGTCTCGTCCTGCGCCGCGTCGTTGAGGCAGTACTTTTTCTTGTCGGGGAAGAGGGTGTAGCTGACCGGCTTGCCGTTCTCAACCACCTCGAGCGCCACCATGCGCATGTTGAAGATGGGCATCGTGGTCTCGGAGCGCGTCAGCTTGTCGAGGCGATAGGTCTTGGAGGGCATCACCATGCCCATGGCCTGGATCTCCATGTCCACGGAATAGCGGGTCTGGAGGCCCATCTCTTTTTCGATCTTGAACCAGTACTCGGCTCCGGAACGCTGCTGCTTCTGGCCCTGCGCGAGCAGAGCGGTTGCGGAAAGACAGAGGACCCCGAGCCAGGACGCGACGCGACGGCAGCTATTCATGTGCATGTTCTCCTCACCGTGAAAGGCGGTTGTTTAAGTGTTGCGCCAGTATACACGCGCGCGGGCCGCGATTCAACGGAGTTGACGCGAAGAACGCCGGACGCTGAACGCCGACTCGCCGAACGCGGGCGGCGTTTACGCGTCGAAGGTCTCTTCGCCGTGCCAGGCTTCGGCGGGCGGGACGGTCACTTGGCCGGCGGCGATGCGTTGGCGCACGGCCTCGAAGAGCAGGATGGTGGTGGCGGAGGCGACGTTGAGCGAGTCCGCCAGGCCGAACATGGGGATGCGCACGCGCAGGTCGGCGGCGTTCATCCACTTCTCGGTGAGGCCGTACTGCTCGGTGCCGACGGCGATCGCCACGTTGCCGGTCAGCGGCACGTCGCAGTGGAGGTGCTCGGTGTGGGGCGTGGTGGCGAGGATGCAGAAGCCGCGGCCGCGCAGGAAGGCCAGGGCCGCGTCGCTGTCGGCCTCGACCACGGGAACGGAGAAGAGCGTGCCCGTCGAGGCGCGGACCACGTTGGGGTTGTGGATGTCGGTGCAGCGGTCGCAGACGATCACGGCGTGCACGCCGGCGGCGTCGGCGGAGCGCAGGATCGTGCCGAGGTTGCCGGGCTTCTCGATCGCCTCGGCCACGACCACGAGGGCGTGCTCCGGGAGCTGCAGGTCGTCCAGTCGGCGCGACAGCTGCGGGCCGACGATCAGGAGGCCTTCGGGCCGCTCGCGGTAGGCGAGCTTTTCGAAGACGGGGGCGGAGCAGGCGTAGATCTCGGCGCCGAGCTCGCGGCAGCGCTGCACGATGGCGGGCTCGTTGAGGTTTTTGAGGTAGAGCGCCTCGCAGTAGAAGAGCATGTCGGGCCGGTAGCCGTTGTCCAGGGCGCGCTTGCATTCGCGGTAGCCTTCGACCAGCATCTGGCCGGCTTCGTCGCGGTGCGAGCGCTGGCGCAGCTTGACGGCGTGTTTGATCTTGGGGTTGGCGAGCGAGGATATCTGCAGATCGGCCATAATGCGTAACCTTATCAAAGCGCGGCGGCGCGCGGCGGGAGCACCTGCTGCTTGCGGCGCCACATCAGCCAGAGGGCGATGCTCTTGCCGTCGATCAGCTCGCCCGCGTCGAGCGCGGCGTCGATCTCCTCGGCCGTCATCACGACGGGCTCGAGGTTCTCGTCGAAGTCCGGACGCTGCGCGAGCGGCTCTTGTGCGAGCGCGGCGTAATAGAGGTGGAGGACCTCTTCCGAGTAGCCGGGGCAGGGCACGATCGCGCCGATCTTCTCGAGGGCGAGGACCGGGTAGCCGCTCTCCTCCTCCATCTCGCGGCGCGCGCCCTCTTCCGGCGGCTCGCCCTCCTCCAGGCCGCCGGCGACCATCTCCAGCAGCGTCTGGCTGATGGAGCGGCGGTACTGGCGCACGAGCACGAAGGCTCCGTCCGGACGCTGGCCCAGAACGACGGCCGCGCCGCGGTGGCGCACGATCTCGCGCGTGGAGCGGCGGCCGTTCGGCATTTCGATGGTGGCCACGTCGATGGTCAGGGCGCGGCCTTGGAAGACGCGTTTCAGGTCGAGGGTTTTTTCGGTCAGGTCCATGTCGCGGATCTCCTTGCGGTCAGAGGCGTATGATATTAGCCGACCGGCGGCCGCGGGCAAATCAAAAAAGGCTGTGCCCCGCGCGCTTGACGGCGGGTGCGGTTTCGGCTACCATAAACTCAACTTAAGCGCTCTAGTTTGGTGGACCTTGTCTAGGGCGCAACGAAAGAGAGGGACAACATGAAAAGGCTTCTTACGGTTGTGGCTCTGATCGGGGCAGTGGCGGCTTCGACGGCGTTGGCGCAGTGTCCGTCGCAGTGTCCGAAGAAGGACGCCTGCAAATGCGAGTCGTGCGGCTGTACGGCGGACGCGAAGAAGGCGGATTGCAAGTGCGACAAGTGCGCCTGCGGCAAGACGGCCGAAGGCGAAAACAAAGACGCTGCGGCGAAGGCTTGCGGCTGCAAAAAGTAGCGGCAGGCAGAGCGGAACGATGTGCGGGGCTCGCAAGGGCCTCGCACGTTTTTTTTATGCGGCATTGACGGGCCTAGGAAAAACGCTTAAATTATATCCACTTACTTACTTTAGATCATAAAGACTAAAGTAATAGAAAAAAGGAGAGACATGAAAAAAGTGATGATCCTGCTGGCCCTCGCCGCAGTGGTCGGCGCCTCCACGGCCGAAGCCAAGAGCTGTTCGTCCAAGGGCAGCTGTGGCAAGAAGGTCAGCTGCGTGTCGGGAGCCTGCGCCTCCGGCACGAACTGCAAGGCGGGTTCTTGCACCACGGGCTCCTGCGCGACGGGCAGCACCTGCGCGACCGGGAGCTGCACGACCAAGGCGAAGGCCAAGACCGTTCGGCGCCCGGGGCGCCGCTAAGACGGGAACGTGAGGCGTTTCGGCCTCTCATGACCAGCTGGTTCAGAAAACAAAAAAAGTTTCCTGCCAGGTTGCCCTGGCAGGAAACTGTGTGGTGTTTATATATTATTTCGGGTTGTGTGTGGGCATCACTATAACCGAACACGTCGGGCGCTGCAACAGGAAAGATAGGGGTGCTGAGGCCGAAATCCTTTTGGGTTTATTGACGCCGTGCGAGGGAGCGTGATAAGCTGACAAGCGAAGGGATTTCGTCATGCGCGACAGGTCTGATCTTTTTTTGGATAGAAACATGTATTCCTTGCCGCTGCGGCGTGAGGTGAGTGCGGTCTCGCACTTTCTGCATGCGCGCGCGGGCCAGATCAAGGTCGGGCTGGATGTCGGCTTCACCAACGCGGGCGTGAGCCAATGGCTGCGCCAGACGGGCGGCTACTGGATGAGCGTCGAGCCGACGCCGCAGCGCCGGGCGTTGGTGGCCGTCGCTCTGGGAGAGGACGCTGTGCTCTGCGCCGGCGAGCACGGCGAGATGCCCTTCGAAGACAAGCAGTTCGATGCGGTGGTGCTGGCGCACGGCGTGCTGCATGAGGGCGAGCCGGCGGCGACGATGATCAGGGAGTGCCACCGGGTGATCAAGACGGGCGGGTTCCTGGTGCTGACCGTGGAGAACCGCAAGCGGTTCGGGATCGCGGCGGCCCTGAACCGCAACCGCCTCGTCTCCGGCGCGGGCGGCTGCTACAACGAGTCCGAGGTCTTCCAGCTGCTCAAGGACGGCTTCGACGTGTTGGGCTTCCGCTACTCGTGCCGCTTCTGGGTGCAGATGGTGCGGCAGTGGGTCGACCGCCGACGCGAATCGGGCATCCGCGGCGCGGCGAACGGCTGGCTGCGCTTCCTGTACGGCGTGGCCATGGTGCTGGACGTGCCGCTGTTCTGGACGCGCGGGCACCAGATGACGGTCTTCTGCCGGCGCAAGGGCTGGCGCGAGAAGCACACGCGCGTGCTGGGATCGGGGACGCCGGTCTCGGACGCCGTGCTTTTCAACCCTCGCGTCGACGGCCGGCACACCACGCTGGAGAAATTCAGATAACCGGAGCAACGGAAGCGAGGCATGAGGGTGAGGAGAGTGCTGAGGGGGGCGGCCGCGCTGCTGGCGGTCTTGGCTTGCGGCGGCGGCTTGGCGGCCGAGCCCGCGGCGGTGGCCGCGCAGGAGCTGAAGGCCGCGGTCGAACTGTTCGTGAACGCCCGGACCGCGGGAAGCATCGACGACTTTCTCGTCGCCGCCGCGAAGGTCAAGGCGCTGGCCGAGTCGGGGCAGCCCTTTTTCCGCTTTCTGCTGGGCGTCTATGCGGCCAGCGAGCCGCTCTGTCAGCTGCCCGAGGCGACGCGCGGGCGCTATCTGTCGGAAGGCCGGCCGCTGATGCTCAAGCACGCGGAGTCCGGCAACGCCTTGGCGCAGTACCTGCTCGGACTGGACTGCGAGTTCAACCTGAACCAGCCGGAACAGGCCCGCGCGTGGTTTGAGCGGTCCGCCGCGCAGGGGCATGCGCTGGCGCAGAACAGCCTGGGGCTCGCCTACTATCTGGGCAAAGGGGTGCCGCAAGACATCGACAAGGCCAGCGAGTATTTCCGCCAGGCCGCGCTGCAGGGAGACATGAACGGCGAGTACAATCTGGGCTCGCTGTATGCGCGCGGTCAAGGGGTGCCGCAGGACGACGAGATGGCGCTCCAGCTCTACACGCGCGCGGCCGAGAAGGGCCACTCCAACGCCATGAACAACCTCGGCTGGTTCTGCCAAGAGGGACGGGGCGTGCCCAAAGACCTGAAGGCCGCCGCCGCCTGGTACCGACGCGCGGCGGAGTGCGGCAACGCGGACGGCCAGTTCAACTACGGGTTCGCCTGCCTGCGCGGCCTGGGCGTCCAGCAGGATTTCCGCGCCGCCGGCGTCTGGTTCTGGCGCGCGGCGGACCAGGGTCATCTCGAAGCGCAGGTGAATATCGGCCTGCTCTATCGCGACGGCACCGGCCTGAAGCGCGACGACCGCAAGGCGCTGGTGTGGTTCGCGAAGGCGGCGGAGCAGAAGCACGCCATGGCGCAGTTCTTCATCGGGCAGATGTATGAGCAGGGCAGCGGCATCCCGCAGGACGACGAGCGCGCGCTGCGCTGGTACGAGAAGTCGGCGGCGCAGGAGAATCTGCGGGCGATCCATGCGCTCGGGACCTTGTATTATCGGGGCAAGGGCGTCGCGAAAGACTACGCGAAGGCGGAGGCGCTCTACCGGCGCGCCGCGGAAAAGGGCTATCCCGCGGCCCAGAACAACCTCGGCATGCTGTATGTCCGCGGCGAAGGCGTGCCGCAGGACCACGCGCGCGCGTCCGAGTGGTTCGCGAAGGCGGCCAAACAGGGCCTGCCGGATGCGGCCTACAATCTCGCGCTCTTGCACGAGTATGGGCGGGGCGTCGAGCTGAGCCATCGCCGCGCGGTGGAGCTCTGCAAGCAGGCCGCGCTTCACGGGCACATCGGCGCCGCGGGCTGGCTGCTCAAGAACGGCTACACCGCGTGGGTCGAGAACCTCAAGCAAGCGCCGCGCGAGGCGGAGTAGCCTCGCCCCACACGCGGCCTCAGCGCGCCGCGAAACGCGCGACCAGCTCCTTGTAGCGCTGGCGCAGGATCGCCGTGTCGGAGTCGACCGCCTGCAGCGTGTAGCCTTGGGCCGCCAGCGCGTCGGCGTCCGCCTCGTTGCGGTTGAGGATGCCCGCCTGTTTGCCGGCCGCGCGCGCTGCGGCGGCGACGTCCGCGAGGCAGCCGTCGTAGGTCAATGCGGAGCCCGAGGCCTTCAGGTCGAAGGAGAGGTCCGCGGGCCCGACGAAAAGCGCGTCGATGCCGTCCACGGCGGCGATCTCCCGCACGCGGGCCACGGCCTCGGCGCTCTCGATCTGCGCCAGGACGAGCGGCTGAACCGCGGCGTCGGGGAGCTCCAGTCCGTAGCCGCAGGCCCGCACCGAGCGCGAATAACCGCGCGTGCCGTGCGGCGGGAAGCGCACGGCGCGCACGACCGCCTGAGCGATCGCGGCCGAGTCCACGTGCGGCACCATGATTCCGTCCGCGCCCCAGTCGAGCACCCGCTGGATCAGGTCGGGGTGCGGCGCGCCGACGCGCACGATCACGGCGGAGCGGCTGCCCCGCAGGGCCTGCAAGGTCTGGAAGAGCGAGGCCTCGCCGACGCAGCCGTGCTCCAGGTCGATCAGCAGCCAGTCGAAGCCGCAGAGCCCGGCGAGTTCGGCGATCACCGGCGAGCCGAGCGAAAGCCAGGTGCCGAGGTGGAAGCGGGGAGAGCGGAGGTTGTGGGTCGCGGAAGTGTTCATAAGGCATCCTTCTATGGGCGATTGATTCGAATCATTCGACGATCAGAGAATCGAGAGGTCGCTGTTTTCGTTCAGGCCGCGCAGCGCGGTGTCGATGCGCGCCCGCGTGAAGGTCTCCAGATCAGAGCCCGAGCCGCCTGCGCCGATCAGGAAGAAGCTGTCGGTGCGCGTGAAGTAACCCGCGCCGACGCGGATCACGGCTTTGACCAGCATGTTGCGCAGCAGGCAGAGCCAGAAGTGCGCCAGGTGGTTTTCCGGCAAGGGCCGCACGCGCGCATATCCGGCCAGCGCGCGCTCGATCACCGGGGCGCCGTAAAAGCAGCCCAGCAGCGAGAGGTCGTCCATCGGGTCGCCCGAGATCGCGTCGTCCCAGTCGATGAAGGCGGCGATGCGCTGCGGCGAGCCGAGGATGTTCCAGAGCGCGAGGTCTTTGTGTACCAAACATCCTTGCGCGATGCCCAGCAAATCCTGCCGGCGGGTGATGGCTTCGAGCACGGCGACGGCCTGACGATGGGTGAAGAAGCGGCGGTCGGTCAAGAACGTCAGGTGCCGGTCGAGGTTGAGGAAGAGGTAGGACGAATAGGAGGGGTGGAGACCGACGAGCTGGCCCGTGGCGTGAGCCTCTTTGGCGCTGAAGGGGCCGAAGCCTTGCGGACGGATCTCCTGCCAGCGGGCGACCGCCTCGCCGATGGACTCCGCGAGCGGCTCGAGCGCGAGCGTGCCCTGTTTGTAGTGCTGGTTGAGGTCCGGGAACGGGAGGTACTCCAGCACCTGCCAGGCGAACGGCGTGTCGGTGCGGTTGCAGTCGCAGGCGAGCACGCGCGGCGCCGGGATGCCGAGCCGGTGCAGGTTGGCGATGACGGCGGTTTCGACGTCGAAGTAGTTGTCGCGCTCCGGGCCGTCCTCGGTGCGCACGAAGGCCTCTTGCGGGCCGATGGAGAGGCGGAAGGTGCGGTGGTTGCCCTGGCCGTCGGCCGGCCGGAGCGCGAGCGGGACGCCGGGGAAGCGCCGCTCAAGAGCGCCCCGCAGCTGGGTTTCCAACAGAGGATTCGCGGGGCGCTCCGCTTCCGTGCCGTGGAAGGCCGCGGCGCGGTCGCATTTCCAGTAGTAGATGCCGGTGCGGTCTTGGGGGAAAGAGATCATAGGAGGTTTCGGTCTTGTGGGACTATTTCAGAGGGCGAAAGCGCCAGTAGCCGGCCAGCAGACTGCCGAGCAGGGTCTGCACGACGCTGCAGAACACGGCGGGCACGCCGACCAGCGGGTTGGCGGAGAAGTGGTTTTTGGCGAGCATCGCGGCCATGCCGCCGTTCTGCATGCCGACCTCGATGGCGACCGTGCGCGCGACCTCGTCGTGGAAGCGCAGCAGGCGCGTGACCCCGTAGCCGATCAGGAAGCCGAGGCCGTGCAGCAGCGTCAGGGCGAGGGTGAGCGTGCCGGCGTTGGCGATGACCTTGTCGGCGTTCGGCGCGATGATGCTGCCGGCGATGAAGATGATCGAGACCACGGAGATGAAGGGGCCGAACGCGGCGGCTTTGGCGACCGCGCGCGGGAATCTCCAGTTGCAGAACACGCCGATCAGCACCGGGGCGACCACCGCGCGGAGCGTCGAGAAGCAGATGCCCCAAGCGTCGACTTCGACGATGGCGCCCGCGAGCGTCTTGCACCAGAGAGGGGTCATCACGAACGCGGTGAGCGTCGAGGCCATGGTCAGCACCACCGAGAGCGCGACGTTGGCGCGGGCGAGATAGGAGATCAGATTCGAGGCCACCCCGCCGGGGCAGGCGGCCACGAGGATCAGGCCCGCGGCGAATCCGGCCTCCAGATGCAGCGCGCGCCCGATGCCCCAGCCGAGCAGCGGCATCACCGTGTACTGGCAGGCGAACCCGAGCGCGAACGACCCCGGGATCTTCAGGAGCCGCTTGAAGTCGTCGACGGTCAGCGTGAAGCCCATGCCGAGCATCACGACCGCGATGGCGCTCTCGACCCAGCGCCCGGAGAACCACAGGAACGCGGGCGGATAGAGGATGCCGAGGACCGACGAGAGCACGATCCAGAGCGGGTAGAGATTGACGAAAAGAGAGAGGAAGTGCATGAGTTCGTTAGTTCGTTAGTTCGTTAGTGCGTTAGTGCGGGAGGTTAGAAGACGAGGACGCCCCAGCGGCCGAAACGGACGGTGTCGCCGGCTTTGAGCGCTTTCTGGAAGAGGGTGCAGGTCTCCTGCGGACGGGACTGCCCGTCGACGAGCGTATAGACGAACTCGGGCACGGCCGCTTTTTCAAAGCCTTGCATCAGGAGTTCGCCGGCGACGGTGTCGTGCGGGTTGTGGCGGCCGGAGGGCGTGAGCACGTAGACCATTCCGTCCTTGGAACAGGTGGCTTCGACCTCTCCGATCCGGGTGCGGATGAAGCGCTTGCCGGCCAGCGCGGCGGGCAGGTCGTGAAAAGTGTAGGGGCGGTCCGAGTAGATGAGGGCGCCCTTCTCGAACGTGTGGACGTCGCCGCGGACCGGTGTGAGCTCGGCGGCGGGCGCGGCGCGCAGCGGTTGCGCGACCGCGGCGGCCTCCAGTTTGCGCAGGACATTTTTGAGCGGGCGGCTGATGAGCATCCGCAGCCGGGACTTGGGGCCGACGAGCGCGCCGGCCAAGATGTCCGCCTCGGTGAAGCGCGCCATCAGGATCTCGCCGTCGGTCGCGCGGTTGCGGTCGTAGGAGATGTAGAGCGTGCCGTCCGGCGCCTGGAAGCCGTCGGGGTAAGAAATGCCCGTGCGTTCGTCGAGCATAAGCCCGCCCTTCCACGTCTGGCCCTCGTCCTCGGAGAGCCAGGCGGTCAGCAGCGAGCGGCCCTCGTGGGTGTCGATCGTCCGGCCGTGCTTGACCAGCAGGATGCGGCCGGAGGCGAGCCGGCGGATGTGGAAGCGCGCGACGGGATGCTTGAACGGGGCGGGCGTGGGCGCCTCCCAGGTGGCCCCGCCGTCTTTGGAGAAGCTCTGCATGACGCCGCCGCCGGTGCGCGCCAGCAGCCAGATGCGGCCGTCCTTCAGCTCCACAAACATGTGCTCGTCCCAGTCCGGCTTGGGGAAGCGCACGCAGCCGCGGCGCGTCCAGGTCTTGCCCTGGTCGCCCGAGGCGAAGACGTTGGCGCCGCGCAGCGGCTCCAGCTCCGCGTTCGCGAAGCGCATGGGCCCGATGCCGGCGAAGGCGGGGAACTCGACCGGCAGCAGCCACTCGCCGTTGGCGAGAACCGTGGGCTTGTTCAGCACCGCGCCGTGGCAGAGACGCTTGGGTGCGGGCCACACGGGCTCGGCCGCCAAGGGGTTGTCGCAGACCGAGACCCACACGCCTTGGCGGCCGTCGTATTGGTTCATGGTCTGGTCGAAGAAGAACCAGAGGCGGCCGTCCGGCGCGGTCCAGAAGTTGCCGATGATCACGCTGCGCGGCAGCGGCAGCCCGGGCGCCTGGCTGTCCACGACGAGGCGGGGCTTGGACCAGGTCTCGCCGTCGTCGTCGCTGGTGGCCGCGACCATGAACGCCTTGGGGCCGTCTTCGCCGCCGATCCACGCGGCCCAGAGCCGGCCTCCCGGCGTGCGCGCGATGCCGATGGTCATGCCGTAGTCGAGCTTGTCGTAGTCGTATTTCGGCAGCGGGTTCGTGTTGATGACCGGCGGGATCAGCGAGAGGTCGGCCACGCGCTGCAACGTGTCCTGCTCATAGGCGCGGATCTCTTCCGGGGTCATCGCGGCGAAGCGGGCTTCGGGGGCGGGCTCACCGTAGGCAGCAGGCAGTAGGCTGTAGACGGAAAACAGAAGGCCGAAGGCTGTGGCATTCAGAGGGCGGAAAAGGTCTGTCATTTGAGTGCTCCTAGGGTGTCGGTGAGGCCGGTGTAGCCGGGGCCGCCGCCGGCCACATAGCCGTCGCTGCGGCCGGTGGCGTCGCGGCTGACCCAGAACGCGAAGAGGCTGCCGCGCCGCAGGGCGAAGCGGAAGCGCACGGGCTTGCCCGCGAGCGACGAGAGGTCGGCGGCTCCTTTCCAGGTGACCGGCGCGAGGGTTTTGTCGGCCGAGAGCGGTTCGCAGTTGGCGAGCGTGAAGGGCTCGACGGCTTGGCCCGCGTCGTCGAGGATCTCGGCGCGTAACTCGCCCTGCGGGCAGGCGGCGTTGACGAAGAGACGCGCGCCGGAGAAGCGCACGGGGCGGGTGGTGACGGTGCCCGTCGAGGCTCCGGCCTCGAGCGAGGCGAAACCGTCGCGGCGCAGCGTGGAGAGGCCGATGGCGTTGGGATCGTACATGCTGCCGAAGTTGATCGAACCGTCCGGCTTGACCGCGCCGTCCATGTCGCCGCGGCAGCCCGAGTGGTAGAAGTAGAGCTGGTCGCCGACGACCGCGCAGATATTGCCGCCGCCCTCGACGAAGCCCCGGTCCCACGTGTCGGCGCGGCTGGCGGGCAGGTGCGCGCGGCGGTCGGGGCGCGCCCAGTGGAAGCCGTCGCGGCTGTAGCCGAACGTGATCTCGTTCAGCTTGGGCAGCCCCATCTTTTCGCAGCGGTCGTTCTCCGGACCGCGGTGCAGCTCGAAGAAGCCCAGCATCACGCTCTCGTAGGCGACGGCGTCGAGGTTGTAGAGCTGGGTCTTGTGCTTGTAGCCCGGCTCCGGCGCGTCGAGGCGGTCGGCGGCCACCCACATCACGGGGTCCGCGGGGCCCCACTTCGCGCCCGCTAGGAAGTCGGCGCACTCCCAGTAATGGCGCGAGCGTCCGCGGAACGCGGAGCGCAGGCTGTAGACCCACCTTTTGCGGAACGGGTTGTAGAACATCGAGCTGCGGTCGCCGGTCGGGCCGGTCGCGACGTGGTTGGTCCAGTGCACGCCGTCGGGCGAGGTGAAGCTGTGCGCGGGCTGCGTGCCGCCGGGGTTGGTGGTGAACAGCTTGAAGCGCTGCTGCGGGTCCTGCGCCGTCCAGTCCGGCACGATGCCGTAGGAGTCGGGCTGGAAGCCGGGCGGCAGCGCCTGGTTCGAGCCGGGGTTGACGTCGAAGGCGGGCCGCGTCCAGTGGAGGCCGTCGGCGCTGGTAGCGAGCGCGATCGTGCCCTTGAAGTAGGTGCCGGCCTGGTACCAGAGGTCGAACAGGCGCTTCTCCGGATTCCACCAGACGCACGGGCGGCAGGTGCCGCCAATGACGCCCGCCGGGCGTTCGAGCGGGGTCTCGGCGCGGAGAATGGGGTTGCCGTCGTATTTCTCCGGCAGGTGGTACCTGTGCAGCAGGTCGGTCTTCTCGATCAGGAAGTCGTCCACGAACAGCTGGCGTCCGACGTCGATGCCGATGACCTGCGGCGGGTGCTCGAGGTAGGGCACGGGCATGGGCTCGTCCGACTTGGGGTCGACGTTCTCGGGCGGCCAGAGCTCCGGCAGCACGATGCCGTTGGAGAGGCGCTCGCCGGCGTTCTGCGGCCAAGGCTTCTGCGCGACGGTCTCGGGCGAGGCCCGGGTGAAACCCAGCAGGATGCACCATTTGCCGAGCTTCAGCGTCTCGCCCGCAGCGAGCGTCTTGCGGTAGATCTGCACGCGCTCGTGCGCGTTGGTGCCGAAGAGCTGAAACGAGTCTGGCTCGGCGACGCGCTGAAACCCGTAGAGCGCGAGGCTGGACGCGAGCGAGGTGGCGCGCGGCACGTCGGGCGGAGTCAGCGCCGTGAGGGTCCCGGACGCGGTGCAGCGCACGCGCACGCCTTCGATGCCGGCGCGCAGAAAGGGTTGGCCCTGAAGCTCCGCGGGCAGGGACGCGAGCGTGTAGGGCCGGTCCGTGAAGAGTCTCGCGCCCGGCTCGAAAACAGCGGTTTCGCACGTGGCGCTACCGCGCAGCAGCACGTCGAGTCCGGCCCCGCCGGCACAGGCGGAGCCGGCCGTAAGGGCGGCCAGCGTCAAAAGAGCGGGAACGTTCGGGTACATGGAGGGACTTCCTATTTCAGCGGCGGCAGTTTGGCGGCGATGTAACAGGCCTGGTGGCGGTTGTTGTCGAAGACGACGTGCAGCCACTGGCGGTCCTTGCTCACGAACCCTTCGGGATAGTTGAGGCAGCCTTTGGGGCCGTCCACCGACTCTGCGACCAGCGTGCGGCGGTAGGGCCAGCTCTTCATGCCGTCGAAGCTGACCCAGAGCGCGAGCGGGCTGCGATGCTTGGGGTTCGGATTGTGGACGAGCGCCACGGTGTCGCCGCCGAGCGAAAAGAGCGTGGCTTTTGAGCCGGGGTTGGGGATGTCCGTCTTGACGGCCGCTTCGGGCCAGGTCTTGCCGCCGTCCTTCGATTCGGCGCCGTACAAGACGCCGCCGAGGCGGTCGGCGCGGATGGTCATCTTGAGGGTGCCGTCGGCCAGTTCGACGATGCTGGGTTCGGCCCAGCCGAAATAGAGCGGGTCGTCGGTCAGGCGGATGTTCCCGTGTTCGCTCCACGTCTTGCCGCCGTCGCTGCTGATCAGCACGCCGTTGCGCGGGTCGCAGAGCTTGCGCTCCTCGTGATAGGAGGAGGCGTCGTCGCGCGGCGAGCGCAGGTAGTGCTGAAACGGCACGATCAGCCGGCCGTCGCGGGCGACGATGTGGCTGCGGATGAAGCAGTTGTGTCCGAGCCGTCCGGGCAGCCGCTCGGGCTTGCCCCAGCTCTTGCCGTCCGGCGTGCCGCGCAGGAGCCAGGACTGCCAGCGCGTGCCCCAGGAGAACGTGTCGCCGTGCGTCGCGAAAAAGAGCAGCGCCTCCTTGTCGGTCACGATCAGCTCCGTCGGCCCCTGGCCCACGGTGTCGCCGGAGCGCGGCAGGCCGGTGTCGAAAGCCTCCAGCCGGCTCCACGTCTGGCCCTGGTCATGGCTGCGCGACACGCCCACGTAGTTCTTCGGCGAAGGCTCGCGCGAATCGCCGGCGAGGATCAAGAGCAGCCACGAGCCGTCGGCCATCTCGCGGACCGTGGTGTCGCAGACCATGCTGTCGGGCTTGAGGCCGTCGTAGGCGAGCACGCGGCGGTCCTGCTTGGCGTCCTCGATGGCTTGCTGGTCCCAGGCGTCTGACTGGGCCCAGCCGAGAGCCGGCAGCAGGGGGAGTAGCAACAGGAGTGTTTTGTTCATGGCGTGTCGATGAGGGAGGGTTGACGGAGCGCGCCGGCCGCGAGGTAGCCGCGGCTGGCGCCGGTGGTGGACGGGCTCACCCAAAAGGCATACAGGCTGCCGCGGGTGAGATGGAAGCGGAAGCGCACGGGCTTGCCGGCGAGGGGCGCGAGATCGTCTGCGCCGGTCCAGGCGAGACGCGCCCGCGTGTTGTCGACTGACAGAGGCACGCAGTTCTCGCGGGTGAAGGGCGCGATCGGGCGGCCGTCCGCGTCGAGCGCTTCGGCGCGCAGCTCGCCATCCGCGCAGGACGCGTTGACAAAGAGGTGCCGGCCGCTGAAGACGACCGGGCGCGTGGTCACGGAACCGCCGCCCGCGCCCGCGTCCAGCGAGGCGAAGCCGTCGCGCCGCAGGGTCGCGAGGCCGACGCTGGCCCCCATGTACATGCCGCGGCGGCCGTCGCGCGTAAGGCCCGAAAAGCCGCAGTAGGGAAAGAGCAGCCGGTCGCCGTCGATCAGGCAGACGCCGGCGGTGCTGTGCAGGTAGGCGCGGTCCCAGGCGCCCTCCCTGCGCGAGGCCGGAATGAAGGCGCGGCGGTCTGGGCGGTGCCAGTGGAAGCCGTCGCGGCTGAAGCCGAGCTTGAGCTCGGTAATCTTGGGGAATTTGCCCTTGTCGCAAATATCGTTGGGCGGGCCGAGGTGGACGTAGAAGATCCCGAGCATCAGCGACTCATAGGCGACGGCGTTGAGGCTGTAGAGCTGCGGCGGGCACTTCGCGTCGGGGTCTTGCGCGTCGAGCCGGTCGGCGTTGCACCAGGAGACCGAGTTGTTGAAGGCGCCCTCGGTCAGGAACTCGGGGCTTTCGGCGTAGTCGCGGCTGCGGCCGCGCGGGCCGTCGCGCTTGACGCTGTAGACCCAGACGTTGCGGAAGGGGTTGAAGAAAAACGAGCAGTAGTCTGCGGCGCGGCCCGCGGGCACGGGCGGGGTCCAGTGCAGGCCATCGGCCGAAGTCGCGAGCCAGTGGGGGTCGTGGCTGTCGCGCTGGACGAGGAATTTGATGCGCTCGCCCGCGTTGGTCGTGAGGGTGTCGAGCCAGACGCAGTCGTCGCCGCCCGCGTGCGTGCCGCGGGTGCGCCCGCCGCGAGGGAGCAGGATGTTCGAACCGGGGGAAACCGCTCCGCCCACGTCGGGCCGCTGCCAGGTGAAGGCGTCGCGGCTGGTGGCGAGCGCCATCGCGCCGTCGAGCTCTCCCGCGCTGTACCACATGTTGACGAGCGCCTTGGAAGGATCGTAGAACACGCCGCCGTGGCCGAGATAACAGACGTCCTGCGCCAGCTCGGTCGGGGTCTCGGGTTTGAAGACGGGGTTGCCTTCAAATTTCGCCGCCGTGTGGAAGGTGCGCGCCAGGGTGTTGGACGCGATCAGGAAATCGTCGACGAAGAGCTGGCGTCCGGTGTCGATGGGAATGACGGCGGGGGGCGCGTCGAGGTAGGGCGTCTCCATCGGCTCGTCGCTCGCGGGGTCGACGTAGCGCGGCGGCCAGACGGTGGGGAGCCGGATGCCGTTGGGCAGCGTCTCGCCGCTGTTCTCGGTCCAGCGGCGGTCGCGTTTCGGCAGGCTGAGGGCGAGGTCGCCGTGGGCGAAGAACACCGCCCACTTGCGGGCCTGCACCGTCTCGCCCGCGATGAGCGCTTTGCGCAGGAGCACGGCGCGGTCGGCGGGCTGCTGGCCGAAGAGCTGGAAGGGCTCGACGGGCAGCCGGACGAAGCCCTGTTTGAGGAGCTCGGCGGAGAGGCTGTTCTGGGGATGGCGCTCGGGTGTCACGGCGTAGAGCGTGCCGGGGCGCGTGCAGACCAGCGGCTGGTCGCACGCGATCGAGCGCTTGATGAAACGCGCGCCCTCGAGCGGCGGCGGAACGGCGAGCGCCGTGAACGTGCGGTCGCTGAACAGCTGGACGCCCGCGGCAAAGGGAGCCACGTGTCCCTCCTGCGTCTCGAACGCGGGAGACGCCTCCTCCGCGCGGGCGAGGGCGGCGGCGAATAGCCAGAGCGGTACGGCGAGAGATGCGAAGCGCGCGGGCTGAGAGGAAGAGAGGCTCATGAGGCCTCCGTGAACTGGCGGAAGAGCGCCAGCGCGCCGGTCACGGCGATGATGCAGGAGAAGAGCAGGGCGAGGACCAGGCCCGCGTTCAGCGCGAAGCCGGCCCGGTGTTTGCCGAGCAGCGCCGGGCGGTTGATCAGCACCAGGATTACAGCGACGGTCAGTGGCAGCACGAAGACGTTGGAGATCTGCGCCATGACCGTGACCGCGACCGGATTGCGGCCGCCCAGCGCCGGCACGATCAGGCCGAAGCCCGCCGCCGCCAGGCACATGAGCCGGAAGGCCTTCGAGTGGGGCTCCATGTGTCCCACGCGGTAATCCGAGATCAGCAGCGGCGCGACCATCAGGATCGGGAAGATCGAAGAGAGTCCCGCGCTGAGCGTGCCGGCCATGAAGAGGGCGACCGCGAACTTGCCCGCCACGGGTTCGAGCGTGTGGACCATGTCGAGGATCTTGACGATGTCTTTGCCGTGCGCGTACAGCGCGCCGGCCGCGACGAACATGATCGCGCCGCTGATGATGAACATGAGCGAGGCCGAGACCAGCGAATCGAGGCTCTGCTGCTTGAGGTCGGCGGCGGTCAGGCCTTTCTCCTTGAGCAGCAACGGCCGGGTGACGAACGTGGGGGCCGCCATGGTGGTGCCGACGAAGGCCGCGATCATCAGCAGTGCGCCGGGCTCGTCCGGCACCGAGGGGAGCACGGCTTGCTTGAGGATGGCGGGCGAGGGCCAGACCACAAACATGGAGATGATGAAGGTGATGCCCATGAGCATGACGAAGAAGGCCAGCACCTTCTCGAAGAAGCTGTAGCGCCCGATCATGAGCAGGCCGTAGATGACGCCGATCAGCACGATGGCGATGCCCAGCGTCGCGGCGTAGCTCTCCTTCGGCAAGGCGGGAAAGAACACGCCCAGCGTCTCATAGATCGCGCCCGACGAGAGCGTCAGGATGCCGCCGAGGCAGGTGTACTGGGCCGTCGCCACGCCGACGAGGATGAGGATCGCCAGCGTCCGTCCGAACGGGAGGTGGCGCTTGATGGCGTGCAGTGCGGTCTCGCCGGTCACGGCGGCCATCCGGCCGTAGGCCTCCATCAGGACGCCGGAGAAGAGGCAGCTCAGGAAGAGCACCCAGACGAGCTGCAGGCCGTACTGGCTGCCGGCTTTGGCCATGGAGGTGACGCTGCCGGTGCCGATGGTGTAGCCGATGGCGAAGATGCCGGGTCCGAGAATCGCGAGAAGGCGTTTGAGTGTGTGCATAGGGTTCTTCCTAACCATGAAACACATGAGAATTCATGGTTTATGAGTTGAGGCTGCGCAGCGCGGTGACGGTCTCGCGGCAGGCGTTGTAGAACAGGCCCACGTCCACCGAATAGGCGATGTACTGCACGCCCGCCGCGACCCAGCGCTGCGCCTGGGTCAGGGAGTCGGCGAAGACGCCGATCGTCTTGCCCTTGCGCTTGGCGACGGCGATGATCTCCTGCATCTTCTCGAGCACGCGGGGATCTTCGATCTGCCCCGGGATGCCCAGCGCCTGCGAGAGGTCGTACGGTCCGATGAAGAGGATGTCCACTCCGGGGATATCGGCGATTTTCTCGTATTCGCTCAGACAGGTGCTTTCGAGCTGGAGGATGACGAGGGCCTGGTTGGCGGCCTTGAAATAAGCGGCGCGGTCGAGGGCCGAATACCGGGCGGCGCGCACGAAGCGGCAGACGCCGCGGTGGCCGAGCGGCGCGAATTTCGCCGCGTCCACGACCGCCTCGGCGTCGGCCTTGGAGGACATCTGGGGAACCTGGACGCCGGCCGCGCCCAGGTCGAGCGGCTGAGACACGCTCTCTGCGGAACAGTCCCGCGTGCGCACGATCGGCATCACGCCCGAGACCTCGGCGGCGCGCACGAGGTGCTGCAGCGTCTCCAGGTGGATGGGGCCGTGCTCCATATCCAGAATGCAGAAGTCGAAGCCCGCGTGGCCGATGACCTCGATGAATTCAGGCGCTGTGGTTTTGCAGAAAACGCCCATCAGGACGTCGCCGCTTTTCAGGCGCTCGCGGAGGGATGAAAGGGAATATGACATAGGCGTGTTAACCGGTTTGGAGGTGATGTTACTGGAACCACTCTTCTCCGATGGTCCGTCCCAGAAGATAAAACTTATGGTCCGGGAACCAGAGGATGCCATGGCCGTCGGCGACCGTGTAGCTCGTGTAGAACGAGTTGCCGTTCTCGCGCTCCGCAAAGAGCTTCGGCGCCGCGAAGGAGATGGGCTGCTCGGCCTTCGGGTCGAAGCGGCCGGCGATCAGGTAGAGCGGCCCGCGCTTCTGATACTCGCGCTCGCCGTTGAAGTCGAAGGTGTTGTGGACGAGCGCGAAGTAGAAGCCGCTCGCGGCCTCGCAGCCCTTCCAATCGTAGAGCGGGCAGGGCGAGCGCGGATGCAGGTAGGGCGTGCCGCCGTCGCGGTCGAGCAGCGGCTTCGGCTGCGACCACGTCTCGCCGCCGTCGCGGCTCTGCGTCCAGAAGGGATGCCCCGCGCAGGTGCGCATCAGGCCGAAGAGCCGCCCGTCGGGCAGCTTGACGAGTCCGATCTCCTCTGCGGCGGAGCCGAACTTCGGATGTTCGACCTTGAGCGCCTTTTCGTTGATGGAGAAAAAGCTGAGCTTGAGGGCGTCGACCGCCGGGTTGGCGTCGATGTTGTCGAACTGCAGGAAGTCGATCATGCAGCTGCTTTTGGCCTCGTCAGGCGCCTTGCCGTGGCGCGAGACGCCGACGAAGTAGCGGCCCTCTTTTCCCAGCCGCAGCGGGCGCTGCCAGTTGCACCAGCTCGGCGGAACCAGCGGGTCTTCGGGGTCGCGCAGCATGCGCGGCATCGCCACCATTTTCGGGGCGGACCAGGTGTCGCCCTTGTCGTCGGAGTACGCGCCGAACATCTGGCCGCAATGCGGTCCGCGGCTGGTGGTCTGCTGGTTCCAGAGGCAGTAGAGGCGGCCGGACGTGCTGAACATCGGCTGTTGCCAGCTCGCCAGCAGGGCGGGGTTTTTCTTGTTGGGGGAGCCGGCGAGGATGACCGGCGCGCTCCAGCTCTCGCCCTTGTCCATGCTCTTTGAGAAGGCGATGTGCTGGTCGATGTCCGCCTCGCGCGACGCCTGCGTCCAGAAGGCGTAGAACGCGCCCTCGTGCGCGATCACCTGGAAATGGTCGTTGTAGGTGTCGCCGGGCTGGGCGGCGTCGCGCTTCGCCGGGTCGCGCGGCTGATGCGGCACGAAGACCACGTAGTCGGGGCGGTTGATCAGGATGTCGCGCGCGTCTTCCTGCGCGTCGAGGCGCGCCGCGTCGTTCCGCAGCCCCTCCACGACGCGCGCGACCCGCGCGTTCGGCACGAAGAAGTCCTGGCCCGCGAGGTCGACGCCCGCGAGCACGGTCCACTTCTTGAAGGTGAAGCGCTCGCCCCGCTTGACCGGTTTCTGGTAGATGCGAACGACGTCGATCCGGTTCGAGCCGAAGAGCTGGAAGCTCAGCGGCGCCTGCACCCAGGTGAAGCCGAGGGCCTCCAGCTCGGCGGCGTTCGAGCAGGATGCGCCCTTGATGTCGGGCGCCGGCGTGAGGACCGTGAGCAGGCCGTCCTTCGCGACGGCCAGCGGCTTGCCGCCGTCGATGGTGAGCGCGAGCACGGGCATGCCGCGGAGGCTCGCGGGCGGCTCGTGATAGAGGAACGCGCGGTCCGTGAAGACGGCCGCGCCCTTTTCGATGACCCCGGGCTGCGCGCCCGGCACCTTTTCGAACGCCGCGCCCGGACCGGTCAGCAGCGCGCGGGAGGTGAGCGGTTCGGCGCTGACGCCAAGTGCCGTGAGAAGAAGGCAGAGCAAGGGGGTTTTCATGAAGGGACTCCTGGTCGGCGACGGTCTCATTTGCTGTAAAAAACGGGCAGGGCCCATTTGCCGAAGGTGACGGTTTCGCCCTCGGCGCAGGCCTTCTGGAAGAGGGTGCAGAAATTGCCCGGGTTGCCGGGGTCGAAGAGGCGCACTTCGGGCAGGGCAACCTTCTTGAAGCCCTGTTTGAGAAGAGCCTCGGTTGCGCTGTCAGGGTTGCGGGAGGGCATGGGGGTCAGGGCGTAGACGTAGCCGGCCCGGGTGCAGCGCAGCGTCTTGGTGCCGTTCATCGCGACGGGCAGGAACTGGGCGCCCGCAAGAGGCTCCGGCTGGTCGTGGCACGTGTAGGCGCGGTCGGCGAACAGCTTGGCGCCGTGCGCCAGCGTGAGCGCCTGCAGGCCCTCTGCGGCGAGCTGCCCGGCGGGGCTTCTGACGAGCGGGGCGCCGTCGGCATTCGCCTCGACCGTCTGCGGTTTCGGCGGCAGGCCGCCGGAGCCCTCGCTGACGAGCTGGCGCAGCCGCACGGCGCTGGAGACGGGCTTGCCCGCCAGCGCGTCCTCCTCGCGGAAGGTCGCAAACAGAATGTGGCGCTTGCCGGTGCGGTCGAAGTCGTAGGTGATGTAGATCGTGCCGTCCGCGGCCTGCTGCCCGTCGGGATAGGAGACGCCGCTGCGCTCGTCGAGCAGCAGGCCGCCCTCCCAGGTCTTGCCGTCGTCCTTCGAAATGAAGGCCGTGAGGTGCGAGCGGCCGGTCTTCTTGCCGATCGGCCCGTGCTTCACGAGCAGCAGGTTGCCGGAGAGCAGGCGCGAGATGAAGAAGCGGGCCGAGGGGTGCTGGATCGGCGAGGGCTCCAACGCCGACCACGTCTGGCCGCGGTCGGAAGAGACCGCCTCGCGGATGCCGGACTTGGTGCGCGAGAGGCACCAGAGCGAGCCGTCTTTGCGCTCGACGAACATGTGCTCGTCGAAGAGCCGTTCCTCTTTCGGCATGCTCGCGCCGCCGCGCACGGACCACGTTTTGCCGCCGTCGGCGGAGACCACGAGCTTCGAGCTGTTGTCGGAGTACCAGGTGCAGACCGGCAGCGCCCACTCGCCGGACGAGAGCGCGATGGGCTTGCACATCATCACGCCCTGGGCCACATACACGGGCGGGTGCCAGACGGTGGATTCAGAGGCGGGGTCGTCGAGCACGATCATCCAGAGCGCATCCGAAGAGACGTTGTTGTACGGCATCTGGCGGTCGGTCCACGTCCAGCGCAGCCGTCCGTCCGGCGCGAGCCAGAGCTCGGGGTCGAAGGTGCGGCGCGGGCCTTCGCCGTCGGGGTCCACGGTGAGCAGCTCCTTCCACGTCTGGCCGCCGTCGCCGCTGGTGGCGAGCACCACGTAGTTGTTGTGGTCCTCGCCCGGCGTGTGGCCGGCGTACCAGGTGACCCACAACCGTCCGTTCGGGGCCACGGCCATGCTGGAGATGCCGGTGAAGGCGCGGTTGGTGACCGCGTGGCGCGGCAGCGGCGGGCCTGCGTGCTCCGGTGCCGGGGCGGCCAGAAGGAGCGAAACGGGGAGCAGCAAAAGGGAAGCGGCGAAAAGAGCGGGTGCGCGTTTCATAGGAGCCTTTCGTGTTGCCGGGAGAGCCGAGCCTGACGATTCTCCCGGAGCCTGGGGTTCGTTCGCGTTCATTTTACCATCAGGAGCGTGCCGCTGTAACGGATATCGAGCGTGACCGTGCCGCCGGCGGCGGTGACGACGGTGGCGTAGGCCTTGCCCGCGGGCAGGCCCGTGTTGACGGCCTTCCAGCCGGCGAAGGAGCCGCTGAAGGAGCCGTAGGACATGACCGGAGCGCTGAAGGGCAGGCGGACAGGCTTCGCCTCGGTGCGGCCGAGATCGAAGAAGCCGGGGCCTTCGGCGGCGAGCGCGCCGGTGACAACGGCGACGTCGTTGGTGACTTGGCCGAGCGCGTTGGTGGTCCAGTCGCAGGCGAAGGTGGCGCCGCCGACGAGCGCGAGGTTCTGCACGGTGATGCGGGCGCCGGCCGGCGCGTTGTTGGTGCCGGCGTCGAGGCGGCCGGTCACGGCGAGGACGCCGTTGGTGAGCGTGCCGTAGCCGGTGAGGTCGCCCACGGTGCAGCGCTCGCCGAGCGCGTCGAAGAAGGCGTTGGTGGCGACGGCGAGGTCGTTGGTGCCGCCGAGGCGCGCGCGCAGCAGGCCGTTGCGCACGTCGACGAGGCCGTTGAAGGTGTTGCCCGCGCCGGTGAGGCTGAGCGTGTTGGTGCCGAGCTTGACCAGTCCGCCGTCCCTCGTCGCGCCGAGCGCCGGATCGTGCAGCAGGTTCTGCGCGACCGTGTAGCCGTTGGCGAGAGAGGTCTCGATGAGCGCGCCGTTGGTGGAGACATAGGCGGCGGTCAGGTTCGTCAGGGTCAAGCCGTGCGTCAAGGGCTGGAAGGTGCCGCCGTTGAAGCGGAGCGTGGCGGTGCCGGTCGTGTGCCGCACGATGTTGCTGGCGGAGAGCATGCCGCCGTTGAGGTTGAGCGTGCCGGTGGCGTTGTTCGCGGTGCAGAGCGCCACGTTGTGGGCGCAGTAGACGGCGCCTGTGCCGCCGATGTTCAGCGTGCCGTTGCCGGCGCTGGCGGGGCCGCCGAGCAGGATGCCGGCCGGCGTTTCCGCCGAGTGTCTGCCGTTCACGCGGACAAAGCCGCCGTTGACGTTCAGCGCGGCGGTCGCGCCGACCGCCTCGGCGACGTTGCAGTAGGAGTTGACGGTGAGCGTGCCGGCGTTGACGTCGCAGGCGGGCCGCGCGTTGAAGTTGCTGAAGCCCGAGATGCCGTTAAACCCGAGCGCCAGCAGGCTGAAGGTCACCGCGCCCCCGTTGATCGTGATGCGCGACGTGAGTCCTCCTGGCGCGGTCGTCGTGTTGCCGTTGTTGCGGCCGACGGAAACCGTGGAGTTGCAGATGAAGGCTCCGCCGTTGATTTCGAGCTCGCCGGCGGTTTCAGCGCCGGGAGCGGTCGTGCTGTAGTAGCCGACGCACATGCGGGCCCCGACGGTGTTGGTCTGGCCGGGGACGCCCACGGCCACTTTGCCGTTCAAGATGGTCAGCGCCTGGAAGTTGGTGGTGGGGCTGTCGCCGAAAGGCCCGATCAGGGTGGGCGCGGACATGGTGTTCTCGTTGACGCCGAGCGTCTGCGCGCCGGGATAGGTGAAGGAGAGCGTGCCGGGGCCGGTCTTGATGAGCGCGCCGGAAGTACCCTGGATTCTTCCCGCGAAGGTCAGGCCGTTCTCTGTGAACAGCACCGACGAGCCTTTGCTTCCGGGGTTCAGCGTGTAGCCGCGGTTGACCGTCACCGACGGGCCGGTATAGCGCAGCGTGCCGGCGCTCAGGAGCAGATTCTCGGGCCCCGCCGGCGAGGCGCCGATGGGGCTGGGCTGTCCGCCGTCCGCGAGCGCGTCGACGGCCAGCGTGCCGCCGTCGATGCGCGTGGGACCGGCGAAGGTATTGTCCTCAACGAGTGCGAGGGTGTTCGAGCCTGCTTTGATCAGGCCGCCGCTTCCGGAGACGACGGCGTCGACGGTGAGCGTCGTGTGCATGGCCGGACGCACGGTGACGGCGCGCTGGAGCTCGACGGGCGAGGAGAGGGTCATGGAGTCGGAGAAGGCCACCTCGGCGTTGTTGAGCGCGAGCGACTGGACCGCGGGCGCGGCCGTCAGCAGGAGCGTGCCGTTGCCCTGCGCGGTCAGCGTGGCGGCGGCGCCGCTGACCGCGGCGAGCCTGAGGGTGGTGGCGGGTGAGAGGTCGGCAACCGCATCGCCCGCGAGGGTCAGCGGCGCGGCGACCGTGTGCGCGCCCAGCTCGACGCTGAGCAGCGCCGGCGCGGCGTTGTTGTCGAGCGTCAGGCCGCTGCCGCCGAGGGTGTAGGCGCTGAGGTTGTTGAAAAAGATCGAGCCGACCGTCTCGCCGGCGGTGGCGACGGTGACGGGCGCCGTGATGACGCTGTCGAGGCGGGCGACGCTGGCCGGTCCGTTCGAGGGGGCCGACAGGGTCCAGTTGCCGGCGCCGGACCAGCTGCCGTTGCCGTCGATGTTCCAGACGGAGGCTGTGCTGGGGTCTGTGCCGATCGTGACGGTCACCGCGCCGCTGCCCGAGGAGAAGGTGTAGCTCTTGCCGACGACCGGGTTGGCGCAGACGAGTCCCGTGGTGTCGGGGTTGGCGCCGCCGTAGGTCATGAGCGTGTAGGTGCCGCTCTTGGAGAAAGCCGCGCGCGTATTCAGGCAATAAAGGGCGATGCGGCGTCCGGCGAGCGCGGGCGAGGCGGTGAGCGCCAGGCGGTCGTTGGACGAGCCGTCGAGCGCAAAGGCGAAGCTCAGCGTGCCGGCGGCGTCGAGCGCGAGGCTGGCCGCGGAGACGGTCTGGGTGGCGCTGCCGCCGATCACGGCCTCCGCGTTCGCGGCGACGGCCAGGGCGCTGGCGGCGGGCAGGGTGCCGACGATCAGAAGCGTGCCGTTGGAAACGGCGGTCGCGCCGCTGTAGGTCGAGCCGTAAGAGGCGAACGTCAGGGTGTTGGTGCCGAGCTTGACGAGGCCGCCGTCGGCTGTGGCGCCGAGCGCGGCGTCGTGCAGCAGGTTCTGCGTCACGGTGTAGTCGGCAAGCGAGGTGTCGATACGCGCGCCGTTCGTGGAGACGGTTGCGGAGGTCAGTCCGCTCAGGGTTTGCCCGGCCGCGTTCGGCTGGAAGGTGCCGCCGTTCCAGTAGAGGTGGGACTGTCCGAGGTTGCCGTTGGGGTTGCTTTGGACGATGTTCTGCGCCCGCAGCGTGCCGCCGTGCAGGTTGAGCCGCGAGGTCGAGCCGTACTGCCCCATCTTCACGCGGAAGGCCTCGTCCACGAGGCCGCCGAAAAGGTTGAGCGCGCCGCTGCAGCCGGGGTCTCGCCAGCCGAAGGTGAGGCCCTGTGAAGCGTGGGCGTGGCGGACGGTGCCGCCGTAAACGTTGACGGTGGCATAGGCGGGAGCCGTCGCGTTGCCGCGCTGGTCGCCGATGCGGAACTCGTTGTCGACGTCGAGCAGTCCGCCTTGGATGTTCATGACGGCACGGGTGTTGTAGTTCGCGTCGTTGCCGTACGTGACGATCAGATTATAGAGCGAGAGTGTGCCGCCGGTGAGCGTGAAGGTCGGCTGGAGCGGGACCGGGGCGGTGTTGGTGGTCCCGTTGTCGCGGCCGATGACGAAGAAGCTGTTCATGCGCGTGTAGCCGCCGTTGATTTCGAAGTCGCCGGTGACCTCTTTGCCGGCGAGGCCGGTCGTGCGGAGGCCGACCCAGGCTTCGCCGTTCACGACGTTGGTCTGTCCCGGCACGCCGAGCGTCAACTTCCCCTCAGCGACGTTGAAGCCGCCGAAGCCGTTGGCGGGCGAGTCGCCGTTGGCGGGATACTCGGCGTAGGCGCTCATGTTGCCGGCCTGCGCGACGCTCAAGATGTTGGAGCCGAGGCCGGTGAGCGCGAGCGCGCCTTTGCCGCGCTTGATGAAGGCGCCGGAGAGCGCGCTGACCGTCCCGCTGAAAGTGGCGTTGGTGTCGACGGCAATCAGCGCGGCTTTGCCGCTGCCGGGAGCGATCGTGAAGCCGCGGTCGGTGGAGGAGGCCGGACCGGCGAGACGGAGGGTGCCGGCCCCGAGCAGCAGGTTGGCGGGATCGGCGGGGGAGGCGCCGAAAACGCTGGCCGAGCCCGCGTTCGCGAGCGCGCCGACGGTCAGCGTGCCGCTGCCGAGAACAAGCGGTCCGGCGAAGGTATTCGCGCCGGAGAGCGCGACCGAGCCGTTCCCGGCCGTCGCCGGATTGGCCCACACGCCGCCGTGTCCGCTGACGGCGGAGGCGAGGACGAGGGCGGAGCCGGGGCGGGTTTCAAGCATCAGGCGGCTGGCGTTCACGGCGAGCGGCGCGCCGAGCGTGTGGGTGCCGTTGGTGCAGGCGATCAGGGCGGATACGGTTTGATTCGTCAAGGTGATGGCGTTGCCGCTGAAGGTGTAGCCGCCGTCGCTGGACAGGAGGATGCGGCCGAGCGGCAGCGGGGCGAGGTCGTTCGCGATCGTGATCGCGCTGGCGGTGTTGGTGAAATAGGCAGAGCCGTTGACGCCCTGCGCGGGCGTGCCGCCCTCCCACTTGGCACCGTCGGACCAGTTTCCGCCGGTCGCAGCGCTCCAGCCGCTTGAGGGCTCGGTGGTTGAGACGGGCAGGTTGACGCCATACGCCCAGGAGGCTCCGCTGAGGGTGCCATGCGCGTTGCCGCAGTGGTCCAGGGCGATGCCGCCCAGGCCTTCGTCGAGGCGCCAGTAGCTGACCAGGTTCGCCTCGTCGCCGACGAGGCGGCTGTCCTTTCGGGCCTGGATCTGCGCCTGCGTCAGCTCCGTGCTCCAGACGCGCACTTCGGCGATTTGCCCCTTGAAGCCGAAGTTGAGGGAGCTGAGACCGCCGATCGTGATGCCCGTCAAGGGGAGGCTGTTGGTGTTGAAGCTGGTGCTGCTTTTGTCCAGCGCGCCGTTGATGTAGATTTTCGCGGTACTGTTGCTGCGCGTGACGGCGATGTGCGTCCAGGTGTTCGAGGGCAGCGTCGCCACGCCGTCGAGCGAGGTGCCGCCGATGAAGAACCAGGCTTTGGTGTTCCTCGCGCCGACGATCAGGCGTCCCGGGTGGTTCGCGTACTGCGCCACCACCTGGTTTTCGCCCGCGAACGTGGTGATCCTGAACCACGCCTCGTAGGTGAAGGAGGCGGTGGTGACCATGCCGGTCGTATTCACGATCTGAGTCTGTGTCGCGAACGAGAGCGCGTGATCGGCGGCCCCGGCACTCACGGGAAAAAGAGAGAGCAGCGCAAGGGGCAGTGCGCGCGCGGCTTGCTTCAGAAGCGAGGTGTAAAACAATTTCATGGTGCCACTCCTGTCTGTCGTGCTCATGATGACGGCCGTCTGCCGCCAGTCACATCGTCCTCTTTCAGCCTCGGCGACGCGGGTCGATGTGGGTGTGTCGCGGAGGTCACGCAGCAACTGTAATACCGGATACAAATACCTGTATACCGGTTTTTATAACAAAACGGGGTTGGCCGTGTCAACCGCAAGATGCGGCGGAGCCCGATTATTATTTGACGAGGAGCAGGGTGCCGCTGTAGCGGACGTTGAGGGTGACCGTGCCGCCGGCGGCGGTGACGACGGTGGCGTAGGCCTTGCCCGCGGGCAGGCCCGTGTTGACGGCCTTCCAGCCGGCGAAGGAGCCGCTGAAGGAGCCGTAGGACATGACCGTGGCGCTGAAGGGCATGCGGACGGGCTTCGCCTCGGTACGGCCG
>Ga0209066_10000531_pt1 | contig 54815 bp, 43 predicted proteins | sample All_14_2_FD_187198 | JGI IMG/M metagenome (GOLD analysis project Ga0209066, IMG submission 187198) | Freshwater microbial communities in response to fracking from Pennsylvania, USA - Allegheny Zone_MetaG_DW_15 (SPAdes) (version 2) ...
GCCAGGGCCAGGGGCGGGAGCATGGAGGACTTGTCCTGGATGTAGATGTAGCCGAAGCGCGCCGCGATGCTGCGGCCCAGGGGCATGGGCTCGGCGGTCAGGGTCCGGGCCAGGGAAAAGAACGGCTCGGGTTCGAAGCCGAACCCTTCGGCCCGAAGCAGGGCTTCGACGTCCGGGATCTGATCCTCGGCGCACGCCAGACGGAAGGAGCGGGTGGTGTTTTTCATAGGGGTTGTGCCTGGGCCATTTGACAAGAGCCCGTGTAGCCATCAAGAAAGGGCCTGTCAAAGCGGAGGGCCCATGCAACCGGTCAGGACGGCGGTTCAGATTGTGGAGGTCGGGGCGGAGGAGAACGGCCGCAAGCTCACGACCTTCCTGCAGGCGCGGCTGGGGCATCTCCCGGCCGGTCTCGTCATGCGCCTGGTGCGCACCGGCCAGGTGCGCATCGACGGCCGCCGCTGCAAGCCCTTCGACCGGGTGTCCGCCGGGCAGAAGGTGCGCATCCCGCCCGTTACCGTCGAACTGCGCGAGGAGGTCGGTCCGGCCCGCGCGGATCTCGACATCGTGCACGAGGACGCGGACATGCTCGTGGTCAACAAACCATCAAACCTGCCGGTCCACGCCGGCACGGGCTGGACGGACTCGGTCCACGACCGGCTCAAGGTTCGCTTTCCCGGACAGATCTTCACCCCGGTCCCAGTCCACCGCCTGGACCGCGACACCTCGGGGCTGCTGCTCTGCGCCAAGACCCACGATTTCCTGCGCGCCATGCACGAGGCCTGGCCCGGCACGACCAAGGCCTACCTGTGCTGGGTCGAAGGGGCCTGGCCGGACCGGGGCTGGACGACCATCGTCTCGGACCTGGCCAAGGCCGAAACCGGCAGGGGCGAGAAAGTCGTCTCGGGGCAGGGGCGGCGGGCCGTGTCCCATGTCCATCCCGTCAGCCTCGCAGCGGGCCGCAGTCTGGTGCTGGTCGTGCTCGGCACCGGTCGCACCCACCAGATCAGGGTGCATCTGTCCGACCGGGGCCACGCCATCGTCGGCGACCCCAAATACGGCCGCGGCGGGGGGCTCATGCTCCATGCCGCCTTTCTGTCCTGGCCGGGACACGCCTATTTCGTCCTTCCGCCCTGGACCGGGGATTTTCAGGTTTCCCCGGCCCAGGCAGAAACAATCAACGACATCGTCACCACCGCTCCCGCCAAGGAGGGGGCTTCATGAACGAACGCCAATCCAACGCGCTGTACTGGACTTTGAGCCTGGCCGTCATCGCCCTGACCACCTGGGTCAGGTACTGGTTCGTGGCCTCGGGGCAGCTGGGCCTCTCGCCCGACGAGGCCCAGTACTGGGACTGGAGCCGGACCCTGCAGTGGTCCTACTACTCCAAGGGGCCCCTCATCGCCCTCATCAACGCCCTGGGTTCGTCCTTTCTCGGCGCAACGGAACTGGGCGTTCGCGCCGGGGCCATGGTCGGCGCGGTCCTCATGCAGCTGGCCGTGCTGGGCTGGATCGGGATATGGCTGCGGCGCATCCGTACGGCCTTCTGGACCCTCGTGGTCTTGAACACGACCCTGCTCTTCATGGCCGGGGGGCTGCTCATGACCACGGACAACCCGTTATTGGCCTGCTGGATTCTGGGCATGATCTGCCTGAGCCTGGCCGTGGACAAGGGCAGCCTGCCCCTGTTCATCCTCATGGGGGTTTTCCTGGCTTTGGGCATTGCGGCCAAGTACACCATGCTGCTCTTCATCCCACTGGCCCTGGCGGCGTCCTTCTGGATCGCCCGGGGGCAGGACATGCCTCCGCTGTTCTGGCCGAGGCTTTGGAAGAGCATAGGCATCGGCGGCGCGGCTGGGCTGCTGCCCATCGTGGTCTGGAACGCGACCAACGACTGGGCTGGAATCAAGCACGTCCTCTACCGGGGAGGCATGGCCGGGGAAAAGGCCAAGATCTTTTTCGAGCTGAAGAATTTTCCCGAATACCTGGGCAGCCAGCTGGGCGTAGTCACGCCGTGGTGGTTCGTCTTCCTCCTCATCGGGGCCTGGCTGGTCGGGCGCCAGCTCCTGCGGAGGCAGGCCGAGCCGGTCTTTCCCTGGTTGCCTCGTCCCATGGCCATCATCCTGACGGTCTTCTTCTGGCCGGTGTGGATATTCTTCCTGCTCTGGAGCCTGCACGCCAAGGTCGAGGCCAACTGGTCGGCCACGGCCTACCCGGCAGGCATCCTGCTGGCGGCCATGGCCCTGGAGCGCTTCGTTCACCGCGAGCCGCGTCCCAAGTGGCGTTTCGCCTGGCCTGTGCTGGGCGTCGTCGTCTTTGCCGTACTTCATCTGCAGGCCTTCATTCCCTTTGACGGGGAAAAGAACCCCGTGCACCGGCTGCGCGGCTGGCATGAGCTGGGCCTGCTAGTCGACGAGGCCAGGCAGGAGATGGGCGATGCGAACGCCTTCGTCTTTGCCGACGAATACGGGGTCACGGCGGAGCTGTCCTTCTACGTGCCTGGACAGCAGCGTGCCTACTGCCTGGCCGGCGGCCGCAAGATGAACCAGTACGATTTCTGGCCGGCTCCGGATCCGTCTGCGCAGAATGCGGTCTTTGTGGTCAAGGGCGAGAAGGGCAAGGTTTCGGAGCGGGCCCTCGAACTCTTCGAGAGCGTGGACGAGCCCAGGGTCGTGACCACCGCCCAGGGCCGCCGCGTCGGCCAGACCTTCACGCTATTCCTGTGCCGCGGTTACAAGGGAGTCTGGCCGGCCCAGGAGGGGGGAAGCTTCTAGGCCGGGCAGCGTCCGGGATTTCGGGCCAGGTAGGCCTCGGTCGCCAGGAAATCATCCTTCGTATGCGGTTCGAAGGTGACGGTGACCGGGGCCTTTCGTTTTGCCAGGAAATCCCAGAGCCTGTCCCATGGAACGGCGCCCTGTCCCAGGCCCAGGTGCTGGTCCGCGCTGCCGTCGTTGTCGTGCAGGTGCAGGTGGCCGAGAAACGGGTCCAGGGCCGTGAGCCATTCGTCCAGGTTGCCGCGCTCGCCGCCGCGGGCGAAGCTGTGCCAGTGCCCCAGGTCCAGGCAGGCCCGGACGTCTCCCCGCAGGGCCGAGAGCAGCCGGACATGCCACTGCGGGTCAGTCTCGAACACGTTCTCCAGAAAAAGGGGCGCGCAGGCATGGTCCAGGACCGTCGCCCAGGTGGACAGGGAGTTCTCCAGCCACTGCTCCTGGAACGCGGCGTAGGCCAGGTGGTTGTAGTCCAGGTGGGCGATGAGATGGGCGGGCTCGTAGACCCGCGCCGCATCGAGAGCCTGCAGCAGGCGTTCGGTGGCGGCACGTCGCACCAGCGGGTCGAGGCTGCCCGGGTGCAGATCGAAGAAGGGCAGATGCACGGCGCAGGTCAGGCCTGCGTTATGGAAGATGCGGGCGTATTCGGCATGTCGGGCCGGGCTTGTGGAGTCCAGGGCACGGGCGTCGAAGCCGAGTTCGGGGTTCATGCGCCGCGAGAGGAAGAGTTTCAGGTGCTCGGGATGCTCGTCCAGGTAGCGCAGGGGCAGGTTGACGAAGGCCATGTCAGGATGCGGAATGTTCCCTGGCGATGACCCAGGAATCGAAGTTGCCGGGGGAGGAGGCGGCCAGTGCGAGGACCAGGAACGGGAGCTGGAGGATGCGGGTGACCATGGCGGAAAAAGGGAGGCCGAGGCCTCCCTAGAGTTTCGCGGTTTCGACGAGTTCCCGGCGGGTGAAGATGGTCTGCAGCTGGAACCCGGCTTTCTCGATGTTTTCCCGGCCACCCTGTTCGCGGTCCAGGACGCCCATGATGGCCACGATGTTGAGGCCCTGTTCGCGCACGCGGTCCACGGCCTTCAGGAGCGTCCCGCCGGTGGTGATGACGTCTTCCAGGAGGCAGACGTTCATGCCCGGGGTGAAGTTCTTGAGGCCCTCCAGGTACTGGTTGGTGCCGTGGCCCTTGGGCTGCTTGCGGATGATGAACCCGGGCAGGGGGTAGCCCTCCAGGTGCGAGACCACGGTCACGGCCGAGACCAGCGGGTCGGCGCCGAGCGTCATGCCGCCCACGCCCTGGACGCCGCCCTTGGCGCGGATCATGTCCAAGAAGAACTTGCCGATGAGCCACGCGCCCTCGGGGTGCAGGGCCGTGTGCTTGCAGTCGAAGTAGTAGTCGCTCTTCTGGCCCGAGGTCAGGGTGAAGTCGCCCTCGAGGTAGGACTTCTCGATGAGCAGGCGGGCCAGACGTTTTTTCAGTTCAAGCATGGTTCGTCACCTATTTGAAGACGCGGTCGAACACGGTCTGTTCGTGCCGCAGATAGTAGTTCAGATCGAAGGCCTGGTCCAGACGCGCGGCGTCGAGGCGGGCCGTGATGTCGGCGTTTCCGCGTACGGCCTCCTCGAAGGAGGTCCGCTCCTGCCAGCAGCGCATGGCCACGGCCTGCACCATCTCGTAGGCCTTCTGGCGCTCCAGGCCCGTCTCCACCAGGGCCAGGAGCACGCGCTGGGAGAAGAAGAGGCCGTAGGAGCCCATGAGGTTGCGCTGCATGTTCTCGGGGATGATGCGCAGGTTGGCCAGAACGCCGCTGAGGCGGTTCAGCATATAATTCACCATGATGGTCGAGTCGGGCATGATGACGCGTTCAACCGACGAATGGCTGATGTCGCGTTCGTGCCACAGGGCCATGTTCTCCATGGCGGCCAGGGCGTTGGTGCGCACCAGGCGCGAGAGGCCCGTCAGGTTCTCGGCCGAGATGGGGTTCTTCTTGTGGGGCATGGCCGAGGAGCCCTTCTGGCCCTTGCCGAAGCCCTCCTCCACCTCCAGAACCTCGGTGCGCTGCAGGTGCCGCAGTTCCACGCACAGGCGCTCGACGCCGCCGGCGATGAGCGCCAGGGCCGTGAAGTACTGGGCGTAGCGGTCGCGCTGGATGACCTGGGTCGAGATGGGGTCCACGTTCAGGCCCAGGATGTCCAGCGCGCGCTTCTCGAGCTCGGGCTCCAGCTGGGCGTAGGTGCCCACGGCGCCGGAGATCTTGCCGAAGCGGATGTTCTCCAGGGCGTCCACCCAGCGCTGTCTGTGGCGCTGGAACTCGGCGTGGTAGACGGCCATCTTCAGTCCGAAGCTGGTGGGCTCGGCGTGGATGCCGTGGGTGCGGCCCATGCACAGCTGCCCCTTGTGGGTCTCGGCCATCTTCCCGATGGTGCCCAGGAGGCGGTCCAGGTCGGCCAGGATGATCCGGCCGGCGCGGGTCAGGAGCACGGCGTTGGCCGTGTCCACGATGTCCGAGGACGTGCAGCCGAGGTGGATGTAGCGCGACGAGGGCCCGACCTTCTCCTCCACGGCCGTGAGGAAGGCGATGACGTCGTGCTTGGTCGTCTCCTCCAACTCCAGGATGCGGTCCAGCTCGAAGTCGGCCTTCTCGCGGATGACGGCCATGTCCTCGGCCGGGATGACGCCCATGGCGTGCCAGCCTTCGCAGATGGCCAGCTCGACTTCGAGCCAGACCCGGAATTTGCGTTCCAGGGTCCAGATCTCGCCCATTTCCTTGCGTGTATAGCGATCGATCATGATGGTGGGGTGTGGTTGATGTTCGGGCCCCGCCGTGGACGGGGCCGAAAATGAAAAAGGCAGCCTAAGCTGCCTTGATCAGGACGCCGAAGAGGATGTGTCCGCGGATGTCGAGGGCGTGGAGCTTTTGCTCCCGTTCCCGCCGGACTCCTTGCTGTATCCGGACGCGTACCAGCCGCCTCCCTTCAGGACGAAGGAGGTGTTGGAGATAAGCCTCTGGGCAGTGCCCCCGCAGACCGGACAGATTTTTTCCCTGTCCTGGAAATCCTTCTGCCATTCCTCGAAAATCTGGCGACAGTCTTCACAGCAGTATTCGTAGATGGGCATGGTTACCTCCTCAAAGACGACAGAGCCTACTTCTTGGCAGCAGCGGCCTTGGCTTCCTTGATGCGTTCCTTGATGCGCTCGGCGCGGCGCTTGCGGCGGCGGGCGATCTCTTTCATGCGTTCGATTTTCTTGTGGGCCATTATGCAATCCTCCAATGGGGTGAAATTTCTTCTGGCGCGAAGCAAGGGCACATATAATAGCCTTGCCGCATTTGTCCAGCCTCTTTCGAGCCCGATTTCACGGTTCAGACCGGCTGCAGCGCGTACTCCCGCGACCCGAGGCCAAGGCTCCGGGCGTACTCGAGCAGGTACTGCCCGCGCACATGGCCGTGGATGGCCGCGAACTTGTCTTCGCCCGGCGCGATGCCGGAGGGCAGGGCGCTGGGGTGCAGGGGCTGGGCCTGGTTGACCAGGTCCAGGCAGGCCTGGTCCAGGGCCACGGGGTCCCACGATCCCAGCAGGCCCAGGTCCGGGCAGACGGGCGCGTCGGAAAAACCCATGCAGTCGCAGCCCGGGCTGACCTGCTGGATGAAGCTCAGGTGGAAGGTCCTGCGCGGGCGGGAGAGCAGGGCCGCGGCGGCGTATTCGGCCATGCGCTCCAGGAACGTGTTCACGTCCACTCTCCAGTCCACTTCCAGCCCGCCCGTGCGGCAGACCAGGAAGCAGGCCGCGCAGCCCGCGCACCTGTCGCGGTCGATGGAGATTTTGCCGTTCAGGTCCAGGCGCAGGGCGCCGTGGCTGCAGACCTCCACGCACTGGCCGCAGCCCGTGCAGTGGTCTGGCTTGACCGAGGGGCCCAGGCCGCAGTGCTGCTGCATCTTGCCCCTGCGCGTGGCGCAGCCCATGCCGACGTTCTTGATGGCCCCGCCGAAGCCGGCCAGTTCGTGGCCCTTGAAGTGGCTGACCGTGACCAGCATGTCCGCGTCCACGATGTCGCCGCCCAGGTAGGCCGTGTCGAAATGTCTGCCCGGGCAGGGCACGGCCCGTTCGTTGCCGCTTTTCAGCCCGTCGGCGATGACGACCGGGGCGCCGAGGACGTTGGGGTCGAAGCCGTGGGCCGCGGCCTGCAGGCTGTGGGACACGGACTCGCCGCGCTGGCCCACGTAGAGGGTGTTGGTGTCCGTCAGGAAGGGCTTGGCCCCGCACTTGCGGATGAAGGCCAGCAGGGGCGTGAGCTGCAGGGGCCGGATGTGGGCCGTGCCCCCGCCTTCGCCGAAGTGCAGCTTGACGGCCGTCAGATCCCCGGAACGCAGCTCCGCCCCCAGGCCGGCGAGCTTGAGCATGCGCTTGACCTTGGCCTCAAAGGGGGCCTTGCGCGAGGCGCGAAGGTTCCAGAAGTAGACGGCCTCGGCCATGGCTTACCTCGACGGGATGGGTTCCTGGGCTTCGGTCAGCAGGAAGCGCCCTTCCAGGATCCAGCGCTTGAGCTCCTCGGCAACCTCCAGGGACAGGGTGTAGCTGGTCAGGGGCGTGGTCGGCACGTCCTTGCCCTCCACGCTGATGACGCCGCTCTTCAATTCGGCGAAGGTGACGTGCCCGTATTTGGACGGGTAGCCGTTGGGGTAGTCCTCGCCGTAGTCGACCACGGGCACGTGGATGTCTTCGTCGGCCACGCCCGTGAACCAGGCCATCTCCTCGTCCAGGATGGGGATGGGGATGCCCATGCCCACGGCCAGGGAGCAGCCGTAGCCGACGATGCTCACCCCGCGCAGGTAGCGGGCGTTCATGCCCTTGAGGTCGCCCTTGACCATGAGGGTGCCCGAGGCGCTCATGGGGACGCCGCGCTCGTTCCGCTTGGGCTCGGCCACGTGCTGGGTGCCCTCCCCGATGACGTAGCCGATGCCGCCGCCGAGGAAGATGCGCGTGCCCAGGCCGATGGTCCGGAAATACGGGTCGTTCAGCAGCGGGCTCAGCTCTCCGGCTGTGGCGTAGTTGGCATTGCCGAGGTTGGACTTGAGGGGGCCCATGTAGGTGTATTTGAGTTTGCCCGTGCGGTTGATTGCGCAGTTGTAGTTTTGGTAGCAGTTGCGGGGGTTGAGCAGGATGGCGTTGCGCAGCTCGGCCAGGGAGATCTTCTTCTCGATGGCCTTGCGCGGGTAGCAGTCCGTGCCGTAGGCCTCGGCCTTGAGGTGCACGCGCTTGCCCTTGACCAGATCCTCGATGACGTGGCCGCCGCCGTACTTGAACTGCCCGGGGTAGACCTTGTTCAGCGGGTCCTCTTCGGTGGGCTCGGTGACGCCGACGTAGCTGTCCACCGCGGCCAGGCCGGCGTAGCAGGGCACGCCGTTGAGCCAGACCTTGGCGGTCTTGATGGTCGGAGGCTGCTGGCCGATGTTGAACAGAAGGCCCGACGAGCACATGGGGGAGAAGGTGCCGGTAGTGACGACATCGACCTTGCGGGCGGCCTTGACCTTGCCTTCCTTGCGAACTAGGCTGGTCATTTCGCTGGCGTTGAGGACGACGGCTTTTCCTTGCCGGATCTTCTCGTTGATCTCGGCGATGGTTCTGACTGTATGCTGGGCGCTCATGCTTGTCCTCCGAAGATGATATCGGGCCGATGCCGGTCCGCAGGGCGTGACTGTGCCCGAATTGCACGCCGGAGTAAACCGGCCGCCATGGCGGATCGAAGATAATTGGGAGTTGAATTGAGCAGGGATCAGGTCGATGCGGCCCTGGAGCGGGCCTTTTCCTCCGAAGAGCTGGGCAGATGGCGCTCGTCTCTGGGCATGAGCGTGGAAGGCGGCGTTCTCACGGTGCGCTTCCCGCACATGTATTTCGCCGACTGGTTCGAGAGCCACGCCCGGGAGCGGTTCGAAAGCGCGCTGAAAGGCACGGGCCTGGCCCTGGCCTACGAGTGCCGCGACGGCAGCCGCTCCCGCATCGTGCGCGAGGCGCGTCCGGCCTCCGAGGATCTGCCCTTCGGGTCGGAGTTCATTTTCGACAACTTTCTGGTCAACACCAAGAACTACTTCCCCCTGGCTTCGGCCCAGGAGGTGGCCCAGAGCAGCCACGCGCCCTACAACCCCTTCGTGCTCTGCGGCGAGAGCGGTTCGGGCAAGTCCTTCCTGCTGCGCGCCATCGCCAACGCCAAGAGCGAGAACGGCCGGGACGGGATCCACGTGGCCGGAGTCAACGACCTGCACGAACTCTTTTCCTCCCGTCCCGACGCGCGCAAGTTCCTGATGTCCATGCACTTCCTGGCCGTGGACGACCTGCAGGAGATCGAGCGCTACCCGTATCTGCAGGGGGAGCTGCTGGCGCTGTTCGACCATTTCCACCTGCACCGCAAGCAGATGGTCTTCGCGTGTTCCGGCAAGGTGGCCGGGCTCGCGTTCCTGACGCCCAAGCTCAAGTCGAGGCTTGAGTGGGGTCTGACCGTGACCCTCAAGGTTCCGGACCTGGACATCCGCACCCAGTACGTCCAGTCCCGCTGCCGGGAGCGCCGCCTGGACCTGCCCAAGGACCGCATCCTCCTGCTGGCTCAGCGCTTTCCGGACCTGCGCAACCTCGAAGGATGCCTGCTCAAGCTCTGGGCGTACCGCGAACTGGTGCACGACCAGATTTCCGACGAAGAGTTCGACAACATCCTCAATTACCTCGACGATCGCTCCGTGACCTCCCTCAGCGTGGAGCAGATCATCGACGCGGTCTGCGCCCAGTTCGACCTCACCGCCGGGGAAATCCTCTCGGCCGGGCGCAGGCACGAGCTTGTCTTCGCCCGCCAGGTGGCCATGTTCCTCTGCCGCAAGCACCTCGGCCTGTCCTTTCCCGAACTGGGCCGGGCCTTCGGCGGGCGCGACCATTCCACGGTCCTCTATAGTTGCCGGAAAATTCAGCAATTACAGAGAGATGATAAAAACATAAAATCCATGTTACAGGCCCTGACCGAAAAATGTCTGGCCATGAACGAAAAATCCCCTGCCTGATCAGGACACAAGGAGACGGCGATGTTTTTGAAAGTGCGAAAGGAAGACGTCATCGACGGGCTGCTCAAGGCCTCGAACATCATCCCGTCCAAGACCGGAGCCGCCTATCTGCGCACGGTCTGGCTCAAGGCCGAGGGTGACACCCTGTCCATCCTGGCCACGGATTCGAGCATCGAGTTCGTGGGCGTCTATCCTGCCGTCATCAGCGACGGCGGCCTGGTCGGCGTGCAGGGCAAGAAGTTCTGCGAACTGATGCGCCGCCTGCCCCCCGGCGAGATCACCATGAAGCTCGACGCGACCTCCAAGCATCTGCACGTCGAGCAGGGCCGCCGCAAATACAAGCTGCCGGCCAACGAGTCCTCCTGGTTCCAGGATTTCAACCCGTTCCCGGCCGAGAACGCCGTGCTGTGGTCCGGCGACTTCTTCAAGGAGATCATCGACCGCATCGCCTTCTGCATCGCCGACGACGAGGACCTGACGAGCATGAACTGCATCAAGTTCGCGCCCGTGGAAGGAGACGACGTGGAGATCTGCGGCCTGAACGGGCACCAGTTCGGCCTGCTGCGCTTCACCAACGCCGACATCCGGGGCCTGCTGGGCCAGGACGGCTTCCTCATTTCCAAGAAATACCTGCTTGAAATCCGCAAGTGGCTGACCAACGACGAGATCGAGATCAGCCTCTCGGACAAGCGCCTCTTCCTGCGCACGGGCAACCGCAAGGAGGCCTTCAGCCTGCCGCTCAAGGCCTACGTGTTCGCCGACTACCGCAATTTCATCAACCAGTACAAGGACCGCTTCGCCTCCAACCTCACGGTGGACCGGCACGAGCTGACCGACGCCCTGGACCGCATCTTCGTCTTCAACACCGAGGCCAACAAGGCCACGTTCTTCGCCTTCGGCCCCGAGGAGCTGTCCCTCTACTGCCAGGGCCAGGACATCGGCGAGGGCACGGAGCTCATCGGCTGTCAGTACCAGGGCGAGCTGGCCAAGATCGCCCTGCCGACCAAGGTCATCCTGGAGATTCTGGGCCACTTCGTGTCCGACTCCCTGACCTTCTCCTTCGTCGGCCCCTCGGAACCCTGCCGCATCACGGGCAAGGACGACCCCAACTACATGATCATCACCATGCCCGTGGAGATCACCGAAGACACGTATTACAGCGAAGAGGAACTCTAGTTCCGCCGGACAATAACGCTCCATGACACAAGAACAAAACATGACAAAAACATCGACATACACCGCGGACAACATCACCGTCCTCGAAGGCCTGTCCGCCGTCCGCATGCGGCCGGCCATGTACATCGGCTCGACCAACATCAACGGCCTGCACCACCTCGTCTACGAGGTCATCGACAACTCCATCGACGAGGCCATGGCCGGGTACTGCGACCACATCAAGGTCACGGTGCACATGGACAACTCCGTGAGCATCGTCGACAACGGCCGCGGCATTCCCGTGGACATGCACCCCAAGGAGAAGAAGCCGGCCCTGGAAGTGGTCATGACCGTGCTGCACGCGGGCGGCAAGTTCGACAACGATACCTACAAGGTGTCGGGCGGCCTGCACGGCGTGGGCGTGTCCGTGGTCAACGCCCTGTCCGAGTACCTGGAGGTCACGGTCAGCCGCGGAGGCCAGCGCCATTACCAGCGCTACGTGCGCGGCGTGCCCCAGGCGCCCCTGGCCGTGGTCGGCGAGACCGACAAGACCGGCACCTTGGTGCGCTTCAGGCCCGACGAGGAGATCTTCGAGGAGCTCGACTTCCAGTACGACGTGCTGGCCAAGCGCTTCGAGGAGCTCGCCTACCTCAATCCCGGCATCAAGATCGAGTTCTTCGACGAGAAGTCCCAGAACCGCGACGTGTTCAAGTACGACGGCGGCCTGCCGCTCTTCGTCAAGAACAAGAACCTGGACAACGGTATCCACCGCATCGTCAGCGGCTCCGGGGAGATGGAGGGCGTGAGCATCGACTTCGCCCTGCAGTACACGGCCGGGTACAAGGAGAACGTCTACACCTTCGCCAACAACATCCGTACCCGCGAAGGCGGCACCCACCTGCAGGGCTTCAAGACGGCCCTGACCCGCGCCATCAACACCTACATCCAAAGCAGCGCCGACCTGCCCAAGAAGCTCAAGCAGAAGGTCTCGGGCGACGACGTGCGCGAGGGCCTGACGGCCATCATCAGCGTCAAGATCCCCAACCCGCAGTTCGAGGGCCAGACCAAGACCAAGCTCGGCAACTCCGAGGTGGCCGGTTACGTGGCGACCATCGTCTACGAGAAATTGAACGAATTCTTCGGCGAGAACCCCAAGGACGTGCGCCTGATCATCGAGAAGGTCATCGACGCGGCCCGCGCCCGCGACGCGGCCCGCCGAGCCAAGGAACTGGTCCGCCGCAAGGGCGCCCTGTCCGACAACTCCCTGCCGGGCAAGCTGGCCGACTGCCAGAGCAAGGACCCGGCAGAGAGCGAAGTCTTCATCGTCGAGGGCGACTCGGCCGGCGGCTCGGCCAAGCAGGGCCGCAACCCCAAGTTCCAGGCCATCCTGCCTCTGCGCGGCAAGATCCTGAACGTGGAGAAGACCCGCTTCGACAAGATGCTCCAGAACAAGGAGATCAAGGCTCTCATCACGGCCATGGGTGCCGGCATCGGCGAGGACGACGTGGACCTTACGCGTCTGCGCTACCACAAGATCATCATCATGACCGATGCCGACGTGGACGGGGCGCACATCCGCACCCTGATCCTGACCTTCTTCTTCCGCCACTACGAGGAGCTCATCCGCCAGGGCTACCTCTACATCGCCCAGCCGCCCCTGTACCGCGTGCACAAGGGCAGCTTCGAGCGCTACATCAAGGACGAGGCCGAGATGAGCCAGTTCCTGGTCCAGCGCGTGGCCGAGGAGGTCAGCCTCGCGGTGGAAGGGCGCGAGCCCGTGGCCGGCCAGGAGCTGACCACTCTGCTCAACACCGCCCTGGCTCTGCGCGACCTGGCCGAGGACGTGGCCAACATGGGCATCCCCGAGGGGCTGTTCATGCGGGTCGTGAACGCGCCGGCCCCCCTTGAGCCCGACGCCCTGCGCGAGAGCGGCCCCGACGCGGCCTTCGTCGCGCACATGGCCGGGGGCGGGTACGCCCTGGAGCTGGTCAGCGAGCACGACGAGTCCGGCAACGGCGAGGCCCTGGACAGCGAGGCGCGCCACTACCTGCGCTTCGTCGACTCCAACAACCACGTCATCCGCCTGGGTGTGGAGTTCTTCCACTCCAAGCGCTACCGCCGCGCCCTGGAACTGCAGTCCAGAATCCGGGAAGTCTGCCCCGGCGGGACCTGGACCATCCGTCACAAGGACGCGGAATTCGAGGCCGCCGGGCCCTTCGACCTGCTGCGCCAGGTCCTGGATCTGGCCCAGAAGGGCGTCAATGTGCAGCGCTACAAGGGCTTGGGCGAGATGAACCCCGAGCAGCTCTGGGGCACGACCATGAACCCCGAGGTCCGCACCCTGCTGCAGGTCCGCATCGAGGACGCGGTGGAGGCCGACGAGCTCTTCGGCAAGCTCATGGGCGACAAGGTAGAGCCCCGGCGCGAATTCATCGAACGCAACGCGCTCTTGGTCACGGACCTCGACATCTAGCGCGAATCAATACGATTTTACAATGAACTGAGGTGGATGTGTCGAACATCAGCATCGAGAAAGAACTGCAGAAATCCTACCTGGAATATTCGCTGAGCGTCATCATCGGCCGGGCCATCCCGGACGTGCGCGACGGCCTCAAGCCCGTGCACCGGCGAATCCTCTTCGCCATGCACGAGCTGGGCAACACGTACAACCGGCCCTACAAGAAGTCCGCCCGCGTGGTCGGCGACGTCATCGGCAAATTTCACCCCCACGGCGACTCGGCCGTGTACGACGCCCTGGTGCGCATGGCCCAGGACTTCAACATGCGCGACCCCCTGGTCGACGGGCAGGGCAACTTCGGCTCCATCGACGGCGACGCCGCGGCGGCCATGCGTTACACCGAGGCGCGCATGTCGCGGCTGGCCGGCTCCTTCCTGGCCGACATCGAGAAGGACACGGTGGAGTTCCGCCCCAACTACGACAACTCCCTGCAGGAGCCCTCGGTCCTGCCGACCAAGGTGCCCAACCTGCTCATCAACGGCTCCTCGGGCATCGCCGTGGGCATGGCCACCAACATCCCGCCCCACAACCTGGGCGAGGTGGTGGACGGCACCCTGCACCTGCTGGACAACCCGCAGGCCTCCATCGATGAGCTCATGCGCTACATCAAGGCCCCGGACTTCCCCACGGCCGCCCTGCTCTACGGCCGGTCCGGCATCCGCGAGGCCTACCACACGGGCCGCGGCTCCGTGCGCATCCGCTCCCGCGTCGAGATCGAGAAGCGAAAAGGGGACCTCGAATCCATCGTGGTCCGGGAGATCCCCTACGCCCTGAACAAGTCCACCCTGGTGGAGAAGATCGCCCTGCTCGTCAACGAGCGCAAGATCGAGGGCATTTCGGACCTGCGCGACGAGTCGGACATGAAGGGCATCCGCATCGTCATGGACCTGAAGAAGGGCGTGTTCTCCGACGTCATCATCAATCAGCTCTTCAAGTACACGTCCCTGGAGACGAGCTTCGGCATCAACATGATGGCCGTGGTCAACAACCGGCCGCAACTCCTGAACCTCAAGCAGGTGCTCGAGTACTTCCTCGATTACCGCCGCGAGGTCATCATCCGGCGCTCGCGCTTCGACCTGAAGAAGGCCCAGCACCGGGCCCACATTCTCGAAGGCCTGCGCATCGCCCTGGACCACATCGACGAGGTGGTCAGCCTCATCCGCGCCTCCCGCACGCCACAGGAGGCCAAGGAGCGCCTGCGCGAGCGCTTCGGCCTGTCCGAGATCCAGGCCCAGGCCATCCTCGACATGCGCCTGCAGCGCCTGACCAACCTCGAGCGCGAGAAGCTCCTGGAGGAATACGCCGAGCTCCTCAAGCAGATCGAGTACCTGACCAGCGTCATCGAGAACCCCGAGGTCCTCAAATCCGTCATCCGGCAGGAGCTCCAGGAGCTGCGCGACACCTTCGCCACGCCGCGCAAGTCCGAGATCCTGGCCCACGACCCCGACTCCATCGACATCGAGGACATCATCCCCGACGAGCCCGTGGTCATCACCCTGTCCCGCAACGGGTACCTCAAGCGCACGAGCCTCGACAACTACCGCCAGCAGCGCCGCGGCGGCACGGGCATCACCGGCGTGCAGGTGGCCGACGAGGACTTCATCACCTCCATCCTGACCACCTCCAACCACCAGTACATGAACCTGTTCAGCAACAAGGGGAAGATGTACCAGATCAAGGTGCACCAGATCCCCGAGGGCGGGCGCACGGCGCGCGGCAAGCACGTGGCCAACCTGCTGCCCCTGGACAGCAACGAGTACATCGCCACGGCCATGACCTGCCGTGACCTGGATCAGGAAAAGTACTACTTCTTCTACACCCGCCAGGGCGTGGTCAAACGCAGCGTCGCGAGCCTCTACCGCAACGTCCGGGCCGTGGGCCTCATCGCCCTGGGCATGCGCGAGGACGACGAGCTCATCGGCGTGTGCGAGGTGGAGGCCGACGACGAGATGGTCCTGGTCACGGCCGACGGCTACTCCATCCGCTTCGCCTGCTCCGAGGTTCGGGCCATGGGCCGCTCGGCAACGGGCGTCAAGGGCCTGGCCCTGCGCAAGGGCGACCTGGTCGTGGCCGGCGTGGTCGTCGGCAAGGACGCCAGGCAGGAGCTTTTGACCATCGCCGAGAACGGCTACGGCAAGCGCACCCAGGTCGAGCACTTCCGGGCCCAGTCGCGCGGCGGCAAGGGCATCATCAACATGCGCATCACGCCCAAGACCGGCAAGGTCGTCGGCGCCATGATGGTCCATCCCACGGACGAGCTGATTCTGCTGACCTCGGGCAGCAAGATCATCCGCATCGGCATCTCCGACATCAGCCTGGTGGGCCGCGCCACCCAGGGCGTGCGTCTGGTGCGCCTGGAGGACGAGCAGACCGTTGTCTGCTTCGACCACGTGCCTACGGATACCGTCGATACCGCCGGGGCGCCCAGGCCCAAGCCGGCGTCGACGGACCCGGCCGACTTGGACGATCCCGAGGATTTGCCGGATACGGACCTGCCGGATGACGACGAGCCTGGCGAGGGCGACGAGCCCGAAGACGGTGAGGAATAGACTGAGATGCATGAGGCGCGCCCCGCACGGGGCGCGCCTTTTTTGCGCGGATCGCGGGGGCAATGCGGTACTGGACGCTAGGCCCCCGGTGGTGTAAGGGCCCATGCCATGAAACGTGTACGAAAGACCGTGCGTCATGCAGCAACAGGGGACAGGCCGGAAGGCGGGTCCCTTTTTTTTGGCCGCACGCCAACCATGGCCCCCAGGGCGGGACGGGAAGTGATATGAACTGGCGCCACAAGGATCTTCTGGAAATTTCGCAGCTGAGCCCGAGCGAGATCGGCCACGTCTTCGAAACGGCGGCCAGGTTCGCGGAAGTGAACCAGCGGCCCATCAAGAAGGTGCCCATCCTGAAGGGCAAGAGCGTGGTCCTCTTCTTCGCCGAGGCCTCCACGCGCACCAAGACCTCCTTCGACATGGCCGGCAAGCGCCTCTCGGCCGACACCTTCAGTCTGGCCAAGTCGGGCAGCTCCCTGCAGAAGGGCGAGAGCCTCAAGGACACGGCCCTGACCCTGCAGGCCATGAGCCCCGACGCCATCGTCATCCGCCACTGGGACAGCGGGGCGGCGCGCTTCCTGGCCGAGCGGCTGGAGTGCTCGGTCATCAACGCCGGCGACGGCTGGCACGCCCACCCGACCCAGGCCCTGCTGGACGGGTTCACCCTGAGCAGGGTCTGGGACACCTTCGAGGGCAAGACCGTCTGCATCCTGGGCGACGTGGCCCACAGTCGCGTGGCCCGTTCCGACGTGGAGCTCCTGACCATGCTCGGCGCGCGCGTGCGGGTCTGCGCGCCGCGCACCCTGCTCCCGGCCGCCGTCTCGACCTGGCCCGTGGAGGTCTTTTCCGACGTGGGCAGGGCCTGCGCGGGCGTGGACGCGGTCATCTGCCTGCGCCTGCAGCTCGAACGCCAGCAGGCCGGGCTGCTGCCGGACCTGCGCGAGTACGCCGGGACCTACGGCCTGGCGCCGCGGCACCTGGAGAAGGCCAACCCCGGCGTGAAGATCATGCACCCCGGGCCCATGAACCGCGGCCTGGAGATCGCCTCGGAGCTGGCCGACTGCGGCGCGAGCCTCATTCTGGACCAGGTCGCCGCGGGCGTGGCCGTGCGCATGACCCTCCTGCACCTCTATCTGACCCGCTCCAGGGTCTTTGCCTGAGCGGAGGCGGAAAAATGGCACATGTCGATCTGCTGATTCGAAACGTTTCCTGGCAGGACCGCGACTGCGACCTGCTCGTCGGCGACGGGAAGGTGGTGGAACTCGCCGATGCGGGGACCGTCCAGGCACCCGAAGCCCGGGTCGTGGACGGCGGCGGGCTCATGCTCCTGCCGAGCCTCATCGACGCCCACGTGCACCTGCGCGAGCCAGGGCAGGAGTACAAGGAAGACATCGCCTCGGGCCTGTCGGCCGCGGCCGGCGGCGGCTTCGGCCAGGTCATGGCCATGGCCAACACGAGCCCCGTCAACGACAACGCCTCGGTCACGCGCCTCATGCTGCAGAAGGCGGCCCTGGCGTTCCCGGGGGGGCCCTGGGTGCGTCCCGTGGGCGCCCTGACCGTGGGCCTCGCCGGCAAGGAGCTGGCCCCGGCCGGAGAACTGGCCCGGGCCGGGTGCGTGGCCCTGTCCAACGACGGCGTGCCCGTCGAGAACACGGAGCTTTTCCGGCGCTCCATGGAATACGCCGCGGACTTCGGCCTCAAGGTCATCGACCACTGCGAGGACCCGTGGCTGGGCCGCGGCGGCGTCATGAACGAGGGCGAGGTCTCGGGCCGTCTGGGCCTCAAGGGGGTGCCGGCCGTGTCCGAGGCCATGCAGGTGGCTCGCGACATCCTTCTGGCCTCCTACCTGAACCTGCCCATCCACCTGGCCCACATCAGCTGCCGCGAGTCCGTGGAGCTCATCGCCAGGGCCAAGGAGCGCGGCGTGCCCGTCACGGCCGAAACCTGCCCCCACTACCTGCTGTGGGACGAGACCAGAGTCGGCAATTACGACACGAGCGTGCGGGTCAACCCGCCCCTGCGCACCCGCGACGACGTGCTGGCCTTGCGCCAGGCCGTTCGCACCGGGGTCATCGACATCCTGGTCACGGACCACGCGCCCCACGCGGCCCACGAGAAGGAAGTGACCTTCGCCGACGCGCCCAACGGCATTTCGGGCCTCGATACGGCCCTGTCCCTGACCTACGAGCTGGTGCGCAGCGGCGAGCTCGATTTCACCGACATCGCGCGCCTGTGGTGCTGGCGCACGGCCGAGATCTTCGGCCTGCCCGCCAACCGCATGCAGCCCGGCGACCCGGCGGACTTCGTTCTCTTCGACCCGGACCTGGCCTGGGTGGCCTCGGCCGAGGCGCTCCTGTCCAAGGGCAAGAACACGCCCTGCCTGGACAAGGAGGTGCCGGGCCGGGTCATGGCGCACTATCTCGGCGGGCAAAAGGTGTTTTCCAGGTAGGTTTTGCGCCGCCGCCTTGAGCCGCGGAGGGATTTGGGCTAGCCGTTTCTTTTGGAAGGGACTTCAGCCCGGGTAACGACATGGCCAACATACTCATCGTCGACGACGACCTAAGCCTCCGCGAGGTCCTGGAGATCGCCCTGCTCAAGAAGGGGCACGCGGTCTGGACCGCGCCCGACTCGGCCACGGCCCTGTCCGTGCTCCAGAAGCAGTCCATAGCGCTGATCCTCCTGGACCTGCGCCTGGGCCGGGAGAGCGGCATCGACCTGCTGGTGCGCATCCGCGAGACGTGGGCGGACGTGCCGGTGCTCATGGTCACGGCCTACGCCGACGCCAAAAGCGCCATCACGGCCATGAAGCACGGGGCCAAGGACTACATCTCCAAGCCCTTCGAACTGGACGACCTGCTCTACACCGTGGAGCGGACCCTGGAGACGGCGCGCCTGAAGGAGGAGAACGCCTGGCTCAAGGGCCAGATCAGCCGGCACTATGGCGAGATCATCGGCCACAGCCGCCAGATGCAGGCCGTCTTCGATCTGGTGCGGCGCATCGCGCCGACCAACATCAGCGTGCTGCTGACGGGCGAGTCGGGCACGGGCAAGGAGCTCTTCGCCCGCTGCATCCATGACGAGAGCCGGCGCCGCGGGCAGCCGTTCCTGGCCATCAACTGCGGCGGCCTGCCGGAGAACCTGGTCGAGAGCGAACTGTTCGGCTACCGCAAGGGGGCCTTCACCGGTGCGGACCGCAACAAGAAGGGCCTTCTGGAGATGGCCGAGGGCGGGACCCTCTTTCTGGACGAGGTGGGCGAGCTGGCCCCCTCGACCCAGGTCCGGCTCCTGCGCTACATTCAGGAGCGCTGCTTCATCCCCCTGGGCGGGACCGAGGAACTGCGCTCGGACGTGCGCATCATCGCGGCCACCAACCGCAACGTCGAGCAGTGCGTGGCCGACGGGGATTTTCGCGAGGATCTCTACTACCGCCTGAGCGGGGTCAAGGTGCATCTGCCCCCCCTGCGCGAGCGCGGCGAGGACGTGCTGGACCTGGCCGACCACTTTCTGGACAAGGCCTGCCGGGCCCAGAAGCGCCAGCTGAAAGGGTTCACGCCCGAGGCCCGCAAGAAGCTCCTGGCCTACGGCTATCCCGGCAACGTGCGGGAACTGGAGAACATCGTGGAGCGGGCCGTGGCCCTGGAGCCCGGCGACGCCGTGTCGGCCCAGTCCCTCGTCATCTACGAGAAGATCGCCGCGGCGGAGCAGGACGGCGGGGTCCACAAAGTCCTTTCGGGCCAGATGACCCTGGACGAGTACCTGGCCGAGCACGAACACCGGGTCATCGCCGAAGCCCTGCGCCGTTGCGGCGGCCACAAGGGCCGTGCCGCCGAGATGGTGGGCCTCAATTTCCGGCAGTTCCGCTACCGCTTGACCAAGGCGGGGGAAAAAGACGAAGATATTTGAACGGTCTCCGAACCACGACGACCGCCAACACGACTTTCAAGGAGACATTGATGCCTCAGCCGATAAAAGAAGCGGCCTCCATCTGCAAAACCATCATGCGCAACGGCTATGACGCCTATGTCATCAACGCCGCCCTGCAGCGCAAGATTCTCGCCACGTCCAAGGACGCCGAGGTGGAGATCTGCACGGACATGGACCTGAAGGGCCTCAAAAGCCTTTTTCCCGAAGTGACCGCCGGCGAGGGCGGCATCGTGGCCCGCATGAACCAGGGCGCCGCGACGTTCCTCTTCCACCCGGCCGACATGGCCGACGCGTCCCACCCCGAGGCCTGCGTGGCGCAGGTCACGGGCACCATGCTCAAAAAGCTGGAGAAGGACGACGCCTTCCCGGTCAACTACGCCTGCCCGTTCATCCCCCGCTCCCGCGACGTGTACGACGGCTTCGAAAACATCTCCGGCGGCCAGATCAGGTTCCAGGGCATCCCCGACGAGACCCTCAAGCACGACTACCTGCGCGCCATCCGCGCCCTGCGCTTCTCGGCCAACTACCACCTGCCCATCGAGGAGAACTCGTGGATGTCCATCATCCGCGCCTCCCGCCGCGTCCTCGACTACGTCTCTGTCACGGACATCATGGACGAGTGGCGCAAGGTCGAGGCCGAAAACATGTGGCGTTTCGCCGAACTGCTCTTCGACTCCATGATCCTGCACGGCCTGGTGCCGGAGCTGGCCGCCCTGAGCCGCATCTTCCAGACCTTCGACGAGGAGGCCGGCCCCGTGTCCATCTGGGAGCACACCCTCAAGGTCATGAGCCACTATCCCGAAGAGCTGCCCTACGACTGGTACGGCACCCTGGGCTGCCTCTTCCTCAATTGCGGCAAGCTCTACGCCGGCGAGGTCTACGACGGGCGGACCACGTTCTACCAGCACCACCGCATCGGAGCCAAGATCGCGCGCAAGATTTTGAAGCGCCTGCGTCTGAACACCGAGGAAGTGGACATGATCGTCAATCTGGTGCGCAACCACATGCGCTTCCACTTCATGCTCACGGACAAGGGCATCCGGCGTTTCAAGGCCGTGGACGACTACCCGCGCCTCATCGAGATGGCCCGGGCCGACATCAAGGCCAGGAATGCCAACTACACGGAATTCAATCACAACATGAAGATGCTGGAGCGTGCCGACATCCGCGAGGAACTTCTCGAACCGCTCCTGAACGGCAAGCAGATCATGGATCTGGCCGGCATCAAGCCCGGCCCGGCCGTGGGCCTCATCCGCGACAACCTGCTCCAGGCCCAGATCGCGGGCGACGTGAACACCATCGAGGAGGCCGAACGTTTCGTTCTGGCGTACAGGGAAAAAGAGCAGCTCTAACCCTTTGTTTCGTAACAATCTTTTCGTTTGCCGAAGGCACGAGGGGCGCGCGGGACGCGTTCCTTGTGCCTTTGCGATTCCGGACAACGCGGCAGCATGCGCAACATTCTTGAACTGACGTACCCTGAACTCGAAGAGGCCGTCCGCGCCATGGGGCACCAGGCATTCCGCGCCCGGCAGCTGTGGCAGTGGCTGTGGCGCAAGGGCGTGCGCGACTTTTCGGACATGACCAACATCGCCAGGGATTTCCGGGAGCAGCTCGCGCGCGAGTGGTCCCTCGGCTGGCCCGAGGTGGTCGAAACCCAGCAAAGTTCCGACGGCACGGTCAAGCTCCTGCTGCGCCTGACCGACGGGGCCCTGGTCGAGACCGTGCTCATCCCGGACAAGGACCGCTACACCCAGTGCCTGTCCTGCCAGATCGGCTGCCCCATGGGCTGCACCTTCTGCAGCACGGGGCTCATGGGCTTCGTGCGCAACATGACGGGCGGGGAGATCGCGTCCCAGGTGCTGGTGGCGCGGGAACATCTGCGCGCCCACGGCCTGGCCGACGAGGTCAAGAACCTCGTGTACATGGGCATGGGCGAGCCCCTGACCAACTGGGAGGAGGTCCGGCGCAGCCTGCAGATCCTGTCCCACCCCGAGGGGCTCGAGTTCTCGCGGCGGCGCATCACCCTCTCGACCTGCGCCATCAAGGGGAAGCTCGGCGTCTTCGACACGGAAGGCCTGGCCCTGCCGGCCATCTCCCTGCACGCCCCGACCCAGGAGATCCGCGAGCAGCTCATGCCCGGCGCCGCGCGCTGGCACATCGACGACCTGATCAAGACCCTGCAGGAGATGGAGCTCAAGCCCAGGGAGAGGGTGACCATCGAGTACATCCTCATCAAGGGCGTGAACGACAGCCTGCAGCACGCCCGGCAGCTGGTGCGCCTGCTGTCGCATCTGAAGTGCAAGATCAACCTCATCGCCTACAACCCCGGCCCGGGCATCGGGTTTGCCGCGCCCGCGACCGAGGATGTGCTGGCCTTCGAGGAGCTTCTGCGCAAGAAGGGCTTCACCGTGACCTTGCGCAAGAGCAAGGGGCAGGATATCGCGGCGGCCTGCGGCCAGCTCAAGACCGAGGCCGAACGCCGCATGAATTCGACGCAAGAACAAGGACAATAGGAATGGAACAGCCTGATTTCGAGAAGTGCGGTGGCCTCGTCCCGGTCATCGCCCAGGACGCGGCCGGCGGCGAGGTGCTCATGCTCGCCTACATGAACGAGGACGCCTGGAACGAGACCTTGCGCACCGGCGAGGTCCACTACTACAGCCGCAGCCGCAAATGCCTGTGGCACAAGGGCGGGACCTCGGGCCACGTGCAGAAGGTGCGGTCCATCCGCATGGACTGCGACCGGGACACGGTGCTGGTGCAGGTGGAGCAGATCGGCGGCGCGGCCTGCCACACGGGCCGCAGAAGCTGTTTTTTTCGTGAACGGGATGAAAAGGGGCAGTGGACCGACTGCTCCCCCATGGTCTTCGACCCCAAGGAGGTTTACAAATAATGGCTGAAGGAAAACAGATGCGCATCGGGATTCCCAAGGGTTCCCTTGAAGAGGCCACGGTCAAGCTTTTCGCCAAGGCGGGCTGGAAGGTGACCTCCCACCACCGGAACTACTTCCCTGAAATAAACGACCCGGAACTGACCTGCTCCCTGTGCCGCGCCCAGGAGATGGCCCGCTACGTGGAAAGCGGCCTGCTTGACGCCGGACTGACGGGCAAGGACTGGATCCTGGAGAACCAGTCCGACGTGGTCATCGTCGACGACCTGATCTACTCCAAGGCCAGCAACCGCCCGGCCAAGTGGGTCCTGGCCGTGGCCGGCGACTCCCCCTACCGCCGTCCCGAGGACCTGGCCGGCAAGAAGATCGCCACGGAATTCGTGGGCTTCACCCGCCGCTACTTCCAGGACGCCGGCATTCCCGTGGAGGTCGAGTACTCCTGGGGCGCCACCGAGGCCAAGGTGGTGGAGGGGCTGGTGGACGCCATCGTCGAGATCACCGAGACGGGCACGACCATCAAGGCCCACGGCCTGCGCATCATCGCCGAGCTGCTGCAGACCAACACCCAGCTCATCGCCAACAAGGACGCCTGGAACGACCCCTGGAAGCGGGCCAAGATCGAGAACATGAACACCCTGCTGCAGGGGGCCCTGCGGGCCGACAAGCTCGTGGCCCTGAAGATGAACGCCCCGTCCGAGGCCGTGGACAGGGTCATGGCGCTGCTGCCGAGCATGAACTCCCCGACCGTGGCGCACCTGCACAATTCCGACTGGCTGTCCATCGAGACCGTGGTCGAGACCTGCCAGGTCCGCGACCTGATCCCGAGGCTGCAGTCCGTCGGGGCCCAGGCCATCATCGAGTACTCCCTGAACAAGGTCATCTAATCCGGGGCCCCCGATCCGGGGGCCGCCCAGGAGACGCCCATGAAGAAGTTCGCGCTGGTATGCCTTCTCTGTCTGGCCCTTGCCGGGTGCGGGGCCAAAGCCGGTTCCAGGGGGATGTCCTCAGGCAGCATGACCGACAAGGAAGTGGGCCTGCGGCTCAATCTGGTCGAGTCCCACATAAGCGGCCGCCAGTACCAGATCGCCCTGCAGGAGCTCATGCAGATCGAGGACGCCGCGGACCACATGTCGCGGTACCATTTCGACTCGGGTCTCATCTACCTGGGTCTGGACGAACTGGATAAGTCGAGGGAGGGTTTCGCCAGGGCCGTGGAAATCGACGAGGACTTCGCCGAGGCCTGGAACAACCTGGGCAAGGTGCTGGAAGCCCAGGGCAAGGACGCCGAGGCCGAGGCCGCCTATCGCAAGGCTTTCGGCATCCTGACCTACGTCACGCCCGAATTCGCGGCCTACAATCTCGGCAGTCTCCTGCTGCGCACGGGGCGGGCCAAGGAGGCCGAGGACTTCGGCCGCAAGGCCCTGGCCCGGAACTGGCGCTACATCCCGGCCTACAAGCTGCTCTCGGACGTATTCATCGCCCAGAACCGCATGGACGATGCCGAGGCGGTGCTCAAGAGCGGGCTGGAGGCCGACATGAACAGCACGTCGACCATGCTGGCCCTGGCCGAACACCAGGTCCGCATCGGCAAGACGCTGGAAGCCAAGGAGCTCTTTGAGCGCATCGCCACCCAGTACCCCAAGTCCGGTGAAGCCAGAGCGGCGCGGGATTACCTGGACCTCCTGCAGTGACGGTTCCGGGGACGGCCCGCGCGTCCTCGGCCTGAACCCCTGGATCCACGACTTCGCGGCCTACGGGCTCTGGTCCCGCCCGGCCGGTCTGCTGGCCGGCCTGCACATGCTGCGGGCCGCCGGCGCCCGCGTCGCCCTCATGGATTGCCTGGACCGCGCATGGTCCGGGGCCCCCTGGCCCAAGGCGCATCCCTCGGGCAAGGGGCCCTACCCCAAGACTCCGCTGCCCAAGCCGGCAGCCCTGCATGGCGTGCCGCGGTGCTACAGCCGATACGGGCATCACCCCGACACGGTGCGTCACGCCCTGCAAAGTCTCGCCCCTGTCCCCGATCTCGTCCTCGTGACCACGGTCATGACCTATTGGTACCCCGGCGCGGCCGAGGCCATACGCATGGCCCGCGAGATCTGGCCGCGCGTCCCCGTGGTCCTGGGCGGCGTCTACGCCACGCTGTGCCCGGAGCACGCGGCGGGTCTGGGGGCGGACCTGGTTCTGCCGGGCCGCATGGAGGAGCCGCATGTCTGGGAGCGGCTCTGGGGGCTTCTGGGCGGCGGGGCTCCATCCCTGCCCGAGGCTGCGGGCCTGGAGCTGGCCCTGGACCTGTACGAGAGTCCGGCATTTTCCATCATTCTCGGTTCCCGAGGCTGCCCTTTCCGTTGCGCGTACTGCGCCAGCGGGAGCCTCCACCCCGGATTCCGGCAGGCCCGCGCCGGGAGCGTGCTGGCCGCCGTGCAGCGCGAGTACGCGCGCGGCGTGCGCGATTTCGCCTTCTACGACGACGCGCTGCTCGTTTCGCCGCAGACGTGGCTGTGGCCCCTGCTGGACTGGTTCGAGGGAAAGGGCGCGCGGCTGCACACGCCCAACGCCATGCACGTGCGGTACCTCACGCCCGAGGTCTGCGCGCGGTTGAGGAGGGCCGGGTTCAGAACGATACGGCTGGGGCTCGAAACCGAGGATTTCGAGCATCGTCGGGACGTCAAGCTCTCGCGGGAGCAGTGGGAGGCGGGCGTCGCGGCCCTGAGAGGGGCCGGCTTCGGCCCCGGGGAGGTGGCGGCCTACATCCTCTTCGGCCTGCCGGACCAGGACGCGTCCGAGGTGGAGCGGACCATCGCCCTGGCCAGGGCTTGGGGCGTGCGGCCGGAATTGGCGCACTTCACTCCCATACCTTCAAGCCCTCTTTTCGACCGGGCATGCGAGATCTCGCCCTGGCCGCTGCGGAGCGAACCGCTGTGCCAGAACAATTCCATATGGCCGTGCGTCCCCGGCGGGTACTCGCCACAGCAGGCCCGCCGCTGGCAGGAGCTGCTCACGGCACCCTGAAGGTGTCTACGGGCCTCGATGACCGCTGGTCATCGACGAACAGGTCCATCCGCGCATGCTCGCTCACGGCCATGACGGCGGGATGCTTCAGGCGCCGTTCCGCCGAAATGGCGTAGTATCTGACATCTATGTCATGGGCCTCGCCGACGGCTTCCACCCCGTAGAGGCGCCGCACCTCTTCACCCATCACACTCGGCGTGGGAAACACCCCCAGACCTGCTTGGCCGAAGGTCTTCATCAGCGCCGTATCGTCGAATTCCCCCACCACGTGCGGGTGCAAAGCATGTTCGCCGAACCATCTGCCGAGAAAACCGTGCGGCGCGGCGCTGCCCGACGGGATGAGCAGGGGCGCTCCTTCCAGTGATTGCGGGAAGCCGGGGCCAAAGCGGCGCGTCAGGGCCTCGGTTCCGAAGAACGTGATCGCGCAGCGGCCCAGAAGATGGTTGAAGGCCTTCACTCCCAGTTCAGGAGGCAGTTTGCGGTCCGCGATGACGAGATCGAGCTTGTGTATGGCCAGTTCCGCGAAGAGGTTTTCCAGCCTGTCCCTGTGGCAGAAGAGGCGCACGGGCCTGTCCAGGCGCAACGCCGGGGCCAGGAGCCGGAAGGCGATGGACTTCGGCACCGATTCCGCCAGGCCCACACGGAATGGCAGCGCCTCTTCTGGCGGGGAATTCTTCAGGATGTCGGCCAGTTCCTTGCCGATCTGGAATATCTCGTCGGCTCGGGACAGAACAAGTTTCCCGGCCTCGGTGATCTCGAGCCGCCTGCCCGTCCTCTGGAACAAGCTGACGCCAAGGTCCCGCTCCAGTTCGCCGATCTGACCGCTCAGGGTCTGGGGGGTCAGGTGCATCCGCTCGGCGGCGCGTCGGATGCCCCCGGCCATGGCCACGTTCCAGAAATAATGGAGCTGCTTGTAGTTGAGCATGGTTGAGCCTCGCATTGTCAGTATTTATCGAACAATCTATCAAAAAAATACGAATATACTTGCTGCTAAAAAATGATAGGCGCAAACGCAAGACTGAGGGGCCGTCTTCAGGCCGGAGTGTGCGGCGTCGTTTCATGCGAAGGGGTGGGTGGATTGATCGAACCCGTTGTGCTTTTTTTCCTGTTGGGGATCGTGGCCGGCGCGCTCCGGTCGGAGCTGCGCCTGCCGGGCGCGGTATACGAATTCGTGACCATTCTGCTTTTGCTGGCCATCGGGCTCAAGGGCGGGGTCGAGCTTTCCAGGCAGAGTCTGACGACCGTTCTGCCGCACATGCTCGCGGTGGTCGGCATGGGTTTTGCGCTGCCCCTGGCGGCCTACCCCGTGCTGCGGTTCCTGGGCCGGTTCGAACGCGCCGACGCTGCCTCGGTGGCCGCCCACTACGGGTCCGTCAGCGTGGCCACATATGCCGTCGCGGCAGCATATTTCGCGAGCAGGGACATCCATTTCGAGGCGTACATGCCCCTCCTGCTGGCGTTGCTCGAGATGCCGGCGATCCTGGTAGGCATCGTCCTGGCCCGCGGGTTCCGCATCGGCATGCGCCTGAAGAGCGTGGCCCGCGAGGTCCTCCTCAGCAAGGGCATCGTCCTGCTGCTAGGCGGGCTATTGATTGGTTGGGTCGCGGGGGAGGAGGGCGTGTCGTCCATCGGGCCCTTGTTTTTCGGACTGTTCAAGGGCCTGCTGGCCTTGTTCCTGCTCGAACTCGGTCTCATCACGGCTTCCCAGCTCGGTTGTCTGAGAACGCACGGCGCGTTCCTGGCCGCCTTCGGGGTGGGCATGCCGCTGTTTTCGGCTCTCGTCGGGACGGCCTTGGGGCTCGGGCTGGGTTTGAGCGTCGGGGGGACGGCCATGCTGGCGACCCTTGCGGCCAGCGCCTCCTATATCGCGGTCCCGGCGGCCATGCGCATATCCGTTCCCGAGGCCAACCCGACCATGTCCCTGGCCGCGTCCCTGGGCGTGACCTTCCCCTTCAACGTCCTGGTGGGGATACCGGCGTACCATGGCCTGGCCTTGAAGACCCATGAATTCTGGGGGTGAACACGATGAAGAGGCATTGTCGCAAGCTGTTGACCATCATCACCGAAGCGGCGGTCGAGAGCATCCTGATCAAGGAAATCGAAGGCCTGGGGGCGCAGGGCTACACCATCACGCCTGCCCGCGGCAAGGGAAGGCGGGGCGCCCGCCACGCTGAGTGGATGCCGAACAGCAACATTCGCATCGAGATCGTCTGCGACGAGTTCACGGCCGAAATCCTGATCGGTCATCTGCACGCGCACTACTACGAGCACTACGCCATGATCGTGCTCAGCTCCGACATCGTAGAACTGCGCCCGGACCCGAAATGAACGGCCGCCCCCTGCGGGCGGCATGAACCGTACAGAAGGGAGTTGTGTCATGATTCCGTTGGTTGGAGTGATCATGGGTTCCTCGTCCGACTGGGAGACCATGCGGCATTGCGCTCAGACGCTGGAGCTGCTGGCGATCCCGTTCGAGGCGCGCGTCGTCTCGGCGCACCGGACCCCTGATCTGCTTTTCGAATACGTGGCCGGCGCCGAGGGGCGCGGCCTCGAGGTCATCATCGCCGGGGCCGGGGGCGCGGCGCACCTGCCCGGCATGGCCGCTGCGAAAACGCTGCTGCCGGTTCTCGGCGTCCCGATTCGGTCAAAGGCGCTGAACGGCCTCGACTCCCTGCTGTCCATCGTCCAGATGCCGGCCGGAGTGCCCGTCGGGACCCTGGCCATCGGCCGGGCCGGCGCGGTCAACGCGGCTCTTCTGGCGGCCAGCATCCTGTGCGGGAAGCATCCGCGCCTGCGCGAGGCCCTGGAGGGATATCGGCGCGGCCGGACCGAGGCGGTCCTGGCCAACCCGTTTCCCGGAGCGGAAACATGATCGTCGGGATTCTCGGCGCAGGGCAACTGGCACGCATGATCGCCCTTGCAGGGCTGCCTCTGGGTTACGGGTTCGTGTTCTACGACCCTGATCCGAACCCTTGCGCCGCCCCGCTCGGGGAACACATACAGGGCGAGTTCACTGATCGGGTCAAGCTCGAACTGTTTGCCCGGCGCGTGGACATCGTCACTTTCGAATTCGAAAACATTCCTCCGGCGTGCGTGGACTATCTCTCCGCCATGACGGTCGTGTACCCGGGTTCCGCTGCCCTGGCTGCGGCCCAGGACAGACTGCTGGAAAAGCGCCTCTTCGCCGAACTGGGCATTCCGGCCCCGGCCGTGAGGGAAGTGGATTCCTTGAGGTCGCTGGAGGAGGCCGTCGCGGAAATCGGTCTGCCCGCAGTGCTCAAGACGCGCACCCTCGGGTATGACGGCAAGGGGCAGCAGGTCATGCGCTGTCCCGACGATGTCGGCAAGGTCTGGCAGCTTCTGGGGGGCTTTTCCCTTGTCCTGGAGCGGCTGGTGGAGTTCGACCGGGAGGTCTCCATTCTGGCGGTCAGGGGAGCCTGCGGCGAGACGGCCTTCTACCCACTCAGCGAGAACATGCACCAAGCAGGGATATTGCGCTTTTCGAGGAGCTGCCCGGACGATCCGGTCCAGCCAATGGCGGAGGAGATGGCGGGAAAACTGCTGCGGCGCCTGGAATATGTCGGCGTTCTCGCCCTGGAGCTTTTTCAGGTGGGAGAGACGCTGCTGGCTAACGAGATGGCCCCTCGGGTGCATAATTCAGGGCATTGGACCATCGAAGGTTCCGAGACGAGCCAGTTCGAGAATCACGTGCGGGCCGTCGCGGGGCTCCCGCTGGGGAAGACCGCGGTCACCGGCCATTCGGCCATGGTCAATTTCATCGGCAGGAAACCGGATCTGGCCAGGCTGCTGGCCCTGCGCGGCCTGCACGTTCACCTCTACGGCAAGTCAGAACGGCCGGGCCGCAAGGTCGGGCATGCTACGCTGTGGTGCAGGAGCAAGGGGGCGTTCGCGGAGGGGTGCAGGGCGCTGCAATCCCTGCTTTGATTCTGAGGCCGCCTCGTGCCTCGTCTTCGTCGTGGGGGGACAGGCGGCTAATCGGCATCGATCCGCAGCAGGTCCTCGTCTTCCAGGTCTTCGGGGTATTCCCCGGAATCAAGGTCGCAGAAGCCGAAGCCCACGGAGCACATGGGCAGCCCCAGGAGTTCCACCAGGCTCAGGTGCCGGTCCACGGCCAGGGAGAAACCGCAGTCCTGATCGGGGCAATGCAGGATCTCGCTGATCTCCTCGCTCGTGACGTCGGTGTTGAACAGCTGCGCCAGGAGCTCGGGCTTGCCGCCCAGGCTTTTGCCCCTGCCGTCGTGGTCCAGGGACGGGGCTGCGGATTTGTAGGTATCCACAAGTTCACCGTCCGAGTACAGCCAGTAGCAGAACCGCTCTTCGTCTACTGTTTTGACGGCAAGAGCCGGGCACCCGAAGTAACCCGACAGGTCTTCGGCCAGATCGGTCAGGATGGAGGGCTCACCTTCGTCGCTGTCCATCTCGTAGACGGTGGTCAGTCCGTCCTCGGTCGGCGAGACGAAGGCCGACTTCCCCTGGTTGCCGAGTTCCTGCAGAATATCCTGCGCCTGCGGACCTTTGAGCGTGATGTTTGCGTAGATGGTTCCCATATGAGGTTTCTTCAAACAGATTCTTGGTGAAGTTGCAAGCCTGTGGATAACGTGTCCGGGATAATCGATAATATAGGATATCCTTCTGTTTTTTAAGCGGATTCGTGGTGTTTCCAGTGGCGTTGCGAGAATGCGGGCGCGAGCTTTCGGGGGCTTGAGAAAGGCCGAAGCTTCGCGTACCGGCAGACGACGGGGGGCGCGCGACGCGGCAGGCGGTTCCGGCTCCATCCGTCAGGCCGGCGCGGCCCATGCGTACAGGTACGACTATTCGATGTCTTTTCATACTTTGGAGGATTCATGAGTGCAGTGAAGGCGATGTGTACGGACAAGGCGGGCAAGGGTGTGGTCATCCAGGGCAACATGGCCTTCGCCGTGGGATGCGTGCGTGCGGGAATCCATGCCGCGGACGGCTATCCGGGCACGCCCAGCACTGAGGTCATCGACAAGGGCCTGTCCCAGGTCCAGGACATGATCACCGTGGGCTGGTCCGTCAACGAGGCCGTGGCAGCCGGCGTGGGCTTCGGCCACACATTGGCCGGCAGCGACTGCGTCGTGACCATGAAGATCCCCGGCCTCTTCCAGGCCGCCGACGTCATCACCAGCGCCGCCTTCTACACCGGCCGGCGCGGCAGCCTCGTCTACTACATCGCCAGCGACTACACGCCCAGCTCCACCCAGCATCTGGTCGACCCCCGCTATGTGCTCAAGAGCTGCTGCGTGCCGGTCTTCGAGCCGCGCAGCCACCAGGAGATGCACGAGGCCGCCCGCATCGCCGCCGACCTGGGCCGCCGGTTCAACACCCCCGTGGCCGTCATCGCCTCGGGCGTGCTCTGCCACAGCGAAGGGCTGGTGCGGCTCATGGACACGGCCGTGCGCGAAAAAGCGCCCCTGCCCGAAAAGATGAGCGATTTCATCACCCTGCCCAACCGGGCGCGCATGTTCCACGACCAGGTCCGCACCACGCGCATCCCAGCCCTGCGCCAGATGGTCGAGGACAGCCCGCTGAACACCTGGACCAGGGGCGACGGCAGCGTCGGCATCATCACCCACGGCGTGAACGGCCTCTTCGTCGAGGAGGTCAAGGCCGCCACGGGCAAGAACATCGACGTCCTGTCCCTGGGCTTCACCTACCCCCTGCCCATGGACCTCATCCGCCGCTTTTGCGAGAGCGTCTCGGGCCCCGTTTTCGTCATCGAGGACGGCTACCGCTTCATCCAGGAGAGCATCCTGGCCGAAGGCATCGCCGTTGAGGGCAAGGGCCAGGACGAGACCGTCACCGAATGGTCCCCGGCCCTCATCGCCGCCCGTCTCGGCCTGGCTTCTCCCGCCGGCGCGTCCAAGGTGGCCAGCCTGCCGCGCCCGCCCATGATCTGCGCGGGCTGCCCGTACCGCCTGTTCGGCCAGATCGTCGGCAAGATGCGCAAGAAGGGCAAGCTCGAAGCAGTCTTCGGCGACATCGGCTGCAACACCCTCCTGCATTTCCTGAACGCCATGGACACGGCCCTGGCCATGGGCGCCAGTGAAGCCAAGCGCCTGGGCTACGTCCTGTCGCGGCCCGAGGCGGCGAGCAAGTGCCTGGCCGTGCTCGGCGACGGCACCGAATGCCACAGCGGCATGGACGCCACGCGCAACACCATCTTCCGCAACATCCCGGGCGTGAAGGTCATCCTCAACAACGAATGGACGGCCATGACCGGCGGCCAGCCCTCGCCGACCTCACCGGCCAACCTGGCCGGCGACCCCAACGTCTTCGACCTGAACGGCAGCCTCAGGGCCCACGGCGCCAATGTCGTCGAGGTCAGCGGCTACGACAAAAAGGAACTGGAGAAGGCCCTCAAGAAGGCCCTGGCCGACGCCGAGACCGGCACTTTCACCACCCTCGTGGTTACCGGCACCTGCATCCGCAAGATGCCCAAGGAGTCCTACGGCGTGAAAATGGCCGTGGATCCCGAACTGTGCATCCGCTGCGGCATGTGCCAGATCTGCTCCGGCATTGAGGCCGACGCCGAAGGCCTGCCCTTCTTCAACAACATCTGCACGGGCTGCGTCAGCCAAAACCCGGCCTGCGCCCAGATGTGCCCCAAGGGCGCCATCGCCCCGGCCCGCGACCAGAGCGCCTGCGGCCTGACGACCTGCCCGGAACTGCCCGCGCCGCCCGAGTCCATCGACCTGCCGGCCGTGACCGGCGGCCTGCCGCCCTTCCTGTCCGTGGCCATCCGCGGCGTGGGCGGCCAGGGCAACCTCTTCTTCGGCCGCGTCCTGACCCAGCTGGCCTACCTCCTGGGCTACGACAGGCAGAACATCGTCAAGGGCGAAACCCACGGCATGGCCCAGATGGGCGGGCCCGTCATCAGCACCTTCGCCTGCGGCAGCGTCCACTCGCCCGTGCTCATGCCCGGCACCACCCAGTGCCTGGTCAGCATGGAGCGCAGCGAGGTCTTCCGCCCCGGCTTCCTGGACATGCTGCGGCCCGGCGGCACGGTCATCCTGGCCGACACGGCCATCATGCCCCCGCTCTTCAAGGCCGAGAACTACCCCTCGGTCGAGGCCGTGCGCCAGGCCCTGACAGGCTACAAGGTCATCGACGTCGACGTCCTGGGCACCGCCCTGGGCCTGGGCGACCCCACGGGCCGCTGCGCCAACGTGGTCATGATCGGCGTTTTGAGCACCCTGCCGCCCTTCGACTCCTTCCCCACGGAGTACTGGCTGCAGGCCCTCAAGAACGTCAGCCCCAAGCCGGCCGTCTGGCAGGCCAACTACGCCGCCTTCCTGGCCGGGCGGGAGCTGGGGGGGAAGTAGGGGGAATGCCTCCGGCGGGCAGGGACGCGGTCCCTGCACCCTTTTGTCGTATCGTGTAAGCGGGCTTCGGCCCGCTTTTTTTTGTGCGGTAGAGGGGGCGGACCGACCTTGATCCCGTGTTCCGCTCGGGGCATAACGGGCCGTCGTCCGCAACCTCTTGCCGCGAGCTGGGATACGCCATGCATACCCCCGATTATATCGATTTCGAAGCCATCACCGCCCTGTTCCGCGAAGCGCAGCTGGAAGGGCGCGACTTTCTGTACGAATACGAGGTCTATACCCTGCTTGCCAGGTCAGGGGCCGAGACCCCGCCCAGGGCCAACCTGCTGGTGCGCGGCGCGAGGCCTTCGGACGAGGAACTGGCCGCCATGCCCGGCGACAGGGCGGTGCTCAAGATCGTCTCCCCGACCATCGTGCACAAGACCGAGGTCGGCGGCGTGCGCATCGTGCCCAAGACCCCGGACGGCGTGCGCTCGGCCCTGCGGCGCATGCTCTACGAGGTGCCCGAGAACTACGCCGCCTGGATCGAGCGCCACCCCGACGCGGCGCCGCCGTCCTACCGCGGCCTGTCCGGCCAGGGACTGGTGGCGGCCATCAGCCGGGACCTGAAGGGCGTGCTGCAGGTCCAGTTCATGCCGCCCGACTCCGACGCCTTCGGCAACGAGCTCATCGTCGGGCTGCGCCGCACGCGCGAGTTCGGCATGGTCCTCTCCGCCGGCCTGGGCGGCACGGACACGGAACTCTACGCCCAGCGCTTCCGCAAGGGCCAGGCCATCGTGGCCGCGTCCACGGCCCTGACCGACGGCGAGGCCTTCTTCGAACTCTTCCGCCAGACCATCTCCTACAAGAAGCTGGCCGGCCTGACCCGCGGCCAGCGCCGCATCGTCGGAGACGACCAGCTCATCGAGTGCTTCGAGAGCTTCATCGCCATGGCCAACTTCTATTCCCCCGAAAACCCCGACGCGCCCTTCGTCATCGAGGAGCTCGAAATCAACCCCTTCGCCTTCACGGACTACCTCATGGTGCCCCTGGACGGCATGTGCCGCTTCTCCCTGCCGGCCAGCCGGCCCGTGGCGCGGCCCGTGGGCAAGATCGGCCATCTCCTGCACCCGGAGCGCATCGGCATCGTCGGCGTATCGGCCACGCGCCGCAATTTCGGGCGCATCATCCTCGACAACGTCCTGGCCCAGGGATTTGCCCCCGAAAACGTGACCATCCTGCGCGAGGGCGGGCCGGACGAAAGCGGCGTGGCCTGCGTGCCCGGCCTGGCGAGCCTGCCGCACAAGCTCGATCTGCTCGTCGTGGCCGTCAATGCCGCCCAGGTGCCGGACCTGGTGGAGGAGGTCATCGCGCGGGATGCGGCCCGGGCCGTCATGCTCATCCCCGGCGGCATGGGCGAGACCGAGGATAGCCGGGAGAGGGCGGCGCAGGTCATGGCCCGCATCGACGCGGCCCACGGTCAGGGCGACGGCGGGCCCGTGTTCCTGGGCGCCAACTGCATGGGCGTTGTTTCGCGGCCCGGCCGCTACGACACGTGGTTCATCCCCGAGGAGAAGCTGCCGCGGGAGCGCGGCAAGCCCTACCGCCGTGCGGCCCTGGTCAGCCAGAGCGGGGCCTTCATGCTGCACCGCAGCAGCCAGTGCCCGGAACTGGCCCCGGCCTACATGATCTCCATGGGCAACCAGACGGACCTGACCCTGGGCGACATGGTCAGCTATTTCAAGGACTCGGACGAGGTGGACGTCATCGCGGTCTACGCCGAAGGCTTCAACGACCTCGACGGCCTGGCCTTCTGCCGGGCCGTGCGCGAGGCGGTGCTTGCGGGCAAGGAGGTGGTCTTCTACAAGGCCGGCCGCACCCCCGAGGGCAAGTCCGCCACCAGCGGCCACACGGCCTCCCTGGCCGGTGACTACATGGTCTGCGAGAGCTGCGTGCGCCAGGCCGGGGCCATCGTGGCCCAGAACTTCAACCAGTTCCAGGACCTCTTCCTCCTGGCCGAGACCCTGCACGGCAAGAAGATCCGCGGCAACCGCCTGGCCGCCGTCAGCGGCGCGGGCTTCGAGGCCGTGGGCATGGCCGACTCCATCCAGAGCGACGACTACGCCATGCAGCTGGCCCCCTTTGCGCCGGACACGGTCGAGAGGATCGGGGAACTGCTGCGGGAGAAGCGGCTGGACAAGCTGGTCAGCGTGGCCAACCCCCTGGACATCAACCCCTCGGCCGACGACGAGGCCCATGCCCGCGTGGCCGCCATCCTGGCCGAAGACCCGGGCGTGGACGCGGTCATCCTGGGTCTGGACCCGCTCTCGCCGGCCATGCACACCCTGGCGGACACGGGCGTGCCGGCCTTTGACTTGGGGGCCGAAGGGGGCATCGCGCAGCTTCTGCCGGAGGTTGCCAGGCTGAGCGACAAGCCCGTCATCGGCGTCATCGACGGCGGCCGCCTCTACGACCCCCTGCGCGACGCGCTCATGGCCGGGGGCGTGCCGGTCTTCCCGGTCTGTGACCGGGCCGTGGCGGCCCTGGCGCAGTACATCCAGGCGAGGCTCTACGCCGACCTGCTGCGTGGAGGTTTGGGTTGAGGCTCACGGGCGGCGCTTCGAGCGGAGGCGGTGCCGCCTCTCGGTGAAGCCGCCCTCCTGAAGGAAGGTTTCAGCCAGGCGGACAGCTGGCGGTCCAGGAGATGGCAGGCCAGATTGAGGAGGGACAGGGCGGCGTTGGCGGCCAGAGTTTCGGGGGAGAGAGGGGGAATGGACTTGATGGACTGACACGGACGAACACGGACGGGCACGGACCCCGGACCGGAAGGCGCCTCTTGTGCTTTGTCCGTGCAGGTCCGTGAAAGTCCGTGCCCGTCCATTTCTTCCCTGACCCACTGTCGCACCTCATCAAGCCTAGCGCAGCGCCTCTCCCTGAACCGCACCAGCGCCGGGTGGCCCGGCTCCAGTTCGGGCAAACCGCGCTGCCGCAGAAAATCCTCATAATCCAGGCGCAGCTCTTCCAGGCTGGCGCGGGCCACGTTGGTCAGCTTGAGCTCCATCTTCCTCGAGGTGCCCGAAGCCTGACTGCCCTCGGCGATGTTCTGCACGCCCGAGCGCGCGGCCTGGATCATCTGGTCGTGGGTGCGGCTTCGTCTGTCCACGAAGCGCTCGCAGAAAAGAACCGTCACGTCGTAAACCAGCTGCGCCACCCGGAAGCTCTTCAGGCTCCGGTAGCCGCCGTGCTTCGGGATGAGCGTCTCCTGCATCTCAGAAGTCCCACCGTTTTTTCCTGCCCCAATCATAGGACCGCATGCCGTGGACCACCTCGGCCAGGGCGGTTCCGCGCAGCTTGAAGTAGCGGCCCAGGTTATTCGGGTTGAGCTTGTTCAGGCCGTAGAGAAGCCAGCGCAGGCGGTTGGCCCCGCGCATTTCGGGCCTGACGTGGCGCCGGATGCGCTCGCGGTAGGCCGGGCCGGGGTGGCGGTCCTTTTCCAGGGCGTCGGCCAGGGCCTCGCCGGCGTACCAGCCTGTCAGCAGGGCGTAGAAGATGCCCTCGGCCAGCAGGGGGTCGGCGTAGCCCCCGGCATCGCCGGCCAGCAGGACGTTGCCGTGGACCGGGTCGGGAAGGGCGTTGCCGTAGGGGATGGGGTGGCCTTCGAGGGCGTGTTGCCGCAGGAATGCGTCGGGGTCGTCGACACGGAGGTTACGCAGGAACGCCTTGAAGATTTCGCGGAAATTTTCGCCGTTCCGGCGCAGGCCGCAGACGCCCATGACCATGCCGGCGCTGTTCGGGAAGACCCAGCCGTATCCCGTGGGCAGGAAACCTGCGTGCAGTTCCGGGACGTCGGTGATCCGCGGTGCGGCTTCACGCGGCACGGTGATCTCGATGGCCGCGGCGAGGTTCCTCTGCCAGCGCTCCCGGGGCAGGTCGAAGCATTTGCGGGCCACGGAGTTGACGCCGTCTGCGCCGAGCACGAAGCGGCCGCGAAACCCGCCCTGTTTCGTGCGCACGTCACCTTGGGGGGAACAGCCGACGATTTCGTGATGGTGGAGGATTCGCGCCCCGGCCGTCAGGGCCTGATCCAGCAGAAACGCGTCGAAGCGGGCGCGGCGCACGAGGTGGAATGGGTAGGCCAGCCGGTCCCGGATCAGCGGATGCCCGCCGAGATGGAGTTCGAAGCCGCCGGCCACGGTGTCCACGACGCCATCTCGGATCAGGTCGTCGGCGGTTCGGCCGTGCAGCCGCTCCAGCAGGCGCATGCTCTTCCAGGTCAGCAGGCCGCCGCAGAGCTTGGGGCGCGGGAACGAGGCCTTGTCCAGCAGCAGGGCGTCGAAACCCCGCCGGGCCAGGACCAGGGCCGCGGTGCTGCCCGCGGGCCCGGCCCCGGCGATGATCACGTCGGCATGGTGCACGTTCCAGATGTCCTCGGCGGGTGGGATCAGTCCTCGGCGATGGCCGTCATGTCGATGTCGACGTCGGCTTCGCGGGCCTTGAGGACGCGTCGCGCGATCTTGCCGCTGCGGGTCCGGGGCAGGGCGTCCACGAACTCCACGGAGCGGATCACGGCCACGGGGCCCACCTCCTTGCGCAGGTGGGTCTTGAGCATGCGGATGATCTCGTTGCGGTCGTCCAGGGCCGCGAACTCGGGCTGCAGGACCACGAAAGCCTTGGCCACCTCGCCCTTGATCTTGTCCGGGATGCCGATGACGGCCGCGTCGGCCACGGCCTTGTGGGACAGGAAGGCGTTCTCCACCTCGACATTGCCGATGCGGTGCCCGGCGATGTTCATGATGTCGTCGGAGCGGCCGTGGATCCAGACGAGCCCGTCCTCGTCGCGGGTGGCGATGTCGCCGGCCCAGTACTTGCCGGGGCCCAGGGGCCAGTAGGCGGTCTCGAAGAGTTCGGGCTTGCGGTAGACGTCAAGCAGCATGGCGGGCCAGGGCCGCGTCACCACGAGGTTGCCGGCCATGCCGTTCTCCACGGGCTGGCCGTCGTCGTCGACGATGTCCACCTCCACGCCCGGCATGGGCCGGTGCACGGAGCCGGGCTTGAGGACCGAGACCGGGAAGGGCGTGATCATGCACCCGCCCGTCTCGGTCTGCCACCAGGTGTCCAGGATGGGGCACTGGGAGTGGCCGATGTGCTTGTAGAACCACAGCCACGTGTCCGGCGCGATGGGCTCGCCGACGCTGCCCAGAAGGCGCAGGGTCGAGAGGTCGTGCATGCGCGGGTACTGGTGCCCGTAGCGCATGAGCATGCGGATGACCGTGGGAGCGGTGTAGAGGATGGTCACGCCGTAGCGGGCCACGATGTCCCACATGCGGTCGGCCTGGGGGTAGAGGGGGTGGCCTTCGTACATGACCGTGGTCGTGCCCGCTATGAGGGGGCCGTAGACCACGTAGCTGTGCCCCGTGATCCAGCCCATGTCGCCCGTGCACCAGAAGATGTCCGTGGGCTTGATGTCGAAGACCCAGTCCAGAGACCTGTGCAGGCCGACCATGTACCCGCCGTGGCCGTGGACGATGCCCTTGGGTTCGCCCGTGGTGCCCGAGGTGTGCAGGATGAAGAGCGGATCGTCGGCCTCCATGATCTCCGTGGCCGCGTCGGAACGCTCCTGGCGGACCAGGGCGTCGTACCAGATGTCGCGGGCTTCGCTCATCTCGACGTCGAGCTTGGCGCGGTTGACCACGACCACGGTCTCCACGCAGTCGCAGCCGCCCACCAGGGCCTCGTCCACGGTGGCCTTCAGATTGATGATGCGACCGTTGCGGTAGAAGCCGTCGGCCGTGACCACCAACTTGGCCTCGACCTCCGTGACGCGCTGGCGCAGGGCCTTGGCCGAGAAGCCGGCGAAGACCGCGCAGTGCACGGCCCCGATCTTGGCGCAGGCAAGCATGGCCATCATGGTCTGGGGGATGAGCGGCATGTACAGGACCACGCGGTCGCCCTTGGCCACGCCCAGGGAGCGCATGGCGTTGGCCAGCTTGTTCACCTCGCGGTACAATTCGTAGTAGGTGTATTTCTTGGTGTCGCCGGCCTCGCCTTCCCAGATCAGGGCCAGCTTGTTCTTGTTGGCCGTCTCGATGTGGCGGTCCAGGGCGTTGTAGACGATGTTGCACTGGGCGCCCTTGAACCAGCGGTATCGCGGGGCCTCGGAGTCGTCGAGGACCTTGTCCCACTTGCGGAACCAGTCCAGCTCCTGGGCCGCGTCCTCCCAGTAGCCGAGGTGGTCGGCGCGGGCCGAGACCTGGGCCGTGGCGAACTCCTGCGGGTTGACGTTGGCCTCGATGACCAGTTGGGGCAGGGGGCGGAAGACGAGCTCCTCGCTGTATGCCATGTCGGATTCTTTCATGGCCTTCTCCTTGCGCGGCAGGCCGCGATTCATGCCGATGCGTCTTTCCATGATGCTCTACTCGATTTGCGTTGCGGGCCAAGCCTGTTCTCGGCTAGCGGCCGTGTGGGGCAGGTGAGCGCCCTAGAGTTGCAATATTTTCTTCAGTTCGCCGATGCGGCGGCGGCTGACGGGCAGCTCGATCTTCTTGCGGCCGGCCGTGCGCAGCATGAAATTGCCGCCGGGCATGGACGCGATCTCCGTGACCATGTCCAGGTTGACCAGGTACTTGCGGTGCACCCGGCAGAACCGGTGGGGCCGCAGGCGCGCCTCCAGGTTCTTCAGGCGGTAGGAGGTCAGGAAGCGGTCCTGGGCCGTGTGCACGAAGCTGTAGTCCTCGTAGGCCTCCACGTAGACGATCTGCGTGTAGGGGACGAGGATGTGGCGGCCCTCCTGGTTGACGGGGAGCTTCTCGATCTCGGGCGGCCGTTCGCGGCTCATGTCCCAGGCCTGGCGCAGGGCGTTGACGAAGACCTCTTCCTCGTCCTCGCCCATGGAAAGCTGGAGGGTCTCTTCGGGGATCTGCTCGCGCGTGCGCAGGGGCTGGGTCGGCGGGGCGGCCTTCTTGCGCGGCAGCAGGGGCCGCAGGCGTTCGATGGCCCGGGCGAAGCGGTTGGCGTTCACGGGCCAGAGCATGTAGTCGGCCGCGCCGAGTTCGAAGGCGGTGAAGGCGTGATCCTCTTCCGTGGCCAGGAAGATGAGCGCCGGGGGGTCGTCGCCCTGGGCCAGGTGCGCGGCCAGCTCCATGCCGCTGACGCCGTGGGGCAGCTCCGTGCCCATGAAGAAGACGTCGTAGGGGATGAAGGACAGCATCTCCAAAGCCTCGAAGGAGGTCACCGCTTCCCCGAGCACGGTGATCTCCTTGACAGGAGCGAGCATGTCCCGCAATTGGGACCGGACTTGCGGGTCCGGGTGCAGCAGCAGTGCTTTGAGTTTGGGCATGATGCCAGCCTGGTCGCGGGTAATGGGGCAACCGATCATATATCCTTGATTTCCAACGAGCTCAAGTTCCCAACATGCGAGGCGCCCGGCCTCTTTCCCTTTCCCTCAGTCTTGGCGGTATTTTTCCGCAACAACTTGAATCCAAATGGTTTTTTCGGAGCTGTTCCGTAATTTCCCCTGCCCCTGGGGCGTTGGACAACGCTCGCGAAATCACATATTGAAAAACGTTTATATCCGTAATGAACGGGAGCTTCGACCTCCCCGCAAGGACATATGGCCAAGCAAGAACACATCAGAAATTTCAGCATCATCGCTCACATCGACCACGGCAAGTCCACCCTGGCCGACAGGATCATGGAGAAGACCGGCCTCATCTCCGATCGCCAGAAGAAGGACCAGTACCTGGACCGCATGGAACTGGAGCAGGAGCGCGGCATCACCATCAAGGCCCAGAGCGTGCGCATCCCCTTCAAGTCCAGAAGCGGCCGCGAGTACATCCTGAACCTCATCGACACGCCCGGCCACGTGGACTTCTCCTACGAGGTGTCCCGCAGCCTGGCCGCCTGCGACGGCGCCCTGCTCGTGGTCGACGCCACCCAGGGCGTGGAGGCCCAGACCCTGGCCAACGTGTACATGGCCCTGGACAACGACCTGGAGGTCCTGCCGGTTCTGAACAAGATCGACCTCCCGAGCGCCGAGCCCGACCGCGTGGCCGAGGAGATCGAGGAGGTCATCGGCCTCGACTGCACGGACATCGCCAAGGTCTCTGCCAAGACGGGCCTGGGCGTCGAGGATTTGCTTGAGCGTCTGGTGGAGCGCGTCCCCGCGCCCAAGGGCGACACCGACGCACCGCTCAAGGCCCTGATCTTCGACTCCTGGTACGATTCCTACCAGGGCGTGGTCGTGCTCTTTCGCGTCATCGACGGCACGATCAGAAACGGCCAGCGCGTGCAGATGTGCGCCACGGGCAAGAAATTCGAAGTGACCAGACTCGGCGTGTTCTCGCCCGAGGCCATGGACATCAAGGAACTGGGGCCCGGCGAGGTGGGCTTCCTCTGTGCGGCCATCAAGGAGCTCAAGGACGCCCAGGTCGGCGACACCATCACCGACCCGGAGCGGCCCACGGAATCCCCCTTCCCCGGCTTCAAGACCATCAAGCCCATGGTCTTCTGCGGGCTCTATCCCGTGGAGCCGGCCGAGTACGACACGCTGAAGTCCTCCCTGGAGAAGCTGCAACTGAACGACGCGGCCCTCCACTACGAGCCCGAGACGTCTCAGGCCCTGGGCTTCGGCTTCCGCTGCGGGTTCCTGGGCCTCTTGCACATGGAGGTCATCCAGGAGCGTCTGGAGCGCGAGTTCCAGGCCAAGCTCATCGCCACAGCCCCTTCGGTCATCTACCGGGTGACCCGCACCGACGGCGAGACCTTCGACATCGACAACCCGAGCAACCTTCCCCCGCAGGAGAAGATCGCCTCCATCGCCGAACCCTTCGTGCGCATGGAGATCCACGTCCCCAACGACTATGTCGGCAACGTGCTGGGGCTGTGCGAGGAGAAGCGCGGCATCCAGAAGGACATGCGCTACATGACCTCCACCCGCGTGGTCATCAGCTACGAGTTGCCCTTCTCGGAGATCGTCTACGACTTCTTCGACCGTTTGAAATCCGTGACCAAGGGCTTCGCGTCGCTTGACTACGAAGTCATCGACTACCGCCAGGCCGACCTGGTCAAGCTCGACGTGCTCATCAACTCCGAGCCCGTGGACGCCATGGCCGTCATCGTGCACCGCTCCAACGCGGCCTACCGGGGCCGGGCGCTGGCCTTGAAGCTCAAGCGCGTCATCCACCGCCAGCTCTTCGAGATCATCATCCAGGCGGCCATCGGCAGCAAGATCATCGCGCGTGAGCGGGTCTCCCCCATGCGCAAGAACGTCACCGCCAAATGTTACGGCGGCGACATCACCAGAAAGCGCAAGCTTCTGGAGAAGCAGAAAGAAGGCAAGAAGCGCATGAAGCGCATGGGCAGCGTGGAAATTCCCCAGGAAGCGTTCCTGGCCGCCCTCCAACCGGACGAATAGTCCAGACAACTCTCCGCCCCGCGCGGATCAGGTATCAGGCAGGCAGATATGAACCCTCGTTGGCAGACAATGCTCAAAGAATATGCCGAAGCGCTCATCGTGGCGCTCATTCTGGCGTTTTTCATCCGTTCCTTCGTGGTCCAGGCCTTCAAGATCCCGTCGGGCTCCATGCTGCAGACCCTGCAGATCGGCGACCACCTGCTGGTCACCAAGTTCGCCTACGGCGTGAAGGTCCCCTTCACGAACATCATGGTCATCGAGCGCGAAGGGCCCAAGCACGGGGACGTCATCGTCTTCGATTTCCCCGAGGACCCCTCCAAGGACTTCATCAAGCGCGTCATCGGCCTGCCCGGCGACGTCATCGAGATCCGCGACAAGCAGGTCTTCCGCAACGGCGTGCAGCTGACCGAGCCGTACGTGCAGCATGTCGACTCCGCCAGCTCCGTGCCCAGGCGCGACAATTTCGGGCCCGTCATGGTGCCCGAGAACAAGTACTTCGTCATGGGCGACAACCGCGACGAATCCTACGACTCCCGTTTCTGGGGGTTCGTGGAGCGAAACACCATCGCCGGCAAGGCCCTCGTCCTCTACTGGTCGTGGGCGAGCCTGACGGACATTCGCTGGGAACGCATAGGACAGCTGGTGGAGTAATGACATGATCGCCAAGGTTTCCACCGCAGCTCTCCTGGGAATCGACGGATTCACCATAGAACTGGAGGTGGACCTTGCGCGTTCGGGCATGCCGGCCTTCATCATGGTCGGCCTGGCCGAGGGGGCGGTGCGCGAAGCCAAGGAACGGGTCTTCTCGGCCCTCAAGAACACCGGCTTCAAGCTGCCGCCGAGCCGCATCACCGTGAACATCGCGCCGGCCGACATTCGCAAGGAGGGTTCGGCCTACGACCTCCCCCTGGCCCTCGGCCTTCTGGCCGGGGCCGAGGTCATCCCGCAGGAAAAGCTCTCCGGTCTGTATCTGGCCGGGGAGCTTTCTCTTTCCGGGGAGCTGAAGCCCGTTTCCGGCGCCCTTCCCCTGGCCCTGCGTGCCCGCGAGGCCGGGGCGAGGGGCATGATCGTGCCCGAGGCCAACGGACCCGAGGCGGCCGTGGTCCAGGGCCTGCCTGTGTTCGCCTGCCGCACCCTGTCCCAGGTCGTGCGCTTCGTCCTCGGCGAGGAGGAGCTAGAGCCCCTGGCCTGCGACGTGCAGAGCCTGTGGGAGCAGCGGGAGCGGCATCACCTGGACTTCGCTGAAGTCAAGGGCCAGGAGCGGGCCAAGCGGGCCATCGAGATCGCCTGCGCCGGCAACCACAATCTTCTCATGTTAAGATCGGAATGCCCCATATTTTCCTGATGCGCCCCCCCCGTCCTGTTTGAGGCGATCAGCAAGGTGGGCATGGATCAGGTGATGATCCCCAAGCCAGAGGGGAGATAGCGCGACTCACTCCACACAGCCATTACAAGCAAGCACATCAGAATGGGCCTAGCGCTTGCGTCATACAGGCGAAATCTGTAGTGCTCCGAGAAGTTTTGTCGAAAGGGACTAATCAGTTACACCACCCCTTCGACCTTCTCGGAGCAACCAACTACCATCAGGATTCCGCCTCTCATGAACCAGCATTCCCTGTCCGCCTTCATCTGGTCTGTCGCCGACCTCCTGCGGGGCGACTACAAGCAGTCCGAATATGGCCGCGTCATCCTCCCCTTCACGGTACTTCGCCGCCTCGACTGCGTCCTGGCTCCAACGAAGCAAGCCGTCCTGGCGGAACTGGAGAACCGGCAGAAGCTGGGCATCAACCCGGAGCCGTTCCTGCTTCGGGCTTCTGGCCAGACCTTCTTCAATACCTCGCCCCTCGACATGAAGAAGCTCATGGGGGATCAGGATCACATCCGCGAGAACCTCTTCAATTACGTCAGTTCGTTCTCGTCCTCCGTGCGGGATGTCTTCGAGCGCTTCGAGTTCCACGGACAGGTTGACCGCCTCGCCAAGTGCGGCCTGCTTTATCAGGTCACCGAACGCTTCACCCAGATCGACCTTCACCCGGATCAGGTCACCAATCACCAGATGGGCCTCGTCTTCGAGGAGTTGATCAGGAAGTTCGCGGAGCTTTCCAACGAGACCGCCGGTGAGCACTTCACCCCGCGTGAGGTCATCCGGCTCATGGTCAATCTCATCTTCATTGAGGATGACGATGTCCTGTCCAAGCCCGGCGTGGTCCGCACCATCTATGACCCGACGGCGGGGACCGGGGGCATGCTGTCCATCGCCGGTGAGTACCTCGAAGAGCACAACCCTAAAGCCCGGCTCACGGTCTACGGCCAGGAGCTGAACCCGGAGTCCTTCGCCATCTGCAAGGCGGACATGCTCATCAAGGGCCAGGACGTTTCCAACATCGTATTCGGCAACACGCTCTCGGATGACGGGCACGGTGGAAAACATTTCGACTACATGCTGTCCAATCCGCCCTTCGGTGTGGAGTGGAAGAAGGTGGAGAAGGAGGTCCGCAAGGAGCACGAGAGCCAGGGCTTCAACGGACGCTTCGGTCCGGGACTACCCCGAATCTCCGACGGGTCCATGCTGTTCCTGCTCCACCTCATCAGCAAGATGCGCCCAGTGGCCGACGGCGGGAGTCGCTTTGGCATCGTCCTCAACGGTTCGCCCTTGTTCACTGGAGGAGCCGGGAGTGGAGAAAGCGAGATCCGCCGCTACGTCCTTGAGAACGATCTGCTGGAGGCTATCGTCGGCCTGCCCACGGACATGTTCTACAACACGGGCATCAGTACCTACGTGTGGATTGTGAGCAACAAGAAGCCGGAGCACCGCAAGGGCTTGGTCCAGCTCATCGATGCTTCAGCCATGTGGCAGAAGATGAGGAAGAGCCTGGGGAGCAAGCGCAAGGAACTCTCCGACGAGCACATTGCCGAGATCACCCGCCTGTTCGGCCAGTTCGTGGAGGCCGAGGCCGACGGCAAGCCCATCAGCCGGATCTTCAAGAACACGGACTTCGGTTACCGGAGCATCACCGTGGAGCGCCCGGAGCGGGATGAGAAGGGTAAGATCGTCCTTGGTCAGCGAGGCAAGATGAAGGGTAAGCCCATGGCGGACTCGAAGCTCCGGGACACCGAGAACGTGCCCTTGAACGAGGACGTGGAAGAGTACTTCAAGCGGGAAGTACTGCCCCATGCCCCTGATGCTTGGATCGACCATGACAAGACCAAGGTCGGCTATGAGATCCCGTTCAACCGCCACTTCTACGTCTTCACCCCGCCGCGTCCGTTGGCGGAGATCGACGCGGATCTGAAGCTGACCACAGATCGGATCAAGGCGATGATCGAGGGGCTGACGGCATGAGCTTCCCGAAGTACCCGGAGTACAAAGACAGCGGCGTGGAGTGGATCGGCGATATTCCAGCCCACTGGATTACTGCACCGATCAAAAATTTGGCCGATGTAATCAATGGTTATCCGTTTGATTCCAAGCTATTTTCGCCAACCGGTCAGCATCCACTAGTCCGAATACGTGATCTTAACAAAATTGAGACAGAAGCAAACTACGATGGAGAGTTCTTGGAATCTGCCGCTATCACGCCTGAAGATGTCTTGATCGGGATGGATGGAGATTTTAATATTGGCAGATGGAATGGACAAGGAAAAGCACTACTAAATCAACGAATGTGTTGCGTTCGTGGCCACAAAGACATCACAAGTCGTTTGATCGAATATGCGCTTCCATTCCCACTAAAAGCAATCAATGACATCACCTACTCGACTACAGTTAAACACCTGTCTTCATATCAGGTTCAAAAGACATTCATCGCCTTGCCACCTCATGAGCAGGAACAATCCGCCATCGCCGCCTTCCTCGACCGCGAGACCGCCAAGATCGACGCCTTGGTTGCCGAGCAGGAAAAACTGATCGAACTCCTGAAGGAGAAGCGGCAGGCGGTCATCTCCCACGCGGTGACCAAGGGCCTTGATCCGAATGTCCCCATGAAGGACAGCGGCGTGGAGTGGTTGGGTGAAGTGCCGGAACATTGGGAGATAAAACGACTCAAGCACGTCAAGGATGCTAGACTTAACTCATTTGTTGACGGCCCATTTGGGAGCAATCTCAAGAGCGAACATTTTGTCGATGACGGCGATGTATATGTCATTGAAAGCAATTTCGCCACAACTGGGATGCTCGATCAAGAGCAACTCAAGACAATTACTTTTTCTCATTTTGAAACAATACTGCGAAGCGAGGCAGTAGAAGGCGATATTATCATCGCAAAAATTGGCGCTCAATTTGGCAAATCATCAATACTTCCCCATATAGATAAGAGGGCAGTTGTGTCCGGCAACACACTCAAACTTACTATAAATAAAGATATTTGCGAAACAAAATGGGTGTATTATCAGCTTCTAAATCTTAAACAAAATGGCGAGATTGATCAGCTTGTAAACGGCAGCGCCCAACCTGCGCTTTCTTTAGGGGTGATGAACAATTTAATTGCCTTGATCCCTCCAATAAATGAACAGATACACATCACCAGCGTTCTTGATGGCTACTTTCAAAAAAACGAACTGCTCATTGAAGAATCCCTACGAGCCATCGACCTCCTCAAAGAACGCCGCGCCGCCCTCATCTCCGCCGCAGTCACCGGCAAGATCGACGTTCGAGGGCTGGCGGAAGCCACGCAGTAATGCCCTGGAGTAGCCATGAGCCTGCACAAGGAAATCGAGTTCGAGAACGACATCTGCTCCCATCTGGCCGCTCATGGCTGGCTGTACGACCCGAACGACTGCCAAGCCTATGACCGGCAACGGGCGCTGTTCCCGGCTGATGTCCTTGCGTGGGTGAAGCAGACCCAGCCCAAAGCCTGGGACGGGCTGACCAAGAGCCACGGAGCGGCGGCAGAAGCCGTCCTTCTCGACCGCATACGCAAGCAGTTGGACGACCGGGGAACCCTCGATGTCATCCGCTTCGGCGTTGAACTCCTGGGCCTGCGTCAGCCTTTGAGCCTCGCCCAGTTCAAACCAGCTCTGGCCATGAACCCGGATCTTCAGGCCAAGTACGAGGCCAACCGGCTCCGGGTGGTGCGGCAGGTCCGCTACTCCGTCCACAACGAGAACTGCCTGGACCTCGTGCTGTTCCTGAACGGCATCCCCGTGGCCACGGTGGAACTGAAGACGGACTTCACCCAGTCGGTCTTCGATGCCGTTGACCAGTACCGCTTCGACCGCAACCCACGCCCCAAGGGCCAGGGAACGCCGGAACCGCTTCTGGACTTCCCACGCGGCGCTCTGGTTCACTTCGCCGTGAGCAACTCCCTGGTCCGCATGACTACCAAGCTCCAGGGCGCGGCCACAACCTTCCTACCCTTCGACCGAGGGAACAACAAGGCGGCAGGGAACCCGATCAACCCGGACGGCCACGCCACGTCCTACCTGTGGGAAGAGGTCTGGGAGCGGGAAAGCTGGCTGGAGATCCTGGGCCGCTACATCGTGGCCATGCGTGACCCCAAGAAGCGGATCGAGAAGATCATTTTCCCCCGTTACCATCAGCTTGGCGCCACTCGGAAGCTGGTCCGCACCGTTCTGGAGGAGGGGCCGGGGCAGAAGTACCTAATCCAGCACTCGGCAGGATCGGGAAAGACCAACTCCATCGCGTGGTCCGCCCACTTCCTGGCCGACCTCCACGACGCCAACCACAAGAAGATCTTCGACTCGGTCCTCGTGGTCAGTGACCGGACGGTTCTCGATGCCCAGCTTCAGGAGGCCATCTTCGCCTTCGAGCGAACCACGGGGGTGGTGGCTACCATCACCGGAGAGCACCAGAGCAAGAGCGGCGAACTGGCCAAGGCGTTGTCAGGCGGCAAGAAGATCGTGGTCTGCACCATCCAGACCTTCCCCTTCGCCATCAAGGCCGTGCAGGAACTGGCCGCGACCCAAGGCAAGACCTTTGCCGTCATCGCCGACGAGGCCCACAGCTCCCAGACAGGGGAAGCAGCGGCCAAGCTCAAGCAGGTGCTGTCTGCCGAGGAACTGAAGGAGCTTGCAGACGGCGGGGAGTTCAGCACCGAGGACCTGCTGGCCGCACAAATGGCCGCACGGGCGCGGGAGGACGGCATCACCTACGTGGCCTTCACGGCAACGCCCAAGGCCAAGACCCTGGAACTTTTCGGACGCCTTCCTGACCCCACCCGTCCAGCTTCGGACGACAACGCCCCAGAGCCCTTCCACGTCTACAGCATGCGCCAAGCCATTGAGGAAGGCTTCATCCTCGACGTGCTCAAGAACTACACCTCGTACAAGCTGGCCTTCCGCCTCTCCCACAACGGGAAGGACATGGACGAAAAGGAAGTGGACCGCAGCGAGGCCATGAAGGATATCATGCACTGGGTCCGGCTCCATCCCTACAACATCAGCCAGAAGGTCAAGATCGTCGTCGAGCACTTCCGAAAGAACGTCGCCCCGCTGCTTGAAGGCAAGGCCAAGGCCATGGTTGTCACGGCCAGCCGTGCGGAGGTGGTGCGCTGGCAACTCGCCACCAACAAGTACATCAAGGAGCAGGGATACAAGATCGGGGCGCTGGTGGCCTTCTCCGGCGAGGTCAAGGACGACGAACTGGGACCGGATGGGTTCACCGAGACGAGCAAGACCTTGAACCCCACCCTGAACGGACGGGACATCAGGGAGGCCTTCGGGACCGAGGAGTACCAACTCCTGCTCGTGGCCAACAAGTTCCAGACCGGCTTCGACCAGCCCCTGCTCTGCGGCATGTACGTGGACAAGCGCCTCGCAGGTATCCAGGCCGTGCAGACCCTCTCCCGTCTCAACCGCCGCCACCGGGGCAAGGACACCACCTACATCCTCGACTTCGTGAACGAGCCGGAAGAGATCCTGGCCGCGTTCAAGACCTACTACGAGACTGCGGAGCTAGAGGGCGTGACCGACCCGAACCTTGTCTTCGACCTCCGGGCCAAGCTCGATTCCCAAGGCTTCTACGATGACAACGAGGTGAACCGGGTGGTCAATGTCGAAATGGACCCACGGTCCACCCAGAAGGATCTAGCCGCCGCCATAGCTCCCGTGGCTGAACGCCTGCTCCACCGCTACAAGGAACTCCAGAAGGCCATGAAGGCGGCGCAAGCCATCAAGGACCACAAGGCTGAAAAGGACGCCTTGGACGAGAAGAATGCCCTGGAGCTGTTCAAGCGGAACATGGGAGCCTTCAAGCGGGTCTATTCCTTCCTGTCCCAGATCTTCAACTACGAAAACACGGACATCGAGAAGCGCTCCATCTTCTACCGGCGGCTCCTGCCCCTGCTGGAGTTCGGACGGGAACGGGACGAGATCGATCTGTCAGGGGTGGTACTCACCCACCACCAGCTCAAGAACAAGGGCAAGCGGGATCTGCCGATCGGAATCGGAGACCCAAACAAGCTGCCACCCATAACAGGCTCTGGGAGTGGCGAGGTCAGGGACAAGCAGAAGGCGCTCCTGGCCGAGATCATCTCAAAGTTGAACAGTCTGTTTGAAGGCGACCTGACGGACAATGACCAGCTCAACTTCGTGAACCATGTCAAAGACAAGTTCATGGAATCGCCGATTTTGATGGAGCAGGCGCAGAACAACACGAAAAGCCAGTTCTCCAATTCCCCAGACCTGTCCAGAGAGCTGGAGAATGCCATCATCAATGCTTTCGACTCTTACACGGCCATGAGCAAGCAGGCTCTCGAATCAGAACGGGTACGCCATGGCATTTTGGATATCCTCCTGAATCACGCCGGGCTGTATGAAGCCCTCAGGAGCAAGGCAGGGGCGAGGCTTTAAGCGCCGCATGTGTCGGTCAAAATCGACAAGGAGCAAAGAATGCCACGTGCGATTTGCTTTTCCTGCGGGGGTACGAAGTCGAGTGCTCTTGTTCCATGTCCTCATTGCGGAAGGCGTCCTGATGCCGATGATGAACTGATACTGTCGTTGGCCATAACGGAGCGTCATCTCGACGAAGCAGGGATGGACGCGACAGCAAGGTCCATTAAAGAAGGTAAACGCCCCAAGCTGGATGAAGAAACGAGGCAACAGCTTCATGCTCATCTGGAGGAGTTCAAGAAAAATCCGATAGTGAACCGGCAGAACTCCTGCTCCCAAGCGAAAAAATAAAGTGACAATGACAGAACGCTCGTGCCACCCATTCGCTAACTCGTAACACCTAGGCGGACAAGCAGATTCCTCACGCTGGACGCATACCAAGCCCCGCCCCTGGCCGTGGTGATCCCCATCCTGTTCAGTTCATCAGCAATACCCTTCAAGCTGGTGGTCCCTTTGGCTTGGACTTCCTTGACCACATCGGCCAGCTTCCCGGCTCGTTCATCGGCGTTCCGTTTCACTGCCTCCACCCCTAGTTCATTCCCGTACTGCCGGAGGTGAGCGGCTCCATTCGGACAGCCGAGCTTCACTCCACGCTCCTTGGCGGCGGCAAGGGCGGCTTTGGTCCTTGCAGAGATGGCTTTCCTTTCCTCCTGTGCCACAAGGGCCATGATGCCCACTGTAAGCTCGTTGGCCGTCGGCATGTCGGTGGCAATGAAGTGAACCCCGGCTTCCTGAAGGCCCAGCAGGAAGTGGGCATTGCGTGACAGGCGGTCCAGCTTGGCTATCACAAGCGTGGCTCCTGTTAGCTTGCAATGGGCCAGGGCCTTGTTCAGTTCTGGTCTGTCGTTCTTCTTCCCGCTTTCAACTTCGACGAACTCTGCCAGCAGGCTCCAGTTCCCGCCGTTCAGGTAGTCAGTGACTGCCTTCCTCTGGGCCTCAAGGCCAAGCCCTGACTGTCCCTGCTTGGCGGTGGATACGCGCAAATACGAGATGAACTTACCCTCGGCCATGTCCCTTCCTCCTCGTTGAGTCTGCGTTTACAAATCCTGCTTACGTTCGTTAGGAGGTTTTGTAATGGGGGATGAAGGGGGCAGTCAAGCGTCAGGGTAGTGGTTGTCATAATGACAATACCTGGGCCGAGGAAGATAGGAAAGGAGAGTTTCAGAGATAGGCCCGGCCCGTCTATAGGCGTGATCGTTATTGACCATGAGGATGGATAGACTCTTGCCAGCCATAAGCCAACCCTGCCACGGGGGACATTCGATCATCTCTCTACGATATATGGGCTTTCAGATTTTTTGATCAGAACATTCCGGGGAGGAGCGCATGGCCAGCTTGTAGAGGCCGGACTCGGAGATGATGGCAGTGAGCTGCGCTCCCCGAGGTGTCTTAATTTTTAAGCCACCTTTTAGTGGCTCCTCCCCGCAAACCCAGAGTCAGCTTCTGGGTTTCATGGCTAAATGCATCCGATGAATTTGGGCCGTCAGCTTGCCACCAGCGGAAGGGGTTACCATTTCGGTAACACCCCTACCCAGGACCGGGGGGAGCTGCATTGCCATTTCGGCAACGCAGGCCTTACCATCACAGGCAACCGTAGGGATTTCCACTACGGTTGAAGCGCAACTGCCTGATCAGCCTTGATCTAGGAGCCATCAGGACGCATCGTTGTGATTTCCGCTACGGTGGTCTTCTTGTCACCACCTAGGGAAGGCATGACCATCTCGGTCACACCTGCGGAAGGCATGGTCATTATGACCATACCTACGGGGAAGGTATGTCGCTTATCGACACCCCTTGGGCAGACAGGGCCGGGGGAGCTGCGTTCTCATTTCAAGAACGCAGGTCATACCATCATGGGCAACTATTGTCGTTTTGACAAACGTTGAAGAGAAGACCGGGAACTTCCATCACCATTTCGGTGACGAAAGCCTTCGGCACGGTAGAGGTTCAGCTTGGCCTGAACTTCAGGCGCAACCTTCTTGATGGTGAAGAGCCGGCCGGAAAGGAATTCGATGGGAAGCATGGTGGTCTTCTGGTTGCCACCAGCGGAAGGAGTAGAGATTTCCTCTACACCTTGCGAAAGTACCGGATCAGTCATGATTTTCACACGTTGACCATTCCAATCGATACCCAAAGCCTGACAGACATGGTTGGGCGAGAAGTAGCACTTGTTATCCTCGGTGACGGTAGCCAGGATGTTGGAGCCACAGACGTTAGTTCCGACGGCAGGAGGAACCTGCCTTGACTTCTTCGTGACGGTCTTCCGGTTTTACGGCCCTGGTCCGTAAAAGTTTCTTCGGCATCTTTGTTCGCTGATCCCATCACGGGTCATGAGGTACATGGGGTAGGCGAGGCGGAGGATGAGCAGGGTCAAACCTCGCGATTCACGAGGTTTAAGTGAATCTGTTTCTCTTTGACCCGTACTGATTGTATGGGTCATTCTCTTTCATCCCAGGATGTTACCTCTCGTGCCCGTCAAAATGAGCCTCATATTTCGCTTCTAAGGCCTGCCTGGAGAGTTTTGAGTGTTTTGATATGGCTTGAAGCTAGAGGCTCTCCTAGGGCCATTTACGGGCCAAATAGAGGCATGTCTCTGCTAGGCTAGGAATGGCTTGGGTTAGCGACTGCTCACAGCAGGAGCTATTCGCGAGGCATCTGTTCCGCATGGCTCCGTGAACGACAGTGAACTGTCTAGGCTTATCGGCCCACGAACCTCTATACCAGGGAATATGGAACAAGGGCCGATATGGGATGTCTGACTTGTTATGTACGATCAAGCATAATACGAAAAAAGGGGGAGGCCACATGAGCACCTCATATCCGCGATTGCTCACAGCAAGAGCTATTCGCGTGGTGTTCACATGACCTCCCCATGACGGAAGGCAAGGCGATTAGACGTACAGGCTCCCATTCGTCAAGGTAGGCTCGTCCTACCGGACTCGCAGTGCTTCTTCAACGCCATGGCTGACAAGCTGTCTGACGAAGGAGGGAGGAAGATCGAACTTCACTGCCGTCTTGATGATGGCCTCTTGCTTTGAGGCTTCCCGCTTGTGCTTCGAGATACCGGGATAGTGATCGTGTTCAGTCAGTCGATCATAATATCTCAAGGCGGGTAAGGCGTTCTCTTGGAGCGTCCGGTGAAGGCTAGAGACTAGGCCTTCTGGTAGCTCTTCCTGTCCCTTCAAGTACCCGCCGTGCTTGCGGATCGACGGGAGGACTTCCGAGGTTACCCACTTCTTGAACCGCTTGGCTTCTGGTTTGCGGGACTTGAAGATCAGGGAGTAGAGGCCGGATTCGTTGATGATCTTGCAGGACTGCATCCCGCCGGGGGTCATCAACTGGAAGACCCCTTGCTCATCGTCGTCGAGATCACGGGCGAGATTGGCGGTGGTCAGACCAAGGACATCACAGACATCTTTGGCGATGAACCAGGGGTCACCGTTCTGGTCAGTGACACGAACAGGAGCATCGACGCCAAGGTGGACAGGGAACTGAAAGGAGATGATGTTGTTCATGGTGCGTGTGTAGTCTTCCTATCGGTAAAGCCCGTGTGAAGCCCCATCCATGTCAGCCACCAGCTCCCACTACACGGGGGAACTGACATGGCAACACACGGGCTTTACGGATATGGCTGGTTAATGGAGCAAGGCCTTGGGGAGGCCCACTTACTCTATGACACAAGGGATGGAGAGAGCATGAGGAGAGCATATGTCAAACATGAGGTTGTGCTCATGTAGCAGGGGAGGGTGACCTCATGGGTATGATATGGGCCGACCTCATGTTTGTACTAGGGCTTGAAGATGATCATCGTTGATTGTTGATCATCATTGATGAGGTCGGCCCTATAGGTGAAACAAGAGGCTTCACCAAAGGAGCGCATGAAGATGAAACAAGAAGTGATGAGCTTGAAGCCTGTAATTCATGGGCTTCTTTGGCTAGACCCTCTTGGGATAGTGAGTAGCTTCTTCCATGTTAGGGGTCATCAATCATGGATCATCATTGATGAGGTCGTCCCTATGGGTTCAACTACAGGAGTAGATAAAGGTTCTCCATATGATTCAACCAGAATATGGCTTACAGGGAGACATATGGTTTATCTTTAGTTCAACCTGTAGGTTCACTTATAGTTCTTATAGCTTATTAAGAAAGACTATTAAACAAGGTCACTTATGGTCAAAGCATTAAGATCACCTATTGTTATCTATTAGTAATAGCTATTAGTTTGACTTTGGCCCCCCCCCCTACCCCCCAAAGCTGTCAAAGGGCCTCTGTGGCATTTTATGACAGCACGTCAGGCGATCCATACAGCCCCCTATTCTGTATGGTCGTTGCTCCTGACGGGGCGTCCTAGGGCTTGGCCAT